>WNFQ01004904.1_pt1 | contig 13159 bp, 11 predicted proteins | sample 5400171 | NCBI WGS metagenome assembly WNFQ01 (sample SAMN13153356, study PRJNA577476) | soil metagenome | isolation source: 20 cm soil under Madrone tree | place: USA:California | collected 2016-06-14
CAAGCCTCCTTTGCGAGCGCTGGCGGATGTAATTCTGCGCTGGTCGGATGGTGAGATAACTATTCGCCGCTGCGCCGTGTTTGAGAAACCCGACGTGCTACCCTGGGCTAATCTCCCTCGTCTGCTAATCGAAAAAAATGGAAAAAGGCAGTTTGTGCCACTGGTTGATCTTCCTCGTGAATTGAAACAGCGCGTCCTCGATGCGGTCATGGACGAGTACCGGAGAAAATCCGATGCGCATTAAAACGAGTTCCCCTGGCGTTTCGGGCCCACAGTGCGGGCAATGTCCTGGCCTGACAACCCGCGACAACGTACGGCAGGAGACGCCAGGGGCCCCAATGCCGGGGCTGGATGTAAAGGCCGCTGAGAAACTGAGAACTGGGGGCCGCCGAAGGCGGCCCTACTTAATTTAATAAGAAGGAATAAGTGAGTGAGCTGAGATGACTGAAGAACTGAGCGAAGCACTGGGAGACTTCAAGATTTGGAAGAATCCCTCTAATTCCGGCGAGGCTGTCGCCTACCTGGGTCCCTACCGCCCTCCCAATGGGCAGTTTTGCTTTGCCCCCAAGGACCTTCAGGAGTTGGGCTTCGGCCCTGGGGATTACACAGTGTTGGCACCTGAGGGATCTCACCGCCAAGGACTATTTTCGAAGTGGCAAAAGGTCACGGTCCCCGAATGATTGATGTCCGCAAAGCCGAAGCGCAAGCCGCCCAGTGGGATATATCTCTCCGCGATTGGATGGAATTGCATACCCACGTCTTCGGAAATGTTGACGCTTTTGGGGATTCCGACATTGATGATGCGTCCGCTGAGGAATGGCGGGGGCGAGTCTCGGACGTTCTCATCGAGCACAAACTTTTCTCCAAAGCCAAGCGGTACATGGAGTGCTCCCGTTATGCGCACCTCTACCAATGCAAAGGAGATGGAAAGCATGATCTATTTTCTCCGATTTATTGCGATTTGCGCTTCTGTCCACGCTGTGCGCCCCGGCAGTTCGCACGGCTCCTTAGAAAATACGAACCCGTTCTGAAGGCTGTATCCGCCCACAAGAAAGTTGGATTCCGAATCCGAGAAATCACACTCACCAGTCGCAATACCGGCAATCTGACTCCCGCGCAAATCAAGAAATTTAATCAGGATATAAAGAAGGCTCTGAAGTCCCTCATGAGTGGCGTCGAAGGCTGGGGCGCAATTTTGTGCGATGAAGTGGGCTTTGAGAATACAAATCTGCACGCACACATTCTTTTTTATGGTCCGTATATCCCCCAGAGCCGACTCGCCGAAGTTTGGAATGAAATCTCGGGGCACGAGGTTGTTTACATTAGTGAGGCGCACAAGAGCGGAGGCAAGGCGCTGCTCTACATGCTTAAGTATGTGTCCAAGCCTCCTGCGAGCGATCCCAATCTAATCGGTCTGTTGGAGGTGGCATTCCACGGCACACGCCGAGTCCACGCGCTTGGTACCTTTTACAACTTCGTGAGCGAGGACTCCGATAATGTTAATAGCGAGTGGGGGAACTGCCCACACTGCGGGGCCGAACTAACGAAGCTGCCGGGGAGTACCCGCATACAGAAAGCAATTATTGAGGGCCGGACGTTTGTAGGTACAAAAAGCACGGCCAGGAGAAAAACATGGGCAAATTAGAGCCAGATCAGTCCCAGGCCAACGTTAACGTAACGTTGGACCCTTTGGAGGCGGCCCTTGCCGAGATCCTCGGGAATGAATTCCCCTGCCCTCTGTGCGGAGCAGGTCTCCCAATTCGCACTTCTAAAAGAAAAAAGCCCTATTGCACTTGTAATTTTTGCGGAATTCAGCTTTTCGTGCGGGGAAAAGTGGGAATTGCACGTTTGCGAAAATTAGCAAGGGATGGGATTTTAATTTCTTTAAGTGGAGGAAGCGCATCACACGGAATTGCACTCTTTAACCGATTGGAACAATTGAACTTACAAAGACGAGAATTAGTTTTTAAACGCCCTTTGATTTTCGCAGATCCAAATGTGGAAAATGCAATTGAATTAGTTGACACGGAAATTAAAACGGTGCAAGTTGAACTCGCGGTAATCGCAAGTTCCAAGCGAGAGGAATCGGAAAAATGAAAGAAACCGTCACTTACGCACGCGTTTCAAGCAAAGACCAGGAGCGCGAAGGGTATTCGATTCCCGCACAGCGCAAGACGCTTATGGAATATGCTCCCAAGAACGGCTTCCGGATTGTCCGAGAGTTCGTAGATGTGGAAACCGCCAAGTGCGCAGGACGTGAGCAGTTCGGCGAAATGATTGCTTTCCTTCGCAATAATCCAAGTTGTCGCACCGTAATTGTAGAAAAAACCGACCGCCTTTATCGCAACTTTCGTGATTATCTCGCTTTGGAAGATTTGGCGGTGGAAATTCATCTTGCGAAGGAAGGTCAGGTCATCAACAAAGATTCAAAATCCCAGGCCAAATTCATGCACGGAATACAGGTTTTGATGGCGAGAAATTACATCGACAACCTGCGCGAGGAAGTTTGCAAAGGAATGCGCGAGAAAGCGGAACAAGGAATCTATCCGAGCCGCCCTCCACTCGGCTATCGCAACAATAAGCTGGAACGCACGATTGAGGTTGACCCCGAAAAGGCACCGATTGCACGCAAGATCTTTGAGCTTTACGCCACTGGCAAACATTCTCTTTCGTCTTTGAGTAAAGCAATCGCTTTGGAATCTGGCCGTGTTTACGCCAAGGGCCATCTGCAAAAAACACTCAAGAATTCATTCTACACGGGGCTCTTTGTTTGGCAGGGAAAGACCTACAAAGGGACACATCCTGCGCTTGTTTCTGGTCAACTTTTCCAACAGGTCCAGGAGGGTTTTCAGGGACACAACAGGCCGAAATACGGAAAGCATCTATTTGCCTTTTCAGGGATGCTTCACTGTGCGTATGACAAATGCAGAATAACGGCGGAAATCAAAAAGAATCGCTATACATATTACAGGTGTACGGGTCATCGCGGTCCGTGCGAGCTGCCGTACTTCCGCGAAGAGGAAATCGGCGACCGTTTGGGCAAGATATTGAAGGATATTCACATCCCAGACAACGTCCTTGCCCAGCTCGAAACCGCGCTACTCAGCGATAAAGGCAACGCAGAAGCGATTAGGAAGGAGCAGGGCGAACGATTACACCAGCGCTTGACCTCAGTGCGCCATCGGATCGATCAAGCGTATACCGACAAGTTGGACAACAAGATTTCGGAGGAGCTTTGGACCAGGAAAGCCATAGAGTGGCAGGCTGAAGAACAGCAGGTATTGCTCGCTTTGGAGGGATTGGAACAGTGTCAGCCGGATCGCGTGTTGAACGCTGTCAGGATTTTAGAACTCGCGAATAAGGCCTATTTTCTATACCTTAAGCAAAATTCAGCGGAGAAAGCCAAACTGCTCAGAATCGTACTTTCGAACTGCGCTGTGGATGCTGTAAGTGTCTACCCGACTTACAGAAAGCCCTTCGACTTAATCTTTCAAAGAGTGAAAACTAAAGAATGGTGCGCCCGGAGAGATTCGAACTCCCGACCCTCTGCTTCGAAGCTATGCATTACAAAACTCTAAGTGCCGCTTCTGGTGTCGCTTACGAGGAAGCGCGTCATTTATGAATGGCGTTGTCTGGCCAACTTTCCGGGAGCCCCGTCAGAACTCATCCACGGACAAGTCATAACTTCCGGTTTGCCGGTAATAATCGACTATTCGTCCGCTTGCTGGGGCGAAAAAAAAGAGCCCGGCACGAAGCCGGGCTCTCTCCTTGTCCGCTTAGAGTTAGAGGCTGTCACGGGTGAGACGAGTCGGCGTGCGCCTCGCCCACTATGACATCCGCGCCCTGTGGAACGCCCAAAGCATTCGGGTTGTCAACGATCACATGGATTGCGCGTACGCGTATACCGCTACTGGTGCTGCCGGAACACGGCGGAACCCCTCCACCATTGCAGGTCTGCTCGTTGAGGGTGACCGACCCGATGCCGGGCACCAAGATAGTCGTGTTGGGCGGAGGATTGTCGCCCACCGACATGCCTCCGACTGAAAGTCCAAGCAGACTAGTGCCTTGAGCGTCGGATGATGATTTTCCGCCGCCCGAGGAACTGTTGGCTTGCGAAATGATGGCGCTGGCGGACGCCGTACACAGACCGTTCACCGGGAGCACGCAAACATTTTGTGCCTTCGCGAAACTCGACGAGTTGCTGCTGGAGGGCAGGATCGTACCGATGCTGTCACTCACCGAGGTTCCGCCGCTCACCAATGACGTGGATAACTGGTTCAAGTCCTGATGATCGTGCCCGCCTTGTGGCGGAATGCTCACGAAGCCAACTACCACGGGTAGTTCCGATGGATTGGTTCGCTCATTGACGATCGTGGCATCCCCACTCACCGTTCCGACCAGCGCTGGGCATCCAGCCGGCTGCGGGAAGTCGGCGTGCGCTTGGGCATGCGAGACCACCACGTCAATGGCATCGCCGGTCAGCGCCAGCCTGGTAATGTGAACCCTGATCATGTTGACAGTTAGATCGGCGGCGAAGGTTCCGCCAGTGAGCTGGCCGGGCGGGGGCTGAGAACTCAACCCTATCTCCTCAAAGAGCATGACGAAACTGCCGGTTCCGAACTCGAGTGCGGGCAGGTTTATCGTCGTGTTCGGATTGACGTTGTTCATCTGGATGCCGTTAACGACCAGGTTCTTAAACGCGGACCCGGCTGAACTAAAAGACGAGCTAAAACCAGATGCTTGTGCGGTAGCCGCTCCACGCACCACGTCTGCAGTAACCAGCCCACTCACGAGGTTGACCCCCGCCGACTCGGCAACGCCAGTGTTGGTCGCTGTATTCGTTGTCGAGTCAACCGTGCTCGTACTTGAGGCGCTGAGCACATTCGCCTTCAGGATACCGCCACTCGGAGGCGGAACAGCTGCGTTCAAGACTTGGTTGCTATTGCTCGTGGACCCGATGCCGGACTGCGAGCTGCATGCGCCGCCCGTGCAAGTGGCAGGAGTTGCAGCCGGCAGCGTCTGGTTGATTCCCAAGAGCGTGTCTTGGATACTGGCCGCCAGCGCGTTGCCGCTGGCGTTCGCGCCTGCGGGATTGATGACGGAGAAATTGACCGGCTTGACTCTGGTACGGTCCTTTAGTTCCGCGCTCAACGATGTCGAAGCTCGCGTTTTCATGGACACGAAAAGAATTTTGTTGCAGGGGATTTCTCCGATTGTGTCGCTGACATTGAGCGCAAGTTCGCCGAATAGATTGGTACCTGCCGCCGTTAATCCGGCGATGCTGGGTACGGTATTTACCGCTGCGTCCCATAGAATCCCCGCGCTCCCCACGGAGATTGGCACGAATGTAGTGCCGTTCCACGTGAAGGCGCTGGCGTTAATAATTTTGCCCCCAAATTGTGTGTCAAATGAGACTAAGAAGTCGCCAGGCGTACGTAGAGGCAGTTGCGGGCAGCCGGAATTGGCCGGATTGGTCGCGGCGTCCTCCTGGTTGAACTCGTAATCTATATGGGCGTCGCCGTTGTTTGACAGGCGCGACCAGTTGGCGTAGAGGAACTGCTTTTGCACGCCGCTGACAGGGAAGAACCGGAAGGCGATCTCACCGGCTACTGGAGGAGCGCCATTTACTGAGATTTCGTTTACGACGTTGTCTTTGGGGGGAGCGCTTCCCGCGGTGCACACCCAACTGCTCTGGTCGTTCTCTTTGGAGCCCAGGCCGAAAATATCATCGGTCGGCCCCGTCCCATCGGTGAACGTGGTGAGGGCGGCGGGAAAGGGACTGCTGTCCCAATCTATGGGCTCTGAAGGCACCACGAGATGATCGACTGTTAAGTTTCCATCGATCTCGAAGCTGCCTACCGTGCTGCCGGCAAACGTGATCCAATTTGCGACCCGCTTGCTAGTCAAGAACAACAGTAGAAACGTGGCGATGAGCAATAGTAGGCGCGGAGTAGTGCTTGCAATCAAATGCTTGTGGAAACTCACTTTGGCCGTCATAGGTCCCTTCTTACCTAAGCGTTACGCTCCCCCTTTTCAGGATGGATGCTCAGGATGTATGCGGTTTCCGTACGGGCAGGGGCAGTCAGGTGTCCGAGAAATCTGAGATGGAACTCGGCCCGCTTCCGGTTAGCTCTGTGCGGGATGATACATGTGGTGCAGGGAACTACAATCCCCAAAAGACCTGATCTTGGGAGCGGGAAAACCTTAGTACTTTAGTACTGCCAAGTACACACTTGGTAATTTAAAACGCTTCGCCTTCGAGACCGTCTTCAAAGCAATCGTAAGCGTCTTGGACCGGAGCATAGTCCAGAATGGTCGGCGCCGCCGTACTACTTGCCCAGAGCATAGCAGTATTGGCCATAGGTGGCATGGTCGTGGCCCGGACCATAGGTCGACGGCGCTTTTGCGGATCAATTACGCGGCGCTTGCCTGGCCGCAGCACTCGATCTTGGCGGCTGGTATAAAAAGAGCAAATCGCCAGGCGGCAAATCCAAGCGACCCCCGCTGCGCCACGTGGCAGCATCCTAGCCGCATCGACCGGGATTCAGAGAACGGCAAACCGAAAGTTACCTGAGAGTTTAGAACGTATGCGCTCAAGTCTGGGCCGTGAGGTGACGATGACGAACAAATTGGGAACAGCTACTGCAACCTGAAATAACGTGGAATTGCGCCAAAATTAGACCTGGCGGATCGCTTTGGGCTTTGAGATTCCATCCGAACGAGCCCCATCTGGACCGAATGGACCGAGAGTTGAATGTGGAGCAGTTGAAGAGGTCGCTGTACGTCCTTGATGAACCGATGGTTGCGCGGTGTGCCCGTAGTTCAGTTGAATGGAGCGTCTGCTCTTTGAGCAGAGGGTCAACGGTGAAGAGCGATTCTTCTTACTCTTTTCCGTTCAATGAGATGGCGCGCCCGGCAGGACTCGAACCTGCGCCATTCTGCTTAGAAGCTATGCATTACAAAACTCTAAGTGCCGCTTCTGGTGTCGCTTACGAGGAAGCGCGTCATTTATCTCGCCCTTGAATTGGACCGAAGTTGGACTGAAACAAGTGGGGTGAACCCTTGGAGCGGCACAGTCTTTCCGAGCATGAATTGCGTTACCTGGCCAACTTTCCGGGAACCCCGTCAGAACTCATCCACAGACAAGTCATAACTTCCGGTTGGCCGACAATTCGGGAGCAACAGACACGACTCACGCCAAACGCTGTTCGCAGCGGCTAAAGGCTAGAACAGTTCTTCAGCTTAGAGGCAGACGCTCTAATTCAACCGAGCTATGATCGCGCCAGGCCACATGATTCCAAATTCATTACGGCATTCATCTCAGCCTCCTACTCTACAAAGCAACTTCGGCTTAGGCTGCTGACGACACAAGAGTAACGCCGGACTTTGTCCCTTCGATGAGATTCAGGAACTTTACGCCTTGTGACACGATGGAGGGCGGTGCTTCGTCACTGGTTGCAAGCACGATGGCTTGGTCAAGCCCACTGCTCATCAGCAAGCCCGAAAACAATTTCCGCTTATCCTTGTCCAGGACGTCAGCCCGGTCGATCACAACAAACCGCAACCCCGTTACTATCGCCAGAGCAATTTGGAAAGCGGCACTAAATCGAAACCGCTCCGACTCGGAGAGGTGCTTTAGCGAAAGGCCGAGACGAGCGTCGCTCGACGAAATGACGCGAACCTCAAACGGTTCGAGTACGATGCTGCAGGAGTACCCAAACGCTGCGAGATGCCGATTCAAGTCCTCGGTAAACGATCCGATCCGACCGCTTGATTGACGCATCATCGCGCCATTCGGTCCGAAGAATTCGGTCAGCTTATCCAGCAGACCGATCTTCGCCTCTAAGGCCGAGTTTTGCCTCACGTACGCTTGCCAACGCTCTCTGGCGCTCTCACCTTGTTGGGCCATCTCCAGCACACGTTCTCCCTTGTTGATCCTTTCTACGAGGATGGTCATCCGGCTTTCGAGACCTCCAGCATTTGGTCTCTGCACTACTTGGAGCTTTGATTGCTCCTCTACCAGCATTGCCCGCCGACAGGCAGCTTTGCGGTGTCCTTCGAGGCGCGATGTCGCCACGTCGATCCCGCCGTATTCGCTCAATTCCTCTTTCGTTCCTTGAATCAATCCCTCAAGGTCGGCAAGGCGTTCGCGCAGCGAATTCATTTCTACCGCATTCACTTGCTCCGAGATTGGCTGCCCGCAAGCTGGACACTTACCCTTCAGTCCCTCCATTGCCGCAAGGGATGTTTCGACTGTCTTCTGTTCGGCGATCAGATCTGTCAACTCCAGACGGAGTTTCTCTGCATGGCCTCGCTGAAACTCAAGCTGAAGCAACTCTTGCTCTTGGCTCTCGTCGAGGATCTCCAACGATACTTCCTCAATTTCCATCTTTAGCTGCTTCAGCCGTGTCTGAGCACTTTCCCAAGAGGTATCTACCTCCGCCTTCTGCGCGACGAGTCGCTCTTTCTGCTGCCGCAGATCTTCGAGCTTCTTCATTACCTCTTGCACAGACGGAACGTCCGATGGGGTATCGGGCTTCTCCATTTGCCCCAATGCCTTGAGAGTGCGACTCGCCTCCGTACGCGAGTCATAGAACCTTCTGCAGGCGGCCTCAACGTCCCCGACGCTCGCCAACGTTGGCTGCTCTTCATTGAGAGCCCGTAGCACGTCGCTGATTTCTTCAGAAATGTCTACTTTCCCCGCGTCGACCACCTGGGCCAAGAGCCTCTTCTGCTCGGCCTCCGACATCTCGATGAATCGGCCCGCGTTCAGCACAGCGGACAAAACGTCAGCTGAGCCAAAGCGGTTCTCCAGGGCGGTCTCCGCAGCGTCCACAGGTACCCGGTTTCCGTCCAGTTCAACGATGTGCGATCTCGACGTCCTTCTTCGGCATATCGACTCACCGTTTTCAAGAGTCGCCGAGACCTCGAGTTCCTTTGCGCCAGCGCGAATCAAAGCCTCAGCCCCTCGGCCGGCCGCATCTGTCATGTCGCAGCGACCGGTGAACAGATACTCCAGTGCCATTTGAATGGAACTCTTGCCACAGCCGTTTGTCCCGCGCACGAAGTTGAATCGATCAAGGTCTAAGACCGTCTTCTGGTGCGATCGAAAGTTCTTCAAAGTCAGCGTCAGAATTCTCATGACCCTCGCTCCGTACCGCCATTCCTTGCTTCCCGCCCGATCTTTAGCTCAGTTTCAACACGCACGTCCGCGATCTCTGCCAGCTTTTGCGCAAGTTCGGCGCGCTTTTCTGCCTTGATCGCGGAAGAGAGACCAGAAATCGTGAGCTTTTCTCGCAGGGCCCGCTCATCGGGATGTGTTGCGAACCATTCGTCAAGAATGGAAACGCCATCTTGATATGGATAGAACCTCTTCTCGGTTGGCACGATGCCAGCAACGTACTCGCTCTCGTTCTCGTCCCGATACCGGATAGGGCCCTGCTCTACCATTAGTTCCTTAAGCATCTTTGTGTTTTGTTTTTCGGCCTCTTGCAGCCAAAGGGCGAACCGCAGTCGTTCTCCAGCCGTCATCTGCCCGTAAGGATTTGTCATTGCCACCGGGCAGCCGTTCAGCAAAAGCGGGCACCAAGTGCAGTGCCTTCCTGGGGAGACCTTCAAGTCCCGGTCGCCAGAGGAAGCCAATTCATGAAGCTTCCTTTGACGCATCCGCTCCCTCTGTGCCAATTCCTTGAGCCACGGCAGGTCTTTCCGCGTGTATTCGGCACAGCGGGAAACTCCATAGCGGACAAACTCCAAAACAAACTTCACGCGTTCGAGAGATGGATTGAGGCACATCAGTAGTAGCGGGTAGAACTTCGATTGAAATGTGTCCGCCTCGATGACTTGGTAGTAGCTCTTCCAATCGTCGATCTCGGCCTCCGCAAGAGAATGGAGCATCACGAGATCGAGCGTCCCCTCGTAATCGGCTATTGGCCCGTCATCGCCCGGATGCTCGATCGGAACGAAGTTTTCATCGAGCGCAATTTGGAGCTCAGTCGCTAGGATCTTCTCCGGGTCAAATGCGTGGTTGTCCCGGAACTTCTCCAGAACTTCTCGTGCCTCGGTCCCCGACCCTTTCATCAAGGCATCGAATAATTCGAGGTCTGTGGTGCGTGTTGTTCTGACCAGCTGGTTGATGTAGGTTGCCAGGATTTGGTGGATTTCGATCCCTCGTGCCGCAGGTTCGGATTCTCCGACCCTTGCACACTGGACATGCTTGCGAACGTAGAGGGCTTGGCACGCCATATCGCCGTGTCGGGATTGGCTCAAAGGAGGGATCGGCCGCTCATGGCTTGAACCTAGAGAATCTGTAGGTATTTTCATGCATGCCTCGACCGAACTGGGAATACAGGTAGCTGTTCTTCTCTGGTGGGACCGCTCGGATTACGCCAGAAGTACGACGAGGACTTGCTAAACGGCAAGGGGCCAACCCCTCGATCAAAGGTTCAAATCCGCCAAAGGCTTTCCCGACGGTTCGCGTGTGTCAAATCATAGCGTTCGGTTGTTAGCCGATAGGGTTCAGGTACAAGTCCTGCCTGGGGGGCCAAGCTCTGATTTCTCAATCAGTTTGATCGAGCAGGAACATTCGGTGCTTTATTAAAGAAATTGAATGTAGTCTGGGAACCGCCACAGTTCGGTTCAAGGGAGCCTCTGGTTGAGGATAATGGAGGAGTACACCTGCCTCGTGTGAGCAGGGGTGCTGGGGGCTACCAGAGTTGCATCAGGCACGCGCAGGGGTTGCGGCGAGTTCTCTGTGGACGATGGGCACGACGCGAGTTCCCAGGATTTCGATCGCTCGCAACATCTTCTGATTCGGTAGCGTCGAGACGCCCATCTGGAATGTAATTCGAGAGAGCCCGCCGAGGGCATCATTCACGTATAGTATTTTCTCCGCGACAGTTTCGGCGTCGCCGATCAACAGCGCACCTGTGGGTCCGCGTACGGCGTCGAACTTTGCCCGCGTAGTTGGGGGCCAGCCGCGTTCCTTGCCGATCTCGGTGAACGTGTGCGCGTATCCAGGATAAAAGTCGTCCGCAGCCTGCTGGGTCGTGTCTCCCAGAAAGCCGATGGAGTGAAGACCCACGATGAGTTTATCGGCGGAGTGACCGGCGCGCCGACCTGCCTCGCGGTAGAGGTCGATAAGAGGGCGGAATCGTTTGGGTTCGCCACCGATGATGGCGACCATGAGGGGGAGTCCGAGCATACCGGCACGAGCGAATGATTCGGGGGTGCCGCCGACGCCAATCCAAATCGGCAGCGGATTTTGCAGCGGGCGAGGGTAAACCGCTTGGCCCGTGAGCGGCGCGCGGTGCTTGCCGGACCAGTGGACGTGCGTGTTCTCGCGAATCTTGAGGAGCAGATCAAGTTTTTCTGAAAAAAGCGAGTCGTAGTCTTCCAGGCTGAGACCAAAAAGTGGATAAGACTCCACGAATGAGCCGCGACCCGCAACGATCTCAGCACGGCCATGCGAGATAAGGTCCAGAGTCGCAAATTCCTGGAAGACGCGGACCGGATCGGCAGCACTGAGAACGGTGACTGCGCTCGTGAGGCGGATGTTTTTTGTGCGCGTGGCAGCCGCAGAAAGAATCACCACTGGGGCAGAATCAAGGAACTCAGCTCGGTGATGTTCGCCGATGCCAAAAACATCCAGACCGACGTGGTCCGCGAGCTCAATCTCTTCCAGTAGATTCTGTATGCGCTGGACAGGTCTTATGGTGAGACCAGAGACCGGGTCCGAAATGGCTGCCGCGAAGCTGTCGACACCGATCTGCATGTTTGCGACTCCAGGTATCCGTCAGCGATTGGATGACCACGTTTGCGTTTCGGTCGCATGAGAGTTGATTGCATACTCCATTTTCAACTGCTCACGCGGTTGTACGTATCCCTACACAGCCTTCCTTCTACCGAACGGTCGCCCTCGCAAGTGGAGTTTTCGGAATAGCTGGATCGATCACGCGCTGCTGAAGAAGGCCGACGAACGCGGATCGCACGCTGTACGCTACGAATAACCAGAGCATGATCACTATGGCAGCCCTCGGAAGGGCCCTAGGATCCATGAATGCGTGATAGAAAAAAATATTGACGATAACGGGGCCGTGAAGAGTTAGCGCCAGAGGGGCAAAACGGTTGGCAATCAACAGAATTCCCGCGAAGACTTGGATGAGCAGTATGACGGCCAAATAGTGGGGCAAGAAGAGTGCACCCGCGAATTGGCCGGCGATGCCTGTTGGGGGTGGCAGAGTTGATTCAACGGATACTCGCGGCCCCCAGTCCAGTCTGGAACTCCATGGAGCGCACATTTTACACCTGCACATGCGCGCGCGGATGCAAGCAGTCCAACAATAAATACTGAAGATACCGAGAGCCTTCCCCTGCTAGTGTACCAGGCGCTACATTCGAAGGATTGAGACCTCGCGTGAGACAATGCCCGTCCTTGCTCACAAACTCCTCATGTGACCTGCAGCCCCGGATATTTATGCAGCGCACCGCTGATACTCAACAAATCTGCAATACCACGCGAAGCGTCCCATGCTTCCGTCTGGGAACACATACTGGCCGCCTGCGACCTCCGAGTGCCATACGCCACCAGCATGCGTAACCGTTTCATGAGTGAATTGCTCCCCACTAGCTTTGCGCATTTCTGCGAGTAAAGATGCTTTGCTCATTTCATTGGACATACCTAAACCTCACCCTCCGCTCCTGGCTCCCCGTGTCCCATTCACCGATTGGGTATCTCCAATTGTTCACAGGGGCACCGACTTCACTTGGCATGGAGGCTCGAACCGTCCGCGCTTCCGTCCAGCTGCTCAAGTGCAACAGAGGTTCCGATCCCAGATCGATGCCCCGACTTTGGAATCGCCAAGCCTACACTCACATGCCCCAGCTAACCTTGCGCCGTGACGCTGACCGCGCAAGAGCTTCTCCGACAAGAGATTGTCATTTGTAAGCTTCTAGAGGGAACGCTGAATCGAGTTTTTCTCCTCTGCATTTCTTGGTTCCCAGAACCACACCTTCTAATCAAAGCCCGTCGGTACCAGCCATCAGTGCGACTGCCAGGCCGTGACAGTATTGACGCAAGTGTCGATATGATGGCAGCAAATGTCCGGCACGGAATCGCTTGAACTCCGTTGATGTTGTTAGTCAGAACTTTCGGCATTTG
>WNFQ01004550.1_pt1 | contig 13155 bp, 15 predicted proteins | sample 5400171 | NCBI WGS metagenome assembly WNFQ01 (sample SAMN13153356, study PRJNA577476) | soil metagenome | isolation source: 20 cm soil under Madrone tree | place: USA:California | collected 2016-06-14
GGGGCGTTTCCATTTTCCAGCTCCACGGCAAGAAGAGGCCCGCTGCTGACCGGCGAGCAGGCCAGCCACCCTGCTCAACACAGCATCGGAAGCGCGTTGTCAAAGGCGAGCGCCTAAGATGGCCGCGCTCGCCGGCGATCCGGCTCGTGCCAGCATGCTCAACGCCCTGATGGACGGCCGCGCCTTGACCGCGTCGGAGTTGGCGAGTGTCTCAGGCACCTCGCCGCAGACCGCGAGCGGTCATCTCGGCTGCCTGGTCCAAGCGGAATTATTTTCCGTCGAAAGGCAGGGGCCGCCACCGCTATCACCGACTGGCCTCTCCGGCGGTCGCACGGATGATCGAGAGCATCATGCAGGCGGTGGCCGTGAGGAGCGATCCGGCCGGGCCGAAAATCTTTTCCGGGCCGAAGGACGCGGCTTTGCGTGAGGCCCGCACCTGAGCTACGACCATCTTGCCGGGCGCCTTGGCGTGGCGCTTTCCGACGCGCTGTTCGGAGCAGGCCATATCGAGTTAGTGACCGACGGCAGGGATCGTCACCGAGACCGGTTTTGTACTGCTCGATCGGCTCGGGACCGACGTCGTGAGTAGACCCAGGTTGGGCAAGAGGGTCCTTTGCCGGCCATGCCTCGACTGGAGCGAACGCCGACCCCATCTGGCGGGCGTCGTCGGTGCCGCCTTGTGCGCGCACTCTTTCTCTACCGGATGGATCAGGCGGATCGACGGGACGCGGGCTGTAGTGATTACGCCTAAGGGGCTGCAGGCGTTCCGGGATGATTTTCGGGTAACGCCAACCTGACAGCTTCCTGCCGCGTTGGCTCGCGGATCTGAATCGGACGAAGACTGCGACTATCGCGTGACCGACCGCGCGCCGATGTCGCTCGCCCTGAGAACCGCCAGTTGGTGGTCGTGCCGGATCATCGAGTCGACGTTCGAGGTCGGCCGCGGCTTCAGCTGCCTCTTTACCCTAGGTAAGTTGCGGTGGACCGCGATCGCCGTAGGCTGCCAGTTCCGACAACAAGGTCGCCAGACTATACGACGGCTTGTAGCCCAACCAGCGAACCGTCTCGGAAATATCGAGCTTGGTTGGCTTTAAGGCCGGATCGAGCCCGTAAGAGAGCGCGAGATCGTAATATTCGGAATAGTATTTCCTGAATGTAGAGCCCGGCCCCTCGGCGTCCCAGTGATCCAGATCGGCATCCGTGTATTCATAGACGCTATCAAGCGTCAGTACGAGCTGCTGTCCGAGGTGCTGCCGGGAAATGAGATCTAAGCTCAACATAACCGCCGCCGCAACATCGTCGATGTGCACCGCTCCCTTCCAGAACCAGCGCGCCCAGTCGCTATAGCTGGCGTACACGTCGCGGTCCCAGAATGGAATAAATCCTCGCGGGCGAAGGGTAATCACATTGATATTGCGGTGCTTTCTGTAATCCTCGGCAATCAATTCGGCCAAAATCTTGCTTCGCCCGTAGAGAGTATCCGGCCTATAAACACTGGTTGTGGAAATGAATATGATCTTGTCGATGCCGAGGGAAGTGGCGGCTTCAAAAACCTCGAAGGTGCCGCGCACATTCAGGTCAAAGAAGTCGTACGAATTTTTTTCGCCGCGACTTTCGTGGATACCGTGCCAGGCGGCGATGTGCCCAATGCAATCGCAGCCACGAAATATGTCCGTCAGCTTCGGCCGGTCCAGAATAGACCCCTCGATAAACAGCGCTCCATTTTTCAAATCCCGCGAAGCACGAACATCCAGAATTACCGGTGTATCGCCTTGGTTGAGCAACATGGGTACGAGGATCTGGCCGAGATTTCCCGACCCTCCGGTCAGAAGCACCTTCATTGTCTTCTCCCCTACTTATGGCTTTTCGCCAGGAAATACACATCCACACAGGACCGTTTTGCCGTGTTGTCCGCATAGAATTGAGAACCCTGCGCACCCACTTGACACGTGACCTGACGAGGAGGAACGGAATGGCCCGCCGCAGCCCGCCCCGCAAAGTCACCTATTTCGAACCAGTGCCGCCGCGCCTCGCCCGCAACACCATCATCGAATCGACGTTCGAGGTCGGCCGCCGCTTCCGCTGCACGATGCGCGTCGATTGCGGCCAGCTCGATCCCGGCGCGGTGATCCGGCCGGTAGCCGGCGAATGGCATCCGCGTATGCCCCAGCAGCTCGACGAGGAGGAGCTGGCGGACTGGCGCGCCGGCCGCAACGCGGTCTATCAGCTCGCCGCCCTGACCATCGGCGCGCGCCTCGCGGTCGCCGACGCATAAGCCGAACATAACGACGCGAGGGTATGCACGGCTCTCCTGTTGGATCCGCGCGTGGGACGTATGTTTTTTTGCGAGCTGGGCAATCCTCCATAGACAATAGTGCGTCAGAGTCAGAGTTCTATAGTGCGTTAGAGTGCTATACATCAGGAGAGACTGCCATGCCGCAGATCGATATTGATTTTGAAGTATTCAAGGAATTGACGAGCCGCCGGCGCACCGAGGCCGTCACGTATAACGACGTGGTTCGAGACCTTCTAAAGCTACCGAAGTCGGCAAAATCGGCAAAACCTGCGGCAATCGGAAGGCCTTGGGTCGTGTCAGACACGAGTTTTCCGGCGGGTTCCGAATTCATGGCGGACTACAAAGGGAAGACTTATTCCGGTATCTCCCAGGACGGGAAGCTGGAACTCAGCGACGGCGCAAAATTTACGACTCCCTCGGCCGCTGCTATTCACATCACCGGCAGTAACGTAAACGGATGGCGTTTCTGGAAGTGCAAACTTCCGGGCGCTTCCCAGTTCGTGCTGATCGAGCGGCTGCGCGGGAAGTCACATTAAGTCTCCATGGTGATTACTCAGGAACGGAACGGCGCGGTCGTCCGCGATGTCCGCGGTAGGAGCGCGTCTCTCTTTTCTGTTTCACTGGTGCCTTAGCTCCGAGGCGGCCGTCGCGGGCCGCCGTCGGCTACATCGCCAGAATCTCGTGGGTTACGTAGGACTTGAAGTTGTCAATGCTGGTGAACACGCGGGAGCCGGCTTGCGCCGCCGCTTCCGGTGTGCTGCTGCGGCCGTCTGGTAGTACCGCTACGGCTTGGCTCAGATTCAGTTGCAGGCCGTTAGGCCACGCGCTGTCACGTCGAGATAGGCCTCGTCCAGCGACAGCGGCTCGATGAACAACGTGTAGCGTGCAAAGATGTCCCGGATCTGCTGCGACACCGCCCTGTAGACATCAAAGCGCGGCGGTACAAACACAAGCTCTGGGCACTTGCGCCGGGCGTGACCGAGGGCATCACAGAATACACCCCGAACTTGCGCGCCTCGTAACGGGCGGCCGCCACCACACCGCGCGCTCCCGCGCCGCTAACAGCAACCGGAACCCCGCGCAACGCCAGATCGTCGCGCTGTTCCACGGACGCATAGAAGGCGTCCATGTCGATGTGGATGATGCGGCGGAGACGGGGCGCCAAGTCGGAAGGGTGGGACATGTGTCGCTGGCGACGATATCACAAGACAACCAGAACGAAACGAGCCCAGTCGCCTTTTGCCGGTCATCAAAAATGGAGTGCGCCCATGCTTCCCCGCAGCTTTGCCGCCCGCGATCCCAGATCCTGCTCGACGGCATGACCCCGATGGAGTTCATTCTCCGCTTCACATATGCCAAATCGTCTTGCGAGAGCCTCTTTTTTCCGTGAGAAGGGCGGAGCAGGTGAGGTGGCGAAACACCACTTGCGTGTAATCCGCCGGGCGCACCCTCTTCGTTTCGGGCGTCGACCACCAAGCAGCGGCTTTGGCGGAGGCTCGCCCGCGGCCGGAACAACAAAGAATTCGACGATCCCGGAGTTGAGAGCGTCCGCGAGCCGTTCAAGAACTTCGACAGTCGGGTTTTCGAGGCTGCGCTCCAGCCGGCTGACGTAGGTGCGGTCGATACCGGCGTGACTGCGCTTTTGACGGCTCGCCAGCCGGGCTTCTTGATGGCCTTCCGGCTCGTGCTCAGATCCAGTCAGATGATTCAGTTCATACGCTTCTGAGCACTAGCGCTTCACAGCGAAGTTAGGGTGGGACGAGGTGGTAGCCGTCCGCCGATTTGACGATGCGGTCGGCAGCGGTCATGGCGGCCAGGCGGTAGAAGGGTGGCACTGCGCAGCCGCACAGGGCGCGCTGATCGGCGAATGGCTGCGGGTGTGCGGCTTGGGCAACGGCGGCGGTGATGCGCTCGTCGACCGAGCGTTGCTGGGTGGCCTGTTCTGGTTGTGGTCTGCGGTCGACAATTTCCAAGGGCGAGGGCATCGGCGCGCTCGGTGAGTTCAAGGGTAATGGTGGGTATGGCGGATGCGGCGCGGTGCTCGACGGTGGGGGGTGAACTGGTCGCCGTCACGGCGCAGATAGAGTTGGAGTCGCCGAGGCGTCGAACTCGGACGGCCGCGCAGGGCTTGGCCGGTTCGGATGTTGCCGGTCCCGTTCCTGGCATGGTGGACAACGCTGACGGCGAGGCCGTGGCGGCGCTGCAGCTCGCGCAAGAAGGCGAGCAGCGGCGCCACTTCGCCGCTGAGGTTCTCGTCGATGAGACGCGGCTTCAGCTTGGCGATGGTCTGGTCGAGGCGGGCACGGTCGGCCTTGGGCGTTCCCCCAGATCACCCTCTCGAAACGTGTCTATTTCCTCGGAGCTTGACCCCCTCGTTACCTCCACGCAAAGATAGGAACTCTATGCCGGCCGCTTCGAGTGCTTGCCGGATCGCGTTCATCGTGCTCGACCTGGGATCAACGATTCCCTGTTCCAGGCGAACGACTGAATTCAGAGAAACGATCGCTCGGTCCGCCAATTGTTGGCGCGTCCATCCGAGAAAGGCGCGGGCCGGACGAACCTCGCGAGGCGTTGGCATCCCGAGAGGTAGCCGGCGTCTGAGTGCGCCCTACCATCTAAAGGCTATTTTCTACCCACTTCACTCTGATAAAGCTGGTCCCGGGACTCCGTCGACAAATCCTCAGCACAGCACGGGATCGTGGACCTCACGGCGGGTAAAAGCTTCGGTCTCGAAGATGGCGGATGAAGCCACCGGCGGGATTTCAGAGAGGGACGGAGGAAAATGGCGGGGGACGACCAGACGCCGCGCCTTCGACTGTACTGGGACGATGCCGCGGCCGTTGATGATCTGTTCAGGCAGGCGGTTCGAGCCCAGGGCGAAGGAGCGCTGCCTGAATTCCTGAATTTCCTCGCGCGGTTTCGGCGCTACTCGCTATTCAATGCCATGCTGATCCGGGTCCAGCGCCCTGGCGCGATGGCCGTAGCATCGCGCCGACGGTGGCAGGAAGAAGGGCGGATGGTAGCTGGGGACGCCGTGCCAATAATCATACTCCAACCCTTGGGCCAGTGCAGTTTGTCTACGAAATCGGCGACACCCATGGCCCACCATTGCCGAGCGGGGTGGAGTGGCGGCCGTTCGATGCAGCAGGAAACCTCCGCAGAGGCGAATGGGAAAAAGCGATCGCCGGCGGGGCGAAGTGCGGCATTAAGATCGAGCTCATTGATAATTATGGCGCCGGCTTGGCTGGAACGGCCGCAGTGCTCCATCGGACCGAAGACTCGTTTCTTATCAGGGGCGCCGATGACACGCGGTTCCGGGTCAGGATCAATAGCCGTCTCGACGCTCGGCCGGTTCGCTACGTTGGCGCACGAGTTGGGTCACATCTATTGCGGCCATCTCGGCGGGGACAGCAGGAGTCGCTGGGCGGATCGATCGGGTGAACTCGAGCTTGGGCAGCGCGAGCTCGAGGCTGAAGCGGTTTCGTGGCTTATTTGCAGGCGGCTCGGGTTAGAGACGCGCTCGGCCGAATACTTAGCGTGTTACGTCAAGGACGGCGATCTCGAACGCATTAGCGCCTTTGTCATCACGGCCGCCGCCCACCGCATCGAGGCGTGGCGGCAGGCATGAAGGCCTCGCTCTCACGCGCGATACCTTCGCCGAAAAGCTAACGGTTTCTCTAGCGCGCCGCTGAGGGCGGCCCACAGCAGCAACGGGCGCGATTCAGTTTCGCACAGCTCGACGGCGATGATGCACCGCAGACCACGGCGCAGCCGCTCCCGAGGCCCCAAATTCGCCCGGCATTTGGGCGGATCGGGCGGCGAGGCGACGAGGGCGCGCCCGCTGGACCCTTCCCCGGTTCAGGCCGCTCGGCAGCCGTCATCGCAGCCTCGCGGGCTCGGATCGCTGATCGAGGGACGCCGCAAGGACATGTTTCGGGCCGTCAGTAGATGGAGCCCGCGCGGGGGCTCTCCGTGATCTTGGGAAGCTGTTCTTCGATCTAGCCGGGTCGCCGTTGGCGGAGGTTAGGCTCTATTAACGGGCTGGGCCTCTCCCATTCGAGCGCAACTAGGATTAGCGTCGCGCAATGCGAGTGGATGTACCTAGAGGCAGCGCGGGCAGGCGTCGAAGCTCATCATCACTCTGGTGCCGACGCCGGCCCGGACGCGTCTGGCGGGCTGGTGCCAAACCGACAGGCGCTCGCGGAGGGTTGCGAGATCTTCCACCAACTGCGTACTAACGCGACGCCCGCGACAGACTGGCTACGATTTCTATCGGATCGTCGTCCTTTCCGTTCAGGAACTCGACGGCCCGCGCAATAGGTTCGAGAATTGCGTCACCCAGCGCGATCGCCTCAGACTCCCTGACGGGACGATCGTCCAGTTGGTACGCTGCTTCCCTGAGCAATTTTTTCCAGCGCGAACGCCACGCCAACCCGATCTGACGACGATGCCTCCCGACATTGTCTGGAAAAATCGGCCAGTTCGCGCAAGCCTTGCACAAATGGAAAGTTCGCTTCATCAATCTGTCGGCCGAATTGTCGCCTCAAACTCTCTGCCGCCATCTCGATTGGATCAATCGTCACTCGAAGTCCCTCCTCGTAAAAAGCGGGACAAACGGGATGTGCTCGCGCCGGAACGTCTCCTCGGCGCCTTCGAGGCGATCGACAACCGTAATCACTTTGAGGATGTTACAGTTACGTTCTCTGACTGCCTTAACCGCCTTCATTGCGGAGCGTCCCTCGGTGGTGACGTCATCCAAAAGGATGACCTCCGCCCCGTCTTCGAGAGAGCCTTCAATCACCGCCTTCGTTCCGTGATCCTTCGCCTCGTCGCGTACGAAAAACCCACTTATTGGCCGTTCCGGCCAGCTCCGAATGCTTACCGCGGTAACGATCGGAATGGCTCCCATTGCCAATCCGCCAATAAATCGCCCGTTGTCGTCCGCTATCATATCAAACAACAAATCTGCGATCAGTCCTCCGCCCTCTGGATTGAGAGTGGTCGGTTTCATATTGAAGTAGTAGCTACTTTGCTGCCCGGACGAGAGTAAGAATTCACCACCTCTCAAGAGAGACCGTGTCCGGATAATTTCCCGGAGACGTTCCCACTTTGCGAGGTCCGGTCGTTTTTCTGGCGTGCGCTTTGCAAGCATGCTCCCTTCCCCCGTTAGAAGCCGGCGCTGACGACGCTCAGGCCCCGATTAGGGGGGACGCCTGTCCAAAATTCAACTATTTGGCATAGGATCGCAGTATGCGTACCAAATTTTGCGAGCAAGCTCATTGCGAAAGCGTTCTCAACCCGAATCGGTCTGTTGCCAACGGGAGACGGAGGGCACTTAGATTAAGCTCCTTTCGACCCTGTTGGTAGGGGGAAACACTCGCGTTTCACGCCCTTCGTTGTGAGCCCAGCTACAGCCCGACATTTCGGGATCGGGCCGACGAACCTCGCGGACTCGCCCCCACGGCTTCTCTTCAGATATCTCATTCGCCGGATCTGGAAGACGGCAGCGAAACGGGTCCGGTCCCCCTGCTGCCCTGCATGATGGCCGCGATCCTTTCCGACGTGCGGTTCGCGACGGCGCGCAGCGGGTCATCCTTCAAATGGGCGTAGCGCTCGGTGGTTCGGGATTGACGATGCCCGAGCACCTTGCCAACGAGATAGAGGCTGTCGCCGCCGGACACGGCGATCGAGGCGAAGCTGTGCCGAAGGTCATGAATGCGGAGATCTTCGAGCCCGGCCGCCCCCCGGACGCGTTGCCAGGGCTTCTGGATGCCGACGAAATGTCCGTCCCCGCGCTCGGCGGGCAGAACGTATGGGCTGCCTTCCTGGCGCGGCAATTCGGCCAGCGCGCGAAGCGCGGGTGCCCCAAGCGGCACGGTTTTGGCCCCGGTCTTGCTGTCGGGCAGTATCAGGCAGCCGCGCTCGAAATGGATCCATTCCCACCGAAGCGACAGGATCTCCGACAGACGGCACCCCGTGAGGATCAGAAGTCGAATCGCGGCGATGGCCGATGGTGGCTCCTTGCCTTCGGTGCCCTCCAACGCGTCCGCAAGTCGAGCGAGCTCGTCGGCCGAGAGAAACCGCTCCCGTTTGCTTTCGCCGAATTTTTCGACGTATCGGCACGGGTTCGATCCCGGTGGACGCTCTCCCCAAACCTCGGCCATCTTGAAGAGGTGCGAGAGCAGTGCGCGGCAGCGGTTGGCGTTTGTCGGCGTGTCCCTCCCGCTGGCGTGGAATTTGGCGATATGGGCCGGGGCGATGTCCTTGAGCTTCAGTTTGCCGAGCGTCGGCTTGATATGCAGGCGAAGGTTGCGCTCGTCCTCCTCGAGGGTTCGTGGCTTCTTGTAGGGCTTGGCATACTCGTCGATGTAGCGGTCCGCGAATTCCGCGAGTGTTGGGGCCTCCGCATCGACCCGGTGCGCCGCAAGTTTTGCCTTCCTCTCCTTGGTCGGATCGATTTCGTTCGCCACCCGCCCAAGCAGGCGCTCCGCTTCCTCGCGGGCTTTGTCGGGAGTCCAGGGAGAGCCGTGCTTCCCGATCGTGTAGCGCTGCGTGCGAGCCTCGCGACCGCCTAAGCGGTATTGGACGAGATAGACCTTGCTGCCGGCCGGGCTGACCTTGAGCCCGAAGCCCTTCACATCGACGTCCCACAGAAACACGTCCCTTTCGCCCGGCAGGGTGGAACTAGGGAGCATCGTGCTGGCGTTAATCCAATATGGTGCCCCAGAAAACGGGTAAGCTGGCGCATCGCCGGATTTTGTTGGAGGGTGCCTGGCGCGCCCATGATCCGCCGTTCGTCCGATCGCTCGGCGCGCGTGCCCCCGAGACGCGGCTCAGCAGAGCGGCCTCTTCGATCGTGATATTGGTATTGTCGCTCGGGCTGTGGGTCGCGATCTGGGAGGCTCTGCACAAGGCTGCCTCGCTGCTGTGATCGGCGAGATCGCCGGATCGGGCCAGAACGCGACGAGCTGCGCCGTCTCGCCCCGGTAATCGAGTATTAAGCAAATCTTGCTACTGATAGTCGCGCCTGGACGGAGCATACACGCAATATCCTGCGGATCGGAGAGAGCATCGTGAAGACCGCGACCGCCCGCGCTACCGAGGCGATAGAAGCCGCGCAAATGATGTTCGCCGATGAGATGGGCGCCACCTTGGACCTCAGCCCGGCGGTAAGAATGGCTCTGATCGAAACGATCGCCGCCGCGATCCGGACCGCCGTCGCTGAAGAGCAGCAGAATCTCGAGCCTACCGACGAGGAGGTGCTGGCCTCCTCGACCTGCTGAACGACGCGATCGAGAGCAGCCGGCTTCCCCCATCACCGCAATCGGACGCTGCGTGCCATCGCGGCAGACCGCCGACGCCGAATTCGGCTGAGCCGCCCCGTCGCCTGCATGCTTCGCCGCATCAGGAGCTACCGCCCGTCGGGGCTGCTCACCGTTCGAGGCCCGTGGCAGGCGGTGCTTTACAAAAACCCGGCGATTTCTTAACGGTCGATCAAGGTTTTGATCGGAGGCTGGCCGTGATCAAACCCTGCATTAGAGCCTGTCGATGGTGATCATGCTTAGAAGGCTTATCAAGGACGACGGTGGCGTCACTGCAATCGAATATGGGCTGATTGCGGCGCTGATCGCGGTTGGCTCGTTGATAGCCATCAATGCGACGAGCCTTGCCCTCCACCTCACCACCACCTTCACCACAGTCGCCACCAAATTATGAGGCGTCCAAGAGGGGCAGCCCCGGCTAACGCATCGCAGGACCAAATTTTCCGACAGCACCGCGTCTTCGCAGCCGCCAGGTGCGATAGGAGCGGTGCATCACCCAGGCGAAAGGAATCACTGCCAGGGTCAGCATCGCGATGATGGCGACAGTTAGAACGCTGATAGCCTCGGTGTAATCGGACCCTGCCTCGACATTGCTGCAGTCTTCGCCAGGGCTGTGGGATTGGTCTCCGAGGTTGGTGCAGGAGCGCGAGCCCGGAGAGACGTCCCAATCGCGGATCTGGATCATCACATCGAAAGCCTTCGACTCGACTTGGTTTTCCGCGGGCAGCGTGGCGTCGAGGTAGTCCTCGCCTTGCCGCGTGTTGCCCCAGCGCCTCGCCGCTTTCCCGGTTTACGCACTCGGGGACGGCGGTATCGGCGCACGTCGCAACCGCCGATGCGGCCCCTTCCGTCTTGAGCTGCCGGCCCGGAAGGAGCTGAAGATCGCCACTATTTTGTAATGGGTCGCCGGTACACCCTGCAAAACAGCCCAGAGCCATGGTTGGGAAGGTATCGCCTGGCTGACCCGGGTGCTCTGAATGGCCGCAAGGGTAATCGCGAAGAGGGCGAGGGCAGCCAGCCGTAGGATCATCGAGCCTCGTGTATTGGCCCTCGAAGGGTGAAAATGCAACGTCCGGGACGCGGCCTGCGCTCTCGTTGCCCATCAGCGCGTCGGCGGATCTTCTAGCAGCTTGCGCGGGAGTTGCAAATTAACAGCTGTGGGCAGCCCTTTTTGACGCGGATGACGTGAGGTGGGAGGCGCGTAGCCGCGGCAAGCCATCGAATTCCGGACTACCAGCCGTGACTCCGCGCCCGGTTGGCATTTTTAGATATACATGCTTATTATCACCATTCGACAGTTCTTTGGCATTTAGTATGAGGACCATGGACCTCGACCGCAGCTTCGGCTTTCTCGTCCACGACGTCGCCCGGCTGTTTGGCCGACGCTTCAACCAGCGGGCGCTCCTCTTCCTCGGCCTCACCCGGGCACAATGCAAGGTGTTGGGCTACCTCGCCCGCAACGAGGGCATCAACCAGGCCGGCCTTGCCGACCTGCTCGAGATCACGCCGATGACCCTGGTTCGGCAGATCGATCGCATGGAGGAGGACGGCTGGATCGAGCGACGCCCGGACCCTGCTGACCGTCGCGCCCGGCGTCTGGTCTTGACCGAAAAGGCGCGGCTGATCCTCGCCCGCATCCTCGACCTGTCAAACGAGGTTCGCACCGAAGCCTTTGCCGGTCTTTCCGAGGCCGAAGGCCGCTACCTTATCGACCTCCTCGCGCGCGTTCATGGCAATCTTTCGGAGCGTGTCCCGTCGCTCGCCGCCAGTGAATTTGCCGATCTCGACGAGCCGAGCGATCATCCGACACTGGGTGTCGCGATTGTTGCGGCGGATTTGCCGCAGGTAGGGAGCCGGCGGTGACGACGTCGGTCGAGGACGAGACGGCATCGGCGACGACTACCCGCCGAGTCGCTCTCGACAGCCGATTAGCCGCCGCCCGCATCCGGCGCCCCTTGCGCCAAAGGCTTCGGCTGCCGTTGATGGTCGCCGGACCGGCGGTGGTCCTGCTCGCTGCCGGCTACTGGTTTCTGACGAGCGGCCGTTACGTGTCGACCGAAGACGCCTATGTGCAGGCCGCGCGCATGGCGATCAGCACCGACGTCGCGGGCCGCGTCGTCGATATTGCCGTGCATGACAATGAGCAGGTCAAAGCCGGCCAAGTGCTCTTCCGCCTCGATCCGCGCCCGTTCCGCATCGCGGTCGAGCAAGCCAAAGCGCAGCTCGCCGCCGAACGTCTGCAAATCGACGCGATGAAGGCGACCTATCACCAAAAGCAGGCCGACGCCAGGGCGGCCGAGCACAGCGTCGCCTACCAACAGCGCGAGTTCGAGCGACAGAAGCAGCTGATCGCCTCCGGCACGACCTCCCGTCAGCAGTTCGAGCAGGCCAGTCAGGCCTATGATACCGGTCGCCAGCAGCTCACCGCAAAGCAACAGGACGCTGCCAATACCCTCGCCAGCCTTGGCGGCGACCCGGACATTCCGGCCGACCAGCATCCCAAGGTTCAGCAGGCGCAGGCCGCGCTCGACCGCGCCGAGCTCGATCTTTCCTATACCGTGATCCGCGCCCCCGAAAACGGGATCGTCACCAAGGTCGAGCAGCTCCAGGTCGGCAATTACGTGACGGCGGCGTTGCCTCTGTTCTCGCTGATGTCGAGCGACCGGATATGGGTCGAGGCCAATTTCAAAGAGACCGAGCTGACCTATATGCGACCCGGGCAGAGTGCGACGGTCGAAGTCGATACCTATCCGGATGTGGTATTGTCGGCGACCGTCGATAGCATGAGCCCGGGCACCGGTCTGACGTTCTCTCTTCTGCCGGCGGAGAACGCGACAGGCAATTGGGTCAAGGTCGTGCAGCGCCTCCCGGTGCGCATCCGCATCGACCATTTCGACCCGAATGTTCCGCTGCACGCTGGTTTGAGTGTCACGGCGGAAGTAGATACCCGCCATCGCCGCCCGCTGCTCGTGCGCGTCGACCGGTTCTTTGCATCGCTCGTCGGCTCGACGACCCAAGCAGCGGAGCGGTGAGGAGCGAAGCCCGTCCCCCGGTTCCCAACCGGGGGGCAATCACGGCCTCGATCATGCTGGCGACCTTCATGCAGGGGGTCGACACCACGATCGCCAACGTCGCGCTGCCGCACATGCAGGGGAGTTTTTCGGTCTCCCAGGACCAGGTTGCCTGGGTCGTGACCTCCTACATCGTCGCCGCCGCGATTATGACGCCGCTGACGGGCTGGCTCGCGGGCCGCTTTGGCATCAAGTATGTGTTTTTTGTCTCGGTCGCCGGTTTCACCCTGGCCTCGGCGCTCTGCGGCGTCGCGACGAGCCTCGCCGAAATGGTGGTCTATCGGCTGCTGCAGGGCATCTGCGGAGCGGCTCTGGTGCCGCTCTCCCAGTCGGTGCTGCTGCAGATCAATCCGCCCGAACGGCACGCCAAAGCAATGTCGGTCTGGGGTATGGGAGTGATATTGGGCCCGATCATCGGCCCCGCACTCGGCGGCTGGCTGACGGACCAATACAACTGGCGTTGGGT
>WNFQ01009027.1_pt1 | contig 13154 bp, 15 predicted proteins | sample 5400171 | NCBI WGS metagenome assembly WNFQ01 (sample SAMN13153356, study PRJNA577476) | soil metagenome | isolation source: 20 cm soil under Madrone tree | place: USA:California | collected 2016-06-14
ACGATTCTGCAGGAGCGCTTCAGGCACGTGGGTCCGTACACTGCGGAGTTCTACCTGCATAGCGTGGAGCGGTCCGTATACGGTTCCTGAACGTCGCCGCCTAACAAACGCATGCAGCCGACCCACCAGCCAGTCATCAGATTTGCATGCGCAAATTTGCCGCCTGTCTGGCGGGCGGCTGATGCGTGGCGTTGGGCGGGCAACCTCCGGTGGGTGTGCCATGCGATCTGAGACAAGTCCGATGGCTGATTACCGTGACCATCATGCGACGATCTTTGTGGCACCGGAGGTCGCTGGTCCGATCGAAGCCGCGCGCCGGGCATGGGACCCGGTGACGGCGGCTCAGATCGCCGCGCACGTGACGCTCGCCTACCCGCAGGAGGCTCCGATCAGCGATCTACTCGTCGAGCGGGTCCGAGAAGCTAGCAACAACGTTCCACCATTCCGGTTCCGATTGGGGGAGGTCGCTTGCTTCGAGTGCCCAGAAGGTGGTGCCTACATCACCGTCGAGGACATCGACGGCGGTTACCGCGAGATGCGCGAGGAGTTGTTGCGCCCACCGTTTCGTGGCATTGCGTATCCCCCGCACGTCACGGTCGTTCACCCGCGGACGTCCCGTCGCGGACGTGAGTTCTTGGACAGTGGCTGCTACCGAAGACAGGATCACGAGTTCATGGCCAAGGAAGTCACGATCACAGCGTTCGATGGTGTCAAGTGGGTTGTTCTCGTAACCTTTGCGTTGGCGGGGAAGCGATAGCGTCAGTTCGGAAGGCCGGCGGAGGGATCGGCAGGTGCAGCGCCGCCCAACCACCCGGTGCAGCGGGACCGGGAGTTCGCGTTGCTCGCTCCCCGGCCGCTGACCGGCTCGTTAGGTGACGATCGTGGTGAGCTCAACATGGATGCACAAGGATAGGCGGGCCGCCGCGATCCAGGCAGCTGTCGCGGTCGCAGATCGCCTGGGACTGAGGTCGGTCACGCCCGTGGTCTTGAGGGACTCGAACCACACCAGCATCCATCTCGCACCGTTTCCCGTCGTGGCACGCGTCGCCGCCTCTAGTGCCGAGCGAGGTGTCGCTGCGTCTTCAGCCGAGCTCTCGGTGGCCGACTATCTGGCGCGAGCGGGCGCTCCGATCACGGCTCCAACGAGCGATGTTCCGCCCGGACCCTATCTCGAAAGGGAGTGGGCAATCACGCTGTGGCAATTCGTCGCTCACCGGCCAGCCGACGAGAGCGACATGGTGGCCGCGGTACAAGCCTTGCGCGATGTACACGGTGCCCTGGCGTCATATCCCGGGCGATTGCCGTCCTTTGACGTCGCGATTGATGGGTGCCGTGGCCTGCTGCAGGAGGAGACGGGATTACCCGCCCTTGCTGCGCGGGACAAGGAGTTCCTCATCAGCGAACATGACCGGCTCCGGGGACTGCTGACCACCACCGCGGCTCTTATGCCCACTGCCATCCACGGCGACCCACATCTTGGCAACGTGCTGATGACTTCAAATGGACCACGCTGGACGGACTGGGAGTCGGCTTGTGTCGGTCCGGTGGAGTGGGATCTGGCTTGCCTTCCAGAGACCGCGCTGCCATCGTTTCCGACCGTAAACGCCGAACTCTCGACTGTGCTGAGGGATCTGAGGAGCGTTTGTGTCGCGGTGTGGTGCTGGGCCGAACCCGATCGTGCGCCGGATAAGCGCGAGGCGGCCGAGTACCATTTGCGCCGTTTGCGAGGGCGATTCCGTGGCGCATGACCCACCTAACTTCCGAATGCAGCGGTCGGCGCTGCACGCCGCCACTGATCCGGCTCGTTATGCGGATCCGGTAACGGCATGATCTTCCGCGCGACTCAGAAAGTGTCGTCGAAGTTGCGGATCGCCTGCACCGCCGTCCTGGATAGCCACCCCTCGATGGTGGAGTGGTACTGCAATCTCATCACCGTGCGGCGACGACAGTTCTTTCTATTCACGCACGCATCGTCACTCTTTTCGTTCTGGGCGCCTGCCGCCGGCTCGACCCTCGATGACTTCGGCCAGGTGTTTCGCCAACACGCGACCGACACACTGAGAGACTACGGGTTTACCAATGCTGATACTGCGAAGGTGATCGATGACGGGCCGGACGCGTTCGCCAAAGCGACAGATCGCGGCGTCATAGGATCGATGGTCGACTACACAAAGATGCTCCGCCAAGCGGTCGACTACGAGGGTGGCCTTGAGCGCCTCGGGCCACGGGCAATGAATGACATTGCGAATGACTCTCCGATGAGAAAGATCGGCCTGAAGAGCCCAGCGGAGTATCTCCGGCAAGTTCTCCGCGCCGAAAGACCGCATAACATCACAGTGCACCGGACCGGGGCTCGCGCTGCTCGCTCCGGCCGGTGACCGTGAACGTTAGGCTGCGACACCAACACCCATGCTCACCAAGCGTTCTCTCGTACCCATTGGCCTCTTTACCGCCTTGGAGCTCATCGCCGTCGGTGGCCTCGGAGCGTGGCTCGCGGTGCGGCTCAATTTTCCGTACGTGTACCTGACCCCGGTCGCGTTCCTGATCTATGGAGCAGCCGGTTTCTACGGGTCCCGAGCTGGCGCGGCCGGCTGGATCAGCGGTGCAATCGCCGCAACGATCGACGCCGGCACATGGGCCGCCTTCGGTGGCATCGGACCACAACCGACAGATCCACAGGCCTCATTCTGGGCGAAGGTTGGAACTGTCGCGCTTGCGATGGTGCTGGGCGCCGTCTGCGGACTGATCGGCGCACGGCTGACTCGGCGCGGAGGGACTCCCACACATGAAGTCGCTGCCTAACAAGCGCTTGAAGCTGGCGGCGCGCGCAGACTATGGAACTTGATCTTTCTTCAGCGCGCCGCAGCTTAAGCGCTGTCCGTTAGCCAGCATGGCAGTGCGGGAGCGGCACTCAAGTCCCGACGGGTCCCTCGTCCTCGTCGTGGACGAGGCTGACGGCGACCTAGCCGTCGCGTTTGAAGGCTTTGAATGGCATACCCGCGGGGACGCTCTCGTGGGCTCCTACGGCGGCACGGAACCTGAGGCGGTTGCCACGTTCGTCTCCGAGGTTCTTTCCGATCGGCTCGCGATCGCCGTCTGCAGTCGCAACGGAGTCGTGCATGACGTTCGTGTCACCGACGCTCCGGCAACAGAGCATGAGTATGCGCCCAGGGGCGAACAGATATTGTTGCGGTTCTGGAGCGGGCGCGCGTGGCATGCTGGCTAACGGGCCGTTAGAGCGGGCCGGCTGCGCCGGCCGCTCAATGCCTTTGCGTTATGTTGCTCATGAATAGCCAACGCGCGGCATTTGTCGCCTGGGGTGCCCTGTTACTAGCATGCCAAGCGGCGCCTGTGGAGACCGGCGAGTCCGAGGTCGCGCGCGAGGAGTCCATCGATGTTGGGGCGTGGTCGGTTAAGGTAGTGCAACGAAGCCATGGGCGGCCGAACAGCGACGCCGTATTACTCGACGTAATTGTCGTCGAGAACGGCCGAACTCGCGTGTTGGCGAAAAACATCATTGGCCCAATCGTGATCTTTGACGGTCAGCGAAAGATTGTTTCGTGCGAATCGCAAGGCTCGGTGATGGTTGGCCGCGGGCCAATCGTGTTCGCCTTGGATGGCGGAAAGACTGATGGGCCTAAGCACCCTGGTTACCTGCGCCACTGTGCGCGCGTAGACAGCTCTAGCCTATTGCTGTTGCACTACAACCTGGTGAGAGACGGCAAGCCGTTGAACTTCGCGCGCGTTATCGACACCGAAGGTGCAGTCGTGCTCGAAAGAGAGCTTCAGCGCGCGGGCGAGTTCACCGTTCTCCACCGAGGGAAAACATATCGACTCCGAGTACCGGAGCCAGATTGGCCTGGATAGGCCAACATAACAACGTCTTGAAGCGGACGGGCAGAGCCCGCCGCTTAACACGACGTTAGCAGGCTGCAATGCACCATCGCGTCGCTTGAGGCTGCGCGCGTGAACTGAACGCGTCCTCTTTGCCATGTGAACGCGGCGCGGCTAGAGATGTTCGCGGTACGACTGGCAGGTGACGGGTAAATAATGCTACCTGACCGGGGATGGGCGGCGACCGTGAGAACGAAGATAGCTGTGTGCCTCTTCTTTGCGTTGTTGCCGGCGGCGGTGGGCGCCGAGAACCTCGTCGTACCCAGGGACATCTACGAGTTCATCAAGTCGAAAGGATGCGAGCAGGTTTCGGATTTCTTCGACGAGCGAGTCTCAGTGGAACGTCCCCCTTACGCCGTTCACGTCGCTCCTTGGGGAAAGTGGGAAATCGCCGTCTGGTGCACCAACGACATGAAGAAGACTCACTCCGACCGAACGTATTCGTTGCTGCTCCGGCTCGACGACGACAACCACCCACTCGCGAAATGCCCCAACCGGATCGACGGAGAGAAGTTCATCGGCGGACTCGCCTTTGTGGACGTGGATGACCTGGCAGAATCGTACTATTTCCTCAGCACGAAGAAGAGGGTCGCGGGGCGCGGGAAGGTGAGGACGAAAGCGATTGAGAGTATGTACGACGGCACCGGCGGATACTACGTATGCGTCGATGGGAAATGGGCGACACGATTCGTTCATTAAGATATGGGACCGTTTGGCTGTCTAACGAACCGCTTCAGCGGGCCGGCTACGCCGGCCGCTGAGCGCTCGCGTTACGGTACCAGGGAACGCAGCGAACATGGTGACGCGCGTGGTTGACGATGAGTCGATTCGGAGCTTCCTGCTTTCCGAAGTCTTGCGGTTCGTCGAGTGCGCTCGCAGGTGCCCCCCGGTGTGAGACGAATTGCTCTCGTCGGGTCATTGGTCACAGACAAGCACGATCCGAAAGATGCCGACGTGCTGGTCACGGTAGATGACGATGCCGACCTCGCCTCTCTCGCGGCTGCCGGTCGGGGACTCAAGGGCAGAGCGCAGAGTCGCAACAAGGGCGCCGACGTGTTCCTCGCCGATCCGTCCGGCACGTACATCGGCCGTATCTGCCATTGGCGTGAGTGTCGACCCGGAGGCCGGCTGGCCTGCGACGCTCGTCACTGTGGCCGCCGGCCCTTTTTGCACGACGACCTGGACGTCGTGACGCTCGACCGTGGTTTGGTCGAGGCCCCGCCGTTGGAACTTTGGCCGACGGTTGTGCCTCGTGCTCGACTTCCCGGGGACGTCAAGAGCCAGCTAGTTCAGTCCCTCGCGGAAAGCTCCGCACACAATGATGCGCATGGTGCCTGACCAGCGCGTCAACCGAACCCGTGCAAATCGGGCTTACGCGCGTTTTGCCGCTGGCTCACGATTCCGCCGTCGCTGTTGCTGCGGGCAGAGGCGAGGTGGTGGACGCGGAGGATCGAGACGGCGGCCGCGCGACCCCAAGCGATGCGCCAAGCGCTCCGGAGCTGCGCTTGTCACGGCGCTTGGAACGGTCACGCGGCCGAAGAACTCGGCGGTGGCGCTACGCGCCCTCCCGATTTGACTTCTCTGACGCCCCTCCGGTTTTGGGTGAGAGGGGCGGCCAGAGAAGCTGTTCATCGCTGGTCTGGCTGGGCGGTGGATCTGGTCGCTGGCGGCGGCTCCGCTGTCGCCGGTCTCGGGGCGGTGTCCAGACAACAACACGCGTAAGGCGCAAAGGGTGCCCGAGGAGACGACGTGCCCGGGGGAATCTGGGGAGTACAAGGCCTGTGGAGCTCGCCAGGCTGGTCAGGCGAACTTCTTTCCGCGGTGTCCGCTGGTCCAGCTCGAGGTCCAACTCGAGCTGGGGTTCGTACAGCGCGGGTTGGCCGAGTGACTTTGAGGGAACGCGGCTCGGCGCGGGTAACGATTCTGACAAATTTTCTGACAAAACGTCGGTAGACGACCCTCTCTCGGGCCTTGCTGGCCACAACGCGCACTCGCTAACTTCGCGTTAGGTATACCGTGGGATACCAGTCGATCAGCCGCGAACGACTTCCCAAACTGGACGTCGCCCGTTCGATTCAGAATCCTGTCGGCCCCTGAGGAGCGTCGTTCCCTCACGATTGCCAATGGACCTATGCGCTACGAAGAAGCGCGGTGGCAGATAGGTGGCAGATCGTGCCGCTTCCTGCCACCATCTGCACACCCGCGACCCGCATCATTGCAGGATTGTTTGATACCTTCGACAACCGCAGCAAGTTCAACGTCGCCCTCGGCATCGAGAGCCAGGGCTTCTGCGTCCTGCCGCGCTGAACCGAGGCCGAGCGCCAGCCGCCGGCCTTCTGGACGTACAGGAGCGGTGCATTATGGAAACGCTCGATCTAAGATCCATTCGATCTTCGCGTTCAACGTCCACAACGCCCACGCGCACTTGACGAAGGCAGTCGCGGCGGAGGCGCAGAGACAGAACGCGACGAGCAGTAAGGCCCTTCGTCAGAGGGGCGTTATGGCTTGCCCTCGCCCGGGCCAGGACAGAATGAGCGTTAATTAAGCCTTGACAACCCGTCGGTGTGAGAACACCATCCCGTCACCGCCGCGACCATTCGGCTCGCCCTGAGCCAAAGGATTCGGTTCTCGCGCCGCCCGACCTACTTAGCGTGACCCTCAGGATCGATCTGGCCCGTGAAGCTCTCTCGGAAGGCGGCTCGGACTACGTGGAAACGCGTATGGACTCTAGAAGCCTATAGGTCTGAAGCCAACGGCAAAGGAAGATGCCTATGGGTACGGCGGGGCTCCTCTGACCAGACCTTATCTCTTGCTACTTCACGGGTTATGGAGCACCTTTCGGTTCCGAATCCCCCATTCGCCACGCCATTACCCAACAAGGAGGCATCCTGTGGCCGCAGTCCCCCATGACTGCGAAAGCTCGGGGATGCGCCTCTTGGCTCCGGACTGACGGCGGGTGCCGTCAGGTAGCCACGCACAAAGGAGGAGCACCATGCCCAAACCCAGCGCTCCTACCGTCCTCGATTCACGTCGTGTGAGCCGACGTCGCTTTCTCCGCGCGGCCGCGGGCGGCGCCGCCGGGCTGGCCGGTGTCCTCGCGACCGGCCGCCTGCCGGCCATCGCCCAGACCCGCGAGCTCACCTTTCTCACGTTCGCCAGCTTCGTGCCCGACACCGACAAGGAGCTGAGGCGCCAGTTCGAGGAGTGGGGCGCACAGAACAAGGTCAAGGTGCGGCTCGACATCATCGCCGGCCTACAGCTCCAGACGAAGAAGGCCGCCGAGGTCCAGGCGCGCTCGGGTCACGACCTCATCGTGCTCGGCGGCGGGCTCGGTGACGCCGACCTCTACTTCGACCACCTCGTCGATCTCAACGACGTCGCCAGCGATGTGGGCGCCACGAACGGCGGCTGGCTGAACGAGAGCGACTACCTCATCCGCGGCAAGTGGAAGCTGCTCCCGTGGTGGATGCCGCCCTTCCCGATAGCCGTCCGTACCGACCTGCTCGAGCAGGTCGGCGAGAAGAACCCCGACACCTGGGAGGACTGGTTGCGCGTCGGCAAGAAGGGCAAGGCCATCGGCCATCCGTTCGGAACGGCCATCAGCCACACCGGCGACGCCAACGTCACACTGCTCTCGATCCTGTGGTCGTACGGCGCCTCCTACGTGGCCAAGGACGGCCGGACGATCACCATCAACTCGCCACAGACGCGCCAGGCGCTGGAGTTCGTCAAGCGGCTCTATACCGAGGCGATGGAGCCGGAGGTGCTGGCCTGGGACGACGCCAGCAACAACCGCTGCCTGAACGCCGGCAAGTGCATCGCTATCCACAACCCGATCAGCGCCTACGAGTCGGCCAAGAAGGACAAGGTGCTGGTGCCCGGCACCGAGCGCGAGATCGCCGACGTCATCGACCACGTGAACACGCCGCGCGGCCCGGTCGACCGACGGACGACCGCGGGCTACTTTTGCGTCGGCATCTGGAACTTCTCGAAGAACGTGGATCTCGCCAAAGACTTCCTGCGGTACCACTTCCAGCCCCACAACCTCAACAAGTGGGTCGAAGCCGGCCACGGCTACAACATGCCGTTCCTGACGACGCTGACCAAGCATCCCGTGTACAAGAGCGACAAGCAGTACCGCTTCATTCCGGAGATCGCCAGGGTCTCGGTGCCGCCGTCCTGGCCGGGGCCGACCACGGCGGCGTCGCAGCAGGTCCTCGACCTCTACATCATCCCCGACTTGTTCGCGCAGCATGTGACCGGCAAGCTGACGGCCGACCAGGCCATCGCGTGGGCCGAGAAAGAGATGCAGGAGATCTATGCCGGTCGCAAGCGGCGGCCATGACCTCGGGGGGCTAGCTTAGCTTAGCTAGCCTTGGATCTCTTGGGTATGAGCCGTCATGATCGAGACAACGACCGGAGGTAGGTGATGAAGGACAAACTGACGACAGCGTCTCTTATCGCACCGGTGCTCGTTCTCATGCTGGTGTTGTGCCTCGGTTCCTTCGTCGCTGATGCCCAACAATCGACCGTGCCTCGGGTCGGCTGGCTTGCCGGCGGCTCCCCTCCCGCCTTCCAGCACATCACCGAGGCTTTTCTCCAAGGCATGCGAGAGCACGGTTACATCAACGGACAGAACTTTGTCCTCGAGATCCGGGCTGCGGAGGGCAGGTTCGACCGACTCCCCGGCCTCGCGGCCGACTTGGTCCGTAGCAAAGTCGCTGTCATCCTCGTCGGCGCGAATGGACCTCTTCAGGCCGCAAAGGACGCCACGAATACCATCCCGATCGTCATCGCGAGCGTAGCTGACCCGGTCGGCATGGGCTACATCGCCAGTCTCGAGCGGCCCGGCGGCAATATCACTGGAGTGTCCTCAGGAACGATACCGGGGACGAGAGTGTTGGAACTGATCAAAGAGATAGTTCCTAAGATGTCTCGTCTCGCCGTTCTTGCGAATCCAGGGGATGGATTCGCGGCTCGCGCCCTGAAGGACTGGCAGCAGCTCGCCAGCGCGGCCGGGATCGAAGCCCAACCGTTCGAGGTCGACAAGCCTGAAGGGTTCGAAGAGGCCTTCGCCGGTATGGCAAGGGCTCGCGCCGATGCCCTCGTCGTTGTTCCCGAGGCGCTGATGTTTTCTTCCAGGGCCCGAATCGCGAACCTCGCATCCAAGAACAGGCTCCCGGCGATCTACAGCTTCAAGGAGTATGTGGATTCGGGCGGCTTGATCTCGTATGGGATCGACTTGACCGACATCTTCCGACGGTCGGCCGGACACGTGGACAAGATCCTGAAGGGTGCCAATCCGGCGGAGCTCCCCGTCGAGCTGCCCACGAAATACGAGCTCGCCATCAATCTGGCGACTGCGAAGGCGCTGGGCCTGACGATCCCAGCATCGCTACGCGCGAAAGCGGACCGTCTCGTGAAGTGAAGTTCAACAATGGAGGGCAAAGCATGACAAGCATTACTCGGAGTAGCTTCGCCACCGTGTTTGCACTATCCGTGGTCGGAGGCCTTCTCCTGCTCGCTCCGGCTCAGAGCTTGGCTCAAGAGAAGCATAAGATCTCGTGGTCCGCCAAGCCCGAGAACGCGAAGTATACGTTCCAGCACACATTCGAGATTCCCGACATTTCGGGACACGTTCTTCGGTTGTTTGAGCTCCGCTCCACGTGGCCGGACGGCGGTGCTCCGACCATCCAAGGCGAGAAAGTCGCCGAGGCGATCAGTCGGGCGACGTCTGATAATGTTGGGGGTAACGGGCTCGTTCGTGGTTACACCATCTGGCGCTTCGAGAATGGTGATCAGGTGTTCCAGGAGTACTCAAATACCGTCCAGGCGGTCGTGAGTCCGGATCAAAGCAAGAAGGTGACATTCGTTGGCACGTACGTCATGACCGGGGGGACTGGAAAACTGAAGGGCATCAAGGGCGTGGGCAGGTTCTCGGGGCGCGCCGAGTCCAACCCCGATGGGAAAGCGACGCGGGCCGAGTATTCCGCGGAGGGCGAGTACTGGTTCGATAACAGGTAACTTTGGGGCGGACGTCTATCGTGGAGGGGGCGGACGGCCTCTCCCGCCCCTTTACCGCGCCATCGTCGTTTCGATCCTTGGCGTCATTCCTTACCGGACCTATCCCGCGGACCCACCGGTTTTCGATGGCGTCCGTGTGATGGAGATTTGGAATCGCGCCTACTCCGACTATACGAATCTCAATGGACGCGCCTGGGGATACAGCATCTACGTGCTCGAGAACTGGGATAAGATCTTCGCCCGTTATGACGGGGCGACCCACACCCTTCTCGCTTCGGACGGGTCGCGGAAGACGACCTTCGTCGGGCTGATCACCCTGACGGGCGGGGCCGGGAAGTTCCGTGGAGTTCGTGGGCTCATCCGAACCACGAGCGTCTTCGATCCCAAGGCCAACATCAGCGAGACACGTGATGAAGGCGAATACTGGATCGAATGAGTTTACCCGTGACACCAGCGCGAGGCCGAGTTTCTAAGCCGGACGCGCAGTCCGGAGTCTATGTCGTCGCCTGCGATGGCCGTGCCGAACAAGCCGTATCTGGACCCGACGGCCGAGGTGGCCGCGGTCAGCGCCAGCGTTAGCTGGCGCCCAAAGAATGGCTGACTCGAGGCGTGCCCGAGGGAGGCGGACCATGCAACGCACCGTGCTTCTTATGTTCGTGCTCGCCCTGTCGCTGACCGGCGGCGCAACCGCCGGGCCGAAAGAGGATGTGAGCGCCGCGACGCAGGCGTGGGCTGACGCCGTGAATAGCAAGGATGTTGAACGGATCCTCGCGCTCTACGACGCTGAGGCAGTCCTCTGGGGGACCGCGTCACCTACCTTGCGCGATAGCCCCGCGGCCATTCGCGAGTACTTCAAGCCGGGGGCGAACCGGCCGCACTTGAAGGTCGTGCTGGGAGAGCAGCGGGTCAGGGTGTATGGGGACATCGCGATGAACACCGGGTATTACACGTTCTCCGACATTCGGGACGGCCAGCCGGTCACGATCCCGGCACGGTTCAGCTTTACTTATCGTCAGCGCGACGGCCGCTGGATGATCGTGGTCCATCATTCATCGAGAGTGCCGGAACCTCCTCGCTAACCGGCTCCGACTCGCGCTCTCATGCCGTTCTTACGCGTTTAGGCGGCTTCGGCCACAGCCTAATATCCAAGAACTTGGATGCTGCGTCTACGCCGGCAGCCCTGGGCCCCTCCGACGGCCTCGAGCATCGCTGAATGATGCGCCCGTATCGCCCAGCGTCGAGTGGCCGACCTCGAGAACGAGACAGGATCCCGATATGCAGGCCACGCGCGCGGTCCGCCAGCCGGGTCCGGCCGCCGGTGTACGGCGATTTCGGGTCCTTTAACGAGGCTCTTAACGAGGCTCTTCTCAAGCCGGCTCATCATCCGTCCCCACGGGTGCGGCCTATCTTCGCCAGTTCACATAGTCGAAACTCCACCAGTAATTTTGGTCGAAGTGCTTCCCGTCGAACCCTAGGTACTGGTCCGCCGACACGACGCCGCCCGCGAATACCTGATCGCCTCGATCGCGGTACGTGATGTCACCGGTCTGCTTGTAGACCCACGCGAAGGCGGGGGCGATCAGGAGATTCAGGTCCGGCGCGCCCGGCGCGGCGGGCATCGGCGTCGCTGGGTCCGCCACCCAATTTTCGTACCAGAACGCCTGATCGTTCGGCACCCAGGCGTTGGCCCAGAGCCAGTCGAGGGCCTGCTTGATCGCGGGCAGCACGCGCGGATCGGCCGTCTTGTCGTACCACATGATGAGCGCGCGCGCCGTGAGGCCGACCATGAATGGCTGAATGTAATACTTGCCGGCTGCCGCCGACGGCTCGCAGATATCCGGGCAGCGAAACGACTTCGACCCAAACCACTGATCCATGTAGGCGAGGTTCTTGTCCGCGATCCCGGGCGTGACCGTGCGCGGCGTCGCGCCCACCTTCTCGGCGTTGATGTGCGCCATCAGCGCGTACGCTAGTTCTCGGCTCAGCCACGCCGTTGCCGTCTCGGGGGCGTCCCAATCCGCGTCGCCGGAGTACGCCGCGTTCTGGGACAGCGCGATGACGGCGTTCTTGGAGTCGACGTCGCCGGTCTTGAGATAATCCATCGTGAGGCCGTGCGTGAAGTTCCAGTACCCTGGAACGCAGCCGTAGCCGCCACCCCAGCAGACGGCGGCCGCGACGACGTACTGGTCCCGGTAGACGGCCTGCGCGGCGTGCGCGCAGGTGTTCCACGACGGGACGCCCGTGTAATCGGCGATCTGATAGAAGACACCCTCCGCGTCGTAATAGGTCCAGGCCAGATAGTCATCTTGCGTATGCGGCTGGCTGAAATAGTCGCAGTCGGACTGACCAAAGCTAACCATGTTGCTTTCCCACTGCGCCAATTGAGGAATGGGCTGGCCCAGCGCCGGACTTGCCACAGCAAGGAGCGCGACAACAACGAGAATCGCAGGGACCATTGGGGACCTCCCTCTGTGAGGATAGAAGAACTGCCTCAGCCGGACTTTTCGGACAACGGAAAGCAACAACAATGCCCGTGATGAGACAAACGTTGCTCGCCGGACGATCTGGCGAGAAGTCCCGCCGACCGGCTCACCTATTCGTTTGCACCGCAGCGATCAGCCGCGCGTTTCGTCAGAACACTTTGCGACACAAGGCCCCGGATCATGCAACGCGACAAGACGCCCAAATGTCGTTCGCACCGGCCCCCGAACAGGGGTATCGGGAGCGCCACAGCGAATCGCGAGCACAATAGGTAGTCGGGACGTTGCCGGTGGAAATTGGCGTCCACTTCCTGCAAGAGTTTTCCTTAGAGTGGTCGCGCCGTAGCTCGCGAGCGGAACGAGCGTCTCGCCCTCGCCTTCGTCGCGTGCACAGCGACCCTGCTAGTTTCACCTCCGACCGCGGGCGAGACGCACGCGAATCCGCGCCGCGCGTCGCATCTCGTCGATGGCTACCGTTCGCGGCGCCGGATTGGCGATCTTCGCCTCGAGGCGCTTCACGTACAGGCCGAGGCGGACCGGTGGGAGCGCGATACGGAACAGGAAGCGCTCGAGGCCGCGGTCGGTCATCGTATCTTGCCGCGCTGACGCGTCAGTTTGTCGTCGGCGGAACCGGGACCCAGGGCTCCTGGCAGTTCGATATCTGGGGATAGTAGGCGTTCGCGCCCGGGCAGTAGTACCAGTAGCCCTCCGGATGCGTCACCGGCGACCGTTCGATGTAGACGGGCGGTTCTTCGA
>WNFQ01004556.1_pt1 | contig 13151 bp, 19 predicted proteins | sample 5400171 | NCBI WGS metagenome assembly WNFQ01 (sample SAMN13153356, study PRJNA577476) | soil metagenome | isolation source: 20 cm soil under Madrone tree | place: USA:California | collected 2016-06-14
CGTCATAGTGGAGTATGGTGCGTCATAGGTGGTACAGAGTCGTCATCGAAATAGATAAGGAGTTGTCATACAGGCCGGTTCTCGACTTACCCCGGTCCAGGTCGTACAAGCTAGACCTCCCAGGTGCCGGTGTCCGTATCAGTCAGTAAATAAGGAAAAGAGTTCGTAACACTAAGGTAGTCACGTGAGCACGTGATTCAGTACGTCCTAATTGAGATAGATGGGCATCTGTGGTGTTCGGTATGCTGGTTCAAGACATGGGCATCTGTTTGGATGTGAAGTGTTTCAGAGTCGAGCTAAGAGAGCGCCTCTCCTAGAGTGCTTATAGAGCAACGGTTACTGCCTTGCAGTACGTCGCAAGACCCGTTATGAAGAGAAGGGGAGCACATGAAATGAGAGAAGTTGAGAGGTGAATAGATTGTGGGTTTTCTGGTAGTTAAGACAGGAGACTCAACTTGCCGTCCTAGAGACAGCAAGGAAGGCTATTTTATATCGTACAATACTAGGGTTTTACTAAGCTGTTTTCTGGTGAGTAAGTGATTAGAAACACGCTTCGTAAGAAAGACAAGACACTAGGTAATCAAGACAGTTCAATCGGTAACCCCCTTTGTAATACCTTACTAAAGCTCTTTGTCATCGCTTGAGCTGTCCTCATTAGTAAGGTCTATGACATTAAGTGACCCATTGGCTTCTGATGTGATCTAGCTGCTCCATTATTTTTGTGATTTTACAGATTTTTATTTTTAATTTTTAATCACATTTTGTTGAAATTAGCCAGCTTGAGCTGCAGCAACACTAATCAGAATAGCATTGCACAACCCAGAAAGTCTGCCAACTGTTGGTGATGGGCACAGACTGTGACCCCTGGCCCAAGATTAGGCAGGTTGAGGATTTGTGCAGCATTCACACACTGAGCAGCTGCCAAGGAGTCAGCTAAGAGTGAAAAAAAAAACAGTTTAACAGATGAGACATACCAGTGTATTCCATAAGCATTGCTTTGGTACATGGGATGGGAGCCCACCCAGGGAAGGTGGAGAGGGTCATGAGATGTTACATGTGAATTATATAAGCACATAGGGAGAAGGTTCTCCCTAAGAATTGTTGAGTCTCATTTTTATGAAGCTACAAATTCAATACTCATGTCCTCTCTAGTCTCCCCAGTATTGCATTCAGGGTTCAGTCAACTTGGTCAAACTGGGCATTGACTTGGTTTGCCAGGGTTTGAATGGCCTGTGCTTGGTTGACCATTGGCAGATTGGGAATGTGTTGAACCTCTTGTTGGATTTGCATGAGGGAATGATTCCTTCATGCAAATCCGACAAGAGGTTCAGTCAGATGCACAGGTGAAGATCCCAATATGACATCACTATTTTAATTTTACTTTATCAGCAGTGGCGTAGGAATGCACACAGTACGTAGCATTGTACACAGCAGCGACACAGCGGTGTTCAGTGATATTACGAGAGTCGTCAAAAGGATATCCAATAATCATGGGATAGGTCACACGTTAGGTCATAAGAACACGTCGAATAAGGACATAAAAACAAACCATTACTTGCGATTGGGCCACCAAGACTCGGAACCTTTGAACACCCAGATTTCCTTGCGGCCATACACTCCAAAGAGACCACGACGCGCCAGTGGCACGCTAGCATCAAGTTTGAATGCCATATCATTGGTGTACTTGAGGATGTGCGCCAGGAACAAATTCTTCTCAGCTCCCATTGCTGAAAACCACGACGACGACTAATGAGAAGATGAAAGCAGCGTGAATGTGAAACGCACCGTTGATACCAGATTTAAGTGTGATGGTGAATATGCCATCATCAGATGAATGCTCGTTCAAAATTCGGCGTGGGAATGCCGTACGAAGGCTCAGGCCTAGCGAGTTGACGATCGCGGCTGGTGGGTCAACAAACGTGACGCGGTTACCCGCGCTGTTGAGCGACATGGCGAAGAAGTGAGCACGACCGTCAGCAGGGGCGCGAATGAACACCAATCGGGGGCTCTTAAACTACACAGACAAATGGAGTGATATGAGAGATAGACCGAGACACGAGGCCCTGCTTAAGTGACATACGGCGCGTCCAGTATTGATGGATGTCAAGTACACATATCCCTAAAAGGAAAAGGCAGTGCTCAGTTGAAGGGATGAGTGGATCTTATCATGATGGGCGCCGGACCTGAGCGGTAAGTACCCAGAATACTCGACATATTATCCTCTGGGCTCTAAGCGAGATATTAGGTCAATGTAAACGCATAATTGGAGTGTAATCAGACGCATACATGATCGAGTCGTGGCCTTTTGAGTCCCACGGACTGCCACTAAATTTTACGCGCCAGTCATGTCCATATCGCTCCTGGCGCTCGACACCCTTTGGCCACATGGGGAAAATTTCTTGACGTAACTCTTCGACTGTGGCCTTATAGGCAAGATTACTCAGCTCGAGCCCATCGGGTGGGTTTATCGACAAAAAAACGTGGTCTTGACAAAACACATAAGATAAAAAAAGGGAACGAAAATTGGCGTTATCATGAAAGGCATCCCGGCAAAAAGACGTTTATGGGCACGCGCACCAGGGTCCGTCCGAGAGCTCGAGTTGGTCCTTGTTCGCGCGATGGAGTTCATTCTGGGTCGATTTTCCGCCCCGCTAGAATTCCTCCGCGTCCGTGGCACGGGGACAGACAGAAGAGGATCGTTTGCATAGGCCATACGATTGCGGTCAGGGTCTTTTAATGCCGACTTGATTGGCCTCTTCGTAGTATTCGAACCGGCGCGTCTTCGACTCGTACTCGGGTGTGGAGTCTGTGTACGTGGAGGGCGATGGCCTTGCTGTTGGGGTGCTGAGGATTGGAGGACAGCGGGAGCGGGATTGGGGGATGGTTGGGGGAATGGAACGGTCCCCGCGTAAGGGGTCGATACATATTGTTGTTGCTGCTGGCCCTGCTGGCCCGAGTATTGGTGTTGGATCGGCTGTGCCGGCTGCTGATAATACTGACCAGTGGCAGGATACGCGTATTGCTGCTGGCCAGTGTAACCTCCGCCGTTATATTGGCTCCCTGCGTACTGCATGGGGGATTAAAGGGACGGTGGAGGAGATGGGATGGGGGAGGGGAAAAGGTGGACGACGGGCGGGGGAAAAAGATGGGCAGATTGAGGGAGTTGAATAAAGAGAAACGCCGGAACTTGGGCGGGGAGTCATTGCCTTTTTGAGGGCGCTCGCATATAGGGATGATAGACCCCGCGCAGGAGCAAGGAATTATTCAGGACCCGAAAGGCGAGATAGAGAGCACACTTTCCTCCATTGGATCCGGTCTCCTGCCGCACGAGAGTACTTCTTCAGTATGTTCACCACCTCTTTTGTCCTTGGAAGATCTGCTCATGGACGTACGCCATAGGCACTCATTTCTGGGGACCCGTTCGTGCCTTGCCTCCCATTCCATGGAGCTCTGCGATTGAACTTCACATTCAATTTAGGTCGCCAACTGGGGCCTCCCCCTCGCTGCCCTCTCTGACTTGAAAAAGGATGAAGAAGTCATCTCTGGTACCATGACTTCTGCTCTCGCAGCCTACTCGTATGTCCCGGTTATATCTGCTTCCGTCCCGTTCTCACATAGTCTTGAAAAGCATGGTCTTTATGCGATTCGGTACGTTACTTCACGCCTTCACTTTGACATCGTCCGATTGTTTTCATCTCAGCATGGAAAGTCGAGCCCCGAAACTACCTCCTATTTGCCTGCCATATCACCAATGCAACCGCGCAGCTCACGCAAGGTTATCGTTTCGTGAACTACTGGCATCGCGGTGGCAAGGAAAAGAAAGCTATCCAGGCCGCTCCTCCACCGGATGCTGCCAAAGGGAAAGTCACGGAGGCTGTCAAGGCTGCGCAAGCAGCAAGCCAGTCAACCAAGTAGTCGTGTACGGACTTTTGTCATATCCCAATCATTTAGAGGGTTGCACATCGTGCTCGCATCACACCCGAGGGGTCTAATTCAAACACGTTGAGATCGGAAACAAAGATACACTGAGAGGTGCCTTCGCCGCATTACCAAAAACCGTCGTCCGCATCACCATCTCCTTTCTTTTTCTTCTGCCCTCCACCTTGGGCCAGCACCTGCCGCTCGTACATCTCTGCGACCTACCACCGTGCCATCCGTACCATTAGTACTTGTGGTGACTAACATGTACCACCATCGCTCACCTGCTCCGGCCCTGTCGCATCGTCAACGCTTTTGTCATCCCTGACCCGAAGAAAGCGAGGAAATCGCAGTGAAATGCCGCGCTCGTCAATCTCATGCTTAGATAAGCCATCGGAAATAAAACTGTCACAAATGTGGCAACCTACCAAGCCTTGTGCCGCTGTATACACCGGACTTAAACTCAGGTCTGCCGTGAGCACTTCCCAGACGACCTTGGGCTCGAACCACACGTCTGGTTTTGCTCCGCCAACCTTGATGTCGCCACGTCCCTTCTCCGTTTCCAGAGGTTGCAATGCCGCGTAGTGCGCTGCTAACGCTTCCTCGCTGAATCCGGTGCCAATTTTGCAGATTGTCTGGTATTCTTCCGAGTCGGCGTCGTAACATGCGAGGAGGAACGCCCCGTACACGTTCGTTCGCTTCCCTTTCCCATAGTAACCACCGACAACGACAAGGTCGAGTGAGTCTCCGACACCAGCCAAGTAGTCCTTTTTTAACTGTCGCCAAGAAATGTCAGTTTTGCAAGTTGGGAATGATACGGAGTACTAACCTTGAGCCAGTTGACACTGCGTCTGGACGGCTCATAGTAGCTTGCTTCGCTCTCGAGCATCTTAACCATGAGACCCTCACAGCCATCTTTAACACTTTCATCAAGGAACGCTTGAATATCCTCCGTCTTTTCGCTCTCCGAAGATTTGGCGAATTGAAACTCAGAGTCAACAGGCTCAAAGTGTTGCCGCAGAAGCTCTCTCCGTTCTGACAGGTTTCTGTGCAATAGCGGCTTCGTACGACTGATCAACAAGAAGTCCCAAACTGAAGCAACAGGTAGAGAGGATACTCACTTCTCCGTTGAGGTAAAGAAGATCGAATGCGAAGAGACACACGCGCACTTGGATGTCTTCTACCTTCACATCCTTCCGCTTGCGTTTGCTCAGTTCCTGGAACGGCATCAACTTGCCCGTCGCTCTGTCTATGGCCACAGCTTCCGCATCCAACACGAACGATTTTGTGTTCTCCTTGATACACTATATATCACTTCGTGAGAACAATGTCCTCCCATAGAGAGATCGAAATCGTACATGTGGTAACTGTTCGACCAAATCCGGATATTTCTTGCTCATATCCTCCGAGTTACGGCTGAACACACCAACAGTGCCATCGGCAAGCTTGTGCACCTGCGCTCGTTCACCGTCGTATTTGTATTCGCAGGTGAATCGCTTGCCCTCGAAGCGATCTAACACCTCGCCAATGGCCTTTGTGGGCTTGGCAAGCATCGGTTTTAGCGGTACTCCGGGGGTCAGCTTACACTCCTCGCGTAGTTTGCTTACACCGGCACTGAGAAGCGCTGGGACGACCGCATCGTAGTTTGGCAGTTCACTGGCAGCACGGGTATATGGCACGGGGACTACTATCAGAGCATATCGACTTACCTGTAGACTGACTTGACGATACTAGCCCCCTCTTCCAGCCGTGATGCTAACTTCTCTGTGCTCCATTTCTTTCCAGCTAGACATGAATATAAGCTCGTGGTGATCTTCGAGAACATGGTGCATACATTGTTCTTGCTCTGCCAAGACAACAGCATGGCCAAGAGCCACCAACACGGTACGTTCGGCATTGCCTATCCGCAGCTTGCCTTCTAAGCTCCGGACAATATACTTTGCCTCTTCGCCCTTACACGCGGCAAGAAGCTTTGTAACAATCGACACTTTTTTGCCTTGTGACTGGGACAGACGTTAGAATGCACCAGAGGCCGAACAATCGTGTAGTTCACCGAGTGGCCAGCACTGAGAGCAATTTCTTTCAGATTTGAAAAGACAAAAGGAACTGTAAGAGGCTTCGGTTTGAACAGAGTCTTCTGCATATTCTTGGAATTCTTCAGGAGTGTCTTAAGCATCTCGTGCTCCACGATGAGGAGTATAGCTCACCATTGCCACTAACCCGAGGTCACCTTCCCTTTTCAGCTCTGCCTTGATGAGTTGAAGGCTTCGCCCAGTGGACTCGCCTATTGCCTTGATGAGTAGACTCTCGCCGATCCCAAGCTCAATACCCGTGTAATCTGGACTTAACTGTAGATGTCTGGATCAACCAAAAAAAGCACGAAACATGAGTAAGGGGGAGCAACGGACACGGTTGATACACAGGTAGACCGTCTTGAGCAACGAGTCGGTGTCTCCGGTTTTGCGTCTCTGGATGACAAGCAACATGAGGCTCGTGAGGAGAGATGTCTTCTCTATCCGCTTCGTAGTCGCCTCAATAAGTGCGAATGCCTTTGCGAGCGCAGCATAGGGTACACTAGGGGGATGTCAGCGAGGCAAAATTCGATGCTTCAACGATAAAGTACAGTCGACATACGGATCGCCGACTTTCCAACCTTCCACATCCATCTCATCTCTCCGATCCAGAGCAACTTGCGCACTAAAATGATAAGTTCAGTATTTGGCATCGGTTAGAAAATCGCAAATGTAAAAACGAGCAGTGGAAAGAAATCTGCACACGCACCTTTTAGACGCAGCTTTCCGTTCCTCTACGTCCTCCAACTCCTCCTCACCCGAATCGTTATCCTCCTCCGGAGGATCCGACTCTTTCGCGGTGACAGCCTCCTTGTCCCCGTCACGCATCTCGACGTCCCCTTCCTCCACAGCCGCAGCCGCAACCACTTTCGCCTTCGCCTTACCCTTCGCCTTGATCGTAGATTTGAGCTCCTTAGTCTCAGCCTTAGATCGCCGCGAAGTAGCTTTGGAAGAGCTGGCCACCGGTGTCTCCTCAGGTGGCGGTGGAGACGTAGAAGGAGCGGGGCTCAACGTTCGTGATGGTGCTTCTGATCGGAATGAAGGATAGAACTAAGTGATAGGGCTCAAAACGCAAAAAAAAGCTCACCTGAGCTCGGCGCTGGGCCTTGGTCCTCATCCTCCCCCTCACTATCTTCAATCACCCTCTTCCGTCGTTTCCGCAATGGACCATGACGATCAGGCATTGTTGTCCCTGAAATGTGCAACGCTCAGCCAACGCACCACGCCAACCAGAAAAGAAAAGTCCATGCAAACGCTCGTGTACGCGCGCGCACGCCGTGACGTGGAGGATATAAAGCGCACGAGTGTACGCACGGTCAGAGCTGGTCACGGTCTCCTGTTTACGCTTTGAATTAGCGGCTGTGAAAAGAACATTTGCGTTCTGCGCGATTAGCGTGCGTGGCGCAAGTAAACCCGCGTCATTCAGGAGAATGACAATACGTACGTTCTTCCGATGATGTTGCCGGATCCGCCACATCAGCAGCACCATGGCCATCAGATTGAGGTGGACGAGCACTGCTCGCGGCGGGATTGCTCAGCTTCTTTGGCTTACTAGCCCACAACTCGGTAAGGCTGGACTGCTGTGGCGGTGCTTTCTTTCCAGGGGGCATAGTGAAGAACTTTGCTAATTGGTGACACGTAAGACGGAGAGGAATGGCGTTGGTGAATAGGGACGTGCCAAGAGTCTGTTGTCTCCTCATGCAATTGAAGGGGAGTGTATGCGCGACGCGTCGTGGAAAAGTCGTGATGATCGTAAACATGTGAAGAGGACACGTGATGAAAATGGATTCACGTCATTGATTCAAAGGTGTACTAGACTATGGCATCCTCAAAAGGTATGTAACTAGAGAAAACTCCCGCAAGCTCGCCGTACACCACATTAATACTCACGAACAAACACAGCAGATGACCTGGACAGGCAAATACCCCTATAAAAATGCAGAAAGTAGAGGGGACGGATGATGGGGATGGGGAATGTGTAGATGCGAATGCGATGGCCGTCAGGTGGCACTCATCATGCTGTAAACAGTGTGAGATCCGTGCAACCAACTAGGAAAGCGAGCTACCTCTTCCGTTTAGCCTTGGTCATCTCCTTGCGAAGGGCCGGTCCGTCGAGAGGTTTGAGGAGTTCAAAGGCACATAAAAGGTCTTCTGTCACGCTAATCGGCTGTCAGTGACCCAATCTAGAGATCACCCTTCTCTCACTCACCTCATGCAAGCTCCGTAGTTGTCAAATTCTTCGCCATCTCGTCAGCTTTCAACACCGGAATCCCACTCCGCTCACGCACCTCCACAATAGTTTGGTGCACTGAACACCGTGACCAATGTCCGATCGTTCCAGAACTCATATCCATCCTCCACTACCATATGCGCTCGACAGATCAAGTCCATGTCGTATCGCACAAGGAATTCGTTTATAATGGCCTTCCCGAAGCAAAAGCTGACACCGCGCTCGTTATCTTCCCATTCCAACGCGGTGTCCGACGGGTCTGACCATAATATGTCGTTTAACAGACCGTAGTCAGGCACATCCGTCGGTCGCTGGAGCGCCTTGATATCCTCCATGGATTGTAACGATGGCGACAGTCCGCCATGTACGCAGAAGATCTTGGAAGCAACGATAGCCGCGATTGGGAGGCAATTGAACACGTCGACGAACGTCCTCCATGTCTTTATGTTACACCGTCGCTTGCACTCGTCATAAAATCCGTACACTGTCGATCATCAGCCAAGATGGACGCCAAGAGATACCAAGCAGGAACGTGCTAACCTCGTGTGACGTTTGCGCACTCATGATTCCCCCGCAACAGAAAGAAGTTCTCCGGGTATTTAATCTTGTAGCAGAGTAGGAGTAAAAATGTCTCCAGACTCTGCTTGCCTCGGTCGACGTAGTCGCCAAGGAAGAGATAGTTTGATGCCGGTGGGAAACCACACATTTCGAATAACCGTATGAGGTCCGAGTATTGTCCGTGCACGTCACCGACTATTTTGACAGGCGGCGAGAGTTCGATGAGGGTTGGCTGCGAGAGAAATATCTCCCTCGAAGCTTGGCAAATTGCCACAATCTCGGGGTTCTTGAGACATAGCGATTTGCTGACCTTTCCCGTGTAACCGACGTCCAACAGTCGTTGGATGTAATCATCCACGTCAAGCGATCGGGCCTTGTCTTTACTACCCATTGGTGTGCCTGAAGACGCAAGGGAATCGCCTGGCATTGCACTCCCTGCAGAACCACCAGCAGACTGGACGGATCCGTTGTAAATGATAGCGGCGGAGGGAATATCGAGAGGAGGGGGTTTGTTAGGGTGAGGTGGCGCGTGTGAAGGTGATTGGGATGCGTTGGAAGATGAAGCTATGATATCGGTAGAGGAGCCGTTCTGCGCAAGAGACTTGGAAATACCTATGGCAGCACCCGTAGGACGCTCCCCGCTACCATTCGGTGTACCCTTCGAACCATCAGGCGACGATACGCTGATGGAAGGCATGCCGATAACTGAGGCCGGCCCATTGCTAGCGGCACGGGACAAGTTGGAGGGGGACTCGTTCGGACTCGTATCGCCTTCACCAAAACCGGCATCCCTTTCCTTATCTTTCCCACCTTTTCTTGACTTTTTGGAAGTCTGCTGGCCCATGGAAAGGCCGCGGGAGGATGCTGATGAGGTTGAATGTGGGCCGGGAGAGCTTGACCTAGACTTTGATAGTCTATTAGTAAAGACTGAAAGGAGAGATTGAGCCAGTTTGTGGCAGTGAAGGAGGGAAGTGACGAAATTAGAGTGGATAGCTGGAGGACAGAGTCCGACGATGGAGATGGAGGTCACGGTGATGACGGTGACGGTGACAGAGGTGGTTCCGGTCAGCCGGGAGGACGATGGTGCGGGAGCAGGGGTAACCGAGGCGCCCGCCAACCAATAATAGCCCGCAATCTATTTGGTCCTTATTTGGCTTGGTACAACCCTCAGTATCAGCCTTGCATGCATCGCTCAAGAGTAATCATCACGTTCAAGAGCATAACACATATTCCTGTATGCGACACAACAACCCATCACTAACACCTAAAACTTCCCGAATGTCTTGGTCGCCGCCTTGCTCTTTGCTACCCGCAACACGTTAAAACGCACCGTTTTCGATAGCGGTCGACATTGACCTGTGTGAACAATCACCTCAGCCTCTTATAATCAAAGTCGGGAAATCCATTGACTAACCAACAGTGACTATGTCTCCAAGATCGACCCGGAACGCAGGCGATACGTGTGCTGCGAGGTTCTTATGTCTCTTCTCGTAACGGTCTGCAAGCAGCAGGACGCCAGTGAGCTTGATAGTCAGATGCCCATAAAGTACCGGGACGTACTGTATTTGGGGACGTAATGGAGGTAGTCACGGCGGATGATAATTGTGCGCGTCATCTTGGTGGAGACAACACGCCCAGTGAGGATGCGACCACGTATGGAAATTTCGCCGGTAAACGGACATTTCTTGTCTATATTTACCCCCAGTGTCATGTCTATGGGCCATTCGACCAAAGCAAGAAAAACGCACGCACCGATATAAGTTCCGTTTATCGCCTCGGGGGGTGTCTTGAATCCAAGGCCCGCATCCTTATACCAACGCCTCTCCTTCGTCGACACCTTCTTTCCACCTGTCCATCACAGACGTTCCGTGGTCAGATTTGTCCTAGGGACCCATCTCTGGAAATGCGACACACCACGAGCCTTCGCATTTTGGAAGAGGGCCTGCTTTTGAAATGCCTTCTCAACCTACAAGAAAATTACGGGTCGGTCAGAAAGCTTCAGAAGAGACAACCTTTTACAAACTTGTTCAGCCATGGCGATAGTATAGAGAGCGTGGAGGGGCAGTGCCGAAAACTCGCGTTGTTTGAAGATTACTTTCACTGGCAACTCCCAAATGGGTAATCTAATTCTCAGCCACACCAAGACTAGCTATATAGCTGCCCGGGATCTCCCGTACAGGTATTTCATCGTAAAACAGCTCGGCAAAAACAAGAAACTGTCCCTAAGGTCCCTGTAATGACGAAAAGAAAAAAAGAGGATCTCGAAAGCAGAGTAAAATCATAAGCATAAACTTGTCCGCAGACACAGGTCAAGAGATATAATATATTGAACTCCTTGTCCGAGTGTCGGTACTTGCTTCCCATACCATCCCCGATCTGTATAATAAGCGTCAGGCCATAGTCATGGGAGGGGTGATGGCGATACATACATAACCACGTGCCGAGTTATCCACGAAATCCGTGACTTATCGTTTTTGGTCTCGTAATTGCTCTCGTCCGCGATAGTCTGGCGGGGGACGGTCGAAAGGATTTTCTGAACCAGACTCGCCGGGGTCACCTGGGGACCTCGACTGTTTTCTCTTGGGGTTCCGGGGCGGCACTATCGGAGTCGGAGGAGATAGGGGGAATGGTTCAGGAATTGCCTGAGGTGGGATACCACCAGACAGCAGTTGGTCTGAACTCCCAATGCTATGCCGCGGAACATGGCCCCCACGTCTACTGTCGCCACTGGTATAGGAACCCTCTACCCTGCGATCCCGACTATGTTGCGACGGACTCTCAGACCGTGCAGGAATGTAACCGGAGCCACCAATGGGACGACCATATTCCGCATATGGGTCGTATAGGTTCACAGGAGCGCTACTAGCCTCCATTGCACGCTCGTCGTCGGTGATAGGCGTGTCGATTGTTGGGTGTGAGCTGAAGGAACCAAACCGCTGTCGCATCCCAGGACCTGGGCCGAAGTCCTCGTCGTCAATCGGCGCGCGATTATAGCCAGCAGCAGCGAGTGTCGCTGAGACCTCCGACTCGTGTTCGATCCTGCGCCTGCGGCGCCTCCTGCGAATGAAAAAGAATATCCACAAGCAAATGGTTGCAGCTCCAAGGCCAACGATCAAAAAGACACCGGCAACAGCACCGGTGTTGTGGAAGAACCTATAATACATGAGCATATTGACATCGTGCGCTAGTCAGAAGCTTACTGGGAAGTGCTACCCGAACTATCATTGGCGCGTAGTGTCGGATTTGCAATCACCTCGGTGAAGGTCTGGATGCCACCATCACTCATAGTCGAGAGGAACGTTGAGGTGATTTCGAGGGGTGCAAATGAAGTTGTCTGCCCAAGACTGTTGGTCGTCTCAACGAACACTGTGCTCGAGAAAGTCGAACTAAATTCGTACCATGATTATGATTACGCAAGGAAATGAAATGAAAGGAAATACATACCTGGCACGCGGGGTAGTGGATGTAGATGTACTCGAAGGGGTGGAACTACTGAAACTACTGCTTGGGGTGGGAGAGGTAGTTGAAACCACCGTAGAGGGGGTAGCAGTAGAAGAGGTCTGAGGTGTAGTGGTAGTCTGCAAAGGGCTGCTCGAGGTGCTCGGTTGCGTGCTCACAGGCGAGCTCGTGGGAAATGAGGACTGAGAGGGTGATGATGTTAGCGATGTCGCTGGAGAAGAGCTTGGAGGAGCAGAGCTTGCAGGCGAGGTGGCTACAGATGCCGAGGACGTTTGTTGAGAAGTTTGCGGACTTGAATGACATTCGAAAAATTAGCTCAATACGTTTGATCCACAAAAGTGAGAACTTACGTAGTAGTCGGGGTCGACGCTGTGGTGGCTGTAGGTGAAGAAGAAACAGTGAGGATTTGCGAGGAGGGTGTGGTTTGGATTTGCGAGGAAGGTGTAGTTTGGATGTGTGAAGAGGGTGTAGTTTGTATTTGTGAGGACAGTGTGGTTTGGATTTGCGAAGATGGCGTAGTTTGGATTTGTGAAGAAGGTGCTGTAGTTTGAATATGTTGATCAGATTGGGAAATAAGCTGTTCAGACGTACGTTGTACGGAAGTAGGTTGCACAGTGGCAGGTGGTGGTGCAGTGGTCGGCGGTGGTGCAGTAGTAGGCGGTGGTGCAGTGGTCGGTGGTGGTGCAGTGGTAGGCGGTGGTGCAGTGGTCGGTGGTGGTGCAGTAGGTGGTGGTGGTGCAGTAGTAGGTGGTGGTGCAGTAGGTGGTGGTGGTGCAGTGGTGGGTTGCGCCAGAGGAGACACCGGGGGTGCAGGTGGAGAAGGATTTGACGGTGGCGATACAGCGGGCGCGGGTTGGGTCGGTGTATCCGCCATTGTTCAGTTAGTGAAAACCGGAAGTCGAAGTCACGGTTCG
>WNFQ01003708.1_pt2 | contig 13150 bp, 10 predicted proteins | sample 5400171 | NCBI WGS metagenome assembly WNFQ01 (sample SAMN13153356, study PRJNA577476) | soil metagenome | isolation source: 20 cm soil under Madrone tree | place: USA:California | collected 2016-06-14
AAAGGCGGGTCTACCCGAATAGCCAGCCGTATTGTGGGAGGCAAACGAATGGCAAGCCCGTTCTACACCGCCGAGCACGAGGCCTATCGCGAGGTGGTGCGGCGCTTTGCCGAAAAGGAGATCGAGCCCTATGCCCATGAATGGGACGAGGCGGGCGGGTTTCCGCGCGTGCTCTACGAAAAAGCCGCCGAGATCGGGCTGTTGGGCCTCGGCTTCCCGGAAGAATATGGCGGTACCGAAGTCGATAATTTCATGTGGATCGTGGCCGTGCAGGAACTGGCGCGCGCCGGGGCCGGCGGCGTCAGCGCCAGCCTGAAGAGCAATTCGATCGGCGCGCCTCCGATCGCGCGCGCCGGCAATCCGGAATTCAAGGCGCGGGTGCTGCCCGAAATCCTGTCGGGCAAAAAAATCTCGGCGCTGGCGATCACCGAGCCGAGCGGCGGCTCCGACGTCGCCAATCTGCGCACGTCAGCCCGCCGCGACGGCGATTTCTATGTCGTCAACGGCGAGAAGACCTTTATCACCTCGGGCATGCGCGCCGACTACATCACGACCGCGGTGCGGACCGGCGGTCCCGGACCCGGCGGCGTCAGCCTGCTGGTGATCGAAGGCGATACGCCGGGTCTTTCGCGGACGCCGTTGAAGAAAATGGGCTGGTGGGCGTCAGACACCGCGACGCTCTATTTCGACAATTGCCGCGTCCCCGCGCAAAACCTGCTCGGCGAGGAGGGCGCGGGCTTCAAGATCATCATGCACAATTTCAACGGCGAGCGGCTGACCATGGCGGCCGGCTGCATCGCGGCGGCGCGGGTCTGCCTCGACGATGCGACCGACTATGCCAAACAGCGGCACACGTTTGGAAAGCCGCTGGCGCAGCATCAGGTGATCCGGCACAAGCTGGTCGATATGGCGCAGCGGGTGGCGGCGTCGCAGGCGATGCTTGAAATGCTGGCGTGGCGGCTCGACCACGGCGAAAATCCGGTCGCCGAGATCTGCATGCTGAAGAACCAGGCGACGCAGACCATGGCGTTCTGCGCCTCCGAAGCGGTGCAGATCTTCGGCGGCGCCGGCTATATGCGCGGCATCAAGGTCGAGCGCATCTACCGCGAGGTCAAGGTCAACGCGATCGGCGGCGGCAGCGAGGAGATCATGAAGGACCTGGCCAGCCGGCAGATGGGGCTGTGATTGCTGTCATTCCGGGGCGCGCGTCAGCGCGAACCCGGAATCTGGAAATGAGTTTGGTAATGTCGAGATTCCGGGTTCGACGCTTCGCGTCGCCCCGGAATGACAAGGATAGGCTAGCGTCGAAGACGCGAACCCGGAATCTCGGATCAAGTCGAAGCGTGAAGATACCATTGCGGATCATTCACCGGCGGCCCACACTGGCATGATCAAGCAAGGGGAGGCCCGATGATCACGCTTTATCATTGCCACGGGGCGCGCTCGTTCCGGCCGCTGTGGATGCTCGAAGAAATGGGCTTGCCTTACGAGCTGAAAATGCTGCCGTTCCCGCCGCGGGTATTCGCCAAGGACTATCTCGCGCTCAATCCGCTCGGCACCATTCCCTTGATGATCGACGGCGAGACCAGAATGACGGAATCCTCCGGCATCTGCTATTATCTCGGCACAAAATATGGACCGACGCCGTTGATCGTCGACCTCGACGAGCCGGCCTACGGCGCTTTCCTGAACTGGATGTATTTCAGCGACGCGACGCTGACCTTTCCGCAAACGCTGGTGCTGCGCTATAGCCAGCTCGAGCCGGAGGAGCGGCGCAATCCGCAAGTGGCGACCGATTACGCCAAATGGTTTTTCGGCCGGTTGCGGGCGGTCGAAGCCGCGACCGCCAAGCCAGACACGCTTGTCGCCGACCGCTTCACCGCGGCCGATATTGTCATCGGCTACGCGCTGCGGCTGGCCGGGACCATCGGGCTGGCAAAGGACTTTGGGCCCAATGTTGCGGCCTACTGGCAGCGACTGCAGGCGCGCGATGGCTACAAAAGGGCCGTCGCCGCGGAAAATCTTGCCGGCGAGCAGCAGAAGGTCGCGCGGCGCTCGTGAGCGCACGCCTATCTCAACCCGTTCGAGACGGCCGCGCTGCAGACTCCCCAGAGCCTATGAGGGTATCTCCGGCCTCATCCTGAGGAGCGCGCCCTTGCGCGCGCCTCGAAGGATGAACGCGAGTCCAGCGCATGCGCGCCCGAATAGGCTGAATTCCGAACATCTCCCGGTATTTATCCGCCGGTGACATCCGCCGCGATTTCTGTATTCTGCCAAAAGCTCCGCCAGAGGCCCGCGCGAAGCGGCGAGAAGCGGAGATCGCTCCCGGGAGGGACGGACATGAATGACAGGGATCGCCGCGAATCCGGGCGGCTGATGCTGATCAGCCCCGAACGGGTGTTTTATGCGGGACTATTGGGCCGGCCGCGAAAACGCAGCAGCGGCGGATACAATATCTATGCCGCGATGCGTGGAAGACTCACCATCACCGACGGCAAGTCCGAACTGGTCGGCGCGTTAGCGGTCGTTCCGCCCTATGTGCCGCACAGCGTTGAGAGCGAGCATCCCTGCATCATTTGCCTGGTGATCGAACCGGAAACGGTCGAGCCCTCGGCGATGAAGGATTTGAGCGCAAGAATTGCCGGGACTGACGCGGCCGTTATCGCGCAGCGAATTCGCGCCGCTTACGAGACCTTGCGGCTGCAGCAGGGGCGTCGCGGCTTTACCACCGGAGAATTCGATCAGTTGTGCTTTGGCGAAGCTTTGCCGGACCGCAAGCTGGATCATCGCATCAAGCGATCCGCCGCAAAGCTCAACGATTTCTCCGCCAGCAAGATGACGGCCGCCGATTGTGCCGCTTCCGCCGGTCTGTCGCCGTCGCGGTTCCTGCACCTGTTCAAGGAACAAACCGGCGTATCGTTCCGCGCGTTCCGGGCCTGGAAGCGCGCGCGGCATCTCTTGCACTTCGCCAACCAGAATATCAATCTGGCGCACCTGGCGCAGGACATCGGCTACCCCGATTCGACGCATTTCAGCCATTCGATCCGCCGGTTCTACGGATTGAAGCCGCGTGCGATTTTTCTGGGCTCGAGGGATCTCGCGATTTACCCCAGCGATCCCGATGTCCTCGATAGCGGCGGTGTTCGCCACGGGCGGCCGTAACCGCGCGCGCGCCCCGCGATAGCGGGTGGACGCAAGAAGCGGGAGGCCTCGGGCCGCATGATCCGCCGGACTATTTCGCGACCCGGGACTAGATCGAAGGCAATCCATGAGCGACAAGGCCGTCATTACCTGCGCGCTGAACGGCGTTCTGACCGACCCGAAACAGCATCATGTTCCGGTAACGCCGGAAGAAATGGCGCGCGAAGCGAAAGCCGCCTTCAACGCCGGCGCCAGCGTGATGCATATCCATCTGCGGCAGCAGGCGCCGGACATGGGACACCTGCCGTCATGGGAAGTCGGCGTCTCCCGCGAGATCCAGCAGGCGATCCGCGAGGCCTGTCCGGGCGTGATCATCAATCACACCACGGGAACATCGGGGCCCAACTATCAGGGTGCGCTCGATTGCGTGCGCGAAACCAAACCGGAAATGGCGGCCTGCAATGCCGGCTCGCTGAACTATCTCAAGGTGAAGGCTGACAACACCTGGGCGTGGCAGCCGATGATGTTCGATAACGCGGTCGAGAAGGTGCAGGACTATCTCGACGTGATGAAGCAAGCGGACACGATCCCCGAATTCGAATGCTTTGATGTCGGCATCGTGCGCTGCGTGGGGATGTACCGGCAGACCGGCATGTATTCCGGGCCGCTGGAGTATAATTTCGTGATGGGCGTCGCCTCGGGCATGCCGGCCGATCCGGAGTTGCTGCCGATTCTCTTGAAGCTGAAATTGCCGGAGGCAAATTGGCAGGTCACCGCGATCGGGCGCGCGGAAATCTGGCCGCTGCATCAGCGCTGCGCCGATTTGGGCGGTCACCTGCGCACCGGGCTTGAGGATACCTTCTATCAGCCCGACGGCACGAAAGTGACCTCGAACGGCCAGTTGATCGAAAGCATCGCGGCCTGCGCGCGCCGCGCCGGCCGCGAGATCGCGAATCCTGCGGAAGCAAGGCAGATTTTTGGCATCAGGCACTGAGCTGTCATTCCGGGGCGCGCGAATGCGCGAGCCCGGAATCCATAACCACCATCGTGAGTATGGATTCCGGGCCTGTCGCCTCAGGTCGGCTTTGCCGACCGAAGGCGCATCCCGGAATGACGAAAGAAAATTGTTGGGGCTTTATGGCAATTATTGAATCCACCATCGCCCCGGGCAGCGACGCCTACAAGGCCAATCGCGACGGCATGCTGGCGCTGATTTCGCGGATGCGCGCGCTGGAAGAGCGCACCCGCGCGGCGTCGGCCGCCGCCAAGGACCGTTTCCACAAGCGCGGGCAGTTGCTGCCGCGCGAACGCGTCGCGCTGGTGCTCGATCCCGGCTCGCCCTTCATCGAGCTCTCCACCTTGACGGGTTACATGTTCGACATCCCCGATCCGGAAAAGAGCGTGCCCGGCGGCGGGGTGATCGCCGGTATCGGATTTGTTTCCGGCGTCCGCTGCATGGTCAGCGCCAACGATTCCGGGATCGATGCCGGCGCGCTGCAGCCCTTTGGTCTCGACAAGACGCTGCGGGTGCAGGAACTGGCGCTCGAGAACAAGCTGCCTTATGTGCAACTGGTCGAAAGCGCCGGCGCCAATTTGTTGCGTTACCGCGTCGAAGACTTCGTTCGCGGCGGCAACATCTTTCGCAATCTGGCGCGGTTGTCGGCGGCGGGCCTTCCCGTGGTCACGGTGACACATGGTTCGTCGACCGCGGGCGGCGCCTACCAGACCGGGCTGTCGGATTACATCGTGATGGTGCGCGGCCGCACCCGCGCCTTTCTTGCGGGGCCGCCGCTGCTGAAGGCTGCGACCGGGGAAATCGCCACCGAAGAGGAACTCGGCGGCGCCGAGATGCATACCAGCATTTCGGGCCTCGGCGATTATCTCGCCGAGGATGACCGCGACGCGCTCCGCATCGCGCGCGACATCATGGCCAATCTGGAATGGGACCGGCCGCTCAGGGACGAACCTTCGCATCCTCCGCCCCGTCACGATCCGGAAGAACTGCTCGGCATCATGCCGATGGACCACAAGCGGCCGGTCGACATGCGCCAGGCGATCGCGCGGTTCGTCGACGATTCCGATTTCACCGAATTCGGCGCCAATTACGGCCCGGCCACCGTGTGCGGACATGCCCGCATCGAAGGACAGGCGATCGGCATCATCACCAACAACGGTCCGCTCGACGTGCCCGGCGCCAACAAGGCGACGCATTTCATCCAGGCCTGCTGCCAGTCACGCACGCCGCTGCTCTATCTGAACAACACCACCGGCTACATGGTCGGCAAGGCCTATGAAGAAGGCGGCATGATCAAGCACGGCTCGAAAATGATCCAGGCCGTGACCTCGGCCAGCGTGCCGCAGATCACGATCTATTGCGGCGCGTCGTTCGGGGCCGGCAATTACGGCATGTGCGGGCGTGGCTTCCATCCGCGCTTCTGTTTCTCATGGCCCAACGCCAAGACCGCCGTGATGGGGGGCGAGCAGGCCGCCGAAACCATGGCGATTGTCACCGAGGCCGCCGCCATGCGGCGCGGCAAGCCGGTCGAGAAAGCAAAACTCGATGCGATGAAGGCGCAGATCATCGGCGTGTTCGACGGCCAGATGGACGTGTTCTCGACCAGCGCGCGCGTGCTCGACGACGGCGTGATCGATCCGCGCGACACCCGCAGCGTTTTGGCCGAGGTGCTGGCGATCTGCCGCGAAGCCGAGGCGCGCACCCCCCAGTGCATGCAATTTTCGGTCGCGCGGCCATGAGCGGTCAGATCAGGCGCACGCCGGTCCACAAAATCCTGATCGCCAATCGCGGCGAGATCGCGCGCCGCATCATGCGCACCGCGCGCCGGCTCGGCTATGGCGTGGTCGCGGTCTATTCCGACGCCGACCGCGATGCGCTGCATGTGCGGGAGGCGGATGAAGCCCTCCGCATCGGCGAGGCGCTGCCGGCGCAATCCTACCTGCGGATCGATGCAATCATTGGTGCCGCAAAGGCAAGCGGCGCCGATGCGGTTCATCCTGGCTATGGCTTTCTCGCCGAGAACGAGGAGTTTGCGCAAGCCTGCCGCGATACGGGCCTGGTGTTTATCGGGCCGTCGCCGGATGCCATCAAGGCGATGGGCAACAAGGCCGGCGCCAAGGCGATCATGCAGGCCGCCGGCGTGCCCTGCGTTCCCGGCTATCAGGGCGCCGACCAGAGCGATGCCACGATGTTTTCGGAAGCCAAAAAAATCGGCTTTCCCGTGATGATAAAGGCCGTCGCCGGCGGCGGCGGGCGCGGCATGCGGCAGGTCGCGGACGCGGCGGCGTTTGCCGACGCCTTGCGCAGCGCGCGCTCCGAGGCGCAGGGCGCGTTCGGCGACGCCGCCGTGATCCTGGAGCGCGCGATCCTCGAACCTCGCCACATCGAGATCCAGGTGTTCGGCGACGCTTTCGGCAACGCCATTCATCTCGGCGAGCGCGACTGCTCGGTGCAGCGGCGGCATCAGAAATTGATCGAGGAAGCGCCGTCGCCGAAGGTCACAGCGGAATTGCGGGCGCGGATGGGCGGCGTCGCGGTCGCCGCGATCAAATCGATCGGCTATCAAGGCGCCGGCACGCTGGAATTCCTGCTCGACCGAAACGGCGAATTCTATTTCATGGAGATGAATACGCGCCTGCAGGTCGAACATCCCGTGACCGAGGCGATCACCGGGCTCGACCTGGTCGAGCTGCAATTGCGGGTCGCGGCCGGCGAACCACTTGGCCTTCGGCAGGACGATATTAAATTTTCGGGGCACGCGATCGAGGTGCGGCTGTGTTCGGAGGACGCCGCCCACGATTTCATGCCGCAATCGGGGCGGATGGCGCTGTGGCAAATGCCGGACGGATTGCGGGTCGAGCACGCGCTGCAATCCGGTTCCGAAATTCCGCCGTTCTATGACTCGATGATCGCGAAAATCATCAGCCATGGCGCGACCCGCGACGAGGCGCGACGCAGGCTTGTTCACGGCCTCGAACAAACCGCGGCGTTCGGCGTCACCACCAATCAGGCGTTTCTCGCCGCCTGCTTGCGGCACCCTGCTTTCGCGTCAGGTGAAGCGACGACGGCCTTTATCGCTAAATATGGCGGCGATCTGCTGGCGCAACGCAAGGACGCGGTTTCCGAGGCGGCGCTTGCGGCATTGCTGTTGCATGTGACTGACGCGAACGCGCCGCCATGGCGGAGCGGACGGACGCTGGCTGCAACGTTTCCGATTCCCGTGCGCATTGAGCTCGATCACGGCATCCACAATCTCGAAATCGTGCGCGGACGCGACGGCGGATATGCCGGGAATGTCGACGGGGGCGCGTGCCGGTTCGAGATCGATGAGCTCGGCCGCGATGCCATCCGCTTCCGTGTCAACGGCGTGATGGAATCGGCAAGGTTTTTGCGCGATCGCGACCGCCTTTACGTCCTGCACCGCGGTGTCACGCTTTCGGTCCGCGATCTCACTCTGGCCGCGCCGGCAGCGGCTGCCGCTGCCAGTGGCGGCGACGGCAAGGTTCGTGCGGCGATGAGCGGCCGCGTCGTTGCGGTTCTGGTCAGAGAGGGCGAGCGCGTTGCGGCCGGCCAGCCGGTGATGACCTTGGAAGCCATGAAGATGGAGCACGTGCACACCGCGCCGATCTCGGGGACGATTTCCGCGATCGATGTCGCGGAGGGCGAGCAACTGACGACGGGGAAAATTGTGGTCGAGATTGAGGCGGAGGCGCAACCGGCGTAAGTTTTTGGCCACCGTCATTCCGGGATGGTGCGTCAGCACCAGACCTCAGATGTGCAATTGCACATCGGGGAATCTCGAGATTCCGGGTTCGATGCTCCGCATCGCCCCGGAATGACGGAAACTAGGACCCCCGCCCCGTCCCCCCATTGAGAAAACACGCGACCTGATGCTGCGGCCCGGCCTCAAGCAACGCGGGCGTCTCGATCTTGCACCGATCCATCACATAGCGGCAGCGGGTGTGGAAGGCGCAGCCTGATGGCGGATTGATCGGGCTCGGCACGTCGCCTTCGACCAGCGCCTTGAGGCGTTTGATCCTGGGATTTGCGACCGGAACCGACGCCAGCAACGCCTGCGTATAGGGGTGGCGGGGATTGGCGAACAGTTCGCGCTTCTCTGCGGTTTCGACGATTCGGCCGAGATACATCACCGCGACGCGATGACTGATATGGGCCACCACGGCAAGATCATGTGCGATGAACAGATAGGAAAAATCATGCTCGCGCTGCAGGTCGATCAACAGATTGATCACCTGGGCCTGGATCGACACATCGAGCGCCGATACCGGCTCATCGCAGACGATCAGCCTCGGCCCCAGCGACAAAGCGCGCGCGATGCAGATGCGCTGGCGCTGGCCGCCGGAGAACTGGTGCGGGTAGTTTTGCATTTGATCCGGCCTGAGCCCGACCTGCTTGAACAGTTCGGCGACGCGGTCGCGCTTTTTGCTTCCTGCCGCCAGACCGTGGACGCTGAGTGGCTCTCCCACGATATCGCCCGCCGTCATCCGGGGATTGAGCGAAGCGAACGGGTCCTGGAACACGATCTGCATGGAACGTCGATGAGGGCGCAAGTCCGCCTTGCGGAGATGTGTGATATCCAGGCCATCAAGGCGGATGCTGCCACTGGTTGGCTCGACGAGGCGCAGGATGCTGCGCGCCACCGTCGATTTGCCGCAGCCGGACTCGCCGACAAGGCCGAGGGTTTCTCCGACGCCGACCGCGAAGCTGACGCCATCCACCGCATGCACGGTGCCGACCTTGCGACGGAGGATGCCGCTTCGCACCGGATAGTGCTTGACGAGGTCCGATACCTCGAGCAGGGCGCGCATCTCGGTCATGGCAACCCCGCCAGTTCCGCTGCGCGCCAGCACGCCGCCAGATGATCCTCGCCTTGCGCCTCCAGCGGCGGATATTCCTCGCGGCAGCGCGCGATCGCGAGTCCACAGCGTGGCGCAAACGTGCAGCCCTTTGGCAGCCGGGTCAATGACGGCACCATGCCGGGGATCTCGACCAGCCGCGCATCGGCTTTCGCGCCAGCTGAGAGCACGGCGGGGATCGAGGCCATCAGACCGCGGGTGTAGGGGTGCTTTGGGTTGGCGAACAGGGTTTCGACGTCGGCCTCTTCGACCTTCCTGCCGGCATACATGACAATGACGCGCTGCGCCGTCTGGGCGACCACGCCAAGATCATGGGTGATCAGGATCAATCCCATGCCGAGCTCTTTTTGCAGATCGAGGATCAAGGACAGGATCTGCGCCTGGATCGTCACATCGAGCGCAGTGGTCGGCTCATCGGCGATCAACAGCGCCGGCCGGCAGGCGAGCGCCATCGCGATCATCGCGCGCTGGCGCATCCCTCCCGACAGCTGGTGCGGATATTCCAGCGCGCGGCGCTCGGGCACGGGTATCCTGACCAGGCGCAGCATTTCGACGGCCCGCTTCCACGCCTCCTTCTGCGTCATCGATCGATGCAGGCGCACCACCTCGGTGATCTGGTCGCCGATCCGCATCACCGGATTGAGCGAGGTCATCGGCTCCTGGAAGATCATCGAAATGCGATTTCCCCTGATCTCCCGCATCTTGTCTTCATCGAGGCCGAGAAGATCCGTGCCTTCGAGCATGACCGAACCGCCGACAATCCTGCCGGGCGGGTCGGGGACGAGGCGCAGGATCGAAAGCGCGGTCACGCTCTTGCCGCAGCCGGACTCGCCGACAATGGCCAGGGTCTCGCCGCGACGGACATTGAACGAAACGTCATCGACAGCCCTGAACAATCCCGACGCGGTGAAGAAAACCGTCTGCAGGCCCTTCACGTCGAGAACCGTCGCTTCCGCAGGCGTTGTGTTCATCAGCCGCGCTGCCTCGGGTCGAGGATGTCGCGAAGCGCGTCGCCAAACAGGTTGGTGCCGAACACCGCAAGGCTGATCGCCACGCCCGGGAAAATCACCAGCCACGGCGCGACGCGGACATATTCCGCCGCCGATTCCGACAGCATGCGTCCCCATGACGGGTAGGGTTCGGGAATGCCGAGGCCGAGGAACGACAGCGACGCTTCGGTGAGAATGGTCGAGCCGAACTGCGCGGTCGCCAGCACGATAAGCGGCGCCAGCGTATTGGGCAGAACGTGGCGAAGGGCAATTCGCATCTCGCTCATTCCGATCGACTTGGCGGCCTCGACAAACGGCTGCTCGCGCAGCGCCAGGGTATTGGCGCGTACCACGCGGGCGACAATGGGGATCAGCGGAATGGCGATCGCGATAATCACGTTCGGAAGCGACGGCCCCAAGGCCGCCGTCATCACCAGTGCGAGGACCAATAGCGGCAAGGCCTGCAGAATATCGGTAATCCGCTGGAACACCAGATCGACCCAGCCGGACAGATAACCGGATGCGAGACCCACCATCACGCCGATGCACGAGCCGAGCGCGGTCGAGCCGATGCCGACGGCGAGCGAAATGCGCGCGCCGTGGATGATCCGGCTCCAGACATCCCGGCCAAAGGAGTCCGTGCCCATCCAGTGCCGTGCATCGGGCGCCGCGAGCCGATGCAAGGAATCGACGGAGAGAGGATCGAAGCGGCTGATGAGATCAGCGGATATCGCGGTCAGCACAAAAATCACCATGATAATCAGGCCGACAGCGCCGAGCACGTGGCGTTGCGCAAGGAACGTCAGCTTGCGCCAGCCGTGCGTGGAATGGGCGCCGGCGCGCCTCAATTCGGTATCGTAGTTGATCGTTGCCAAATTGCCTCCTAATCCGTATAGCGGATGCGCGGATCGACCACCGCGTAGAGCATGTCCACCGTGAAGTTTACGACCACGACGACCACTGCGGTCAACATCACCAGATTCTGCACGATTGGATAATCGCGCCACCGGATGGCTTCGACCAGAAAGCGGGCAACGCCGGGGATATTGAAAACGGTTTCGGTAACGATCAATCCGCCGATAAGGAACGCGGCGTCGATGCCGATCACGGTGATGACGGGAAGAATTGCGTTCTTCAGCGCATGGTGATAGTTGACGGATCTCTCGGATGCACCCTTGGCCCGCGCGGTTCTGATGTAATCCTGCCGCAGGATTTCGAGCATCGAGGAGCGCGTGATTCGCATCGTCAGTGCGGCGCTGCGGAAGCCGACCGCCATCGCGGGAACGCAATAAATCGCGAAAGCCTCGGTCCAGGTTGCCGGGTTCGGATTGAAGATCGGCATTGACCCGAACAGAGAGACGGACGCCATCAGGATCAACAGGCCGAGCCAGAACGACGGCAGCGACAGGCCGCTCAGGCTGACGACGCGCAGGGCGTAATCGAGCCGGGTGCCCTGTTTAACCGCACTGATGACGCCAAGGGAAATGCCGATCGAGGCGGAGAACAGCAGCGCGAGGCCGGCCAGCCGCGCGGTGATCGGAATTCGCGGCAGAATTTCCTGCAGCGCAGGCTTCTCGGACACATAGGAATAGCCGAGGTCGCCGCGCAGCAGCCCGCCGATCCAGTGCAGATATTGCACGACGATCGATTGATCGAGTCCGAGTTCGCGCTCCAGATTAGCCTTGTCCGCAGGATCGACGAATCCCGCGGCGTCAAACAGGATGTCGACAATGTTGCCAGGCACGACGCGCAGCAGCACAAAGATGATGACCGAGATCCCGAACAGGGTCACCAGCATCAGGACGAGGCGCCGCACGATATAAGCAAACACCGGGCTACTCCTGTTGGCGCGTATTCCGCAAAAGTGGACACCGGTTTTGCGATCAGAATACGCGCAAGTTGTTAAGCCGGCTGGCGAGGTTTACCCCTGCTCGTGACCGCGGACGCTATTTATCCAGCCACACGTCCTCGTAGCGATAGCCGTTGTAGGAGCTGTTCACCATGATGGTAATGCCCTTTACATAGGGCTGCCAGCAGGTGCCCATGCGGCCATGGAAGATGATCGGCCGCGCAACGTCCTCCTGAAGCTTCTTGTCGATCTCCCATACCAGCTTCTTGCGCTTGGCGACGTCGGTCTCCTGGGATTGCCGATCGAACAGCTTTTCGATTTCCTTGTTGCAGTAGTTGGTGTAGTTCCGCTCCGAATTGCAGGAATAGTTCTCGTAGAACGACTGGTCGGGATCATCGACCGCATTGCCGGTGAGGTTGAGGCCGAGCGCATAATCCTTGCGCGCCACTTTCGAGAACCAGTTGGCGGTTTCGACCACATCAAGTTCGCCGTCGATATAGATGCTCTTGAGCTGATCGATCAGGATGACGGCGGGGTCGCGGTATACCGGGATATTGCGCGTAGAGACCTTCACCGCCAGATGCTTGTCCGGCCCGTAACCGGCCTTCTGCATCAGCTTGCGGGCCTGCTCACGGTTGGCATTCACGTCCGGGCCGTATCCCGGTATCGTCTCCAGCATCTCCTTTGGCATCGCCCACAACCCGCCCGGCGCAGGCAGCATGGTCGCGCCGATATCCGCCTGGCCTTCATTCAGAATCATGATGAATGGCTTTCGATCGAGTGCCAGCGCCATCGCGCGGCGAATATCAAGGTTGTCAAACGGCGGCGCGGACGAGTTGACGATGATATTGGTGCTGACGTTGATCGGCTCGACCACGCACACGGCATTGGGCGCCTGCGCCTTGACGTCCTTGAGCAGCGGAATCGATACCTCGGTCGGAAACGTCATGTCGAACTTTCCGGCAACAAAGGCGAGAATGGCGGTCGAGCGATTGGGTATGATGGTGAACTCGATGCCGTCGAGATGCGGCAGGCCCTTCTTCCAATAGTCCGGATTGCGGGTGAGCTTGATCGATTCGTTGGCCTTGAACTCGACGAATTTGAACGGGCCGGTGCCGACCGGCTTGGTGCGCATCTCGCCGGGTGAAACATGGCAGGGATAGATCGGCGTATAGCCGGAGGCGAGCAGCGCCAACAGCGCCGGCTGCGGCCGCTTCAGGTTGAAGGCGACCTCGAAGTCGCCGTTGGTCGTGACGTCGGCAACCTCGTCATACCAGGA
>WNFQ01002558.1_pt1 | contig 13144 bp, 13 predicted proteins | sample 5400171 | NCBI WGS metagenome assembly WNFQ01 (sample SAMN13153356, study PRJNA577476) | soil metagenome | isolation source: 20 cm soil under Madrone tree | place: USA:California | collected 2016-06-14
TGTCATTTATCTCGTTCGTTGTTGACGTGACATTATCCCCGACTTCTGCGGAAATGTGGCTTCTCGTCGAAGGGAGGTTTATGCCTTCCGACCTTCAAGAGGGTCATCAGCACCCGTAACGTTCACGTGGTTGACCTGTCGAAGGCGCCAATCATGCTTCACATCCGAGAAGGGCGAGAAATGGGTTGATCCCGGTTCGTGGATCACGGTGGACGTGTTGAGGGCCTAAGAGATGAGTCAGTAAGTGGTTACGGATCTCCAGCCTTCTGCATTGAACATACCGTTTTGTGCCAATACTCCGTTATCAGGGTTAGGCTGTCCCCTTGATTAACTTTGGTCTGCAAGATCCGGAGTACTGGTGCGTGTGGGCGTGCGCTAGGGTGGCCATTCCCGGTATAGGTAGTGCGTAGCCTCATTGTCTACTCTGATTTGGGAAGTGCTCAGCCACGGTAGGTCAGGGTGAGATAACCAAGATAGGAACCTCGACCTTAGGGCGTAAGCGCGAAGTTAATCTGGGTTATATCTATTCAATTCACCTTGGCCCGATAAAAATTACAAGGCGCGCCGAATCGCCGACTGTCGTCAATGCAGGCCGTGTGGTCGACTGCAAGACAACCTCAGGTTGATGTAGGGTAACGGTGCAAGCTTTATCGCGTCTCTCTGGCAGCAGGGGCAGGCCATCGCGGTACTGTATCGGAACGAAAAAGTCAATTGAAGGCGATGTACGACAATTGAGCTACCAATAACTCACTTTGCAGGTGGAACTGGTCTCCCGATCGGCGCCCCTCCTTCCATGCCTGAAAACCAATAGATCCTTATGGCACTCGCATACTCCGGGAACGGCCTTTCCTGTAAAGCGCAGCGGACTAAACCTATTTGTCCTACGAGAGTGTCCTATCTCTGTCTGTCTTGATGGGATGGCAGGGCTGTACAGCAGACGTTACACATATCTGCACCTCGCTGCGGGCATGTGCACCCTCGTTAAGCGCCGACTTGGAGATTCATTTTCCGGTCTTGACCGATTTTTGGATGCACCTGTCTTGACAGTGTTGGCGATTGTGCAACCTGTTGGTAAGGACGTGACCGGATGCAAAGTATGCTGGCGGACTGGTACCAAGGGATGGAAGTGGTAGTCTGATGAGGACTCGGACAAGCGCGCAGGCTGGAGTGCACCCCTAAACTTCTGCCATTCATTCAACAACCACAAACTGGGACCCTCAATCTTTAGTGCGCCCGGATCATGGTTGGTCCACGAGCAGTGCGGCATAGGCGTGTTTCTACTCCCTGCCTGCCAGTGCTCTGGTCCTACCGACCCTTTTATCCCGCTCCTACGCCCTTTACCCACAATCTGCCTTCTTGAAAGGCCTATCATCATCTTATCGGCGTTCGCTCACACTACTCTCTCGTTTCTTTCATGTCTTCTCCCCCAAACCCTCCTCCAAATTCGTTCGACAATATGCGCCTACCTGCATATCGTTCCTCGTATCTGGGCCGATATCACCCATACCCCCGCACTCGTGCCCCCGCTCGTGAAGTCGTCATGGTATGTGCTCTCCTTCCGGCGGACTACTCGAATATGCAGTACCGACGCCCCGTACTCCCCCTTACAGTCTGCTGCGGAAAGTGAGCGCACTGAAGAGAACAGCACACTGGCAGCGGAGAACGCCAATACTGTAGGTGATCTATCTAGTCGAGATTCGCGCCTATTTCCTCCATGTTAATCTAGGGAAGCAGGTAAATTTGACGTCAGGACAACAATAATACAAAGTCGCAGGATTCTATATTAAGGTTGTTTGTTGCTCGACTTGGTGGTGGGAAATTAGGAAATATGGTACAGCGGTGTCTACTCTTTTTGACTATCAGCAGACATGATGTTATATGGATTTTCTTGAACGGCAGAGCGGAGGCTGTTTGACCGAATATATTCAGAGTCTGATTGCTCCATGGAGGTTCATAGATAGATGAGACGGTGATGCCTGAGAATTGGGAATTCTGCCCTGGTTCAAACAATATCAGTTACTCTTCAGACTCAGCAATGATGCCACCTCCGATGAGGTTGTAATATACTGCGGTACGCTATCCTACGACCGGGGGCGATGATCCCTCCCTCTCAGCTATCCCGCAGCTATAGCGCGCTCAAGTGACTTCACGGCTGACAAAGCTGCGGGGTACAGCAAGTTGAATCTCTGATGGTGACGGCCATGGCTCACTTAGCGGTTGGCGGCAAGTCATCGATCTATTCAATTAGACACGGTAAATAGGGTTTATCAAAAGCCCTGGCCCACTACTGTTCAGAAAGAAACCGAAAAGAGGCAAGACGAGGAGAACCGGACAGGCGGACCTGCAAGTCAACCATACCATCTGATTCATTGTAGTACTTACTTGGGAAAGAAGTGGGATTCGACTACATGGCCATGATCTATTTCACAAAGAATTGCAAGGAATGGTAATAAGGTGAGAAAGAGGACCGAGGGAATAATAACTTGAGGTTGATCTCATTGGGGGTGAATATTCGATGGCAAGATATGAACGCAAGGAAAAGATGGGCCTCACACATTAAGACAGATCGGAGATGCACATCTATTGCCTCTGAGTGCCCCCTTGGTCACCAGGGGGTCATTCATGATGGACTACGGTCACAAAGGTGGAATCGACCGACTCGACTTGGGGGACTTTTCACGAGAGTGAATGCCGTGGTATGCGTGCTATGAACATCGTCTTAAATGAGCGGCATAGGATATCCTGTACGAAGTTGCCCATACCGTATGCGGAGCTGAAATCAACTATACGAACTCTCGGACACTCCGCGGTGAACTCGCTCCTCACTTGAAGACATCCCAACCCAGTCGGTAGTAGACGATAGTGGTCAAAGTTGGATATGTAAAAAAAAAAAGGACGGTTTCACAGGTCCTCAAGGGTGCATGGTGGACCAGAGCAACGTCTCGGGGCGACGACGAAATCAGGAAAGAAACGAGGGATATCGTGTGGATAAATACATCAAGAAAGAAAGCCCGGGCCTGTGAGAGAGCAAGCAGCCATGTGCAGCACCGTGACTACCCCGACACTGGCCAGTGCCAGTGCCAGTTCGCCGTGCGAAGCTGTTCACGGGGTCCTCGCGGAACGTCCACGGCCCGTCTTCCTCCGCAAATCCCACCAAAATCAAAGTAAACTCGATTCAAGCTACAGACAGAGACAGAGGGGTAAATTTCCTTTTACTACATGAGGAATAGAATCCAAATGTTACAGATATGGGTGCATTTGATGGAAGTTCTCAAACCGATGTACATCATCATACAAGTCATCACGGAGAAAGTTGGGCCCACCGCCTGGCCGCAATGACGCGTGGGGCGGGCTACATAGCCTACATTGGAAGGTTCTGCTCTGCGAGGGCAGAAACCTCCGGTGTGGCAGTGTGTGTACGACCAACGCAGTTAAATACGATCGCGAGAGTGGCTTGGGAGCTTAAGAGGTGCGAGAGAGTAGGGTCGTCGGTGAAGACTTGGTCCTAACCTGACCCACGAGACGTGCCTTGTGGGAGCCAGCTGCTATGCTGACTAGTTGGTACGGTTATATTGCACCCCCGTTGTGCTGCCACTGGGAGAAAGTTGGGAGGTTGGTGAGTAAGGGCCGACTCGGCAGCCCGAGAGTGGTGTATTGGAGTTGAAGGTACGTGGCGAGGATGACATGGTAAGGTAGAGCTGGGCCGGAACCCCAGTTGCATCCCTGCAGTCCTTGGAAGGAACTGGAACTGTTAAATGGAACACTCTCGACCGGATGGCGGTCGTGCGAGTCGAGAGGGCGCTGGCGTTGGTGTTGGTGTTGCCTAGGTCGACTCTCTCGTGGTACCCAAATTTGGCGTCGGAGCGCACGCAGTACTCCACCATCCGCTGCATCTTCCTTCGGGAAGAATTTCTTTGTCGCTTTGGTGTATTCACTAAGCTCTTTCTCAGATTTAAAGATCAGTAAAGTCTCTCTGAACCCCGCGACAAGGTCGACCAGATTAACGTGCTTCCTAGATACAGCCTTGGAAGAGAAATGAGAAATTAAGTGGTCCACGCAATGAGGTACTCACCCGACGGCATTCCTTAAGGGTATTTGGAACTGGGTCTATTCTCAGGACATGACAGAGCTTGTACCAATTGTTGATGTCCTTCTCGTCGGACCCATATAAGGAGTCGAATTCCTTCTTCATAGCAAGGTTGAATTCACAGAGTGCAGCTTTCTTCTTCGAGCTATTTTTCTCCCACCGGTATTGCTCACAAAGGCGATTGAACTCTGTGGTGGGTGGGCTTTCAGGCTGATATCGAAATCTAGAATACCGAGAGAAAAATCCCTCCAATGGTTGTTGAACGCCAAGTTCCACTGGCTGGGCGATGACTCGCATGTTAACAGGTGTGGCTTTGATGTCTGGTCGTCTGGAGAGGAAATCACCATTAGGTGAAGTACTCAATTCAACTCGTGCAGCTATGACTGGGAATCCAACCCTGCTTACATTTTTTGTGAGAATCTTAACCAGCCAGATGTTTAGGAGATGATCGATGATAAGGAGATCCCTCCGGAACCTACTATAAGGTTGAAAAAAACGTCGCAATTTGAAATATAAGTTATTAAATATAAACTGCTGTATCGCGATTAGATAGTCACGACGGCATCCGAGTTAACAACTCCATCTCGCACCGCACAAGGCTATACTCGAGTATAGTACCGAATGTCAACGTGAGAAGAAGCGAATCACCAGTAAGCCACGGGGTTTTTGCGGAATATCCGCTGGCACCCCATCATTGAATCAGTCCCACCAACAACTTGCACAGCACAAGAGCTACATCAAGCTACCGACAAGTACGTTTTTTTTTCCTACAGTACATAAAACATAGAATCTAGATAGTTACAACAGGGATACAATTAATACGCGTTCACCTTTACTTCATCTTTGGGCTTCGTTCGGCTGTCGTGTGGTGAGAGGAAAGCGTGTGGAGCGTAGACGTGTCTGACGCTCCCACTGAGATATGTGTTGGTGAAGGAAACCACTTGGTTGTGTACAGAGTGTTAGGCAAAAAAACCGGAAGGCAAAGCGAAGAGAGTGGGACCAGGCCGAGCCAGGGACGAGGACAACGGAGTGGTGAGAAGGACTGATGGAGCACTGGACTTGAGCACCCGGGAACGGGTGAATCGGGGCATGGGAATGATCTTCGGATTAGGGAGTGGCGAATGGGTAAAATGACAGAGGCGACGGCCGAACGGGCAGGCCGACGACTCGAAGCAGGGGCGGCAAGCGGCTGAAAAGACTGAAACCACTCGCTAGCGCCCTCGCCCGGAACCCATACTGTATTTATTATACGCACCATGCTAGGATCCCTATTTGAATTTGCGTGAAATGCCACGTCGGAAGTGACTGGGACATGGTGCCAAAATATGGCGTCGGAGCGCACGCAATACTCCACCATCCGCTGCATCCTCCTTCGGGAAGATTTTCCCCGTATTCAGCGTGTATTTGCTAAGCTCTTCCTCCGATTCGAAGATCTGAATATTCTCTCTGGATCCTTCGACATAATCAACAAGATTGACATGCTTCGTAAAGACAGCCTGGGGCAGACAGGGCCTCAATAAATCAACAGAAAGTCGAGCATTCCATGCAGCTAGGAACTCACCGCACGACATTTTTCAACAGTGTTTGGAGCTGGATCTATTCTCAAGACATAACAGAGCTTGTGCCAGTTGTTTATGTCTTTCTCATCGGACCCGTATAGAGCGTCGAATTCTTCCTTCATAATAAGACTGAATTTGTGGCGGGCAGCTTTCCTCTTCGGGTCATCTCTCTTCCAGTTGTATTCCTTGCAGAGACGATGGAATTCGGGAACGGATGAGCTTCCAGGCTGATATTGGAATTTGGGATATTGAGAGAAAAATGTCTCCAATCGTTTTCCAAGGCCAGAAACCATTGGCTTTGCAACGGCATTCTTATCGACACGCTGCGGCTTTAATGTCTGGTCAGGATTCTTTTTGATAGTCTGCTGCTTTGATTTCTGGTCGGAGTTCTTGTTGGTTGTTCGCTGCTTTGATTTCGGGCCGGAATTCTTGTTGGTTGTTCGCTGCTTTGATTTCGGGCCAGAATTCTTGTTGATTGTTCGCTGCTTTGATTTCTGGCCAGAATTCTTGTTGGTAGGCTGTTGCTTTGATGTCTGGTCGTGTGTCGCCAATTAAGTAAAATACCGTATTGCAATTTGCGTAGCTGGGGCTGGTACCCAGCCCCGCTCTTAAAAAGCTAAGGAACACGCACACTGGAATAAGGATGTGATGTGCCTTCAGGATTTCGTATCCTCTTGTTCCTTATCGCAGGCATCTTCCACCGACTCACACTCCTACTAATAACAAGCCACCGATGTGTGTTTGGGAACTTGAACGTACCGAACGGGGAAGAAGAGCTGACAGAAACAGGGTGTAAAATCGTCGAGAAAGGGCGAGAAAGGAGGCGATATCCGTGATGAACGATCTGGGTGGTTATACACGGTACATCACGTGTCCTACACATCACACGGTGGCGTGACGCTCTGATAGGCAGCAACAGAGTCAAAACCATCGAGAACATACTGGACAGGCAAGGGTGACGAACGGATTATATGGCAGTGTGAAGAGAGGAACCCTGACTTTCACTGGCAAGCACATTTACCACGACCACGACACTACCACGACCGCCACACATGTAGTGGGAGCGCTAGGGGAACCAATGAGAAGTGCCGTTTAGAGTGCCACAATAAGGCCAGGAAAATCCCGTGGGAAACCCTTAGAAATGGTCTTTTCCCAATGGGAAAAGTTTAACCGTTTCTAAGGGTTTCCCACGAGTTTATTGCACAGTATTGCCAACCGAGGTCACTGGCGTGCAAGGACAGGGTGGTGTAGTCTAGTTCTCCCTCGCGATTGGCTTTAACTTTGAATACTTGGAAGTCTACGTCCTTGCTTTCACAGATCCGGGCTATCTTCTTCGCGTCCACTTTGAGCTCAAGGAAGGACAAGGTTTCAAGGCATATTGTCGGCATCCTATCCATTCAAGAAGAAGCCGCTTACGGCCTGGAAATCGCACACTCGCAAAACGTGTTGTTCATTACAATAACCGCCACTATCACATTCAAGTTATCCGCTATCTTGCGTGACGATTTGCTGGGTCGTCGTAGACATAAAGAGGTAGATCGACAGAGGCTCCCTGGAAGCGGACGTTGTGGACCCGAAGAAAAAGGTCTACAACTGAATGCATCTTTGGGTTTCTCATTGCTTTCCCCTCGGAGGAGCAAGCCCTCCTAAATCTCACTTTCTACTCATGTTTGCTGATCTAGGTCACTTCAACCTATTCGACAGAGGTGTCAGCGTAGGGAACGTTCTGCACGTCTTAGAGCCAGTCTTACATCCCACATTAGACAACTTGTCCATCTAGATATTGATTTGTTCACCAGATTCGAGAACATGAGAAATGTAGATTACTGTCGTGGATTCCTGATTGACGGGGATCATACGGTCAAATGGTGCGAAGTCTTTAACTCACCTGCCATCCCGATGAGCAACGGGAAGTACTTCGTCTTTGAATCACCCTCACTTACGCTATGATACCCTTCATGTCCATACGACTCGTGCATGATTAGAAAGTGCAGACAGGGTGAAGGCAATGCTCAATTATTCAAACTGCCATCGACGATCTCGAATCATTTCTTTGGGTTGGGTAATTGTCGAAATATTAAAGCGCGATGAGATGGCGGTGCTCTGTCACGGTAACATAAATAATCGATAGCCTTCCGTACCGTCACTATAGCGGGAACAATCAGAGTTTAGCACTTGTAGAGCCTCCATCCATCCTAATGACGATCTTGCCAAAGTGCTCTCCGCGAGCGAGAAGCTCAAATCCTTCCTCGCTATTCTCAAGTCCATCGAGCACACGCGAGACGACCGGCACAATCCGGTGCTGCACGATGAAATCCGTTGCTGCTTTGAGGTCCGCCTTTGAGCCCATCGTCGAGCCTGAAATAATGACGATGAATCAAAGATGTCAATAAGAGGAAACGCAAGTTTGTTCTGGCCTATGAGCCGCTGGTTCCATAATTCCTCGCGCATCGTAAACGGCGCCTGCGGCGCGAACCCTGTCGAAGCTGGTCACGTGTTACGACACGTGACCAGCTTGCTGGACAATCATCCCTCCAGCGGAGTCGATAACCGAGGCAAGTAATGATTTTCAGGGGAGCATTTTCAGCGTCATGGACCAACCCTCTAATCGGAAACGCAAAACGACATCGTGATGATTATCATGCGGGTGAGAAAACCTGTACTGACTTTGCTTGTAGTTCACGCCGCCTGCGGCGCCGAGAGCAACAACGCGTGCGATATTCACTTCTGAGCAGCTTGTGACGTATACACGTGCGCCGAGGGCTAGGCATAGGTTTAATGCGAGGAGCGCGACGCCGCCGCCGATGCCTGTGATGAGTACCGTGTGTCCGCGCGTGACACGGGCGTTAACGACTGTGGCCCTATTTTCGTAGAGTACGGGTGCGAGCACTGGGTTGTCGGCATTCGACATGCCCACACGATCGCGCAAGTTTCCGTACCCCGAGATGCCACTTCCCGCGCCGTTCAGGATCACTACTGCGCCCGTGGGGAGCAACACGGCATATGGCATCGTGCGCGCATGTGGCGTCTTCTCGATTTGCCAGCCTCTTTTGATTCTGTCTTCCATGAGCAGTATCCGTACGCATCTGGATCCTGAGAGGACAACTCGTACCCTGGCCTCTTATCGTCCAGCGTTGAACCGCCACAGATGAGTACTTCGGGCGCACAATCGTTCTCCGGTGCGAGCGGGAGCAATAGGCCCGTACCCGTCATCGGATACGTGGCGCGCACGCCGTCAGGGATTTGAGGGAGACGATCCTGTGTTCTCTTTCCTGTCGCAGAGCATTGCATCGCGGTTTGCTGCGACGAAGATGCGTCCGTCTGGGAGTAAGAACGAGGGGAAAAGGTTTGAGTTGAGTGTGTCGACTAGGAACTGAAGGCGGATGGGCGTGCCGTTGGTGCTGTGGACGTCCTTGGGTGGGTAGTACTCGATCGTGGGGTTGTTGGTCGTCGCGTTGTTCATCCATCCGCCCCGTCTGGACCCACCGATGATCGTCACGCTTCCGTCCTGGATACGAACAACCGTGTTGTACCAGCGTAGACTGGCGAGTCTGACGCGCTCTGGGCCCTCGAACATGTCGCAAAACGCCACATCGCTCGCTTCGCACGGGGAGAATAGACGCATGCCCAGCGTGCCATTGATGTCCGCAAAGTCCAGCGGGGAAGTGTGCGTTTCGACGACGGGGTTCCCGCCGACGTTGATGAGGGTGCCATTGCCGAGGAAGGAGCCGCCGGCGCAGAACGAATTGCTCTTCATGAGCAGAGCCCTGACGGCGTACGTGTTCAGATTGAATAAACCCAGGCCGGAAGGTTGTCGATGGTGAGTGGGTTGTGCTCTACCTTATCGATGATGATCGCGTGGGATGGAGAAATAATCGCAAGTTGCATCGCCGCTACTCCTGTGCTGGCACCTTGCCTGAGTTCCCAGTATTCGAGAGACGATGAGGCTGTGGTCTGAGTTGCCTGTACGATAGAGGGAGGCGCTGGTTGTCGTACAAGCTGTGACACCTGCGACGGGCCAAGCGGCCGCGTGAGTGTCGTCGAGGTGGGCAGGAGTTGGTATGACTTGCTCGCGCGATACGATAGTAGGCAGAGAAGGTGCCAATTGGTGGTCCCCGCCACCGAGAAGGTCGAACCAATGATAGAGGTCATAGGGTGTAGTTTGGGCCGGTAATGGCACGGCTTTACGGGGCCTCAGGAGCAAGTGGATCGTCCTCCCATCCGCGTGTTGGAACGAGGAAGATGTGCTTGTTCAAAAGCTCATCCCCATCGTCGTGTGTGGCGACGACGATTCCTGGAAGGATCAGAATTCGGATGTTTGGTAGTGTCCGCGGGCTCACATTGATATTGGTGAACACTCACCTTCCCCATCTAATTCTAGTGTGCTGCCGAGTGATCCCTAAGCACACATCTCTGTGGTTGAAACAAGCCGCGTTGGTTTTCACGAGTATTTCACCAGGTTTCGTAAGACGTGGTCTTTGAACGAGGATGGACACCGGTTGGTTAAGCGCTCCAGCTGAAAGTACCTCGATTGATATCGATGCCTCTCAGGCGCTCCGGCTAATTCGATCCGCTCCGGTCCGACGAGCTGCTGCAGGTGTTTCGCTCACTGGCAGACTAGTTGCCATCTTGCTGACTCTGACGCGGTGTTCACTGTGATAGCGTTCTGTTAAACTTCAAGGTGTTTACTCATCACATCGCACTGTTGCTGTACAGCTGTATACAAACCTCAACAGTGACTCAGACTTGGATCCTCGCTTCCAACACTACAACTCCTCACGTTTCAATCCTCCCCTTTGTCACTTCTCCATTATGTCCCTCTCTCGGCCGGATAGCGAACCCCAGATTTTAAACCCTGGCCCAGCCTTCTACTGTGACATATGCGCTGTTGAATCACCATCACTTTCCTCGATGCCGGGCAGCCAGGAACCTCTACCTCAGCATGTACATCAAATGATCGCTCGTGTCACGGACGAACTGAAGAACGCAACATACAGGGTCGACCTGACTGCTCAGGGTTCCATACTTCACACGGATGCCAATACCGTAAAAGCCGTGATTGACTGCTTGGAGAGCCGTCACGATCTCACCCATGAGAAACTCAAGCTGCCCCCAGGAACCGCCAACCCAAAGAGCAGGTCATCAGCGATCAACCCTCGGCTCCCTTCCGGTGGCTATAAAGACGAAAACGATTCATATGAGCCTTTAGTACACTTGCTGAACAAGGTCATCGATGCCGCCGATCAATGCACGTCACTGGCAGCATCTTATCTCAGGGGCCTTCGATTTCACCATTTCGGGAGGGAAGTCGAAGAACGATATGGCAGTTCCAAAGGCATAAAGCCGGATGGCGTTGGAATTATTGGCACGCTGCCAACCGGAACGAAGGTGTTATCTTGGGAAAACATCAAGGTCATCGTCGAATCCAAGAGAACAGTCACACAGATAGTCCAGCAATCTGGAATGTACATGCGTTCTTGCCTCTTGAACGACCAAAAGCGCTTCTTCGCCCTTGGCATAGGTCTCCATTTTACAACCTTGGACGCCTATGTCTTCGTTTTTCATCGATCCGGGCTTTCGTCATCTCGTCCGCTTAAATTAACGACAGAGGAAGGTTTCAAGGGTCTTGTGCGGCATATTGTTGGCATTCTGTCCTTCCAAGGGGAAGCCGATTGCGGCCTGGACACGACACGCTCTCAAGACATGTTTTGCATTAACAACCGCTACTATGAGATTGTCCGTCCCCTTTACATGCGTGGCAGTCCGTGGGGTCGTTCCACTGTTGTATACAGCTTAAATGGTATGTGTCCATGCGGATTCCGAGTACAGAGCGTCTCTTATATATCACATGTTCAGCAAGCACCAATGAACCTCCTCCCTTCGACTTGCAATCTCGGATGCTAACGTTGTCCGAAGGAGTAACTCAAATCCCAGACAGGCTAGCATATAAACAGATATACCTGATCAAGGGGCGCTCTCAGGAGGGCCCACTATTTTCCAAATTTATCGGCAAATTTGGCATCACAGACGTCTTCGGCTACCACATCTGTGGGCCTGAAGAACCCCACAGTTCCACAGGACCCTTTTTAGTAGATGCAGATTTTTGGAAGCTTTTTGAAGATCAGATAGATGAAGATGCAGATGAATGGGACCTCAAAAGTCGGCCAACTCCACGACATCGTGAACCTGAAGAGAGAGGGCTGCAGTGCATCGCCCTCTCATCTGAGGGGCAAGTCCTCTTAGGTCTCCATAATAAAATTGGAGGGACACCATCTCCGGGTGAACTTTTGGAGTCCATTCTCCACACTATTATCGGCAACTAGTCATTTCTCTATCTCTCACTCTCCACTCATGTTTGTCATTCTAGGTCATTACAACCTATTCAATAAGGGTGTCTTGCACAGGGATGTCAGTTTGGGAAATGTTTTGCGCTACTCAGATCCAGTCTGGCACCCTGCATTAGACAAGTGACAACTCCTCATTTGTTGCTTTTGTTGATCTAAATATTGGTTTGTTCTCTAGTTTTGAATGCACAAGAAATGTGAACTATTGTCGAGGATTCCTGATTGATGGAGATCATGCAATCAAATGGCGTGAATACTCTATATCACAGTCAATCTCAGTAGGTGGCCAGAATTGTCTTATCTCTTCAAATCTCCTGGACTAGGGATGTGCCTGGCCCAGCTTGGCCCAAAAGCCCTGGCTTTGGCCTGGCTTGACATGGCTCCAGCCCTCCAAAAGTATGGGCCAGGCCAAAGGCCCCCCTGCTGGCTTGGCTCTGGCTTGGCCTGGCTCAAGCTGGGGCTTTTAACAGCAAATATGATATTGTATGATACTAGTGATGGCCTGTACAGCTACCACGACTGCCACTGCTGCTGCTCACTTCCAGAATGTGTGAGGACCAGAGGCGCTCAGTCTTAGAGGGTGAATGTGTCACCACCGCGACTTTAGACTGCAATACAAAGTCGTTGTTGTGCCGGCCCTAAAGGAGTCACATGATTTGTTGGTGAAAAGAGAAGTCAAGATACAGCCGGCCCTAAGGTGATCACGTGATCACGTGATTCGGTATGCCTAAAAGAGTTATACAGGTGTCAGTGGCGTTTGGTATGCCTGTTTGGGATATATGGGCGCTATGTAATAGACCTTACTAACGAGGATAGCTCAGAGGATGATGAAGAGCTTTAGTAAGATGTCTTATTGTTTGATTACCAATGCTGGACCACCGGCTTACTGTTCTATTCTCTGCTGACTCGTTGATTACTACTTGCTTACTCATCTCTTAGAGTAGCTGACTGATACATCTAAAATGTCACCGCCGCAACTTTAGACTTGTAAAGCTAAGTCGATAGTATTGCCTGCCCTAAAGAGGTCACGTGATCCCTCTGCGTATTGTGAAGTTGAGATATGACTGGCCCTAAGCTGGTCACGTGGGCACGTGATTCGGTACGTCCTAATCGGGATAGATGGGCGTCTGTGGCGTTTGGTATGCCTGATCGGG
>WNFQ01009843.1_pt1 | contig 13141 bp, 15 predicted proteins | sample 5400171 | NCBI WGS metagenome assembly WNFQ01 (sample SAMN13153356, study PRJNA577476) | soil metagenome | isolation source: 20 cm soil under Madrone tree | place: USA:California | collected 2016-06-14
CGGCGACGGCGCGGGCCGGAGCCACGACGCGGTGCCTGCCGTTTGTCTACTGGATGCCTGTCGTCGATTCAATGTAGAAGGAGCCGTGGACACGACCGATCCCACCTTTCCGGTCACGCGCTGTGCGACTTGTGAGCGCGACGTGCTCTGCCATGTCGAGCTCGACGACGACGATCGCGAGATCACCCGCTGCATCGAGTGCGCGGCCGCCGCCGCGCCCGCGGCGGTGCGCTGGGTCGCGCTCGCCGAGCTCGAGGAGATCGGCTACGGCTTCGTCCTCCCCGAGGGCGGCTGCGGCCGCCCCGACTGCGGCGGCGGCAAGTGCGGTCGCAGCGTTCCCGCCGACGAGACCTGACGCGGTCGACCGGTTACGCCGATACGAGCTGGCGCAGCGCCTCGTAGAGCACGATCGCGACGGCGTTGGCGAGATTCAGACTCCGCACGTGCGCGCTCGTGATCGGGATGCGGTAGAGCTCCGGCTCCAGCTCGTCGCGAATCGTCGCCGGTAGGCCGCCCGTCTCGCCGCCGAACACGAGCACGTCGTCGGGGAGGAAACGAAGCTCCGTGTAGAGGCGTGGCGCGCGCGCCGAGAAGCCGAGGCGACGGCCGGGGAGGGCGGTGCGAAACGCCTCCCAGCTCTCGTGGCGCGTGAGCGGCACCCAGGGCCAATAGTCGAGGCCGGCGCGCCGCAGGTGGCGGTCGTCGATCACGAACCCGAGCCGGCCGACGAGATGGAGCGGCGTTTCCGTCGCCGCGCAGAGACGCGCGATCGATCCGGTGTTGGGCGGAATTTCGGGCTCGACGAGGGCGACGTGCACGACGATGCCGCGCGATGCCGCGAGCGCTCAGGCCTCGCGGCCGATCGCGGTGCGTGCGCCGCCCGCGACAAGGACGAACCGGCCGTCGCGCTCCTCGATCGCCGGCGCGAGCCGGTAATACGCGGGTCTGAGGAAGCGCGCGCGGTATCCGCCCTTCACCCGGGTGTAGAGGACGTTCCAGCGCCCATCCTCGGTTTGCCGGAGACAACGGCTGAAGAGCGACGCGATCCGCGCGTTGTTGATCGGCTCGCCGTCGGAGTACCAGCGCCCGTCGTGCCGAAAGCTGATCGCGCCCGACGACACCGCCCAGAAGCCTGCGCGCGCCATGCGTTCCTTCTACTCGGTGGCGCGCGACGCGTTCAATAGCGACCCGCGCGGCGGGTTCCCTGGCGGGCTCGGGACCCTTCGGCTATGCTCGACGACCGTGTATCCGGTGATCTTCTCGATCGGTCCGATCACGGTCTACAGCTTCGGGGTCATGCTGGCGCTGGCGTTTCTCGCCGCCGGCCAGGCCCTCGGGCGCGAGCTCGCACGCAAAGGCATGGATCCCGAGCTCGCGTCGTCGATGGTGCTGTGGGCCGCCGTTGGCGGCCTCGGCGGCTCGCGGCTGCTCTCGATCTTCGACGACTGGGAGGGGTTCCTCGCGCATCCGCTCGCCTTCATCTTCACCGGCGCGGGCTTCGTCTTCTACGGCGGGCTGCTGGGCGGCTTTCTGGCGGTCACGCTCTTCATCCGGGCGCGGCGGCTCTCGTGGCTGCGCGTCTCGGACTCGATCGCGCCCGGTCTCGCGCTCGGGCAAGCGATCGGCCGGGTCGGCTGTCTCCTCGCCGGCGACGGCGACTGGGGCACGCCGACGACGCTGCCGTGGGGCATGCGCTATCCGAACGCGATCATCGGCTGGGACAGCTGGGTGCGGACGAACGGCCTGCCGCTCGACGTGCGCGTCCATCCCGCGCCGATCTACGAGACGCTCGGCTACGGCGCGGTGTTCCTCGTCCTGTGGTCGATGCGACGCACGCGCCAGCCCGACGGCATGATTCTCTGGTGGTATCTGCTGCTCAGCGCGACGGTGCGCTTTCTCGTCGAGTTCGTGCGCATCAATCCCAAGGTGGCGTTCGGTCTCACCGAGGCGCAGTGGATCAGCCTGGCGTTGATCGCGCTCGCGACGGTCCTCATCTGGCGCTCGACCGACGGCGAGCGGGTGCCGGCGCCGGTGCGCGTCGGCTCGACGGGTCCGCCACCGGCATGATGCGGCGCGCCGCGCTCGCGGCGATGATCCTGCTCCTCGCGATCGCCGGCTGCCGTCGCAGCGGCTCGCTGGTCGGCAGCCAGGCGCCGGAGTTCTCGCTGAGCGATCTCTCCGGCAAAGCCATCCGGCTCGCGAACTTGAAGGGGCGGGTCGTGTTCCTCAACGTGTGGGCGACGTGGTGCGAGCCGTGCCGCGAGGAGATGCCGTCCATGCAGTCGCTCTACGCGCGCCTGCACGGCGGCGACTTCGAGATGCTCGGCGTGAACGCCGACCAGGGCGACCGTGCCGTCGTCGAGCAGTTCGTCCGCCAGTACGGGCTGACATTCCCGGTGCTGCTCGATCCGGATCTCCAAATCGCCGGACGCTACGGCGTGACCGGCTACCCCGAGACGTTCATCATCGACCGCAACGGCCGCGTCGTCGACCATCGGCTCGGGCCGCGCGATTGGGACTCGACCGAGAGCCATGCCGCGTTTCGCCGCCTCATCGAGCGCGGCGAGTGGACGGGATTCTAACCAATCCGTCGATTGACAGCGGCGCGGCGCCGGGTGTAACTCCTTGTTGAGAATGATTTTCAGTTTCATTAACGGCCGCGCGCCTCGGCGGCGCGCGATCGTCGCCGCGACGGTGCTCGCGGTCGTCGGCTGTACGCGGTCGGGCGACGTGGTCGGCACCGGACGCGCGGCGGCGCCCACGTCGACGCCGGGCGCGGCCGCGGGGGCGGCGGACGTCATCGGGGCGTTGAAGCTCGTCCGGCAGGAGTATGCGAATGCGGTCGTGCCGGCGGGCGGTGCCGTCGCCGACGCGACGGAGTACGCGGAGACGGAGCTCTTCGCGGAGCAGGCGGAGAGCAAATTCGCGGCGCTCGCCGCGGCGAACGGCGCCGGCGACCCGACGCGCAGCGCGGCGATTCGCGACGGCATCGCGCGCACGCGTGCGGCGGTCGCGCGGCAGGCGCCGCCGGCGGAGCTCGCGAGCGAGGCGACCCGCACGGTCGCGCTCGTGCAGGATCTCCTCGCGGGCGCCGTTCCGGAGGAGATCCGCGGCGCGGTCGTCGCAACGGCGCGCGCCGACGAGGCGATCGCGGCGGAGGAGATCGCCGGCGAGTACCGGGTGGCGATGACGACCGGCCCGGCGCGCTCGATCTTCGCGCGTCAAAACGGCGGCCTCGTCGCCGTTCCACCCGTACCCGGCGCCGTCTACCTCGGTGTCCTCCTGCGTGAGCGCCGGACGAAGCGCCTCCTTCCCGCAGCGCGCATCATCGCGACTCTCGAGCGCGACGGCCGTGGAACCGACGTCGCGCTCGCGGAGCTCTGGGGCGATTTCCATCAATACGGCGCCAACGTCGCGCTGCCCGACGACGGACCGCTGACGATCACGGTGCGCGCGTCGCCGCCGGCATACGCGCGCCACGGCGACATGCTGACCCACTTCGTGAGCCCGGTGACGGTGACGCTCGCCGCGCGCGTGCAGCAAGGCAGCTTGCGGTTCGATGCGCATCCGGTGCAGCAGGTCGACGCCGATTACGCGATCGGCGACGACGTCCTGCAGGCGCGTACCGAGGCCGGGACCCTCTACGACGCGGGGCCGTATCGCCTCGGTCTCATCGTCGAGGGGCCGGAGCCGATTTGGCTCTGGCGCGACGGCGCGCCCGTCCTCTCGCCCGTCGCCGCCGATGCGACCAACCACGTCGAGGTGGCGCTGCTCGATCGTGAGACGGAGCAGCTCGTGCCGGACGCGGCGGTCACGCTCACGTTCCTCTCCGGATCGCGCACCGTCGGCACCGCGACGCTCCACCCCTTGCTGTCGATTTTCTCGCACTACGGCGCGACGCTCGCGCTGCCCGCGGGGGTGACGCGCGTCCGCGTTCACGTCGATCCGCCGACGCTCGGCGCCGTCGATCGCCCGCGTCTCGAGCCGGCGGCCGACGTCGAGGTGCCGTTGCCTCCGGTGCGCGGGGCGCACGCATGACCGTCATCCGTGTCGCCATCGCCGCGTTCGTGCTGCTGACGCTCGGCCGCGTCGCGATCGCTGCCGACGGCGACTTCGCGGCGCAGATCCGCGGTGCCGCCGGCCGCTATCCCGACGCATCGGCGCGCCTGGCAGTCGGCGACGCGTTCCTGCGCTTCGAGAGCTCGGCGCTCGATACCGAACTGAAGGCCGCCGACCCGGCGCGCTACCGCGATCTCGAGGTCCGATGGTTGACGCTCGCGGCGGCGATGAAGGCCGGTGCCCCGCCCGCCGACGTGCGCGCGCAGGCGGCAGCGCTCGCCGCGATCCTCGACACGGTCGCGCCGGCCGGCGTCGCGGCGAGCGCGTCGAGTCTCTTCGTCGACGCGCTCCTCATCATCGTGCGCGAGGGCTTCGAGGCGCTCCTCATCCTGACCGCGCTCGCGGCGTACCTGACGAAAGTCGGACAAGGCGAGAAGCGGACGCTGCTCTACGCCGGCGGCGGCGCGGCGGTGCTGGCGAGCATTGCGCTCGCGGCGGTCGCGGATCGCGTCGTGCCGATCGGCGGCGCGGCGCGCGAGACGCTGGAGGGCGTGACGATGCTGCTCGCGGTCGTGGTGCTCTTCACGGCGTCGTACTGGCTTATCTCCAAGTCGGAGGCGCAGCGCTGGCAAGCGTTCGTCCGCGCCCGCCTCGAAGGCGCGCTCGGCACCGGGCAGGCGCGCAGTCTCGTCGCGTTGGCGTTCCTCGTCGTGTTTCGCGAGGGCTTCGAGACGGTCCTCTTCTACGAGGCGCTCGCCGGCCGCGCCGCCGGCAATTCGCTGGCGGTCTCCGCCGTCGGCTCCGGTTTGGCTCTCGGCGTCTTCTGCCTGGCCGCGATCGGCGTCGCGCTCTTCCGCTACGGCGTGCGAATTCCGATTCGGCCGTTCTTTGCGGTGACGGGCACGCTGTTGTACGTGCTCGCGTTCAAGTTCGCCGGCGCCGGCGTGCGCGAGCTGCAGGAAGCGGGTCTCGTGTCGGTGACGCCGGTCGCGATTCCGGATCCCACGATCCTGCGCGACTGGCTCGCCGTGTATCCGTTCGTCGAGCCGCTCTTCGCGCAGGGCGTGCTGCTCGCCGCGCTCCTCGTCGGCGTTGCCTACACGTTGCGCGGCCGCGGCGCCGCGCGCGTCGCGGGCGCGGCGTCGGCACGCTCATGAGGTGGGTCGCGCCCTCGAGGCGGTTCGTGCCCACGTGGGTCGCGCCCCCATGACGGGCACGCGCGCGCTCGTCGTCGTGCTCGTCGCCGCCGCCGCGATCGCGACGACGGTGTGGACGTACACCGCCCGCGGCGCGCTGCACGAGGATCTCCCGCCGGCGTTCGCGTCGCGCACGAATCCGCGCCTCGACGATCCCGCGGCGGCGGCGGCAGGCGCGGCGATCTTTCAGAGCAACTGCGCGAGCTGCCACGGCGACCGCGCCGACGGCCACGGCATCGCCGCCGTCGGCCTCACGCCCCCGCCGGCGAACTTTCGCGGCACCGACGTGCTCGCCCGCCACTCCGACCCGTACCTCTTCTACCGCATCACCGAGGGAAAGCCCGGCACCGCGATGCCGTCCTTCCACGGCGCCCTAGCCGAGAACGAGCGCTGGGCAGTGATCTCGTACCTCCGCTCACTCGCGCCCGACGTGGCCCATCGCTGAACCGAGCCATCGCCCGAGTTGCGAGCGAAACTCGGTGGGCGCGCGGCCGGCGTCGAGTCGCGAGCGAGACTCGGGGACGCGCGGCCGGCGTCGAGTTGCGAGCGAGACGAGGCGCGAGGGATCCGGGAAGCGCAGGCGTAGCAGCGCTACGCCGAGCACGCCCGGCGACCGAGCAACGAAGTATCGCGAAGCAAATCGGCGCCGGACGCAGGACCTGGTTTGCGGGTGTGAGACCGGCTAGTATAATCTTTCACGATCGATTCGGCCCACACGGAGCACGGCATGTCACGTCGGCGACGCAGTCTGACTGGAGTCCTCGCACTCGTTGCGGTGCTCGCAGTCCTCTTCTCGGGCGGGCGCGGGGTCACCAAGGTCGACGCCGTCGGCAAGGACTCCTCGTACGAGAACCTCCAGACGTTCACCAACATTCTGGCGATTGTGCAGAAGAACTACGTCGACGAGGTGACGACCGATCAGCTCATCGAGGGCGCGATCAACGGCATGCTGACCTCGCTCGACCCGCACAGCGCGTACCTCACGCCCGAGCTGTACAAAGAGTTGCAAGTCGACACCAAGGGCAGCTTCGGCGGTCTCGGCATCGAGATCACGATGCGCAATAGCGTGCTCACCGTGGTGTCGCCGATCGAGGACACGCCCGCGTACAAGGCCGGCGTCAAGGCCGGCGACATGATCATCAAGATCGACGGCCAGTTCACCAAGGACATGACCCTCGTCGACGCGGTGAAGAAGATGCGCGGCCCGAAGGGCAGCAAGGTCGTCCTCTCGATCAAGCGCGAAGGCGTGAACGAAATCTTCGACGTCTCGCTCACGCGCGAGGTCATCAAGATCCAGAGCGTCAAGTCGAAGACGCTCGAGAAGGGCTACGGGTACCTGCGGGTCACCCAGTTCCAGGAGCGCACCGACAGCGACGTCGAGCGCGTCCTCGAGCAGTGGACGCACGACGGGCACATCGAGGGCATCGTGCTCGACCTGCGGAACGATCCGGGCGGCCTCCTCACGCAAGCGGTGAAGGTCGCGGACACGTTCCTCGACTCGGGCCTGATCGTCTACACGGATGGCCGCCTCGAGAACCAAAAGCAGAAGTACTTCGCGCGCCGCCCCGGCAGCTACATGGACTTCCCGATGGTCGTGCTGGTGAATGGTGGCACCGCGAGCGCATCCGAGATCGTCGCCGGCGCACTGCAGGACCATAAGCGCGCGATCATTCTCGGCACCCAGACCTTCGGCAAAGGCTCCGTGCAGACGATTCTCCCGCTCGACGACAACTCGGCGCTGCGGCTCACGACCGCGCGCTACTTCACGCCGAGTGGCCGCTCCATTCAAGCGACCGGCATCGTCCCCGACATCGTCATGGACAACGTGCTCATGACGCGCGCGGCGAGCGGCGGGAAGAGCGCGGCGCAGATGCTGCGCGAGGAGAACCTGCCGCGCCACTTCGAGCAGAAGCAGAAGCCGCAGCAGAACTCGCAGCCGGGCGAAATCGAAAGCCAACCGCCGCCGGCGGCGCCCGAGGAGATGCCGCCCGAGGAAGGTGCGGAAGGCGTCAAGGAAGGCGAGCTCGGGAAGGACCCCCAGCTCGACCACGCGCTCGAGCTGTTGAAGAGCTGGAAGGTTTTCAAGACGCTGGTCGCCAAGAGCGATTGACGGCAGTCGGACGCGCCGCGCGGCGGCGTCGGGGCGGAGCGGATGGGAGCGGAAAAGCGGCGACGATCGCGACGCGGGGCCGGCTGGTACAGGGTCGCGCTCGCGCTGGTGCTCGGTGCGGCGGCCGGCTTTCTCATCCGTCAGCGCTCCCTGCCACTGCCGCCGCTCGCGCCGCCGCGCTGGATCGCGCGCCAGCCCGGACGTGCGCCCGTCCAAGCGCAACTGCAGCCGCGCGCGCGCGCGCAGGTGGGCGGCGGGGCGCCGCCGGATGCCGACGCGGCATCGAACGGCGGGGCACCGGATGCCGACGCGGCGAACGGCCGCCCGCCCTCGACTGCTGACGCGCCGCCGGTCGAAGCACGGGCGCGCTTCGACGCCGCGCCGGCCGCCGTCGATTCGCGGCCGCGCGTCGCAATCGTCATCGACGACCTCGGCGACAGCCTCGAGGCCGCGCGCGCCGTGCTCGATCTCGAGCCGGCGGTGACGTTGGCGGTCATTCCGTTCCGCCGGTATTCGACGCGCGTCGCCGCCGCCGCCATCGAGCGCGGGCGCGAGGTGATCTTGCACCTGCCGCTCGAGCCGGAGCGAGCGGCCGAGATGGGCGGCGCTCCGGGCTTTTTGCGCACGGGCATGTCGTCGGATGGATTGGAACGCCAGCTCGACGCCGATCTCGCCGCCGTGCCGTACATCGTCGGCGTGAACGGCCACATGGGGTCGCGCTTCACGCAGGATCCCGTCGCGATGGAGCGACTCCTCGGCGCGCTCCACGCGCGCGGCCTCTTCTACCTCGACAGCTTCACGACACCGGCCTCAGTCGCGTCGGTGACGGCGGCGCGACTCGGCGTGCCGTTCGCGCAGCGCGCGCTCTTCCTCGACCACGACCCGCGGCCCGGGGCGGTCGCGCGCGCGCTCGCCGAGCTCGACGCGCTCGTGCGCGCGCGTCGCAGCGTGATCGCGATCGGGCACCCGCACCCGACGACGCTCGCCGCGCTGGCGCCCTGGCTGGCGCACGCCGCGGCGGCGGGTACGCACGTCGTGCCCGCGTCCGCGCTCGTGCGCTGACGGTTGTGACCGCGCACCGCCGTTGTTAGGCTCGACGGCGATGCTTCCGCGTACGCGCCGCGCGCCGGCGCCGAGACGCTCGCGACCGAGTTCACGGACGTTCTCGTCGCGGGCGAGATCTCGAACCTGCGTCCGGCGGGCTCCGGGCACCTCTACTTCACGCTGAAGGACGACAGCAGCCACCTGCGCTGCGTGATGTTCCGCAGCGCGGTGCAGGTCCTCGTCTTCACGCCCGCCGACGGCCAGCGCGTCGTCGTCCGCGGCCAGATCACGCTCTATCCGGCGCGCGGCGACCTGCAGCTCGTCGTCGATCGGCTCGAGCCGCTCGGCCGCGGCGCGCTCCAGCTCGCGTTCGAGCAGTTGAAGGAGCGGCTCGCGGCGGAGGGACTCTTCGACGAGACGCGCAAACGGCCGCTGCCGTTCTTCCCGCGCCACGTCGGCATCGCGACCGCGCTCGGCGGCGCGGCCCTGCACGACATCCTCGTCATCCTGCGCAGCCGCTGTCCGGCACTGCACGTCGTCGTCCGCCCGGTGCGCGTGCAAGGCGCCGGGGCCGCCGACGACATCGTCCGCGCCCTCGACGACCTGAACGCCTACCCCGCGCTCGAGGTGCTGATCGTCGGCCGCGGCGGCGGCTCGCTCGAGGATCTCTGGCCGTTCAACGAGGAGCGTGTCGGGCGCGCCATCGTCGCTTCCCGATTGCCCGTCATCGCCGCGGTCGGCCACGAGGTCGATTTCACGATCGCGTGTCTCGTCGCCGACCGACGCGCGCCGACGCCGACGGCGGCGGCGGAGATGGTGGTCCCGCGGGTCGTCGATCTCGAGGCGCGCGTCGCGCGCTGCGCCGGCGCGCTCGGCGAGGCGCTCGCGCGCCGCCGTGACGCGGAGCGCCGGCGGGTCGCGGCGCTCGCCGGACGCGTCCGCGATCCGCGCCGTTACGTCCGCGATCTCGGCGACCGCGCCGCGAGTCTCGAGACGCGGCTCGTGCGCGCGCTGCGCGGCCGCGTCGACGGCGCGGCGCGGACGGTGGAGACGGCTTCCCACCGCCTCCAGCTCCAACATCCGGTGACGCGCCTCGCACGCGTCGCCGAAGCCGTCGAGGACGGCCGCCGCCGCCTCGAGCGCGCCGTCGCGGCGGTCGTGCGCGACGGCCGGGCGTGCGTGGCGCGCGGCGCGCGCTCGCTCGACGACCTGAGCCCGCTCGCCGTCCTGCAGCGCGGCTACAGCCTGACGCGCCGTCCCGACGGCAGCGTCGTCCGCGACGCCGGCACCCTGCGCGACGGCGACGACGTCGATCTCACGTTCGCCGTCGGCGCCGCCCGCGCGCGCATCACCGGACCACCGCGCTCGCGCTCCTGACATCGGGATCGTCTCGACGTCGCGCGCGCGGGCGCACATGACGCGCGCGCTTTCCCTGCGCCCGCTTTCGCGTTAAGCCGAGAGCGCATGGCGGGCACCAGCGCGGCGGGGAGTCGGGTACGCTTCGAAGACGCGCTCCGTGATCTCGAGGAGACGGTGCAGCGTCTCGAATCGGGCGAGCTCTCCCTCGAGGACGCGCTCGCCGCGTTCGAGCGCGGCGTCGGTCTCGTGCGGGTGCTGAACGAGAAGCTCGCCGAGGTCGAGCAGCGCGTCGAGGTGCTGATGCGCGACTCGCAGGGACGCCTGCGGACGCGGCCGCTCGACGCGGAGTCGGAGTGAACGTCGAGGAGTATCTCGCCTCGTGTCGCGCGCTCGTCGACGCGGCACTCGAGCACGCCCTCGCGGCTGCCGACGGGGTGCCGCCCCGGCTCCACGAAGCGATGCGCTACGCGGTCTTCTCGGGCGGCAAGCGCGTACGGCCGATCCTCACGCTCATGGCGTGCGAAGCGAGCGGCGGCGAGCCGCCGCGGGCGCTGCCGTTCGCGTGCGCGCTCGAGCTCATTCACACCTACTCGCTCGTGCACGACGATCTGCCCGCCATGGACGACGACGAGCTCCGACGTGGCCGCGCGACGGTCCACGTCGCGTTCGGCGAGGCGCACGCGATCTTGACCGGCGACGCGCTCCTCACCGAGGCCTTCGCGCTCGCCGCGGACGGCGCGGCGACGGCCGGCGTCGAGCCCGGGCGCGCGCTCGCGATCGTCGCCGTGATCGCGCGCGCCGCGGGTGCCGGCGGGATGGTGGGCGGACAGGTCGCGGATCTCGAAGGCGAAGGCCGGCGTGCCGACCTCGCCCTCGTCGAGTCGATCCATCGCCGCAAGACGGCGGCGCTCATCGCCGCCGCCGTCGAAGCCGGCGCCCTCGCCGGCGGCGCAGAAGGTGCCGCGCTCCAGGCGCTGCGCGACTACGGCGGCGCACTCGGCCTCGCGTTCCAAGTCGCCGACGATCTGCTGGACGCGACCGCCTCGACCGCGGTCACCGGCAAGCGCGAGGGCGGCGACGCCGCACGCGGCAAGGCGACGTACCCCGCGGTGCTCGGGATCGAGGGCGCGCGCGGCGTCGCGCGCGCGCTGCTGGCGCGCTGTCGCACCGCACTGGCGCCGCTCGGCACGCGCGGGGAGCCGCTCGCGGCGCTCGCGACCTTCATCGTGGAGCGCGCCGCCGGACGCTGACCCGCGTGGCCACGAGCACGATGGCGACGGCGCGGACCGAGCGGGTCGACAAGCTGCTCGTCGATCGCGGCCTCGTCGAGTCGCGCGAGCGCGCGCAGCGTCTCGTGATGGCGGGGCTGGTCTTCGCCGGCACCGCACGCGTCGAGAAGCCGGGTGCACGCGTGCGCTGCGACGTCGTGCTCGAGGTGCGGGGCGAGGACCATCCGTACGTGAGCCGCGGCGGCGTGAAGCTGGCGTCGGTGCTCGACGCGCTCACGCTCGACGTCCGCGACGCCGTCGTGCTCGACGTCGGCGCGTCGACCGGCGGCTTCACCGATTGCGTCCTGCAGCGCGGCGCCCGTCGCGTCTACGCCGTCGACGTCGGCTACGGACAGCTGGCGTGGAAGCTGCGCGAGGATCTCCGCGTCGTGAGTCTCGAGCGTACCAACGTCCGCCACCTCCGGCGCGAGCAAATCCCCGAGCCCGTCGACCTCGCGACGATCGACGCCTCCTTCATCTCGCTTCGTCTCGTCCTTCCCGCCGTGCAGCGCCTGCTCGGACCTGGACGCACGATCATCGCCCTCGTGAAGCCGCAGTTCGAGGTCGGTCGCGGCAATGTCGGGAAAGGCGGCGTCGTCCGCGACCCTGCTCAGCACGCGCAGGTTCTCGATGATCTGGAAGCGTTCGCGACCGCGCAGGGGCTCACGGTCCGGGCGCGGCACGAATCGCCGATTCACGGCCCGGCCGGCAACCGCGAGTTCTTCCTCGTTCTGGCCACGCTGCCGACCCGTTCGGCGGAGGAGTAACGCCGCGGCGGCGTCGCAAGTACGCCGTCAGGGCGCGACGCCGCGGCGCTCGGCGTCGATGCGCCTTACGTGCTCGGTCACGACGTCCGGCGGGCACGCCGCGATGAACCAGCGGCACGCGAACCACAGCACCGCGGCGTCATCGGCGAAGCCGAACGGCGGGAACCAGAAGTCGGGAATCAAATCGATCGGCGAGATCACGTAGACGACGGCGGCGGTCAGCCCCGCCTTCGCGGCGAGCGGCACGCGGCGATCGCGGTAGAGCCGCCAGTAGAGACGAATGAAGCTCGGCAGGTGCCACAGCACGCGCAGCATCTGGATGCCGGCGCGCAGACGCGAGCCGGGGCGCGGCGGGTCGGGCCTCAATCCTCGGCGTGCGGATCGCTGCGCGTGATGAGATCGCTGATGACGCGACCGAGCGCTGCATCCTCGTGGGCGAGGCGGTCGAAGAGGGCGGCGGTCTCCGCGTCGTCGACGTCCCAACGCAGCGACAGCTCGCGGTAGCGGCTGCTCTTCGCGCGAAGGTCCTCGAGGTCGAAGGTGAGGCGCTGCCAGTAGTTGTGGCCGCCGCGCGGCGCGCCGGGCTCGCCGCTCGGGGGTACGGCGCCCAGGTGCTCGATGTGCTGGCGGACGGCGGCGGCGTGGGCGTCCTCGCGCTCGGCGAGCCCGAGGAGCGTCGCCGCATGATCGGGGTAGGGAGCGCGCTCGGCGTGGACGCGCAGCTGCAGCGCGACCCGCAGCTCCTCGCGATGGGCGTTGGCCAGGTCGACGAGGATGCGGCGCTTGGCTCCGCCGCCGAGCTCACGCATGCGTTGCCAGAGCCCCACGGTCGCTCCGGTTATCGGCGTCGGTTCGGGGTGTCAAGCTGAAGACCGGGTACTGGGGCAATTTGCGTCGCGATACTTCGTTGCTCGGTCGCTCCGCTGCTCGGCGTAGCTCCGCTACGCCTGCGCTGCTCGCTTCCGTCGCGCCTCGTCTCGCTCGCAACTTGCCCCAGTCCCGGCCGAGCAAAGTGACCCTGTGCCAGGCGCGGCGCCGCGGTTTTCTTCCGCGGGAGTTTCGGATAGATTTCGGGAACCGCCCGGCGCCACGGCGCGCCGCAATGGAGGACGTCGGAATGGCACGAATCACCGTCGAGGATTGCCTCGAGAACGTCGACAATCGCTTCCAGCTGGTGCTGCTCGCAGCGAAGCGCGCGAAGCAGCTCCTCAAAGGATCCCGACCCCTCCTCGATTCGGAGAACAAAGAGGTCGTCACCGCGCTCCGAGAGATCGCGGAGAACAAGGTGAAGCTCGCGGCGGCCGGCGCGCCGACGGTGACGGGGGAGCCGACGGCCTG
>WNFQ01002561.1_pt1 | contig 13135 bp, 8 predicted proteins | sample 5400171 | NCBI WGS metagenome assembly WNFQ01 (sample SAMN13153356, study PRJNA577476) | soil metagenome | isolation source: 20 cm soil under Madrone tree | place: USA:California | collected 2016-06-14
TGACCCAACTCTATGAGCAGGCGCTTCGGCCGTTTGGGCTGCGCGCTACGCAGCTCACCATCCTGCAAGTGCTCTCGCTCACCGGAGAGGTGTCCCAGGGACAACTGGGCGAAATGCTCGCGATGGACAGCACGAGCCTCACTCGCACGCTCGCCATCATGGGCCGAGAAGGCTGGGTGACAGCCCGCCGCGGCAAAGACCGGCGAGAACGATGGGTACGTCTGTCCAGCGCCGGAGAAATGCAGCTAAGGCGCGCGTTGCCGGTCTGGGAGAAAGTTCAATCGCGCCTGCGCCATCGGCTCGGCGCCCAAGCTTGGAAGAATCTTCTGCAACTCACAGGTGTGGTCAAAACTCAAGGAGGCTCGCTATGAATTACAAGAAGCTCACCACTGGGATCATCGTCGCGTGGTTCATCTTTGCTTTGACCGCTTCCGCTCTGCATCTCTTCAAGAATGATGCAAATCGCATCGGACTTGCCGTTGCAATCGCTGCGGTGACGCCGATAATCGTTTTCTCGCTATGGTATGCGGCCTCGGCGGGATTTCGTCAATTCGCTTTATCCTTGGATCCAAAGCTTTTGACGTCCGCGCAGGCCTGGCGAATCATCGGATTCACCTTCCTCCTCCTGGAGGCGCGCGGCATCCTCCCGGCAGTATTCGCATTGCCAGCGGGATATGGCGACATGGCCATCGGAATGACCGCTGCGTTCGTGGCATGGAAACTTGCCGATCCCGCTCATCGTAATTCCTTCATCCTGTGGCAGCTGTTTGGAATTCTGGACCTGGTCAATGCCGTGACCGTGGGCACGACCGCTTTTTTAATTAGCCCGCAGGGCCCTCCCATGGTTCCGATGACCGTGCTGCCATTGAGCCTGATTCCGACCTTTCTCGTTCCGCTATTTATGATTTTTCACGTAATTAGCGTCGCGCAGGCAAGAACCTGGAAAATCGCTTCGGAGCGCATCCGTCAGACAACAACACCGGCGCAGCATCCTGCAATCTGACGCCGTACATTTGTCACGCGGCAGCGTCGTGCGCCGCTATTCTTCGCGCAGGGCCACGATTGGGTCCACCCTGGTGGCCCTTAGCGCAGGAATTGCGGTGGCCGCGAATGCCACCGCCGCCAGGAGTGCGGGCACGGCGGCGAACGTGGCCAAATCCGTCGCGCTCACTCCAAATAACAAGCTGGCCATCACGCGGGTTAATGCCGCCGCACCGGCGAGGCCCACCAGGATGCCAACAGCCAACAATTCCATCCCCTGGCGCACCACCATGCCGATGATGTCGCCCGGCTGCGCACCCAACGCCACCCGCACGCCGATATCGCGAGTGCTCTGTGACACCAGATAGGACATCACACCGTAGAGGCCGACAGCCGCCAGCAGCAGCGCGAACGCCGCAAATGCACTCAGCATCGTGCTCGCAAAGCGCTGGCGTGCCAGCGAATCGTAGAGCCGGTCCCGCATGCTGCGAATTCCGTAAACCACCACAGTCGGGTCGACGCCGTGAATTTCGCGGGTGATGGCCGCGGACAGTGGAGTCGCATCGGATGACGTGCGCGCTACCAGGAACATGCCATCCGGCGGATGTTGCTGCTGCGCGAAATATGTCACGATCTTCCCGTCCATCTCCAGGCCGTATTGCTTGACCGCTCCCACCACACCCACAATCGTGAACGGCTTCTTGGGATCGAACCACAAATGCTTTCCAATCGGATCATCGTTCGGCCAGAAGCGCTGCGCGAATTTTTCATCGATGATCGCGGCCTGCGGCATGTCCGGGTTGTCACGCTCGGTGAAAAAGCGCCCCCGGATCAGCGGAATCTCCATGGTCCGAAAATAATCGGCGCTCGCGATACGCAAGTCCACCTGTAATTCCTGGCCCGGCGGCGGCGTGTAACCTTCCACGTTAATTCCGCCCCAACCCACCGACCCGGTCAGCGGCAGCACGGAAACTACGCCCTCCGCTTTTACGCCCGGCAGGTTGGCCACCCGCTTCCCGATTTCCCGGTGAAAATTGGACAATACCTTCTCGTCCTTGTACTTCGGGTCGTTGGCGGCAACCTGCATGGTGAGCACACCCTCTGCGCTGAACCCGGGCGGCACATTTTGTAAGCGCACAAAGCTGCGCACTAGCAGGCCCGCTCCGATCAGTAACATCAGGGACAGAGTCAGCTCCGAAACCACCAGTATGCCGCGCAAACGATGCCGACTCAGCCGCAATCCGCCCTCGCTCTGGCCGCTACGTCCGCCGGCCTTCAGCGAGGTGTTCAGGTCCACTTTGATGGCCCGCCACACCGGTGCCAAACCAAACAAAATTCCGGTAACCAGCGATACCCCGAAGGTAAAGAAAAGAACAATTCTGCTGATGGTGATGTCCTCCAGGCGTGGAATATTTCCGGGATTCATCGCCCGTATCACGGATAGGCTCGCGCTCGCCACCAGAAGCCCGGCCGCCCCGCCAAGCAGCGCCAGCAAAATACTCTCGGTCAGCAATTGCCGCGCAATCCGCTGCCAGCCCGCTCCTAGAGCGGTCCGGATCGCCACTTCCTTCTCGCGCCCCGCCGCGCGCGTAAGCAGCAGGTTGGCCACATTGGCACAAGCGATCAGCAATACCAGCGTCACGGATCCCAGCAGCACCAGCAGCGCGCGGCGCACATCCCCCACCACCTGCTCCTGCAGTCCCACCACATACATCCCGAAGGTCGCGTCGCGCTTGTCTTTCTCGCGGATGCGACTGGCGATCATGTCAATATCCGCCTGCGCCTGCCGAATCGAAACTCCCGGTTTCAGCCGCACGACTATGTTGTAGTTTTCGTCGTGCCTGCTTTGTGCGGCATCCGCGGCCAAGGGCAAAGGAAGAAAAACGTCGAGCTTGTCCATCGGTTCTTCCGACGGCATCACTTCAGCGCTGATCATGAATCCGCGCTGCAAGACGCCGGCCACGGTATACGGTTTGCCGTCCAGTGTGATGCTCTTGCCTACGATTTCCGGATCGCCGTTGAACAGCCTCCGCCACGCCCGTTCGCTGAGAATGACTGCCGCCGCTTTGCCCGGCCGATCCTCTTCCGGCAAGAACAGCCGGCCCAAGAGAGGCTTTGCGCCGAACATCTGCAGCAGCGTGGATTGCGCGCGCAGTCCGTTGATCCGCTCGGGCTGCTCGCGGCCGGTTAGCGAGTGCGTCCGGCTCTGCGCCAGCGCCATCTGCTCGAAGGAATGATTCTCGTTCTGGATATCGATGTACTGCCCAGGCGATGGCCAGTCGCGAAAAATCCCCAGTGCCGGAGAGTGCAGCCACACATTAGCTAGCCGCTCCGGCTGCGGATAGGGCAACGACCGCAGCAGCAAAGCGTCCACCACGCTGAAAATGGCCGAATTGGCGCCGATTCCGATGGCCAGGGAAGCCACCATCACCGCAGTAAGCGCCACGTTCTTGCGCAGCATCCGCGCCGCGTAGCGAAAGTCCTGCAACCAAGCGTGCATCATCCCTCCCGCATCCGGTGAATAATACTATGAGGCACGCACTCGGGTTATCGGCAAACCGTAACTCATTGAAACGCCCGCCGATATAATTTGCTTGACAAACAGTACCGACTATGTAACACTAGTCATGTAGAGTTCTGCGTTTAGCTTTCTGCCGCCCCTAAGTCCTTTCTAATACGCACTTGCAGATCTTGTGATTTTTTCGTCCAAACTTGTCCATTCAAGTCCTTTAGATTCTGCACTTACAGATACCGCGCGTCTAAGTCCTTTAGAATGCGCAGTTACAGAAACAGGGGGAGGGGGGAGGGGGCAGGGTCCACGCCGCTACTTCGCTCCGCCTTCAACCCCGTACATGGTGATCCCACTTAGGAGCTTAGGGTAAAAGTCGGTGGATTTCTGTGGCAGGACTTCGCCAGCGGTGGCGATCTGCATCACTTGCTCCACGTCGCAAGCGTTCAACAGAAAGGCGATCTGCGCCGCGCCGCTGTCCACCGCCTCCAACGCGGCCGAGGCTTCGCGCTCGTACGTCAGATTCTTCTCAGAAGTGACCGCGTGCGGCGTAATACCCAGGGCTGGCTCCAGGATTCCCTCGTGGAGCAGCACTACGTCGAGTTCGCGTTGCAGCGGCGAAACATTGGGCAGCAGCTGCGCCAGGTCCGCGCCGGCGCGCAGCGTAAGGACATAGTAGGCGTGCTTCGCGCCCTGCGCCACCGGATACACCCCGATGGAGCGCTGCGCACGCTTTTCGGCAAGGCGATGTAAAAATTTGCCGCGTGCTTCGCTTTGCTCGCCCTCATTGCGGAAGGAAAATGCTGCCGCGGTGAACCAGGGCTCGAGGTGGCGGCGCACGCTGGGCCAGGAGAAATCGTGGAGTTTGGCCGCCACGCGGTGCGTCGGCAAAATCGTCAACCCTTCGCTGCGCGTATTGATGAAGGTCATCATCGCGAATTCGTAGGCCGCGTTGGAATCGATGTTGCCGGCTTGGCCGCGCCGCTCGTTGCGATAATTGAGCGCGGTCTCGTAGCGGTGGTGGCCATCCGCGATGACCAGTTTTTGCTCCGCCATCTCCCGCTGGATCGTCGAAACGCGCTCCGCATCCGCGATGACCCACAGGCGATGCACGACGCCGTACTCGTCGCGCATCTCGGTGGCGGGTGCCGCGCTCGATTCCGCTTCGGCGAGAATCGCGTCGACGCGGCGGCCCGCGTCCGAGTACAGCATAAAAAGCTGGCCGGTATGCGTGCGCGTGCGGCGAAGAAGTTCCAGGCGATCAGCTTTCGGACCGGAAAGGGTTTGCTCGTGGCGAAAAACAATACCGGCGGAATAATCCTCGAGCTTGCCGGCGCCGATAAAGCCGCGGCGCATGCGGCGCTCTTCGGACCCTGGAACGGTGTACTCCTGCGTGTAGCCGTAAAACGAAACGGCCGGGTCCTGCACGACGATGTTGTCGCGGATCCAATCGTGAAGAGCGGCAGCCGCGCGCGTGTAGACGTTATTTTGCGGAGAATCGTTTGGAAAAACGCGGCCCTTCTCGATGGCGATCAGGTTGTGCCGGTCGGCGGCGTAATACTTCTCCTGCATGGCGGGAGAAATTTTGTCGTACGGCTGAGTCAGCACGCGGTCAAGCGCGGCGCGCGCCGGATTGTAGCGGAAGGCGCGAAAGGGATGAACCTGAGCCATGGGGTCTCCGGTGTCAATTTGAGCGGCATGCGAAGCCCTCTATTTTACGCGAACACCGCACGTTTCAGAAAACGCGTGGAGGGGCTGAGGATTTGCGCCGCCACTTGCCCCTGGCTTGAATCGCGGAGGCGAGACCAAACCGCCGCAGTCTACACGGAGCGTATTAGAATGAAGGTTTATGGCTGACGCTAAATTTCTTCCGGTGCGCGGGCTGATTTTTGATTTGGACGGGACGCTGATTGATTCCAAGCTGGACTTGATTCATTCCGTGAACGCCATGCTGCGCGAGATGAAACGGCCGCGGCTTGCGGCGGAAACGATTTCCGGTTACATCGGGCATGGCGCGCCGCAATTGGTGGCCCGCGCGCTGGGCGGCGCGGCCACGGAGGAGGAGCTAAAGGGCGCGCTGCAATTTTTTCTCGGCTATTACGAAGAACACAAAATGGACAACACCTGCGCGTATCCCGGTGTGGCGGAAACACTGGCGCAACTGAGCCACCTGCCCATGGCCGTGCTAACCAACAAACCGGCGCGCATCAGCGTGCGCATTTTGAATTCGCTGGGACTGGGAGAATATTTTCGCGCAATTTATGGCGGGAACAGTTTTGAATCGAAAAAGCCCGATCCATTCGGCGCGAACAAGATCCTGCAGGAGTTTGGCATCGCGGCGCGCGAGGCCCTGCTCGTCGGCGATTCGGAAGTGGACGTACAGACGGCGCGCAATGCGGGGACGCAAGCCGCAGCGGTGAACTATGGTTTCGGGATGCATGACCGCGCGGCTTACCCGGCGGACATTTACCTCGAGCGCTTTGCCGATCTCGCGGACATCGTGACCAATCACACGGCTGCGTAGAGCGCGGGCGGAAACCGCGGCATGCCGCATCTTGTGTTCCGGCGCGGCGCTTGGCAGACTCGACGCGTGCTCCTTGGACTCTTCTCTGAGCTGGATACACCCGGCGGAGTGCAGCGCGCGGGGCGTCACGTCGCCGCGGTGATGAGTGAATTTGCCGCGGGCCACGGGATGGAGTGCCGGGTGCTGAGCCTGAACGATTCGCCCGAATTGCACCGCATGACGGTGGGGGCGCGCGAATTCGTGTTCACCGGCAGCGCGCGGGGCAAGGCGCGGTTCAGCGCAACGGCGGCGCGCGCGGCACGCCGGCGTGCAAAATTAATAGTTGCGGGGCATCCTTTTCTTGCGCCGGTCGCGCAAGGGGCGAAGCTTTTCGCGCGGCAAGCGAAATCCATTGTCTGGACGCACGGGCTGGAAGTGTGGGAGCCGCTTTCGATTTTGCGGCGGCACGCGCTGCGCAGGGCCGATCTGATTATTGCGCCGACCAAGGACACAGCAAATCAAGTGGCGGGCCAGCAGGACGTTCCGCGCGAGCGCATTCGCGTGCTGCCATGGGCGCTGGACCCGCAGTTCGAAACGCTGCTCATAGCGAAGCCGGCGCTTCCCGCGAACTTTCCTGCCGGGCGCGTTATCTTGACGGTGGGCCGGTGGTTTGCGGCGGAGCGGTATAAAGGAATGGACACGCTGATCACGGCGCTGCCGCGTTTGCTGACGGAGTGGCCGGACGTGCAACTGGTTGCCGTGGGCGAAGGCGATGATCAGGGATGGCTGGAGCAGATTGCGGATGGCCGCGGTGTGCTGCGGCACGTGCATTTTTTGAGCGGGCTGACCTATGCGGAAATTGCGGCATGTTACCAGGCCTGCGAGATTTTCGCGTTGCCGAGCCGCGGAGAAGGCTTTGGGCTGGTGTATCTGGAAGCGATGGCGTGCGGCAAACCGGTCATCGGCGGAGCGCATGGCGGAGCACCGGAAGTGATTGATGACGGAAAAACGGGATACCTGGTGCAACACGGCGACGCCGGGCAACTGGCCACGTCACTGGAAACGCTGCTGGTCGATCCGGAGCTGGGACGCGAGATGGGGGCGCGCGGGCGCGAGCGGGTGGAGCAGGAATTCCGATTCAATGTTTTCGCGAAATCGCTAAAAAAGATTTTGCGCGACCTATGCGACGAATGCGAATCCTGAACGTTACGCAGACCTATTTTCCATTTCTCGAATTTGGCGGGCCGCCGGTAAAAGTGCGGTCGCTATCGCAGCAGCTCGCAAAGCTGGGCCACCACGTGACGGTGCTAACAGCGGATTGGGGCTTGAAGTCGCGCGCTACAGCGGCTGTGGTAGACATCAGGAGGGAACGATCGACTTGGGGGTGGCGGCTCGAGGAAAGCGGAATCGAGGCGATTTACCTGACGAACTGGCTACACTACCGCGCGCTGAGCTGGAACCCTGGGATGGCAAGATTTTGCAACGCGCGATTGCGCAACTTCGACGTAGTACACATTTTTGGGCTGTACGATTTCCTGGGACCGGGGGTCGCGGCGGCGTGCCGGCGCAGCGGGATTCCCTACGTTGTTGAACCGATCGGCATGTTCGTACCAATTGTCAGGAATTTTCTGCTGAAACGAATGTATCATCTAGCCCTGGGACAAAAGATGCTGCGGGGTTCACGTAGAATCATCGCCACCTCACCGCAGGAAATAGCGGAGCTAGCCGCTTCGGGATTGCCGGCGGAAAAAATTCTGTTGCGACGCAACGGAGTGGAAGTGCCGGAAACATTGCCGGAGCGGGGGAAATTTCGCGCCGCCGCGGGTATCCCGGAAAACGCCAAAGTTGTCCTTTACCTCGGGCGGCTATCTGAAAAGAAAAGCCCGGATGTTCTGCTGCAGGCGTTTGCGTCGCTTTGCAAAGTGGAGCGCGCTACGGAAATGCGCCTGGTGTTTGCGGGGCCCGAAGAAGGCGGCATGAAAAAGAAACTCCAGCAAATGGCGGGCGAGCTGGGAATTTCCGCGTGGGTGCAAATCCGCGGCGCGGCGTATGGCGGGCAAAAATGGAGCGCTTACCGAGACGCGGACGTTTTTGTGTTGCCTTCGCAAAATGAAAATTTCGGGAATACCGCAGGCGAAGCAGTGGCCGCGGGTACGCCGGTGGTGGTCACGGACAAGTGCGGGATCGCGCCTCTGCTTGCAGATGTTGCAGGATTGGTGGTGGCGCACGACGCGGCGGCCCTGGCGCTGGCCCTGGCTCGTGTATTGTGGGAACCAGGACTTCACGCGCGGCTAATCGCAGGATGCAGAAAAGCCGCGGCGCGGCTCGATTGGGACGAACCGGCGCAAGAGATGGGGAAGCTGTACGAGGAATTGGTGAAGGACGAAAAGCAGACTGCAGAACTGCGGCACTGAGGGTGGTGTTTTGCCGACTCGAAGGCATCGCATCTTTCGCGTAGCGTGGTGGAGCGTGAATTCGCTGCTCCTTGTTGCGCTGTTGGCATTGGTTTATTCGGTAGGCTGGGAATACTCGGTTCGGAGGTATCTCGACGGGTTTTCAGACGCCATCGTGCCGGACTCGGAGCCTGCTGAGCGGCAAGCGGAAGCCATTCTTGATTGGATGCGGAAAGGTCCGCCGCGCCTGGAAGCCGCAAATCCATCCGTGCTGCCGGGGCGCGATCCGGAAGCAACACTAAACTACCGGCAGCTTTTGTCCGTCTGCGGGACGGCCACGAATGCGTTTCTGAACCTTGCACGCAGCAACGGCTTGAGCGCGCGGCGCCTGCTATTGCTGACTCCAGACGACAAGGCGAAGCACGTGGTCGCGGAAGTGCTGATTGACGGGCGCTGGGTGGTCGCCGACCCCGCGTACCGGATTTTGCTGCGCGACACGAAAGGGCGTTTGCTGACCCGCGAAGACCTGCGCAACCCAGCATCGCTTGCGGAAGCGACCAGCGTGATACCCAACTATCCCAAGGAATATACCTACGAAAAGCTCGCGCATGTGCGGCTGGCGCGGCTGCCGATGGAAGGGTTTTACCTGCGCTGGATTCTGGACAAGGCTGCTCCAGGCTGGGAAGAAAGCGTTGATTGGACCCTGCTATTGGAACGAGAGTCGTCTTTTGCGCTTTGCGCGTCGGCGTTTGCGTTTGTTGTATTTCTTCTGCTCAGGATTTTGCTGGGATGGTACGCCGACCACGGGTTGAAGATTCCGCGCTTTCGATTGCGCCCCCAATTCATACGAGCGGGAACAACCTTCTTTCGCACGCCGGAGATCAAGTAAAGCGTGTGCGGTGTCTGTGGGATCGCTTTTGCCGGGCGCGCCTCTGAAGCAGAGTCGCGAGTGCGGGCGATGGCGGCAGCGATGCGGCACCGCGGGCCGGACGATGACGGTTATCTGGTCAACGAAGAGCGCGCCCCGGGCCTGGCGCTGGGCATGCGGCGGCTCAGCATCATCGACCTGAAAACGGGCCAGCAGCCCGTCTGGAACGAAGCACGCGACGTAGCGGTGATTTTCAACGGGGAACTCTATAATTACCGGGAATTGCGCGAACGCCTGACGTTTTCCGGGCATCGATTCAGCACACAATCCGACACGGAAATTCTGGTGCACGCATGGGAAGAGTGGGGCGAGGACTGCCTGGAGGAATTGCGCGGGATGTTCGCGCTCGCTCTAGTGGATTTACGAAAGCGCTATGCCACGACGGCGCTGCTTTTCCTGGCGCGCGATCCGCTAGGCATCAAGCCTTTGTATTACACGCAGACTGGCGATGGATTTGCGTTCGCTTCAGAAGTTCGCGCGCTCATGGCCGGAGGAATGGCGCCAAAAGCAGTTTCGCAAGACGCTTTGACGTCCTACTTCCTCTTTGGCAGTGTTTCAGAACCGGTCACGCTGCTGGACGGAGTATTTTCGCTTCCGCCCGGGCATCGCATGCTGGTGTACGTGCCGGAACGGCGGCGCATCCCGCGCGCGCGAGCGTGGTGGGACGCCACGCGGAGCCCGGCGGCGAGGGAGGCACGAACAACGCGAGATTTTTCTTCCGCGGCGCGAGGTTTGCGGCCGTTGTTGGAAGACGCGGTGCGCGCGCACTTGATTGCGGATGTTCCGGTGGGATTATTTCTTTCGAGCGGCCTCGATTCCAGCATGATTGCGGCGCTCGCGGCGCGGGAGCGTGCGGGGATTTGCAGCTTCACGCTCAGCTTTCCGGGGACCGCCTACGATGAAGCGCCGCTAGCGCGCAGCGTCGCGAAACATTGCGGAACGAAGCATCGCGAAATTCCGCTGGAAGGCGACGCGGTGGTATCCCGGCTCGACGAAGCTGTCGCCGCGCTGGACCAGCCGAGCATGGACGGAATCAACACGTATTTCGTGTCGTGGGCGGCGCGGGAAGCTGGACTTAAGGTGGCGCTGTCCGGGCTGGGGGGCGATGAACTCTTTGGCGGTTATGCCACGTTCACGGATACGCCGCGAATCAAGAGGCTGATTCGAATGGCGTGGTTTGTGCCGCTGCCACTGCGGAAGGCTCTTGCTCCGCTACTGCGCGCGGCGATCGCGAGCGGGGGCAGCCCGGACGCAGCACGCAAAGCGATTGCCGCATGGTTGTCGCCGGATGCGCTGCCGCACGCCTATTTTTTTACGCGCGCATTGTTCCCGGTTGGCGCGGAGTTGTCGCGATTGATCGAGCCGCGATTCCGGCCGAGCAGCGTGGCCGCGGATGGTGTGACGCTGGAGCCGACGTGGCTGGGCTGGCTGGAAAGGGCGGCGGACGGAGCGCGCAAGGTGCAAGGGATGGGCAGCGTTTCGTGGCTGGAGATGCGCAGCTATATGGCCAGCACGCTGCTGCGGGACACGGATTCGGTGAGCATGGCGCGTTCGCTGGAAGTGCGCGTGCCGCTGCTGGACACTCCGCTGGTGGAGTTCGTGAGCGCGCTTCCAGAGGTGGCGCGGCGGCGCGACGCGCAACCGAAAGCGTTGCTGAGCGAGGCGATTGCTGATTTGCTGCGGCCGGATATTTTGGCGCAGAGGAAACGGACATTTACGCTGCCGTGGGAAGAATGGCTGCGCGGTCCGCTGCGGAAGCGGCTGGAGGCGAGCTTTGCGGAGCTGGCGCCGGGTTTGGCGGCGTATCTTCACGACGACGGAGTGCGCGAGGTGTGGAGCGCATTTCTTGCGGGCAAGACTTCGTGGTCGCGGCCGTGGTCGATTTACGTGATGAATGAATGGTGCCGGCGGCATCTCTAGGTGAGCGAATTCCGGGAGAACCCGCGTTGCACTCTGCGGCCACAACCAAAAGTTCGCCAGGTCATCAATCTGAGAAGAAAAAATTTAACACAGACGGCAGCAAAACAGCCCGCCTCAGAAGGCGGCCGCTACAGGTGCCACGCGGCCCCAGGGCAGTGACGAGTCATCGGTGCGAGTGCAGTACACTGATTCACTTACATGAATATTCTAGGCATCAATGCGTACCACGGGAACGCGTCGGCGGCGGTGGTGTGCGACGGCAGGCTGGTAGCGGCGGTGGAGGAAGAGCGCTTTAATCGAGTGAAATACGCAGCGGGATTTCCGGCGCAAGCGATTCGGTATTGCTTGCGAGAAGCGGGGCTGAAGCTGGAGGAAATCGATCACGTGGCGGTGCCGCGGAATCCTTATGCGCGGCTGGGGACAAAACTGTTTTATGCGCTGCGCATGCCGTCGTTCGCGCGCGGGCGAGCCAAGGTGCTGGCGAAGTTCACCGGCATACGCGAGGCGCTGGCGGCGGCGTTTGACAGCGACGCGAAGACGATTGCGGCGAAATTTCACCGCGTCGAGCACCACCAGGCGCATCTGGCGAGCGCGTTTTTCGTTTCGCCGTTCGAGCGGGCAGCGCTGCTTTCCGCCGACGGGCTTGGCGATTTTGCGAGCACGATGTGGGGAAGCGGAAGCGGAAACCGCATGGAGATTGCGGATGCAATTGCGTTTCCGCACTCGCTGGGACTGTATTACACGGCGGTGACGCAGTACTTGGGATTCCTGAAATTCGGCGACGAATACAAAGTGATGGGGCTCGCGGCTTACGGCGAGCCGGAGAGGCTGGAAACGTTTCGCGACATCGTGCGATTTGACGCGAATGGAGATAGCGGCGGATTCCGGCTGGGACTTGATTACTTTGTGCACCATCGCACGGGACCGGAAATGAGTTGGGCGGAGGCGGACAAGACGCCGACGCTGGGAAGGCTTTTTTCGGAGGAGATGCCGCGAAAGTTGGGCGCGGCACGGGCTCCAGAGGAGCCTTTGGAGCAGCGCCACCGGAATTTAGCGGCGTCTTTGCAGACGCGGCTGGAAGAGGTTTATCTGGGGATGTTGGGGAAGCTGGCGAAGGCCACCGGACTGAAATCGATTTGCCTGGCGGGTGGCGTGGCGTTCAACTGCGTCGCGAATGGGAAAATTTTTGACAGCACGCCATTTGAGCAGGTGTACGTGCAGCCGGCGGCGGGCGACGGGGGGCTTGCGGTAGGCGCGGCGTACTACGTTTGGTGCCAGAAACTGGGAAAGCCGCGTTCGTTTGTGATGAATCATGCGTATTGGGGACCGGGATTTTCGGCGGCGGAGATGCGCGCGGCAATCGAGGCGAGGGACATTGCGCGCGACGGATGCCGCGTTGCGGAATTGCCAGTGCAGGAGTTGACGCAGCGCGCAGCCGCGACGATCGCAGAGGGAAAAATATTGGGATGGTTTCAAGGGCGCGCGGAGTGGGGGCCGCGGGCGCTGGGGAATCGCAGCATTGTGGCGGATCCGCGGCGGGCGAATATGAAGGAAATCCTGAACCGACGAATCAAGCACCGGGAGATTTTTCGTCCGTTTGCGCCGTCGATTTTGGCGGAGGCGACGGGCGAGTGGTATGCAAAGGCGCACCCTTCGCCGTTTATGACGCTGGCGTATCCGGTGCGGCCGGAAAAGCGGGCGCTGATTCCGGCGCCGACGCATGTGGACGGCACGGGGCGGCTGCAGACTGTTACGCGTGAGACTAATGGGCGATATCACGCGCTGATCTCGGCGTTTCGTGATTTAACGAGCGTGCCGGTGGTGCTGAATACTTCGTTCAACGACAACGAGCCGATCGTTTGCCGGCCGGAGGAAGCGATTGATTGCTTTTTGCGGACGAA
>WNFQ01002562.1_pt1 | contig 13133 bp, 11 predicted proteins | sample 5400171 | NCBI WGS metagenome assembly WNFQ01 (sample SAMN13153356, study PRJNA577476) | soil metagenome | isolation source: 20 cm soil under Madrone tree | place: USA:California | collected 2016-06-14
GTAGAGCGTGTAGACCGAGAGATTGAGCGCCTTGCCGCGCACCAGCATCAGCGTGGTCGTCGACAGCGCGTACTGCGGGGCCTCGTTGGAGCGCCGCTGCCCGGGCACGCGCGTGCCTTGCAGCACCGAGACCACGTCGGGCTCCCTGCGCAGCTCGGCGAGCAGGCTCGTTTTCCCGGGCGGCTGGGCATCGAGGTATTTTTGCACCTCGCCCGCGGCGGGCAGGCTGCCGAGCGCCACCAGCGAATCGCGAACGAAGACGCCGAAGGCGGCGGGGCTGACGCGCTCGCGCTCCAGCCCCTTCGGGGTCACGGCGATCATGTAGCGCCTGAACTCGGGGGCGTCGCCGAGCGTGAAGCGGCGCAGGTCGGCGTCGGAAATTGCAAACAGCAGGATGCGGTTCGACGCCGAGGTGAGCGATTCGGCGAGCTCCTGCAGGCGCGGCGAGCCCGTGAAGCCGGTGTCCGCAAAGCCTGGCGGCGCATCCAGGCCGAGCCTCGTGTCGCCGAGCTGGATGGCGAACGGCGCCGCGACGGCGCTGCCCACCAAAAGAAAGGCCGCCATGAGCACGATACGCATAGAGGCATTCTAGTTATGATTGCCCTTTCGGGGAGCGGGTCTTGGCGAAGATACTTAACAAGCTGCCGAAGGGCGAGAAGATCGGCATCGCGTTCTCGGGCGGCCTGGACACGAGCGCCGCCGTGCGCTGGATGCGCGCCAACGGAGCGATTCCCTACGCGTACACCGCGAACCTCGGCCAGCCCGACGAGGCGGTCTACGAGGACATCCCGCGCAAGGCGCTCGCCTACGGGGCGGAAAAGGCGCGGCTCATCGAATGCCGTCCGCAGCTCGTCGCCGAAGGCATCGCCGCGATCCAGTGCGGCGCGTTTCACATCTCGACGGCCGGGGCCACCTACTTCAACACCACACCGCTCGGGCGTGCCGTGACCGGCACGATGCTGGTGGTCGCCATGCGCGAGGACGGGGTCGACATCTGGAGCGACGGCAGCACCTACAAGGGTAACGACATCGAGCGGTTCTACCGCTACGGGCTGCTCGCGAACCCGGCGCTGCGCATCTACAAACCGTGGCTCGATCAGCGCTTCATCGACGAGCTCGGCGGTCGCAAGGAGATGTCCGAGTACCTGTCGAAAGCGGGCTTCGACTACAAGATGAGCGCCGATAAGGCGTATTCGACCGACTCTAACATTCTCGGCGCCACACACGAAGCGAAGGACCTCGAGTTTCTCGACACGGGCATGGCGATCGTGAAGCCGATCATGGGCCTCGCCTTCTGGCGCGAGGACGTGAAGGTGAAGGCCGAGAAGGTGGACGTCGGCTTCGAGGCGGGCATGCCGGTCGCGCTCAACGGGCAGCGCTTCGCCGACGCGGTCGCGCTCCTTTCCGAGGCGAACGCCATCGGCGGCCGCCACGGCCTCGGCATGTCCGACCAGATCGAGAACCGCATCATCGAGGCGAAGAGCCGCGGCATCTACGAGGCGCCGGGCATGGCGCTCCTGCACATCGCCTACGAGCGCCTGGTTTCGGGCATCCACAACGAGGACACCATCGAGCAGTACCGCACGAACGGGCGCCGGCTCGGGCGGCTGCTCTACCAGGGCCGCTGGTTCGACCCGCAGGCGATGATGCTGCGCGAGACCGCGCAGCGCTGGGTGGCCAGCGCGGTGACGGGCGAGGTGACGCTGGAGCTTCGCCGCGGCAACGATTACTCGATCGTCGACACGCGCAGCCCGAACCTGACCTACAAGCCCGAGCGCCTCACGATGGAGAAGGGCGAGGCGTACTTCACCCCGGCGGACCGCATCGGCCAGCTGACGATGCGCAACCTCGACATCGCCGACACGCGCGACAAGCTGCGCGTCTACGGCGAGGCCGGCCTGCTCGGCGATGCGGCGAAGGGCGGCGTGCCGCTGCTCGGCGGCGACAAGCCCGCCGGCAAGAAGAAGGGCTGACCCAGCCCTACAGCTTGCCGAGCACCAGGAACTCCAGCAGCGCCTTCTGCGTGTGCAGCCGGTTCTCGGCCTCGTCCCACACCACCGACTGCGGGCCGTCGATCACCTCGGCGGCGACTTCCTCGCCGCGATGCGCCGGCAGGCAATGCATGAACAGCGCGTCCTTTTTCGCCACGCGCATCATCTCGGCGTCGACCTGCCAGGCCTGGAAATCGCGCCGGCGCTCCTCGTTTTCCGACTCGAAGCCCATCGAGGTCCAGACGTCGGTGGTGACCAGCTCGGCGCCGCGCACGGCTTCCATGGGGTCGGCGAAGGTCGCGCAATTCTTGTTGATTCTTTCGGCTTCAACCTCGTACCCGGGCGGCGTCGAGATGTGCAGCTTGAAATCGAACAGCGCCGCGGCCTGCAGCCAGGTATTGCAGACGTTATTCGAGTCCCCGATCCAGGCCACCGTCGCGCCGCGGATCGGCCCGCGGTGGTCGATGTAGGTATAGACGTCGGCCAGGATCTGGCAAGGGTGGTATTCATTGGTGAGGCCGTTGATCACCGGCACGCGCGAGTGCCGCGCGAAGCGCTCGAGGATGTCCTGCTCGAAGGTGCGGATCATCACCACGTCGCACATGCGCGAAACGACCTGCGCGGCGTCCTCGACGGGCTCGCCGCGCCCGAGCTGGGAATCGCTTGTGCTGAGGAAGATCGCGGCGCCGCCGAGCTGGTGCATCCCCGCCTCGAACGAAAGGCGGGTGCGCGTCGACTGCTTCTCGAAGATCATCGCCAGCGTGCGGTCTTCGAGCGGCCAGTAGCGTTCATATCGCTTGAAGCGGTCCTTGATCGCGCGACTGCGCACGAACAGATGCTCGTGCTCCTCGCGCGAGAAGTCCTTGAACTGCAGGAAGTGGCGCAGCTGCATCGCCGCCAGTTTTCGATCAATGCGCCGCCGCCCTGGGCAGCGCGTCGCGGGCGAGGAAGCTCTGCACCAGCGGCGCCAGCCGCTCGATCACCATGCGGCCTTCGGCCGGCGTCATGACCAGCGGCGGCAGCATGCGGATGACGTTGTCGGCGGTGACGTTGATTACCAGCCCGGCATCGAGCGCCTGCTTGACAAGCTCGCCGCACGGTTGGCCGAGCTCGATGCCGATCATCAGGCCCATGCCGCGTATCTCGGCAATGCCATGGACTTCCGAAAGCCCGTTACGGATGACCGCGCCTACCTTTTCGGCATTCGCGAGCAGGCCTTCTTCCTTGATTGCGTCGATGGTCGTGACCACCGCGGTCATGGCGAGCGGATTGCCGCCGAAGGTCGAGCCGTGGTTGCCGGGCTTGAACACGCCCCTGGCGCGCCCGCCGACGACGCAGGCGCCGACCGGCACGCCCGAGCCCAGGCCTTTCGCGAGCGGCACCACATCGGGAAGGAAGCCGGCGTGCTGGTAGACGAACCATTTGCCGGTGCGGCCCAGCCCGCACTGCACCTCGTCCGAGATGAACAGCCAGTCGCGGAGCTCGCAGATCTCCTTGAGGCCGCGCAAGTAATCGAGGCGCGAGACGTTGATGCCGCCTTCGCCCTGGATCGGCTCGACCATCACCGCCGCGACGTTGCGGTTGTGCTCGGCGAGCGTGCGCACGGCGTCGAGGTCGTTGAGCGGCACGCGCACGAAACCCGAGACCAGCGGCTCGAACCCGGCTTGTACCTTGCGGCTTCCGGTCGCCGAGAGGGTGGCGAGGGAGCGGCCGTGAAACGCCTTCTCCATGACCACGATCGCCGGCTCCGCGATGCCGCGCTCGTGGCCATACTTGCGCGCGATCTTGATCGCCGCCTCGTTGGCCTCCAGCCCGGAATTGCAGAAGAACACCTCGTCCAGCCCGGTGATCTCGGCGAGGCGGTCGGCGGCCGCCTCCTGGAGCGGGATGCGAAACAGGTTGGAGGTGTGCATCAGCCGGCCGATCTGCTCGGTGAGCGCGCGCGTCAGCCTGGGGTGCGCATAGCCGAGGGTGTTCACCGCGATGCCGGCGAGGGCGTCGAGGTACTTCTTTCCCGCCTCGTCCCAGAGCCACACGCCTTCGCCGCGCGCGAAGGCCACGGGCTGCCGGGCGTAGGTGTTCATGACGTGGGACATGGAGCGCTCCCCAAATGCAAAACGGCGGCCCGCGCCGCCGTTCAGGAAATGCTAACAGAAAATCAGGGACAGACCACCATTTCCCATGTGCCCTGGGAGCCGTGCGTGGTTAAGGAAAACGTGGTCTGTCCCTGATTTCTAGCGCAAGCGGCGCAAGGATTTCTCTTCTTCAGGCCTTAGGACCCGGATGCAGGGCAGGTAGCCCTCGTGCACCACGCCGTGCATCTCCATGCGCTTGTGGGAGTGGAGCAGGTCGGCGATGTAGTCGACGATCTTTGAGGTGATCAGCTGCCCAGGCACGAGGACCGGGATGCCGGGCGGGTAGGGCACGATCTGGTCGGCGCAAATGCGCCCGGCGAGCTTCCTGTTGACGCGCTCGCGCTCGTCGAACACCGGCACCAGCTCGCCGCCGCAGTAGTAGGCGTCGCGCGGCAGATACCGCAGCCTGGTGAACGCGGGAATCTCCGGGGTCTGCACCAGGCGCCTGGGAGCGCGATTCTCGCGTGCGATGCGCATCAACGAATCGTACAGGCGGGACAGCTTCGAGCGGGTGGTGCCGATGGTGAGGAGCAGCGTCAGCGTGTTGAAGGTCGATTTCTCGACCTGGATGTTGTAGCGCTCGAACAGCAGCTTCTGCAGGTCGTCGACGGTATAGCCGCAGCCCGAGATGTCGATCGTCACCTTGGTGGGGTCGAGCCGGATGCCGTCGTGCCGCACCTCGTCCGGCAGCAGATCGTCGAGCTCGAGGACGCGGAACACGCGCGTTGAATTGATGAGATTTCTGACTTCGTTGGCCAGCTCCAGCGTGCGGGAGAGCAGCTTGTAGCCTTCCATCATCGCCTGCTTGCGCGCGACGTCCAGGCTTGCGATGAGCCCGTATTGCGGGCTCGTCGACGTATGCATGTTGAAGTTCTCGCGGAACAGGTGTTCCCTGAACCCGGGATCGTTGATGTGGATCATCGACGCCTGCGAGAACGCCGACAGCACCTTGTGCGTGGACTGCGTCGCGTAATCGGCTCCCGCCTCGAGTGCCGTCGGCCGGAACTCCGGATGGAAGCGCGCAAAGCCGTACCAGGCCTCGTCGACGATCACCTTGATGCCCCTGGCGTGCGCCGCATCGATGACCGGCGCCAGGTCGTAGCGCAGCCCGTCGTAGGTGCAAGACGTCAGGATCAACGCCTGCGCGCCGGGGTGTTTCTTGATTGAATTCAGAAGCGTCTTTTTGGGCACTGGCCCATAGAGCCCGTACTTGCGGTTCAGCGCCGAGTCGAGGTAGATCGGATGCGCGCCCGAAAGCACGACGCCGTGGTGCACGCTCTTGTGGCAATTGCGGTCGAGGAGCAGCTTCTCGCCCGGCGCAAGCAGGGTCTGCAGGATCACTTTGTTGGCGGTCGAGGTGCCGTTGGTCGCGAAATACGTGCGCCGCGCGCCAAACGCCTTCGCCGCCATCGCCTGCGCCTCGGCGATCACGCCCTTGGGCTCCATCAGCGAGTCGAGCATCGGCACCGACACCGACAGGTCGGCGTCGAACACGTGCTCGCCCATGAACTCGTAGAAATCGTTCACCCAGGGGCTGCCGCGCAGCGACTCGCCCGAGGAGTGGCCCGGCGTGTGCCACTGGTCCTTCGCCATCCACACGTAGTTCTTCAGCTGGTCGTAGAACGGCGTGCGCGCGCGCTCCTGGATCTGCGCGTTGAGGATGCGGTAGATGCCGCGGTAGTCGCGCTCCTCGCGGTAGAAGTAGCCGTCCACCGATTCGGTGAACAGCTTGTCGACCACGTCGTCCTCCTTCTCCTGCGCGATCAGGATGTAGACGTCGAGCTCGGGCCGGAAGCGGGTGATGCGCTGCACCAGCTCGAGCGCCGACATCTGCAGTTTCTTCTTTGAATTGGAGCCATTCTTGGCCAGGCTGTAGAGCCGGTCATCCACCAGCACCGCCTGCAGGTCGCGGTCCGCTTCGATGAGCGAAAGCGCTTCCTTCGCGGTGGTCACGCCGGAGAAGCTGATGCCGAGCGGGTTATCGAGCGTGCGCGCGGCGGCGTTGAGCCCCTTGACGAACTCGCGCAGCACCAGGTGCTCGTCGTTGATGACGAGGATCCGGCTGGTCAGCTTCGGCATAGCGGGTCAGTATAATTTCGCATGCCCGACGCCAGCCGCGTCGAGTCGGTCATTCAGGGAATGACTCTCGACGGCAATCCGTGTGGGAGATACTGCCTAGGCGGTTACTTCATGCCCTTCAGGGCATGCGCCAGGCGGCTCTTGTGCCGGTCGCCGGCATTGCGGTGCATGATGCCTTTCGCGACCACGCGATCGATGAGGCGCTGCGAATCGCGCAGCACTTTGGCAGCGGCGTCCTTGTTGCCGGCGGCGACCGCCTTGTTCACGCTCTTGATGGCGGTGCGCACGGTGGTGCGCAGCCTCATGTTGTGGACGCGGCGCTGCACCGCCTGGTGGGCGCGCTTGCGGGCGGACTTGATGTTTGCCATGAAAAGGTGGGTCCGGAAAGGGGGCGAATTCTAGCATGAACCTCCTGCGCGCCCTGGCCACGGTCAGCAGCCTGACCCTCGTCAGCCGCATCCTGGGCTACCTGCGCGACTTCATCATCGCCCGCGCTTTCGGCGCCGGCCTCGCCACCGACGCCTTCTTCGTCGCCTTCCGCATCCCGAACCTGCTGCGGCGGCTGTTCGCCGAGGGCGCGTTCTCGCAGGCTTTCGTGCCGGTCCTCGCCGAGTACAAGAACCGCACTTCCGCCGAGGAAACGCGCAGGCTCGTCGACGGCGTGGGCACGCTCCTGTTTTTGGCGCTGGTCGCGGTGGCGGCGCTCGGCATGGCCGTGGCACCGATCATCGTCTACATATCGGCCCCGGGATTCGCGGCCGACACCGTCAAGTTCGACCTGACGGTCACTATGCTGCGCATCACGTTTCCCTACATCGCGTTCATTTCTCTCGTGGCGTTTGCCGCTGGCATCCTCAACACCTGGAGCCGTTTTTCGCTTCCCGCCATTACGCCGGCCATGCTCAACATCGCGTTCATCGTCGGCGCTTTATTCTTCGCCGACTACTTTCATCCGCCGATCCTGGTTCTCGCCTGGGCAGTCTTCGTCGGAGGAGCTTTGCAGTTGATGCTCCAGATCCCCGCTCTCGCAAGACTTGGACTGCTTCCTCGCCCTCGGCTCAATTGGTCGCATCCCGGCGTGCGGCGCATGCTCAAGCTGATGGCGCCGGCGGCGTTCGGCGTTTCGATCAGCCAGGTGTCGCTGCTCATCAACACGATCTTCGCGTCCTTCCTCGTCTCCGGCAGCGTGTCCTGGCTCTATTACGCCGACCGGCTGATGGAATTCCCGGCGGGCGTGCTCGGCGTCGCGCTGGGGTCCATTCTCCTGCCGAGCCTGTCGAAGTATCATGCCGACGCCAGGCACGCCGAATATGCCGAGCTGCTCGACTGGGGCCTGCGCCTTACTTTCCTCCTTGCCGTGCCGAGCGCCGTCGCCCTCGCCGTGCTGGCATTGCCGCTGGTGGCGACGCTGTTTCATTATGGCCGCTTTACTGCCGAGGACGCGTGGATGACCCGGCAGGCGCTGGTCGCGTATAGCGTCGGCCTGCTGGGGATGATCCTGGTCAAGATCCTGGCGCCGGGGTTCTACGCGAGGCAAGACATCGTCACCCCGGTCAAGATCGGCATTGTCACTCTGGCCGTCACGCAACTGCTCAACCTGATCTTCATCATTCCTCTCAGGCATGCCGGCCTCGCGCTCGCCATCGGGCTGGGCGCGTGTCTCAACGCGGGGCTGCTGTACCGCTACCTGCGGCGCCATGGCATCTACACGCCGCGGCCCGGCTGGCCGGTGTTCCTGCTCAAGGTCGCCGCCGCGGTGGCCTTCATGGCGCTCGCGCTGCTCACCACCATGGGCGAGTCCGGCTGGTGGCTGGCTGCGCCCTGGCAGCAAAAGCTCCCCGCGATCATCGGCCTGGTGCTGCTTGGAGGCGCCGCCTACGCCGGCTGCCTGCTGGCATTCGGCATGCGGCCGCGCGACTTCTCGCGGCGCGGGGCCGCGTGATGAGCCATCCGCTCGAGCCGTTCGCGCAACTGCTCGGCGGCGATGATTCGCGCATCGACCTGGCGCGCGCCTGCCTGATGATCGCGCAGGACGCGTATCCCGCCCTCGACGTCGACCGCTACCTGGGCGAGATCGAGCGCATGGCGATACGCCTGCGCGCGCGCATGCCTCAGGCCAACGCCGCGGAGGAAAAGGTGGTGGCGCTCAACCAGTTCCTCTTCGATGATCTCGGCTACTGGGGGAATACCGACGACTACTACGATCCGCGCAACAGCTACCTGAACGAGGTCATCGACCGCAAGACCGGCACTCCGATCAGCCTTGCGATCCTCTACATGGAGCTCGGCCGGCGCATCGGGCTGCCGCTCGAAGGCGTGTCCTTCCCCGGGCACTTCCTGGTGCGCCTGCGCCTGCGCGGCGGCACGCTGGTGCTCGACCCCTTCGCGGGCGGCATGCCGCAATCCGAGGCCGAGCTGCGCGAGCGCCTGCAGCGCGTGATTCCCGAAGGCGCGGCGGGCGGGGTCGCGCCGGGCGAGCTGCCGCTCGACCAGTTCCTCGAGGCCGCGTCCAACCGGCAGATCCTGGCGCGCGTGCTGCGCAACCTGAAGGGGATCTATCGGGAAAAGGACAAGCCCGAGCGCATGCTCGAGGTGCTGAACCGCATGCTGGTCGTCGCGCCCGACGCCAGCAGCGAGCTGCGCGATCGCGGCTACGTCTACCAGCGGCTAGAGTGCTGGCGCCCGGCGCTGAAAGATCTCAGCGACTACGTCGAGCGCGAGCCCGAGGCGCCGGACCTCGACGACGTGCGCGTCAAGCTGATGGAGCTCTCCGCGCTCTGCGCGCGGCTGAATTAGCCGTTACAATCCCCGGCCTCATTCCCCGGGGAGGAAAGTCGTGGAGCGCAGATCATTTCTGAAGAAGGCGGCGGCCGGCGTCGCCGCGGCCGGCGTCGCGGCCCCCGCCATCGCGCAGTCGCAGCCGAGCATCCAGTGGCGCCTCGCCGCGAGCTGGCCGAAGAGCCTCGACACGCTCTACGGCGGCGCCGAGCTGGTCGCCAGGCGCGTGGGCGAGATCACCGACGGAAAGTTCACCATCCGTGCCTTTGCCGCCGGCGAGATCGTCCCGGCGCTGCAGGTGCTCGACGCAGTGCAGGCGGGCACCGTCGAGCTCGGACACACCGCTACCTATTATTACTTCGGCAAGGATCCAACGTTCGCGCTTGGCACGTCGGTGTGCTTCGGCATGAATACCCGCCAGAACAACGCCTGGTGGCATTTCGGCGGCGGGCGCGAGGCGATGGAGCCGCTGTTCAGGGAGTACGGCTGCGTCGCGATCCCGGCAGGCAATACCGGCTGCCAGATGGGCGGCTGGTTCCGCAAGGAGATCAAGTCGGTCGCCGACCTGAAGGGCCTCAAGTTCCGCATCGGCGGCATGGCGGGGCTGATCCTCGCCAAGCTGGGCGTCGTGCCGCAGCTGATCGGCGGGCCGGACATCTATCCGGCGCTCGAGAAAGGCACCATCGACGCCGCCGAATGGGTCGGTCCCTACGACGACGAGAAACTCGGCTTCAACAAAGTCGCGCAGCACTACTACTACCCGGGGTTCTGGGAAGGCGGCCCGACGCTGTTGACCCTGGTCAACGAGAAGAAGTGGAACGAGCTGCCGAAGAGCTACCAGGCCGCGTTGATAGCGGCGTGCGGCGAAGCAAACGCGTGGATGCCGGCAAAGTACGACGCGCAGAACCCGGCGGCGCTGCGCCGCTTGATCGGCGGCGGCACCAAGATCCATCCGTTCCCCAGGTCGGTCCTGGAGGCTGCCGAAAAAGCCTCCTACGAGCTCTACGAGGAGCTCAAGGCGAAGAGCAAGCACTGGGCGCGCGTCTATCCTGAATGGAAGAAGTTCCGCGACGAGCAGTACCTGTGGTTCCGCGTCGCCGAGTCCACCTTCGACAACTACTCGTTTTTCTCGAAGATCGGCGCGCCCAAGTAGCAGCTTACTTGCTGAACTGCCTTTGCAGATCGTCTGACGATTCCGTCCCCGGGCTCGCCCCCGGGGCGGCGCCCTCGCGGTCGAGCTCTTCGCGCTCGTACTCCGGCGTGGGGACGATGATCTGCACTTTCGAGGGATCGAACTTCAGCTTCTCCACATTGCCTGTCACCAGCCCCGGGAACACGATCACGATGCCGACCATGATGACCTGGATCACCACGAACGGCACCGCGCCCCAGTAGATCTGGCCGGTCGTGACCGGCGGCGTCGATTTGCCCGAGATCTTGTCGAGGTACTCGCGCGCCGGGGCCACGCTGCGCAGGTAGAACAGCGCGAAGCCGAACGGCGGGTGCATGAACGAGGTCTGCATGTTGACGCCGAGCAGCACCCCGAACCAGATCAGGTCGATGCCCAGCTTGTCCGCAACGGGCGCCAGCAATGGCACGATGATGAACGCCAGCTCGAAGAAATCGAGGAAGAACGCGAGCAGGAAGGTCAGGACGTTCACGACGATGAGAAAGCCGATCTGGCCGCCGGGCAGGCTGGTGAGCAGGTGCTCGACCCACAGGTCGCCGTTCACGCCGCGGAACGTGAGGCTGAATACGGTCGCGCCGACCAGGATGAACACCACGAACGAAGTCAGCTTGGCGGTCGAGTTCATCGCCTGCCTGAGCAGCGCCCAGCTCAGGCGCCGGTTGATGAGCGCCAGCGCCAGCGCGCCGGTGGCGCCCATCGCGCCGCCCTCGGTCGGCGTCGCGATGCCGAGGAAGATGGTTCCCAGCACCAGGAAGATGAGCGCGAGCGGCGGGATCAGCACGAAGAGCACGCGGGCGACGAGCTTCCAGCCGCGCAGCAGGCGTGCTTCGGCCGGCAGCGCCGGCGCCAGTTTGGGAAACGCCAGCGTGGTGGCGAGAACGTAGACCGCGTACAGCGCGGTGAGGACGAGGCCCGGAAAGATCGCGCCGGCGTACATGTCGCCGACCGAGCGTCCAAGCTGGTCGGCGAGCACGATCAGCACCAGGCTCGGCGGGATGATCTGCGCGAGCGTCCCGGAGGCGGCGATGACACCGCTCGCGAGCCTGCGGTCGTAGCCGTAGCGCAGCATGATCGGCAGCGAGATCAATCCCATCGAGATCACCGATGCGGCCACCACGCCGGTAGTCGCCGCGAGCAGCGCGCCGACGAAGATCACGGCATAGGCGAGTCCGCCGCGGATCGGCCCGAACAGCTGCCCGATGGTGTCGAGCAGGTCTTCCGCCATGCCGCTGCGCTCGAGGATCAAGCCCATGAAGGTAAAGAACGGCACCGCGAGCAGGGTGTCGTTCGACATGATGCCGAAGATGCGCTCGGGCAGCGCCTGGTACAGCGCCGGCGTCAGCAGGCCGAGCTCGACGCCGATGAACCCGAACGACAGGCCAAGGGCGGCAAGCGCGAACGCCACCGGATAGCCGAGCAGCAGGAACACCACCAGGGTGGCGAACATCAGCGGCGCCATGTTCGCGACCAGGAAGGCGCTCATTTCGCCGCTTTGTCGTCGATGCGCATCAGCTCCAGCGCCGGCTCCTCGTGCTTCTCCACCGGGTCGGGGATGAGTCCGCGCAGGTACGCGAAGCGCTTGATCAGCTCGGAGATGCCCTGCAGGGTGAGCAGGAAAAATCCCGCCGGCACCAGCAGCCTCGCCGGCCAGCGGATCAGGCCGCCGGCGCTGCCCGAAATCTCGCCGCTGGTCCAGGCGTTCATGAAGATCGGCCACGACGACCACATCATGTAGAGCGCGATCGGCAGCAGGAAAAAAGCCGTGCCGAAGATGTCGATCCAGATCTGCTTGCGGCGCGAAAGGTTGGCGGCGACGACGTCGATGCGGATGTGCTCGTTGTGAAGCAGGGTGTAGCCCGAGCAAAGGAGGAACACGGCCGAGAACAGATACCACTGCAGCTCGAGCCAGGCGTTCGAGGCGATCGAAAGCGCATAGCGCGAAATGGCATTCGCGGCGCTGACCAGCACCATGATCAGCACGCACCAGTAGACCAGGCGCCCGATGCGCTCGTTGACGGCATCGATCGCGCGCGACAGCGCGAGCAGTGGTTTCATGGAGCTCGAGTGGAGGGAGTTATTTTTGTCGCAAGCGAAGCGCGTGTTTCCCCACGTCCGCATGCAGCTTGGGTTTGTAGCCTAGCGCAAAGAACAGCTCCGCGCAGAGGAAGACCGGCGCGACGAAGATCTGGAACAGGTTGTCGGCGAGCGCGGGCTTGCGGCCTTCGAACACATGGCCGACGAGCTGCAGGATCCAGCCGCCGACGAACAGCACGCCGAACCAGAACCAGCCCTGAGCCGTGCCCTGCCCGGCGATTCTTTCTCCCGACCAAACAAGAATGCCGGTAATCAAAAGCATGGCGAGCGCCAGCGGCACGTCGAGCAGGAAATAGTAGACCACCACCGCCGCGGCGAACAGCATCGCGGCGCTGATCGCGACGCCGCCGAGCTCGATGCGCAGCCAGGCGAGCGGGATGAACAGCGACAGCATGATCGCCGGCACGCCGACGAAGTGCGTCGCTTTATTGCGCGCGTCCTGATGGTACGCCGCATAAAACGCCATCTGCTCTTCGAGAGTTTTCATGTCAAGGCTCTGGGCACGTTCCTCATGTCCCCAACAAACGCGCGCAAGCCGTTACGGCCTTCCTTCTTGGCGTGGTACATCGCCGTGTCGGCGTTGGCGAGCAGCGCAGCGAGGTCCTTTCCGTCTTGCGGATAGACGCTGATGCCGATGCTGCAGGATATGTTGAGCTCGTGACTGCCGACGAAAAAGGGGCGCGACAGCTCGGAAAGAATCTTCCTGCCGACGACAGCGGTGTCCGCCGCATTGCCAAGCTCGGCCAATACGATCACGAACTCATCGCCGCCGGCGCGCGCCACCGTGTCTTCCTTGCGCACGCAGCCGGCGAGGCGCCCGGCCACGGCTTTCAGCAGCTGGTCGCCGACGCCATGCCCGAAGGCATC
>WNFQ01003272.1_pt1 | contig 13133 bp, 10 predicted proteins | sample 5400171 | NCBI WGS metagenome assembly WNFQ01 (sample SAMN13153356, study PRJNA577476) | soil metagenome | isolation source: 20 cm soil under Madrone tree | place: USA:California | collected 2016-06-14
TCGCAATCCCGGGCACTCTCACGACGGCCTTCCTCACCCTGCGTCTCTTCGAACCGGAGATTCAATACCATGTCGTACACTTCGACAAGATCCTCGACCAGGTTCGGGAAGGGAAATACGACGCCGGTCTTCTCATCCACGAAGGCCAGCTCACGTACCGTGAACTGGGTCTCCATAAAGTTCTTGACCTCGGCGAGTGGTGGCTCGGCACCACGGGTCTGCCGCTGCCCCTGGGCGGAAATGTCATCAAGCGCGATCTCGGGCCGGCCTTGATGAAGCAGGTGGCGGAAGACATTCGCAGGAGCATCCAGTATGGTCTCGATCATCGTGAAGAAGCGATGGCGTACGCGATCCAGTTTTCCCGCGGCCTGGATCTGCAGCGCGCGGATCGATTACGTATCGCATTAGAATTTGTGTAGCGGTACATTCATGGACGACGCAATCCGGAAGAAGAAGGAACTCGCAGTACACCTTCTCAAGGAAGCCTACAAGCACCAGATGAATGGCGATCTGGAGAAGGCCGTCGAGATCTACAAAAAGTCGATTGAAGCCTGTCCCACAGCCGAGGCCTATACGTTTCTCGGCTGGACGTACAGTTTCATGGGACGCGTCGACGATGCTATTGCGGAGTGCTACAAGGCGATTGAAGTCGATCCCACGTTCGGAAATCCCTACAACGACATTGGCGCCTACCTCATGCAGAAGGGCAAAATCGATGAAGCCATTCCGTGGTTCGAGCGCGCTCTTCAGGCGCCCCGCTATGAAAGCTACTGTTTCCCCCACATGAATCTCGGGCGCGCCTTCGAATCGAAACGCGACTGGCTCCGCGCCAAAGAAGAATATCGAAAAGCACTTGCTGAGAAGGCGGATTACAAGGACGCCGCCCGCGCCCTCGCGAGGATTCGGGGGTATTTGAATTAAACAGAATTAGCCGCGAATTACGCCGATTACGCGAATGGGGGCGCATCAAAGATTCTTTTTTGCGCCCCATTCGCGTAATCGGCGTAATTCGCGGCTAATTCAGTCAGAATCTGCAAAAGCGGTGTCGCAGCCGTCGCCGCGGCCCCAGAACCGGCCGACTTCGATTGTGGGTGTGGGAGCGTCGGCCGGCGGACTGGAGGCATTCGAGCAATTACTCGCCGCGCTGCCGGCGGATTCCGGCATGGCGTTCGTCCTGGTTCAGCATCTCGCCCCAAAACATGAGAGCATCCTTTCGGAGCTGCTTGGCAGGGCAACGAAAATGCCCGTGGTCGAAGTGACGCAGGGGATGAGAGTGGAAGCCAATCACGTTTACGTCATTCCACCGAACGCCGACATGTCTATAAGCGATGATGTCCTGCACCTCTCTCCTCTGAGTCCGGATCGCGCGCGCCGCATGCCGATTGATACTTTCAGGTACTGCCTCGGACGGCACTTTAGGCCTGCAGACCATCAAGGCGATGGGTGGCGTCACATTCGCCCAGAATGAAGAATCCGCGAAATACAGCGCCATGCCGCGCAACGCAGTCGCCGCCGGTATTGTCGATTTCGTGTTACCGCCCGAATTGATCGCGCGTGAATTGAAGCGCATCTCCCGGCACGTCCATGTTTTTGCTTCGGAAGACCAGGCTGAAGCTTCCACGCCCGCTGTTGCAGACGAGACGCTCCAGAAGATCTTCGTATTACTTCGCAACATCAGCCGCGTCGATTTCAGCTTTTACAAGCTCGGCACCATCAAGCGCCGGATCGCACGACGGATGTTTCTGCGAAAGATCGAAAACCTGCAGGGTTACTGGCAGTATCTCCGCAAGAATCCCGAAGAAGTCGATGCGTTGTTCAATGATCTGCTTATCAATGTGACCGGGTTTTTTCGTGACCCTGATGCGTTCGAGGTACTTCGGAAGCAGGCTTTTCCTCAAATAATGAAGAACAGGGGATCCAACAATTCAATTCGCATCTGGGTGCCGGGCTGTTCCACGGGAGAAGAAGCCTATTCGCTGGCGATCGTGTTTCTCGAATATCTGGGAGACAGCGCTTCGAGCGTTCAGATCCAGATTTTCGCGACGGACGTCAGCGACTCGATCATCCAGAAAGCGCGGGCCGGGATTTATGCGGAAAGCATCGCAATGGACATCAGCTCGGAACGGCTCCGCCGTTACTTTGTGAAAGCGGACGGTGGTTACCAGATCAGCAAGTCGATTCGCGACATGTGTGTATTCGCCAAACAGGACATTGCCAAAGACCCGCCATTTTCGAAGCTGGACATGATCAGTTGTCGCAATGTGATGATCTACATGGGACAGGTCCTGCAGAAGAGGATCATTCCGTTGTTTCACTATGCCCTGAACTCCAATGGAATTCTGTTCCTCGGAACTTCAGAGACCGTTGGAGGCTTCGGAGATCTCTTTATTCCGATCGACAAGAAACAGAGGATCTATACAAAGAAAATAGTGACCATTCCGGCCAGCTTCGATTTTGTCCCCCGGTTCGACGAGGCAGAGGAAGCGAAGGCCTTGCCCGACGGCGCGAACCAGCACGTAGACCTGCAAAAAGTCGCCGACCAGATCCTTCTGAGTCGATACGCCCCGGCCAGTGTTATGGTCAATGAGAAGCTCGACATCGTTCAATTCATCGGTCAAACCGGACGTTTTCTTGAGCCCGCGCCCGGTCATTCCAGCCTGAACTTGCTGAAGATGGTCAAACCGGGATTACATGCCGATCTGAGGGTGGCCTTTCAAAAGGCGAAACGCGATGGCAGTGTGCGCAAGGACGGCGTACTTGTTGAACATGATGGAGGCTTGACGAAGGTCAACTTTGAAATTATTTCCGTCAACAACAACCTTCACGCGAAGGAACGGTATTCGCTGGTTGTCTTTGAAGAGGACGCCGCTGACGGGACAGCGTCAAAAGGCAAGAGGAAGGAGAAACTGGAGAAAGAATCCGGCAAATCAAAAATGTCCCGCGCCGACTCGGAAAAGGAGCGCCTTCAGGAAGAGCTCGAGGCCACGCGCGGGTATCTGCAATCGATCATCGAAGAGCAGAGGACTACGAACGAAGAGCTTCGCTCGGCGAACGAAGAAATCCAGTCCAGCAATGAGGAGTTACAAAGCATCAACGAGGAACTGGAAACCGCAAAGGAGGAGCTGCAGTCCACCAACGAGGAACTGACGACGGTAAATGAAGAGCTCCAGAACCGGAATGACGAACTGTCCGGCCTGAACAATGATCTCAGCAACCTCCTCAGCAGCGTCAACCTTCCGATCATCATGCTCGATAATGACCTTCGGCTCCGGCGGTTCACGCCGATGGCTGAAAAAATGATGAATCTCATCCCTTCGGACATTGGAAGGCCGATCACGGACATCAAGCCGAATTTGAGGATTCCCGACCTGAAACAGGCGATTTCCCGCGTCGTCGAAACGCTGGAAATCCACGAAAAGGAGGTTGAAGATAACAAAGGAAGATGGTATTCGATGAAGATACGCCCTTATCGCACTCTCGATAACAAGATCGAAGGAGCGGTCATTGTTTTCCTGGATCTAGATTCCCGGCTTCGTCCGAAACAGTCATGAAAGAACCCATTGAAGTACAGGCTCCCACCAAGGCGTCCTCATCTCGTGTGGGGAGCATGGTACGGGACATCGAGAATTATCAGGCTGAGATCAGGGCGCATCGGAAGAAGCTGGAGGAAGTGCGCGGGCAGTTACGTGATTCTTACACGCGCTACACGGAACTCTACGAGCTCGCACCGGTAGGTTTCCTGACACTCGATAGAAAAGGACGAATTCGCGAGTTGAACGGGACAGCTGCCAGATTGCTGGGTTTTGCCGCTACGTGGCTGATCGACAGGCCCTTCGTCGTGTTCGTCGCGAAAGAAGACGTGCAGCGGTTCCTCACCTTTGCCCTCCGCTCGATTCAAAATCTGAAACAGCAGCAGACCATCGAACTGGACATCGTCGTCGAAGGCCGCCATCTGGCGGTTCAGCTTTTGATGAGGACCTCCACGCAGGACGGTGTCATTCTTCACCGGCTCACCATCATCGATCTCACGGATCTGAAGCGGACCGAGAGTCAACTCCAGGATTCCCTCGATAACTGGCATTCCCTTGTACAGAACGCGCCGGACGTCATTATGACTATAGACCGGAGCGGCAAGATTCTTTTTGTGAATCGGCCGGTTTGGGGATATTCGGTCCGAGCGCTGATGGGAACGCGTATTGACGACTATGTTGCGGAGCATCAACGGTCCAGGTTGCGAGAGTGCATCGAGACGGTCTTTACGTCGGATGAACGCAGCGCTTGCGACATGGCCGGCGTCAATGGAGACTCTGACGCATGGTTCGGCTTCAGTTTTGGCCCGGTTCAGAACGGCTCGGGTCGCCCAAAGGCTGACCGGAAGACCACCGTGACAATCCGTGAGATTTCCGAGCACAAACGGGCAGAGGAAACACTCCGTTCGTCCGGGGAACAGCTCCGTGATTTTGCCGCCCGCCTGGAATCGGTTCGCGAAGAAGAACGAACCCGCGTCGCCCGCGAGATACACGACGAACTGGGACAGGCCTTGACAATACTCAAGCTCGACCTTTCCTGGCTCCAGACGCAGACCCCGCGGACACAAAGGCAGACGCGAAAAAAAATCAAATCCATGATGGATCATGTCGACGGAACGATTGAGCTTGTACGGAAGATTGCTTCCGAGTTGCGGCCTTCCATTCTCGACGACCTTGGCCTGATTCCCGCGATCGAGTGGCAACTTTCGGAACTTCAAAAGCGCACCGGAATCCGGTGCAGCCTTCGCAGCAAGGTTGAAAAGCCGGATCTTGGTTCTGAAAAATCGGCCGCGGTCTTTCGAGTCGTTCAGGAGGCCTTGACCAATGTCGTCCGGCACGCGAAGGCGTCCGCCGTTCTGATTGGCTTGAGGGAAGAGCGCGAGCGCGTGTGCATATCAATAGTCGATAATGGCAAAGGTATCACCGAGGCAGAGCTGAGCGATCCGAAGTCGCTCGGCATTGTCGGTATGAAGGAGCGGATTTCCAGGCTCGGTGGTGAATTGACAATCACGTCGAGACGAGGAAATGGAACCCGGCTCGACATCAATCTCCCTATCGAAACATGATTAGAGTTGTTGTAGTCGATGATCACGCAGTCGTACGCGAGGGATTGAAGAGAATCATCTCGGAGAATCCCGGAATGGCCGTCACCGGCGAGGCCGGCGACGGTCACGAAGCCCTTAAGCTCATTCGGGGAGGAGCCTGTGACGTGGTGCTGCTCGACATCACCATGCCGAACAAGAGCGGCCTCGATGTTCTCAAGGAACTGCGCACCGAAGTGCCCCGTTTGCCCGTCCTGGTTTTGAGCATGCATTCCGAGGATCAGTATGCCGTCCGCGTCCTGCGCGCGGGCGCTGCAGGATACCTTACAAAGGAAAGCGCTCCGGCAAAGCTTGTCCAGGCGATTCGAAAAGTCGTCCGCGGCGGCAAGTATGTCAGCCCGTCACTGGCAGAGAAGCTTGTGTCGGATCTGGGGACGGATACCGAGAGGCCGCCTCACGAGGTTCTGTCCGATCGTGAATACCAGGTCCTCTGCCTGATCGCGTCGGGAAAGACCGTAAGCGAAATCGGCGCCGAACTCGCTCTCAGCGTCAAGACCATCAGCACCTACCGCGTCCGCATCCTGGAAAAGCTCAGGATGAAAAACAATGCGGAAATCACGCGGTACGCCATCAAAGAAAGACTTGTGGATTAGAGGATTGCTGACCCGAAAATGTAGTCGCGGGCTTTAGCCCGCGTTTGTGTGCGCTTACGGAACGCGGGCTAAAGCCCGCGACTACATTAAGGCCACAGATCGTGTCGTCAGGCGGGGCGCTTCGGTTTCAGCTCGGCGGCGTGGGGTATGCGTTCGGTGTCAGCAATGAACTTCCATTCAGTGGTGAGCTTGAAGTGTCTCGGACAGTCGGGAAAAGTTACGCCTTCAGGGATGATGATCTCGGATCCACAGCACAGGTTCCTGTAAACGCCGAACTCTTTGTTAATCTCGCCATTACGCGGCATACTGCCCTCCCTCTTGCCGCTGGATTGCCGCGTCCAAGGTTGCTTTTAGCCAGCGTAGAAAGCGTACATAGGATTTGTACCGCCGGACAATAGGAAAGTATGGGGCAGGCGCCGTTTTGGGCGAAGTATGCGTGATAGTTTATCCTACACAACTCCAAGACTGGGGCGGATTGCCGGTTTCCAGGCGTTGTATATATTGTCGGCAGTATGTCGAAGAGTGTAGACGCGCTTATTTGCGGCATTCGCAGCCTGCAGCGATTTGTCGATGCGCTTTCTGCTGTCGAGTCGCCCGAGCAGGTCTATGCCTTCGGCCTGACCGCCATTCAGGAAATCTTCAAGCCCAACGGGGCCTTTGTGCTTCTTCCGGATTCCGGCGCGGAAGCACCGCGGCCGACCGCGGCACCTAAAGCCGGTTCGGTGACGGACCTCACGATTCCCGTAACTCTGGACGGCGAATGCCTGGGCCAGTTCCTGCTCCATTTCAATAGACCTGCCAGTTTTACCGATACGGACTTCGCTCTCGCCGGCCTTGCTGCAGCTCAAACGGCACAGGCGCTGGTTCAACTTCGCGAACGAGACCGCCTGAAACAAGCCGCGCGCCGCAAAGATGAAAGCATCGCGATGGCTGTTCACGAGCTGCGTTCGCCGTTGACCGCAATCATTGGGGCCACTTTCCTTCTTCGAGCCGAAAAAGAGAAGGAGAAGGCCATCGAGATCATCAACCGCAATGGCAGGGCGCAGGCACGGCTGATCGATGACCTTTTGAAATTGTCCCAGGTGGATGCGGGCCGGTTGAAGCTTCAGTTCAAGGTTCTGGACCTCGTTCCAATCGTCAGGCAGGTTTTTGACGATATCGAGCCCACGGCTTCGGCGCACGGCGTATTCGTCGATACGCAGATGGCGGAGGCTATCATGATTCGCGGGGATGCGCGCCGGCTGTCCCAGATCTTCTGGAACCTGGCGTCGAACTCCCTGCGCTTTTCCTCGACGGGCGGCAGGATCCACGTGACCGCCGCTAAAGAGGACGGATTCGCCAGGATTTGTGTTAGCGATAATGGCTGCGGCATCAGCAAGGATCGGCTGCCTTTCGTATTCGATCGCTTCGAGCAGGCGCACGAACCGGGCACCCAGCGCTATGACGGATTGGGCCTCGGTCTCGCCATCGTGAAGGAATTCATCACCATGCACGGCGGAAACGTCTCCGCCGAAAGCGCCGGGTCGGGCCAGGGCGCAGCATTTATCCTCCAATTTCCACTCGCCGATTAAAAAAGGACCTGACCTGTCCAGTACCCGGGCTTAAGCTCGAAAGTGCTTTCCCTTGGGGCGCTGGGGCCTTTTAGGGGAAAATCCACACAATATATAGTAGACTTGGAAGGAGCGACGCGCCCATGAAAGAGGAAGTCCTGGAAAGAACGGCCGGTGGAAACGGTAATCTGACCCAAACCAAAAAGGGACTCGAATTCCGGCGATACTTCACCCGCGAGGGGATCTCGCCCTACGACACCGTTGAATGGGAATATCGGACGGCAGCCATCACGAGCGAAGCCGGCGATGTGATCTTCGAACAGAAGAACGTGGAAGTTCCGAAAACCTGGTCGATGACCGCGACCAACATCGTGGCTTCCAAATACTTTCATGGGACCCTGGGCACGCCCGACCGCGAAACCAGTGTCCGGCAGTTGATCGGCCGCGTCGCCACTACCATCACGAGATGGGGACGCGAGGGTGGCTATTTCGCGGGCGACCAGGATGCGGCGATCTTCCACGACGAGCTGGCTCACCTTTTGATCAACCAGATGGTGGCTTTCAACTCTCCCGTGTGGTTCAACTGCGGCGTGGAAGAGAAGCCGCAGTGCTCGGCCTGCTTCATCAACTCGGTCGAGGACACGATGGGCTCGATTCTCGACCTGGCAAAGACCGAAGGCATGCTCTTCAAGTGGGGCTCGGGAACAGGAAGCAACCTTTCTCCGATCCGGTCTTCGAAGGAACAACTCTCCGGCGGCGGTATCGCTTCAGGGCCGGTATCGTTCATGAAAGGATTTGATGCGTTCGCGGGCGTGATCAAGTCCGGCGGCAAGACCCGCCGGGCAGCGAAGATGGTGATCCTCAATGCCGGCCATCCGGACATCCTGGAATTCATCAACAGCAAAGCCAACGAGGAAAAGAAGGCGTGGGTCCTGCTCGACAACGGCTATGCCGGAGGAGTGGACGGCGAAGCCTACTCGTCGATCTTCTTTCAGAACGCCAACCACAGCGTCCGCGTGACGGATGATTTCATGCACGCCGTTATGAACGACGAGGACTGGTCAACGCACGCGATCACGACGGGCGACGTGGTGAACACGTACAAAGCGAAGGACATGATGCGGATGATTGCCGAATCGGCATACATCTGCGGCGATCCCGGCATCCAGTACGACACGACGATCAATCGGTGGCACACCTCCAGGAACACCGCTCCGATCAACGCTTCGAACCCGTGCTCCGAATACATGTTCCTGGATGATTCGGCATGCAACCTGGCGTCGCTGAACCTGATGAAGTTCGCGGATAAGGACGGCCGGTTTGATATCGAATCGTTCCGGAAGGCCGTGGATGTGACGATTACAGCGCAGGAGATCATCGTCGGATTCGCGAGCTATCCGACGAACAAGATCCAGATCAACTCGTTCAACTTCCGCCCGCTCGGTCTGGGTTATGCCAACCTGGGCGCGCTGCTGATGTCGCAGGGCATTGCCTACGACAGCGATTACGGGCGCGACTACGCTGCGGCCATCACGGCCATGATGACCGGCGAAGCATATCTGCAATCGGCGAAGATTGCAGGCGAGATGGGGCCGTGCGCGGGTTTCGACGTGAACCGGAAGCCCTTCCTGGATGTGATGCGGGCGCACCGCGAGTCCGTCAAGCGGATCGACCGGAACAACATTCCCAGCGAGATGTACGATGCGGCATGGACCATCTGGTCGGATGCCGTCGATCTTGGCGTGCTGCATGGATATCGTAACTCGCAGGCGACAGTGCTGGCGCCGACCGGGACGATTGGCTTCATGATGGATTGCGACACGACCGGCATCGAGCCCGACCTGGCGCTCGTGAAGTACAAGAAGCTGGTGGGTGGCGGCACCATCAAGATCGTCAACAATACCGTACCGCCCGCGCTGCGGAAGCTCGGCTATGACGATCCCCAGGTTAAAGCCATCGTGGACTACGTCAACGAGAAGGGAACCATCGAGGGCGCGCCCGGCCTGAAAGCCGAACACCTGACGATTTTCGATTGCGCGTTCAAGCCGACCAACGGCAGCCGCTCGATTCACTACATGGGGCACCTGAAGATGATGGGAGCCGTGCAGCCCTTCATCTCCGGTGCGATTTCGAAGACCGTGAACCTGCCTTCAGAAGTCACGGTGCAGGAGATCGAACAGGCATACATCGAGGGCTGGCGCCTGGGCCTCAAGGCCGTTGCGGTGTATCGCGATGGCTCCAAGCGTACACAGCCGCTGAGCACCAGCGCGTCGGATAAGAAGAGCGTTCCGGTGGCTGAGAGCCGTCCTATCCGCCGCCATCTTCCGGTCGAGCGTCATTCCCTGACGCATAAGTTCGGCGTGGCCGGCCATGAGGGCTATCTCACGATCGGTATGTATGAAGACGGGACGCCGGGCGAGATTTTCATCGTGATGGCCAAGGAAGGATCGACGCTTTCCGGCGTCATGGACAGCTTCGCGACAACCTGCTCGATGGCGTTGCAGTACGGCGTTCCATTGAAGGTCCTCGTCGATAAGTTCAGCCACACGCGCTTCGAGCCCTCCGGTTTCACCTCGAATCCGCAGGTCCCGTACGCGAAATCGATCATGGATTACATCTTCCGGTACCTCGCGTCGAAGTTCCTGCCCGCGGAAGAAGCCAGAGCCCTTGGCGTCCAGATCGAAGAACCGCCCTTGACTACTCTGAAGGTTCAATCCCCGCCGCCGATCGCGGGCAGCATGGCAAAGCCTGCCAAGAAAGGCGCCCTCGTCGATATTGAGGACCGCGACGCCCCGGTTTGCTTCGAATGCGGCTCGTTGATGGTCCGCAACGGCGCCTGCTACAAGTGCCTGAACTGCGGCTCGACGAGCGGCTGCTCGTAAGAGGGTTCCAAATCACTGATGACTGATGTCCAATGCCCAATGACTAATGAACTTGAGGATTGAGGATTGATAAATGAACTTGAGAAATGAGAATTGAAGATTTGACCATTTCATCTTCATTTATCAATCCTCAATCCTCAAGTTCATTAGTCATTGGGCATTGGACATCAGTGATCTAATCCGGGAATCCGGGGGACAGACTCCGGATTCACCCCATTTACGGAATTCGGAGTCTGTCCCCGAGTTCCCACACCGAGTTCCCACACAATTGGAGAAGTTGCCGATTCGCGAGCCGATATCGATCGTTCCGGTGGCGGTTGATTTCTCTTCAGAGCCAGATTCGGTCTTTCCTCAGGCGAATCGGGCCGTCTCAAAATCGGCTCAGACGCTTTGTGGGCCGGACCAGGCTATCCAACAGAAGGACCACGCCACCACGGAGCGGTGACAAGTCTTCCAATAGAGCGGTCCGCCGGTCCAAAAGTCGTGGCGTGCGGTCACGGAGAAGAGCATGCCGGCCAAAAATACCGCGACATCGGCCGCAGAGTCATGCAGGTTGCCCAGAGAGTCACGCACGTTGGCCGGAGAGCTGACCAAGTTGCTCGGAGAGTTGACCGGGTTACCCGGAGAGTTGAGCGAGGTGACGAAAAAGACGTCCTACCTCTTCAAAGAGAAGAGCATGTCGATCAGAAAGCGGAAGGTAGTACGGGCGTTGGGCCTCCCTGAGAGGCCCTTGCCGCGTTATCGAGCCTCTGCGGGGAGGCTGGCGTTGGTTTTCGCCATAGTCGGCTTGAAATCGTAGACCTGCTCTTTGATAGCGGTATACCACCATCGCATGCCGATATCCCGGGCTTCGTCGTGGGCTTTCTTCGCGTCCCAGCCCTGAGCCCCGACCCGGTAGAAGGCAGCCAGTGCGCCGGTGCGGTCGGCGCCGCGGCGGCAGTGGAAGAAGATCGGGTAGTTTGCGGGATCATTGACCAGGGCAAAATACTTCGTGATTGCGCTATCGGGGATCCTGGACCAGGGCCGGGGCTCCTCGATTGGGATCTGGACGTAATTCATCCCCAACTGCTTCACGACATTCGCTTCGTCGTTGTCTTCAGCGCGCAAATTGATGACGGTCTTGAAGCCCTGTCGTTTCAGGAACTCAAAGCCCTTCTGATCAGGCTGCCCGCCGCGGTAGAGCCCATCGGCGAGCATACTGAACCGGGGAATCTGTTTCTCAGTAGGTTTTTCGGACAACGGCTTGGCAACAAGCACGCCCGAGAGGAGGGTCAAACAAACTGTCAGTCTAAACATTTTCATCCAATGGCAAAAAAGAATCGATTTGGCGTAACAAACAAGGGACCAAGTATAGACGTGGTTTTTAGCAAATCGTCAGCAAGATTCCGGTGGCTTTCCAGGCCGGGCTACAGTACCTGCGGTCTATCCCTCATGCTACGCTAGTAAGTCATGGTCGTAGTGAAGTTTGGCGGCACATCCGTAGGCGCGGTTCCGCAGATTGACCGGGCAGCCCGAATCATTCAATCCATGCGCGAGTCCAGGCCCGTTGTCGTTCTTTCGGCAATGGGTGGTGTAACGGACGCGCTTCTCCACGCCGGCGAGTCCGCGGTCTCCGGCCAGGTGCACGCGCGGGATGACAAGCTGTGGGAAATCCGGAGCAAGCACGACCAGGCCATCAACGAACTCTTCAAGAATCGAAGCACCGCGGTCGCCGTACAGGACACGGAGCGCCAGATCTGGGAAGAAATCCAGAAGGTCTTCACAGGCGTGTCGCTGTTGCGCGAGATGAGCCCGCGCTCGCGCGACCTGATCAGCTCATTCGGCGAGCGGCTGATCATTCCGATCTTTGCCCGCTATCTCAAGGATCTCGGAATGGAAGCCGAGCCGGTGGACGCGCGCGAGATCATCATCACGAGTGAAGAGTCCGAATTCCTTCTCGTGGACTTCGACGAGACGAGGAAGCGGTGCCAGAAGCTGGCGAAGATGGCAAAGTCCGGGATCGTGCCCGTTGTTACAGGATTCATCTGCTCAACGCCGTCGGGCGTCACCACTACACTGGGCCGGGGCGGATCGGATTATTCGGCCTCCATCATTGGAAGTTGCCTGAAAGCCGAAGAAATTCAGATCTGGACGGATGTGAACGGCGTCATGACCGCCGACCCACGCCTTGTGCCCAACGCCCGGGTGCTCGAGCGCGTTTCTTACAAGGAAGCCGCCGAGATGTCTTATTTCGGCGCAAAAGTGCTGCATCCTCAAACGATCATGCCGGCTGTCGATGAGAACATTCCCATCCGCATCAAAAACACATTTGCTCCGGACATGCCCGGCACGCTGATCAGCGCCGAAACGCCGGTCCATCAATACAGCGTGAAGACGGTGACGTCGATTACGGGAATGACGCTGGTTTCCGTGGAGGGACGCGGCATGATCGGCGTCCCCGGCGTTGCCGGCCGCGTGTTCACAACGACAGCGCGAAACCGAATCAGCGTTCTGATGTTTTCCCAGGGTTCTTCGGAGCAGCACATTTCACTCGTCGTGAATCGGAATGACGGCGAAAACACCGTCAAGGCGCTGCGGCGCGAATTTGAAGTGGAGATCGGTCGGCGGCGCATCGATCGCATATCGAGCGTTACGGATATAGCAATCATTGCCCTTGTGGGTGAAGGAATGAAAGGTGCGCCGGGCGTTGCAGCCCGAGCTTTTGGGGTTCTGGGTACCGCCAACGTAAATATACTGATGATCGCGCAGGGGTCCTCGGAATTGAATCTGTCCATTGTCGTTCGGCAGAAGGATGCGCCGCACACTGTCCAATTGATTCATGAAGCCTTCGAACTGGCGTCCTAAGTTTCCCAAAATCACTAATCACTGATGTCCAATGCCCAATGACTAATGAACTTGAGGATTGAGGATTGAGAAATGACTAATGAAATTGAGAATTGAAAAACGAGAATTGACAATTTCAATGCTCAATTTCATT
>WNFQ01004388.1_pt1 | contig 13131 bp, 5 predicted proteins | sample 5400171 | NCBI WGS metagenome assembly WNFQ01 (sample SAMN13153356, study PRJNA577476) | soil metagenome | isolation source: 20 cm soil under Madrone tree | place: USA:California | collected 2016-06-14
GTGCTGTACCTCCGTCGGCACAATTGGGCGGAGGCACAAAGTGCCCTGGAAAAGGCCACGCAGCTCGACCCAGGTAACCCTCGCGCGTTTGCCGCACTGGGTATGGCGTTTACCAATCAGGGGAAATATGAAGAGGCCATACCCCCGCTTGAGAAATCGCTGCAGTTGCAACCTGCTGGGTGGGAGACGCAGTGGACGCTGGCCAAAGCGTATTACCATCATCAACGGTACGACGAGGCGCTGAAAGCATCCCAGCAAGCCTTGGCTGAGTCGAACGGCAAGGCGCCAGAGATCGAGCTTCTGGTTGCACAGTCGCTCACCGCGGTGGGCCAGTATGAGGATTCCGCGAAGACTCTGCGTGAATTCCTTAAGAACCACGGCGATCGCCCGGATGCCGCGACCGCACGGCGCTGGCTTGAGGGCCTGGCGAAGAATGGGAAGATTCGGCGAGAATAGATCCCGCCTCTCTGCCGCATTACGTCGCGGCTGGCGCTTCTGCAATTCAGAAAGGATAGACTAGCCCTGTAGACTTCACGTTCCCTCTATGAGCTCCTGGAAGCTAGCTTGCGTCGCTTTCGCGCTATTCTTAACCGTCCCGGCCAGCACCTGGGCACAAACTCCATCCCAAGCGCAAGCGCTGGAACAACAGGGCAAGCTCCCTGAAGCGGAAAAGGCTTGGCGGCAGATTACGCAAGCGAACCCTCAGGATGCGGCCGCATTCGCCAGCTTAGGTCTGGTCCTCTCCAAGCAAGGAAAGTATGAGCAAGCCGTTCCCGCGTATAGAAATGCGATCGCCCTCAATCCCAAGCTGCCGGGAATTCACCTGAATTGGGGACTCGCGGAATTCAAGCAAGAGCATTTCGAGGCGGCGGTCGCTGCCCTCACCGCCGCGCTGGCGGCCGACCCGCAAAACGTGCAGGTGCTCACGTTGCTGGGTCTAAGCTGCTATGGCGCTAAGCACTTTGCTGAAGCCGCGAAGTATCTCGAATTACCCACCAAGGCTGATCCAAAAAATATAGAGCTGCACCGCGTGTTGGCACAGAGCTGCTTGTCCGCCAAGCAATACTCTTGCGCGCTGGCCGAGTTCCGTCAGATTCTCGAGCAAGATCCGGATTCCGCCGCTGCGCATATGCTCAGCGGGGAAGCGCTGGACGGCCTGGGCAGAACCGTGGAAGCGATACCGGAATTTGAGGCTGCCGTGAAAGCCGCGCCGCGAGGGCCTAACGTCCATTTCGGTCTTGGCTATCTCTACTGGAAGCAGCACAAGTACGACGAGGCCAAGGCCGCGTTTGTAAACGAGCTGAGCATCGACCCAGCGCACGCGCAAGCGCTCGCGTATCTCGGGGATATCGAGCTAAAGAGAAACCAGCCGGAAAAAGCGCTTCCCCTGCTCAACAAGGCCACCCAGCTCAGGGACGACATTCGCATAGCCTACGTGGACATCGGCGCCATTCTTTCCGATCAGAAAAAATATCCGGAAGCCCTCGCCGCGCTCCTGCGTGCGGAGAAACTCGATCCCGCTCAGCCCGACGCCCATTACCGGCTGGCGCGTTTGTACCGCGCCATGGGAAATTCCGTAGCCGCCCAGCGGGAGTTCGCGAAGGTCAGCGAGTTGCAGGAGAAAGCCGAAGACATGGCCCCAAAAATGTCCGGTTCCCCGCCTTCCTCGCGCGAGTAGAGGGCAGTCTGCTGTCATTTCTCCCCAAGAAAAATCCTCGACGAAACATTGGCCCTACCCGGCGCTATAGAGCACATGGGTCAATAGCCCCCGGGGGGGTCTTTGCGCGCCGCGTAGAATAACATTATTTTTCTTTGGAATATCATTATTTTTGCTTGACAAGCTTCCGGAGCAGGGCTATATATCGGCCCTAGTAGAAAAGCATTAGCTTCTTTCCTGCGGTTTTTTGGTGGTGGGTCTTCGCTCAATCAGGGTGGGTTGAGTAAGAAAGTTCACTAGAGCAGACGCATTGCATTCTCTCGTCGTGCTTGCGCCTGCCCCGGGTGAGCTAATTCTTCGAGGTGGGTAAACGAATGAAGAAAACTTCTCTCTTTTCCGACGCAAACTTCAATTTCCGCGCAATCTTCGTGCTTTGCTGCGCTCTGCTCCTAGCGCTCTCGTGTTCCAGCACTTTGCAGGCTCAGGTGACCACGGCTTCGGTTCGCGGCACGGTAACCGACGAACAGAAGGCCGCCTTGGCGGGTGCCGAGGTGACCATCACCAATGTCGGCACAAGCTACACCCGTTCAACGCAGACGGGCACCGACGGCGAGTACGATTTCCCCGATCTTCCGCTAGGCACCTACCGCATTCACGTCACCCACGCGGGATTCAAGAGCGAAACGCAGACAGGCGTCGAGCTGCACGTCAATGACAGCTCGGTAGTGAACATCGCACTCAAGGTCGGCGCCGTCAACGAAACGGTGACCGTGGAGGCTTCCCCCGTCGCCGTGGAGACCACCAATGGCGAATTGACCGGCCTTATTGGGGCCAGCCAAGTCGCAGAGTTGCCGCTTAATGGCCGCAACTTCATGCAACTGGTCACATTGATGCCAGGTGTCTCCGCCGCCGAGGCTTTCAGTACAAGGGAAAAAGGCATCAAGGGTGCGTCGGACCTTTCCATCAGCGGCAGCCCTTCCAATGGCAATCAGTGGCTCGTTGATGGCGCCAATAACAATGACACTGGCTCGCAACGCACCATTCTCGTCTATCCTTCCACCGAATCCATTGAGGAGTTCAAGATTGAGCGCAACGCCTACGGCGCCGAGTTTGGCCTCATGTCCGGAGCGACGGTCAACCTCGTTACCAAATCCGGAAAGAATGATTTCCACGGCAGCGTTTTCTATTCCGGCCGCAACGATAAGCTGGACGCATACGACACCCTCCTCAAGGCTGGCTGTCCCACCTGTGCGAAAAACAAGCTTCGCGAGAACGATTTCGGATATACCGCCAGTGGTCCCATTAAGAAAGACAAGATCTTTTTCTTCTGGTCGGAGGAGTGGAACAGGAAGATCGAAGGCCTCGTGCGCACTTCTCACGTGCCGGGTTTGGCCGAGCGCACTGGCGACTTCAGCCAGGTCGCCGGTTGCTCTTTCTTCCCCTCCGGCGGGCTTAAGGATCCAAACCCCGGCGACCCAGGAGGCCCCTTTACGGTGGGTGCCGGCGGACCAAACAAGCCGGACGTCATCCCGCAGTCGCGCCTCACCACGCAAGCCCTTCTTTTGATGACGCAATATCCCGCGCCGACACTCTCGGATCCTTGCGCGAACTTGAATTGGACGCACTCCCTTAACACTCCCTCGCCCTGGCGCGAAGAGAACATTCGCGGCGACGTCAATCTATCGAAGACCCTGACCCTAATGCTGAAGTACACCCAGGATGCCTGGACGCTTGGGCCGCCATCCGCTGGCTTCGGTTGGGGAAACAATCCCCTGGGCGTAATTGATGAGTCTTGGGATCAGCCGAGCCGGATCGCCGCGGCCAGGTTGAGTAAGACCATCGGCTCGAGTGCCGTGAACGACTTTCAGTTCAGCTATTCGGCGAACCGCATCACAATCAACCCCACGAATCTCGCCCTCGAGCAGAAGATCAATGACGCGATCCCATGGTTTTTCCCCACCTCTGGCAAGAGATATGGGGACAAAGGACCGAGCGCATGGTTCTCAGGTTGGGGCAATGCTCACCTTCCCAGCGTATGGACCATTGCACCTTGGGCCAACGCCCAAGACCTTTACACCGTGCAAGATGATTTTTCGATCGTCAAGGGACGCCACACCCTCAAGTTTGGCGGCATTTACAGCAGAAACTCCAAGAATGAACAGACGCCGAATGCGGAATTCGGAGGCATCTTCGGCGCCGCTGGCTATCAAGGCGACGGGAACAACAAGACCGGATACGATGTGGCCGACATGGAACTGAAGAACATGGCCATTGTTATGAACGAGGCAAGCAATATCACCATCAATGACATCCGCTGGCAAAACACCGAGTTCTACGCCGCAGACAATTGGCGCGTAAACAGCCGTCTCACGGTTAATTATGGTGTCCGATACTCGCTGCTGCCGAACCCCTACTTCGCGGACGACCTCTACACTTCGTTTAACCCGGCTGCCTACAGTGCGGCGCTAGGAAATGCGACCTGCAACGGCTTGCTTTATTCCCCTGGCCTGAAGTCGAACCCATGCCCCGCGGGTACGGGCGGCACGCCCGGTCCCAACCGCGCGCTTTGGAACAATAATAATCACATGTTTGCGCCGCGCCTGAGTTTTGCCTGGGATCCGACTGGCAAGGGCAAGTGGGCCATCCGCGCGGGTGGAGGACAATTCTTCAACCGCGATCGCCTCTTTGCTCTGCAGATTGGCGGGACGAATCCGCCGTTCGTCGGCAACTTCACCGACCCCAACGGGCGCTTCCTGGACAGCTTGAACGTTCCGACGGCCGCCGGCTCGGCGTTCAGCACCGGGCTCGGTAACGCCTCGATCGGGAGCGAAACCTCCAACCAAATGCCCAACAGTTGGCAATATAATGTGACCGTGCAGCACGAGCTTTGGAAAGACGCCCGGCTGGAAGTGGGTTATGTTGCCAACCGGAACATGCACTGGGAAATTCGCTCCGACGTCAACGGTGTTGCACCGACTGACCGCCTCAACTATTTCCAGTGCCAGAATGTTTCTGGGTGCTCCCGTTCCTCTTTCAGGCCTTTCGGTCCCCTGAAGGGCAATAGCTCGCTCACGTACTACTCGCACAGCGGGCAATCCAGCTACGATTCGCTCCAGATGCTCTTCCAGTCTCGCTTCCATCGCAACTCTTCCTTCCAGTTCGCCTACACCTGGTCCAAACTCATCTCCGACACGCAGTTGATCGATACTCCTAACAGCAACTTCGATTTCTACAATCCGGGAGCGCAGCGTGGACCCGACCAGCTCAATCGCCCGCACATCTTCACTGCTAACTGGATCTACAATCTTCCTGCGCTAGACCAACAAAACCGCTTCGTTAAGAATGCCTTAGGGGCGTGGGAAATCAGCTCCATCATCAGTGTTGCTACGGGCCCCTCGATGACCGGAATCACGGGAAACGCCCCCATTGGCGACCTCTCCGGAACCGGAGGGGGCGGCAACGAAGTCCCGATGCGCGTCGCGGGCCAGGGTTGCCGCGCCAACACGGGCGACTCGCGGCAGTGGTTCAACCCCAACATGTTCACCCTAAACGGCTTCCAAATCGGCAAGAAGGGCAGCGAGGGCTTTGGCGTCTGCTCGGGCCCGGGTAACAACTCCGTAGACCTGTCCTTCCGCAAGAACTTTAAGCTGACAGAGCGGGTCAAGATGCAGTTCCAGATGGACTTCTTCAATCTCTTCAATCATCCGCAGTATCTGGCAAGCTCCATCGGCGGCAACGGCGAGTTTGGCGTGAACTTCAATGGTCCGCCCTCGCAGTTCGACGCGAACAACATCGGGTCGGGAAACCCGTCCACCGCGCTCTTCTTAGACGCGAGCGGCAATCCGGTTTTCGAACCTACGGGGGCGGACCTCAATAAGAAACACACCATCACGAATCCTGGTCCTGGCGGTTCCATATATAACGGGTTCACAGGTTGCGGTGCGAACCATTTAGCTAGCCCGACTGGGATGCAACCTCAGACCTTCTGTGCTAATAGCGTCGTGAATACCACGATCGGGAACAATTTCGGGATTATAACGCAGTCCCGTGAAAACGGGTGGCGCCAACTCCAGTACGGTCTAAAGTTCACCTTCTGATCGATGACACTAACCTGAATCAATAAGCGTCCCGCCAGCATCATCACCTGGCGGGGCGCTTCTTTTTTGAATCGCTCTGTCGTTTTTCTGCTGTGATTTGTTTCGAAGAAAAATCCTCTGCGTTAGAATGGAGCCATGTCCGGGTACCTCTTGAAATCTTTTTCCTTGCAAATCTCCATTCTCACGTTGTTTCTGGCCGCTCCCGAGTTTGCTGCCGCGCAAGCTGGCGGTCCGCAAAAAGTGCGCATTCCTCCGCCCGCTGCCAAAGCGAAACCCAAGACGGACCGCAGCACTCTGCCGCCGATCCCCATTTTCAAAGACATCGCCAAGGATGTCGGTGTCACCGTGCAGCACACTGCCGCCCCAGAAGCCCGCTACGTCATTGACTCCACCAGCGGAGGCTCCGGCCTCTTCGATTGCGATGATGACGGCAGGCTCGACATTGTCCTCGTCAACGGTTCGACCGTTGACCGCCTCCGCGATGGGGGCGACCCCATGGTCACCCTCTATCACCAGGAACCAGACGGCACCTTTAAGGACATCACCAAGGAAGCCGGGCTAACCCGCAAGGGCTGGGGTATGGGCGTGGCCGTCGCCGACTACGACAACGACGGCAAGCTCGACCTCTTTGTCACCGGCTACACCGGCAGCGTCCTGTACCACAATCTCGGCAACTGCAAGTTTGAAGACGTTACAGAAAAAGCTGGCGTCCGTGGCAGCGGCTTCATGACCGGTGCCGCCTGGGGCGACTACGACCGCGACGGCTACGTCGACCTCTTCGTCTCCCGCTACTCCCACTTGGATATGAACAATCTCCCGCAGTTCGGCAGCAACAAATTCTGCCGCTACAAAGGCATCCTCGTGCAGTGCGGTCCCTGGGGACTCGAGGGCGAGTCAGACTTTCTCTATCACAATCGCGGCGACGGCACTTTCGAGGAAGTCTCCGTCAAAGCTGGCGTCCACGACGACATCGGCTACTACGGTCTTGGCGTAATGTGGGTCGACTATGACGATGACGGCTGGCCCGATCTGCTCGTCGCCAACGATTCCGTGCCCAACTACCTCTATCACAACAATCACGACGGCACGTTCACCGACATGGGCATGCTCACCGGCGTGGCCCTCAGCGGCGAAGGGATGGAGCTCGGCAACATGGGCGTCGACTGGGGAGATTACGACCACAGCGGCCGCCTCAGTTTCTTCGTCACACACTTCGAGGAGCAGCCCAATTCGCTCTATCGCAACATGGGCTCAAAAGGTTTTGACGACGTCAGCTGGACCTCCGGCGTCGGCCAGCCCAGTTATCCCTACGTCGGCTGGGGCACCGGCTTTTTCGATATGGACAATGACACGTGGTTGGACCTCTTCGTCGCCAACGGCCACGTCTATCCCCAGATCGACACCATCGAGGTCGGCCCGCGCTACAAAGAACCGATGCTGCTCCACCGCAACAATCGCGACGGCACCTTCGACGAAGTCTCCAAGGAAGCCGGCCTTCAGGCCATGCCGCTAAAATCGCGCCGCGGCGCTGCCTTCGGCGACATCTTCAACACCGGGAATATCGACATCGTCGTGCTTAACGTCGGAGAACCGCCCTCCGTCCTCCTGAACACCAACCGCACCCCTTACCACCGAGTGCTCTTCAAGTTGATCGGCACAAAAAGCAATCGCGCCGCAATCGGCGCCCGCGTCACCATTCACGCCGCCGGCGTCAAGCAGTTCCACGAAGTGCAAGGCGGCGGCAGCTACCTTTCGCAGAACGATCTCCGTCTGCACTTCGGCCTCGGCGCCGCCACAAAAATGGACTCCGTCGAAATCCGCTGGCCCAACGGCGCCACGGAGACTTTGCAGAATGTCCCAGCCGACGCTATCTACACCATCGTCGAAGGTGCAGGAATCCGCGATACGAAAGCCTTGCCACCACCGGGAGCTGGCGCGTCCGTAGGCGCGCACTGATTTCAGGCGAATGTTTTCTACAATGGCGCTGTCGGCAACAACGGGCACTAAGGTCTCCTCTCGTACGCAATCTTCCGGTTTGGTTAGGCCGTGGAAATGCCGCCTCCCAAGCGCTGTGCTGACGGTCGTGCTGGCCCTTTCGATCCCTACGGTTCGCGCGGCCGACAGCCCCAGCGAAGTGCTTGGTCACAAGTTTGAATCAGCGAAGGCCGCGCTAGCCGCTGGCGACCTCGCACGCGCGGAAACCGACTATCGCCAGACCATCGCGCTCGGTTTGCGCCAGTTAGGCAACCTTTCCATTTCAGAAGAGCAATTCGAGCAGGCGACGCGGCTTTTGGATGCTGCTGTTAAGTTCAGTCCCGACGACGCCGACCTGCGGGTAGAAGCGGCCATCGCGTGGTTCCGGCGCGGCGACTCCAAGAGAGCTGCTGCACTGGTCCAAGCTGTTCTCGCGAACCACCCGGACAACGCGCGAGCCCACAACGTGCTCGGCCGCATCGGCATGTTTAACGGCGACACGGACGGCGCGATTGCGGAACTCACGAAGTCCGTTGCCCTTCAGGACGATTTCGAGACTTCCTATTTTCTGGGCATTGCCTATTTAGGCGCCAAGAGACTGTCTGATGCTGTAGGATTATTCGACAACATCCGCTCGGTCATGGGAGATTCCGCGGCGCTGCACGTCTTATTCGGGCGAGCTTACACGGGAGCGCATTTCCCCGAGCAGGCCGTCGCCGAATTTCGGAAAGCGGTCAAGCTCGATCCGAAATACCCGCACGCGCACGGCCTGCTGGGATATGCCTATCTCGAGCAGCTCGGCGAGCAGGCGTATCCGCAAGCACGCGCCGAGGTTGAGAGCGAGCTGAAGCTCAATCCAGAGCAATATTATTTCCTGATGCTGCTAGGAATCGCCACTGTGGCTCTGCGCGACTTTCCCGCGGCCGAAGTCACTCTGAAACATGCGATTCGTCTGGCTCCGGCCGAGCCCGCGCCTTATCTGTATCTCGGGGAGACTTACACCGAGACCAATCGGACCGCGCTGGCGATCGACGCCCTGGAGAAATATCTCAGCCGGATATCCAAGCCGGAGGAACTCGCGCACGACGTCAGCCGTGCCTACTACTTGCTCGGCCGCGCCCTGTTGCGCCTCGGCCGCGTCGACGAAGGCAAGAAGGCCCTCGCCAATTCCCAGCGCTACCGCGAGGCAAAATTCCGCTATGACGAAAAGCACATCTTTGATGAAGACCCCGGCGCCGAGGGAGCCGATAGCCGGCCTTCCGAGCGCATCGAGGGCCTGCTCGAAACCAGCGCGCCCGACGAAGAGAAAAGCACCAAAGCCATCGCGCAGGGAGGCATTCCTGGCGGTGCTGCCCAGCTACTTTCCGCCGTTCCACAACCGCCGGAATCCAAGGCCGCCAAGCAGTATCGCGCGTTCGCGGCGGAAGTGCTGGCCAGCTCCTACAACGATCTCGGCGTGATGCGCGCGAAAAACTCCCAATTCGCCGAAGCCGCCGAATATTTCAAGCAGGCCTACGCCTGGAATCCCGCGCTCCCCAGTCTCGATCGCAACTGGGGCTTCGCCACCTATCGCGCCGAAATGTATTCGGAAGCCGCGCCGCCCCTCGAGCGCGAGCTCGCTGCGCATCCCGGCGACAATTTTGTTCGCAAGATTCTCGGCCTAAGCTACTTCGTGCTGGAAAATTACGCCAAGACCGCGGGGGTGCTGCGGCCACTGCTCGGAAATCCGCCCGATGATCCCGCGCTGCTCTTCGCCTGGGGCACCGCTCTGGTGCGCACCCGCCAATCGGCGGAAGGGGCTAAAATATTTCAGCGCCTGCTTGAACAAAACGCCGCCAGCCCGGGAGTCCACTACCTCCTTGGCCACGCCTACGCGCAGCAGCATGATTATCCGAGCGCCCTGCGCGAGCTAAAAGCTGCTGTGCAGCTCGGTCCGAAATTGCCCGAAGCGCACTACTACATCGGGTTGGTCTACCTGCACCAAAGCGACTTCGACAACGCCGTCGAGGAATTTCGCGCGGAGCTCGCGTTGCGTCCTTCCGATCCCGTCACCAGCTATCATCTCGCGTTCGCGCTGCTCTCGCTCGGCCATCCGGAGGACGCGGCAGCCTTGCTGCGCGACGTCGTCAAGGCCAAGCCTGACTATGAGTTGGCCTACTTCGAGCTTGGCCGCGCATTGTTGCAGCAGGGCGACGCTGACGGCGCCATCGCCAGCCTCGAGCAAGCTAAAAAGCTCCAGCCCGACCGCGACCTCACCTATTTCCAGCTCAGCCAGGCGTACCGCCGTGCCGGCCGCGCGCAAGACGCCCAGCAAGCCCTCGCCACTTACAAAAAAATGATCGAAGAAAGCCGCCAAAAGAAGCGCCAGAGTCTGGAAACGGAAACGCCTTGACCGCATTTCCCCTTGCTTAGAATAACGATTTTATACTATAGTTTCGCGCACCAAGGCCGGGCCGATTCCTGCCAGAAACGGTCCTTCTGACCTTCAGTCGAGGAGTCTTCTATGAGTAAGCGGTTCGCACTTGTCTGCGTTCTGGGGCTCCCCTCGAAAACCCCGGCACGAAAAAGCCCACGCTCGACGCCGTCCATATCGACAATGGCTTTTGGCAAGGCGCGCCGGTCGGCGGTTTCGGCGCCGGCACTTTCTCGCGTACCTTTCGCGGCGACTTCGCCCGCTGGCACATGAAAGCCGGCGTCCACAAATACCAAACGGTCTGGGCCAACCAGTTTGCGATGTTTCAAAAATCCGAAGGCGATGCGGATGGCGTCGCGAAAGTTCTCACCGCCGCTCATCCCCCGGATCATTCGCTGAGCTCCTGGGATTGGGACTATCCGGTCGGCGCCGGTGACTACTACGCTCTCTATCCAAAATCCTGGTTCGATTATCGCTGGGAGAAATTCCCCGCGCACGTGACAGTCGAGCAGTTCTCGCCCATCCTTCCCGACAACTACAAGGAAACCAGCTATCCCGTCGCGGTCTACCGCTGGCACGCTGAAAATCCCACCAAACGTCGCGTCACTGTTTCCGTTTTGCTCTCTTGGGAAAATATGCTCGGCTGGTTTCGCACCTTCGGCCGCGATTTGCAGGGCGGAATCAACCATGGCAATCACAACCTTTTCCGCACGGAGCCGTTTCCGAGCCTGCTGACAAATTCAAAAGAGGCCGCCGGCTCCGTAGGCACGATGAAAGGCATCATCCTCGATCGCAATCACGTCGGCCTGGTGCACGAGCAATGGGACGGCCAATTCGTGATCGCTGCGCTCGAGTCTCCCGGCGTCGAGATCACCTACCAAACCACCTTCGCGCCCCATCGCGACGGCAAAGAAATCTGGGCGCCCTTCTCAAAGGACGGCAAACTAGCTAACAGTGACGATGCCTGGACCAGCAGCGGCGAAGATCTCGCGGCCGCCATCGCCGTCCGCTTCACTCTCGAGCCCGGCGAAACGCGCGTCATTCCCGTGGTCATCGCCTGGGATCTTCCCGTCGTGGAATTTGGCTCCGGACGCAAATGGCACCGCCGCTACACCGATTTTTACGGCGCAACAGGCACCACCGCATGGGCCATCGCCCGCGACGGCCTCGCAAATGCCTCCGCCTGGAGCGCCGCCATCGATGCCTGGCAAGCGCCCTACGTCAATGACGAGAGCAAACCGCTTTGGTATCGTGGCATGCTCTTCAATGAGCTCTATCCTCTCGCAGACCTCGGCTCCTTTTGGGGCCGCCCCATAGGCTCCAGTCCCCAAGCGCCTCCCGTCTACTCCTTCATGGAGTGTTACGACTATCCCTATTACGAAACGCTCGATGTCCGCTTCTACGGCTCCATGCCGCTCCTGAAATTCTGGCCCAACCTCGAAAAAAATGTGATGCGCGAATTCGCCGCCACCGTCCCGCAGGAAGCCCCCGAAAAAATGGAATGGATCTGGAAAACGGTTCATTCCGGCCAGCTTAGCTTCCGCACCCGCAAAGCCAAGGGCGCTGTTCCGCACGATCTCGGCGTGCCCGACGAAGATCCCTTCAAGCAAATCAATCAATTCAGTTGGCAGGACACCAATGGCTGGAAAGACTTGAATCCCAAGTTCGTCCTGATGATTTATCGCGACTTCATCTTCACCGGCCGCAAAGACAAGGAATTCTTGCGCAGCACGTGGCCCGCCGTGCAGGAATCGCTCGAATATCTGCGCAAGTACGATCACGACGGCGACGGCCTTCCTGAAAACGAAGGTTATCCCGACCAGACCTACGATGAGTGGGTTGTCCGCGGCAAAAGCGCCTATTCGGGCAGTCTTTTTCTCGGTGCCGTGCGCGCCGCCGAAGAAATTGCCAAGCAGCTCGGCGATTCCGCCGCCGCTTCGAAATATCACGACCTCTTCGCCAAAGCCCAAACCAGCTACGTCAGCAAGCTTTGGAACAAGGAGTATTTTCGTTACGACACCTCCAGCGAGTACCGCGACGACATCCAAGCCGACCAACTCGCCGGGCAGTGGTATGCCAATATGACTGGCCTCGGCGACTTGGTTCCGCGCGAAATGCAGCTCAGCGCCCTGCACAAAGTCTTTGATTTCAATGTCATGAAGTTCGCCGGCGGAACCATGGGCGCCGTCAACGGCATCGCGCCAGACGGTTCCTTGGTAAAAACAAATGAACAGGTCCAGGAAGTTTGGACCGGCACCACCTTGGGTCTAGCCGCGCTAATGCTTAGCGAAGGAATGAAAGACGAAGCCTACAAAACCGCCTGGGGCATCTACCATACCAGCTATGAAACCAAGGGCTACTGGTTCCGCACCCCCGAAGCCTGGGACATCACCGGCAACTACCGAGCTTCCATGTACATGCGCCCCGCCGCCATCTGGGCCATGGAAATGACCGAACCCCCGAAGTGACCCCGACGTAGGGGCGCAGCATGCTGCGCCCCAACTCGGCACGATGTAAGAAACATAGACACCGTCGGTAGCCAGTTCTGTGCAACGAGCGAACGAGTTTGTTGCACTTTTCCCTTGACTATTTTCCAATCCTGCGTATAATACTTCTCGGGTAAACACACGCTCGCCGCCCCAAACCGGCTAAATCCCTTTAAAATAAGCTCTTAGAAGCAAACGCCACTGTGCATCTGTGTGCGTGTTTTCTGAATCTGTGCGCGGATTTATCGCGATCTACGTACTAACTCCTTTAGAATGCGCAGTTACGTGGCGCGTGCCTGTAACTCCTTTAGAATGTGCAGTTACAAAAAAGGGGGGGCCCCTAACGCGGCAAACGCAACCGCGCCTCGCACCCACGGGTTCCGCGGCGATTCTCCAGCGTCAGCGTCCCTCCGTGCGCCTCCGCAATCTGCCGGCTTAGCGCCAAACCGATCCCGGTGCCCCCCGGCTTTGTCGTGAAGAAGGGGACGAACACGTTCGCCGTAT
>WNFQ01004315.1_pt1 | contig 13130 bp, 10 predicted proteins | sample 5400171 | NCBI WGS metagenome assembly WNFQ01 (sample SAMN13153356, study PRJNA577476) | soil metagenome | isolation source: 20 cm soil under Madrone tree | place: USA:California | collected 2016-06-14
GAGTAACAAGCGAATACGGTCCGACTGCGCGGGCGTGAATCTTGTCGGCAACAAGGTGACCGAGCTTCATCATGTAGATGTGGCCAACCACCACTTCCTGATCGAACGGATCGCCAGTGCGTCCATCAAAAAGGCGCGCTTTACCGTTGTCCTGCACCCAGGTAAAGCCCTCCTTCTTTCTGGCTTCCTTCAAGTATTCGCCAATCTGTTTCTCTTTGATTCCGTCGAACACCGGAGTCGCGACTTTGAATCCGAGCGCCTTTGCAGCAACGCCCAGGTGTGTTTCCAAAACTTGTCCCACATTCATACGGCTCGGAACCCCTAATGGATTAAGCACAATTTCAACCGGTGTTCCGTCTGCCAGGAAAGGCATGTCTTCTTCGGGCACGATTCGGGCGACGACGCCTTTGTTGCCGTGGCGTCCAGCCATCTTGTCGCCGACACTGAGCTTCCGCTTGCTGGCGATATAAACCTTGACCTGCTTGATGATTCCCGGGTCGATATCGTCTCCGCTCTCTACCCGGTCTGTCGCGCGATCGCGCTCCAGCTCAAGCTCCGCAAACTTGTGCTCGTACGAGCCAATGATTTCACGGATCCTGTTACGAATCGGACTTGGATCGATCTCGACGTGATCATGCGCCGTCGCCAGCTTGCGCAACAGCGTTTTGGTGATTTTGCGATTGGCTGGAATAATGATCTCACCGTTCTTGGCGTTGACCACGTCAAGCGGGACTTTTTCGCCCAGCAGGACATTCGAAAGCGAATCGGTCAATTGTTCAATCAGCGCCTCTTTCTTTCGCTTATGCTCTTCGCCGATGGTTTTAAGCTGTCGTCTGGTTTCCGCTGGCGTGAGCTTTTCGCGTGAAACTTCGCGACGGGACGAAACCTTTACGTCCATCACGATCCCATAGGTGCCGGAGGGAACCGTAAGCGATGTATCTTTCACGTCCGCTGCTTTCTCGCCAAAGATCGCGCGAAGCAGGCGTTCTTCCGGCGCTAATTCTGTCTCGCTCTTCGGTGTGATTTTTCCAACCAAGATATCGCCCGGCTTCACTTCCGCTCCGACGCGCACTACGCCATCCGGCCCCAGGTTGCGCAAAGCTTCTTCACTAACATTGGGAATGTCGCGCGTAATTTCCTCCGGCCCGAGCTTGGTATCGCGCGCGCCGATCTCGAATTCGTCGATGTGGATGGAAGTGTAAACGTCTTCCTTCACCACCTTTTCGGAGATCATGATCGCATCTTCGAAGTTGTATCCGTTCCACGGCATGAACGCGACCAGCACATTGCGTCCCAGCGCAAGCTCCCCACGATCGGTGTTCGGGCCGTCTGCGATGACCTGGCCTCGTTTCACGTGCTGGCCTTTGCGCACGATGGGCTTCTGATTTACGCACGTGCCGGCGTTCGAGCGCATGAACTTGCGCAGTTCGTAAACGTAAATCCCGGCTTCCGGGTCAGTCTTAAGTTTCCGTTTGCTCTCTGGCAGGTGACCATCTTTCGTGACAACAATCTGATCCGCTGTAACTGAAGCGACCTTGCCACTCTCGGTAGACAAAACAACAGCGTGCGAGTCTCGCGCCACTTTTTCTTCCAGCCCAGTGCCTACGAGTGGCGCCTCGGAAACGACCAGCGGCACGCCCTGGCGTTGCATGTTGGAACCCATCAGCGCCCGGTTTGCGTCGTCGTGTTCAAGGAACGGAATAAGGCCTGCTGCCACCGAGACGAGCTGCTTCGGGGACACATCCATGTAATTCACTTTAGCTGGATCAACTTCAAGAAAATCGCCACGTGCGCAACGAGGAAATTCTCTTCTCGATCAGCGGTTAGATATTCTATCTCGTCCGTCACACGGCCCTTTTCCACCTTCCGATAGGGCGTCTCGATGAAACCGAACTCGTTGATACGGGCAAACGTGCTCATCGAGCTAATCAACCCGATGTTTGGCCCTTCCGGAGTTTCGATCGGACAAATGCGCCCGTAATGCGAAGGATGAACGTCGCGCACTTCGAATCCCGCACGCTCCCGGCTGAGGCCCCCAGGCCCAAGTGCCGACAAGCGGCGTTTGTGCGTCAATTCCGCGAGCGGATTTGTTTGATCCATGAATTGCGAGAGCTGCGAACGCCCAAAGAAATCTCGGATGACTGCGCTGAGCGCTTTCGGATTAATGAGCTTCTGCGGGGTCATCCCATCTACGTTGATGTCGAAAAGGGTCATGCGCTCTTTGACCAGACGCTCGGTGCGCGCCAGCCCGACGCGGCATTGGTTTGCCAGCAATTCGCCCACGGTGCGGACGCGCCGGCTGCCTAGGTGATCGATATCATCAAGCGTCCCTTCCCCGCGACGCAAATTGATCAGATATTTGATCGCCGCGATAAAGTCTTTGTCGGTCAGAATACGTTCCGTGGGATCGATATTGATCCCAAGTTTTTGATTGATCTTGTACCGGCCGACACGGCCAAGATCGTATTTCTTCGGGTCGAAAAAGAGTCTTTTGCTTTGAGCGCCTCTTCCTGATCGTGCGCTGGGTCTTTTCTCAGCGCCTTCACGATTGTGTCGTCATTCGAGATGTCGATAACTTTCACCTCGGTGATCTTGAGCGCTATGATCTGGCGAACGGTTGCCAGAGTGAGCGGTTCGAAAGCTCGTGCGACCGTCACTTCGCCGTCCCGGATTTCTGAAGTCAGCACCTTCGTGGCCAGCTTCTCTTCATCGAGTTTGTCGCTCAGTTTCAGGGTCTCGATGTTGTAAAATAATTGGATGACGTCTTCATCAGAGCCATAGCCGAGGGCGCGCAGGAACGTGGTGGCGAGAAATTTGCGGCGCCGCTTACGTCGATCGAGATAGATGTAAAGAAGATCAGCGGTATCAAATTGCACCTCGATCCACGAACCTCTGTCTGGAATGATCCTGAAGCTGTAGAGCACCTTGCCATTGACGTGAATGGTTGATTCGAAAGCGATTCCGGGGGAGCGGTGCAGCTGACTCACGACCACGCGCTCCGCGCCGTTAATGACGAACGTGCCCTGAGGGGTCATGAGCGGAATTTCACCCATGTAGACCTTCTCTTCCTTCGTGCCTTTCTCTTCTCGCAATTGGAAAGTGACGTGCAACGGCGCGCTATAGGTCTGGCCTTCGCGTTGCGCTTCCAGTGCCGTCAATTTCGGATCCCCAATGTCATAGTGACTAAAATCGAGGACCGCTTTCTCGTCGTAGCTTTCGATTGGGAAAACCTCCTTGAAAACAGCCTGGAGCCCCTGATTCTTCCGTTTTCCGTAAGGGACGTCTTTTTGGAGGAAATCGACGTATGAATTGGCCTGAACCTCGATCAAATTTGGCGGTTCGATGCCTTCCTTGATGCTTCCAAAGTAAATGCGTTCCGACATAGTCACTAAGATGAAGAGCCTCGCAGCGACCACACCAAAAGACGGGCCGACGCGGGCAAGATTTTACCGGTTCAACGACGAGCGAGGGACACAAAAATGGCGTCGAAACAGCGTCCTGTCAAATTGACGACCCCGTCTCGTTGCCGATACTGTGTTTTGCCTCTTAGCGCCGGGTTAAAAATACGCCTACCTAGCTTTAACCAAATCCAACCCTACTCCGAATACAGCGAGGCGCAAGTACTTTCCTGCTTCGCGTCCGCTCAAAATCGGATCAATTATTTGATTTCAACTTTTGCACCCGCAGCTTCGATTTTTTTCTTGATCTCGTCTGCCTCCTGCTTCGTCACACCTTCCTTGATCGTTTTGGGCGCTCCTTCTACGAGCGCCTTCGCTTCCGCCAAACCAAGCCCCGGGACTGCGCCGCGGACCTCCTTGATCACAGCGATCTTGTTTGCGCCCATTTCTGTGAGGATCACGTCAAACGTGGTCTTCTCCTCAGCCGCTGGAGCTACTGTTCCGCCAGGTGCGCCCGCTGAAGCGGGACCGGCCGCCATCGCCACCGGCGCGGCTGCGCTCACTCCCCATTTTTCCTCAAGCTGCTTGACCAATCCGGCAATCTCCAGCACCGACAGGTTGCTGAGTTGCTCCACCAATTTGTCTGTATCTGCCATGTTGTATCTTTCCTCCAATTGCCGCCTCCGAAAGCCTTCGGAGAATTAAGATCGACAGCCGCCGACCCGGTCAGTTTTCGTTTTGGTTACTCGCACCGCCAAAAGCGGCGCGAAATCTTCTATGCGCTTGCCTCCGCTGGTTTACCTTCCTTTTGAGCTTTTGCATTCAATAACCGCGCCAATGCTGCGCCGGGCTCGCTCAATATACGCACGAATTTCGTGGCCGGAGATAGAAGCAACCCGAGCAACTGCGCCTGCAAAACGTCGCGTGCGGGCAATTCTGCCAATGTCTCCAATTCGGCCGTGGAGAGAACCGTGCGATCGACAAAACCAATCTTAAGGGCGGCGATCTTAAATTCGGTCGCAAACGTCTTGAAAATCTTTGCTACGGGCGCCACATCTTGCTCGCCTGTGACAACTGCCGTCTGGCCTACTAATTGATCACTAACATCGGGCAAACCGGAATCCGCCATGGCGCGCTTGAGGAAATTGTTTTTCACCACGTGCATTTCCGCGCCTGTTGGCGCCAGTCGGTTCCGCAATTCGCTGAAATCAGCGACCTTCATGTGCTGATAATCGGTCACAAGCACGAAAGGCGAGCGCTTCAATTTATCGGACAGATCTGCAACTATGCTGGCTTTTTCGGATCGCATTTGGTTTTGACGTGATTACTTTACCTAACTATTCAAATACGGTGCTGGATCGACGCGGACTCCTGGCGACATGGTCGCACTGACTGTCACCCCTTCAAGGTAGCGACCCTTAGCTGTCGCCGGACGAGCCCGCACAACGGCTTCGATCACTGCGGTTCCATTTTCTACGAGCGCGTTTTCTTCAAAAGAAAATTTTCCGACGGGGACCGCAACGTTGCCATTCTTGTCGAGCTTGAATTCGACGCGGCCCGCCTTCACCTCCTGCACAGCTTTCGCAGTGTCATCGGTCACGGTCCCGGTTCTTGGATTAGGCATTAACCCGCGAGGCCCCAAGACCTTGCCCAGCTTACGCACTTCAGCCATTGCCGCAGGCGTAGCGATCGCCACATCAAAATCCTGAAAGCCTTCCTGGCACTTCTGAATCAAATCTTTCATCCCCACAAATTCGGCCCCGGCTTCTTTGGCTGCCTTTGCCGCCTCCCCTTCGGCGAAAACAAGTACGCGCACCTGCTTTCCACTCCCATGCGGAAGGGGGCAGGTCCCGCGCACCATTTGATCAGATTGCTTGGGATCCACGCCGAGTCGGAATGAAACCGTCACCGTCTGATCAAACTTTGTCGGCGGAAACTTCTTCAGCGTCGAGACGGCATCGTGAAGACTATAAGTCTTACTTCGATCGACCTGCTCAGCGGCCGCGCGATAACGTTTGCTTCGATTCGTTTGCATTTCTTATGCAGTTCAAATGCCCAGTCACTTGGCATGGCAACGAGGCTCCTGCTTAAAACCGCTCCACCTCAATCCACGAACGGAGCACGGAAGGTAGCGGCGATCTTCGCCTTGTCAAAGCTTTATGCCACTAAATGCCGCGGGCGCATCAATCGACCGGCGCTGCGACATCCGGCGGCGCTGTCGATTCGGAGATTCCTTGCACTGTCGGCGCGCCCCGTCGAATAATTTTGCCCTCTTTCATAACGAACAAAACGCGCTCGGTTGCAGTAATGTCGGAAGTCGGGTCGCCCGGCATGGCAATGACATCGGCCAGTTTGCCTTTTTCCAGCGTGCCGACCTTTTGACCGATTCCCAAAAGCTCGGCGTCGTTTGCGGTCGCGGATCTCAATGCATCGATGGGCGTCATTCCGAGATCGACCATTAGTTTGAATTCCTTTGCGTTCTGACCATGCGGAAAAACAGCGGCATCAGTCCCGAAAGAAATTTTTACGCCCAATTTCAGTGCGTTGCGAAACATCTCCGAGCGCGCCGCTGCTGCTGATTTGGCTTTGGCCTGTAGTGCCTGCGGGTAATTATCGATTTTATTCATGATCCATTCCGTCGCCATGAGTGTGGGCGTAAGAAATGTTCCCTTTCTTTTCATCATCGTGAGCGTTTCTGGTTTCATAAAAGAACCGTGCTCGATCGAATCGACGCCTGCCTCAATCGCATCGTGCGCTGCCTGGTCGCCGTGACAATGCACAGCCACTTTCTTGCGTAAGCGATGCGATTCATCGACCAGCGCCGCCATTTCAGCCGGCGTCAACTGCGGAGTGTCGACCTCATCGGTAAGCGAAAGCACGCCGCCCGAAACCGCAGCCTTAATCACGTCCGCGCCATTCTTCACCTCAAAGCGGACTGCTTTTCGGATTTCATCAGGTCCATTTGCAATGCCGTCCGTGTAGTCCGGCTCGCGTCCGAAGAGGAAATCGCGAAAGCCGCTGGTGGGATCGAAATGCCCGCCAGTGGCGCCGATGCCTTTCGTCGCAACGAGCATTCGCGGGCCGACCACTACCCCTTTGTTGATCGAATTGCGTAACGCCACATCGACAAATTCGCGGCTGCCGACAAAACGGCTGCCCAAGTCGCGTACGGTTGTGAATCCGGCTTCAACAGTCGCGCGCGCGGAGGCGGTCGCACGGATCGCCTGCTCGGAAACGTTCAAATCGACTTCTTGCAATCGGCGCTCGTTGTAATTACCCGAAAAATCGGCAGTCAGATGCGTGTGCGCATCCATGAAACCAGGCGAAAGCGTCGCGTCGCCGAGGTCGATAACCTGCGCGCCGCTTGGGATCGGCAAATTGCTTCCCGCATCGACAATTTTGTCGCCCTGCACGATAACGACGGCGTTTTGCACGAGCGCGTTCGATTTGCCGTCGAACATCCGCGCGGCTTTGAGCACGACTGATTGATCGGCCGCGAGCGCCGACACACCGAAACACAGCAAAATTAAGCAAATACGGGACGTGATTTTCATCCCGCTCGTTTAGAAGCGATACGCTACGCTGGCAAGAAATGAAAATGCAAACGCGCCACACCCATTCCCCATACAGTGCTAAGGCTTGTGCAGTTTCGCTTCGCTTTGTGCAAGCCCTTCTCGCGCCGCGGCGAGCCCCGGGTTGAGTGCAAGCGCCTCCTTGAATGCAACGATGGCGCGCTCGTGCTGATTGAACAAAGCCAGGTAACGTCCGCGATTGACCAGCATGCTGGCATACGTCGGCAACACCTTGAGGTTAATCACGTCATCTTTCTCAAATCGCACCGTTCCATCAGCCAGACCCCGGGTCTGGAGGTGCGGCTCTGGTGAGTCGTGAAAACTCTGGTCGCTCGCGAGGTAAAAAACGAGACCTTCCGGAATAAGTTGATAGGTTTGAGGGATCCATTGCGTCAGGTAACCGTTCATTTGGTTAGAGACCAGCAGGTCATTCGTTATGTAAACTGGCGCGAAGCTGATTTCGTTCGTCACGATTGACCGCACCATCTCCAAAAAAGCCACGCTAATCTTTTGAGTGAGCGGCTGGCTTCGGGCGAAAGCCCCGGGATCGCGCTCCCATTCTTTGAGGTCCTCAACATATGCATCAATCTTGTCGCGCGACCGCTCGACCAAACCGGGATGAGCGTGTTTGAGATAATCGAAGTACCACGAGCGACGCAGCAAATTGATATCGACAACTTTGACGTCGGTCCGGCGTTGTTCCACCTCCTGTTCATAAAACATTGGGGCGGCGACCTGCCAATCTTGTGTAAGTAGCAGCCCGTTTGGCTCGATTGTACTGAACAGATTTTCGGCATAATCGTCGGCGATAAAGTAATGCCTACGATTGTTGAACGGCCAATTCGCCGCGAACGCTGTCGCAGATGTGAGTAGAACAGCTGCTGCACCGACCCAGTACGTTTTTTGTAAGGCCATTGCCTTGGATGCGTTCAGCTGAATCAACCAACGGATACCAAATCCGGCGGCAATCGCGACGGAAATGAACGTAGGTAAATAATAGGCGTCTTTGTCTTCCGCAATTTCGTAGCTCAGGGCGTAAGCCAAATCGGCCATGACGATGAAGAACAGAAACCAAAAACTTGTGCGGTCCTGCCTGAAAGCGCTCCGCAACCCGGCAAAGGCCAAAACGAGGGACAAAGGAAGCCACGCAGGTCCGAATTCGCGCAGGAGCATTCGGCAAAATTCAACAAACTGCGTTCCCATCATCGATGGGCTGAAGGAGAGGAACACGCGGTATTGGCGGCCGGTTACATGCCACCAAATCTCCTGCAGCGAACGCGGATTGCCCCAGTTGATGACGGGTGAACGGGATGCCGCAAACGGCAAATAGGCATAAACGGCGACCAGGCCGCAGATCGAAATCAATGCGGCATACAGCAACCGGCGGCTGGTAAAAAATTTCAGCCCCTCGGTCCGGTAAACGAGAATGGCCAGAGCCGGGAGAATCAACCCCACAGTCACGTGGTGAACTCCCAGAGCCAAGCCAAATACGAGAGCGGCGGCATAAAGCCAACTGTCGTGGATCGTAATCGGTGAGCTGATATTTGTTTGATCTGCAACGATGCACCGCCGCCACCGAGCCATCAGAAAGAAAACTGTGAGGATCAGCAGCGTGTTGAGAGTATAAACTTCGGCGATGGTCGCATACGACCAAAGCGTGCGTGAAAATGCCATCAACAGCCCTGCGCCGACCGCAGGCGCGAAAATCAAAACGGGGTCGACCACGGAATCCGCGGTCCTTGTCTTCTTCCGCGCACCTCGCTCCTTTGTCTTCGGGAGATACGAAGCCGTAATTATTAACTCCGCCACCACCAGAGTGAGCATTGCGGAAGCGAGCGCTGCGAAAAGAGCGGACGAAAAGTTGATTCGCACCGCAACGTTTCCCAACGGCACCAGCGATGCAAGATGGGCAAGCATGTCCCAAAGAGGAACGCCCGGCGGATGCGCGATACCGAGCCCGTGAGCGACCACTATTAATTCGCCGCTGTCGGTCGGAGTGACTGTGGGCGCCAGCGTGCAGCAATAAAGGAGAAGCGCGACGAGGAATACTGCGCTAGTGCAGAACAGCTCTGTCCGGAACCACGGGATTGTCTCTTCGTTCCGCTCGCGGGCAGCTTTTGACGCCGTTTTCGGAGCCATCGCTTTTTTCAATTGCACGTTGCTCGAGAATCGGCGGGGCATTTATCTATCGTCTCGTAAACACGCTTTCCTGCAAATCATGAAAGCGATGCGAGGACGCATGCCACTCCAAAGGCACTCCGTGCGAAAGTTCACCGGACGCCCGGTTAGGTTTCGCGAAAGCTTTAGGAGTCCGCGCGCGTCTTTGCGTCGCTTTTGGGTGCTCAAAGAACGCTTGTTTCCGCCGGGCGCTTCGCTTCAATCCTCGCATGACAGAATCATTGAGCGGCATCCGTACCGCTTCATTACACCTCCTCGTTCCTCTGACCATTGGGACCTGTGGAATGCTGCAAGCGCAGTCTCCCAGTCCAGCGCCATCGCCATCGAAACCTCCCGCAGATTACGATCTTCGATGGGGCGTTAAGATCCCGATGCGCGACAACGTTGAACTCAACGCAACGCTGTATTTGCCGAAAGCTTCTGATGGCGCGCCACAGAAGACGCCGGTGATCTTCACGCTGACTCCTTACATTTCCGATACGTACCACGTCCGCGGCGCCTACTTCGCATCGCACGGATACGCGTTCGCGCTCGTGGATGTCCGCGGTCGTGGAAATTCCGGCGGCGACTTTGAGCCGTTTGCAAATGAGCCGCGCGATGGCCATGACGTGGTTGAGTGGTTAGGAAAACAGCCTTTTTGCGACGGGAAAGTCGCAATGTGGGGTGGGTCTTACGCGGGATTCGATCAATGGGCCACCGCGAAAGAATTTCCGCCACATCTTGCGACGATTATTCCCGCGGCAGCCGCGCATCCAGGCCTCGATTATCCATCCTACAACAACATCGGCATGCCTTACGACGTGCAATGGTTCACGCTCACCAGTGGCCGGGCAGCACAGGACAATCTGTTCGCTGATTCCAAATTCTGGCGCACAAAATTCCTGGACGCCTACAAAAAGCACATCCCTTTCAAGTCGCTCGATTCATTCGTCGGGAATCCGTCCGTGAATTTCCAGCGCATCCTCAAACATCCCATGGTCGACGCGTACTACGACGCAATGCTTCCGACGCGCGACCAGTTTCAAAAGCTGGGGCTGCCGATCCTGACAATCACGGGTCAGTACGACGGCGATGAGCTGGGCGCTCTCACCTTTTACCGCGACCACATGGCGAATGCAGCGCCGGAAGCCCGGGCGAAACATTTTCTGGTCATTGGCCCGTGGGACCATGCCGGCACACGCACGCCGACGGCTGATGTTGCTGGGGTGAAATTCGGCCCCGGTGCGATTGTCGATCTTAACGATCTGCATCGCCAATGGTATGACTGGACAATGAAGGACGGCCCAAAGCCGCCCTTCTTCAGAAGCCAGATCGCATATTATTTGCTAGCGCCCGGCAATTCCGGCGCGAACGGCGACTGGAAATACGCCGACGATTTCGCAGCATTGATCGCCAATCCGAAGACATTTTATCTCGCGTCGAAGAATAGTGATGCGAACGGAGTATTTCGCTCGGGCGCGCTGACCGAAACGCGGCCGACCGACGGTACTGACAAATTCACATACGACCCACTGGACACACACCGCGGCGAATTTGTTGAAGGAGTGGACCCAAAAGAGAAAACCGCCGCGATCGATCAGACGTTTGCGCTGAGCATCGGCAGTGATGGCTTAGTGTATCACACCGAGCCCTTGCCAAACGAGACGCCATTGATTGGTTGTCCCGCAGTCACGCTGTGGCTCTCCATTGACACCCCAGATGTCGATCTTGAGTGCGATCTTTACGAAGTCCAACCGGACGGAACAACCATCGCGTTGTGGAGCACCCTGGGCCGGCTGCGTTACCGCGAGTCCCTGCGCGAAGCCAAGCTCGTTAAGCCGGGCGAGATTTTGAAATGCGATTTCAACCCCGGATTGTTCGTCGCGCGCCGACTAATGAAGGGCAGCCGCCTGCGCCTGATTGTCACCGCCGTCAATTCAATCTCTTGGCAAAAAAATTATTGCTCCGGAGGAGTTGTGGCCGATGAAACGGCAAAGGACGCGCGCACGTGTCACGTGCAGGTTTATCATGACGCTGCGCACCCCAGCACAATCCAACTCCCTCTTCGCTGATGCGCTCGACCCTTCGAATATTGGCTGTCGCCGGAGTATTTTCGCTCCTTGTGACGGTCGCGCGGGGCGATTCGGAAATCGTAATCGCCATTCGTTATCTGCAGGCGGAGGGAATCAGTCACTCCCATCTGTATCTCTATCGCGAAGACGGAAAGCTGCTGCGGCAACTGACGAATGATAACTCCGGTCAGGACGTTGCACCGATTTTCGATCCGAGCGGCGAAACGATTGTATTCACTCGGGAAAAGCCGCCCAAAGTGGTCGAGTATTGGACAATCAAGCCTCGCGGCGAAGGATTGAAAAAGCTCGATGCCGCGCCGCCGTGGTATCTCGACAGTAAGACGTCTCCGTATTTCACAAACGTCGAGCCCGAAGCGGCAAATTCACCTCCGCCCGGCGCTTCACCCGAGGCAACCGAGTCACCTAACGAATCACCAACACCAACGCCAACCTACAAATCGCCCGATGGCACCTTCGAGATCGTGTTTCGTGAAGATCCAAACGATGAGGCCGATCAAGTCAATATGCCGGGTCATGGCGCACATTATTTATTGCGCGATGTGAAGTCCGAAACTGAGACGCCCTTTGCTGATATCCCAGGATTTGAAGGAGCGTTTGGGATTTTGCATGAAAGGCAGAACCCGGAACGCCATTTCTTGTTTGACGGCACCCTGCGTCTCGCGTTCTTCGATCTCCATCTTAACAGCAGCGACGGGACAACAGTGTTTGCGCTCGATCTTGTGCGGAAACGCTTCGTGCGGCTTTCGCCAAATTGGGCGACGCCGTTTCCGTTGCCCGGCGAGAGCGCGTTTCTCACGTTCACCGAAAATCGTTACGTCCCGATCCCCGGGAGCAAGAAGACGGCGAACTGCTGGTACATTGAGCATTGGGACGAAATGTTGAATCACATTCGGTACGCTCGCGAAAATACAGCCGCGATTTGCTACGGATTCTCGATGTCCCGTCGGGGTAAAAATCCCTCTGTGATTACGCTTCGGCGCACATCGGACAGCGAAGAATGAAAATTCGCGTTGCCTTGCTCGCGTTGATCGCGATTTGTGTCGCGAACATTGCCGCCGCTGAATCGCTCGAGAAGTTGGCCGACGACTTCTGGACATGGCGCGCGAAATATGCGCCGTTCACAGATGACGATGTCAATCGATTGGAACGGCCAGGGGGAATACGCGATTGGTCGCGAGCGAGCATTGACCAGCGGCGAAATGATCTGAAACAATTCGAAACGCGGTGGAAGAACATTGATCCGAGCAGCTGGCCAGTTTCGCAGCAAGTCGATTACAAACTGATCGGCTCTGCGCTGTCACGGGTTCGTTGGGAACTCGACGTAAATCCGCGCTGGAAACGCGACCCGAATTTTTACATCGCGCAGACGCTCACCGCGCTCGTGGAGGCGCTCACTGTGCCTGCACCGTACGATGAGGCGCGCAGTACGAGATTCTCACGCGAGTCGAGAATATTCCGTCGATCCTGCAGCAGGGGGCGCAGAACCTCGAGAATCCGCCGGCGCCGTTTGCAAGCGTCGCGATCCAGAACCTCGCCGGCATTCGCGAGCGTCTGCGCAAAATATCGAGCGCACTCATAAAATCCACGGCTCTGAGCCCGGAAAATCTAAACAGCGCTTGCGAGCGCGCGGCGGATGCCCTCGAGAAGTTTCAGCAGCAGCTCAAAGAGAAGCTGCCGAAGCTTCCGCAGCAAACGACACTCGGTCGCGACGCGTACGTTTGGTTTTTGCGAAATGTCGCACTGATGCCGTTTACGCCGGAGGAACTACTGGCAATGGGACGGCAGGAATGGAATCGAGCCGTCGCGTTTGAAACGTTTGAGAAGAACCGGAACAAAGATGTGCCGCCGCTCAAGATCGCAACGGACATCAATAGCTGGATCAAAGACGCAGCTGAAAAAGAGCTTCAAAT
>WNFQ01009945.1_pt1 | contig 13130 bp, 14 predicted proteins | sample 5400171 | NCBI WGS metagenome assembly WNFQ01 (sample SAMN13153356, study PRJNA577476) | soil metagenome | isolation source: 20 cm soil under Madrone tree | place: USA:California | collected 2016-06-14
AAAAGGTTGTTTCAATCAGTTCCCGCAAGGGAATGTCCCCCACTGCCCGCAAAAGGATTGTCGCAGCCCAGAAAGCGCGCTGGGCCAAGTGGCGGAAGGCACAAAAGAAGGTTTAAAGTCGCGATCTATTACACCCACCACCCAGTTTTAGTGTAATGGGGATTTTGCAACAATCAACCACCCTGATAGCCTGTGGCAGGGCGACATCCCTTTGAGCACAAAGAGCCTATTTGGTTGGGAACCGACGAGGAGGGCATTCGGACAGCGGTTCCGCTTGCCAATCGAGGGCGTTCCCCTTACAGTCATCCACAATTCTTTCTCCGCCGAAAACCCTGAATCGTGACCTCGGTAGGGAGCCGCGATCCGGGGTTTTCCTATTTTGAAATCAGAGCACTGCTGTTCCCTTCAAACTTTCAAATGCTGGCGTGAGGGATTGTTAGTGCAATGGGGATGTTATGCCATTTACGATTGTGGTTGGGCATCCAAAGCCGACGGTCGATGCAAAGAGCAGAAACGAACCGTAAAGCAGGCATATCAGCACTTCCAAAGAGCCGATTGCCCACAACGCTTTGTTCGCTGCACGAGCAGCCACGTATGCGAAATAGAGACCCACAAACCACGGAGCGATGACGCCCACAAACCATCCGACCCTCATCGGGATGACCAACTGTTCCGGTGGTACGAGATGAACTCTCAGGTATGAGCCAAAAGTTTTGAAGGTCGCGTACGAAAGGACAGCGCAAACGACCGGCACCAAGGCCGCAAACTTAGCCCGCTTCGGTGTCGTTGGATTTGAGGGTATCGGTTGCGGAGGGCGGCTGCCCTTGAAGGCAGCAACCAGTAATGTGGCGAGAAGTAAGACCGCAACCGTAACGACCGGCAACATGTTCATCTAATATGGGAGTGAAGGATGCCCTGAGAGTATGACACAGCTTTGATTGACGTAATGAGGCGTTTACACTAAGAACCGCTGACAAAATCCTCGTTAACGCCTAGGATGGGCGCAGGCGCGGCGCTCGGATCGAACAACAAGTACACCCTATGGCCCGTCAACGCCCATCCGCTCGCGAGCTCGCAGTCCCGAGGAGTCCATCTGTGTCAGCGGCCGAGCCCGTGGCCGGCGACGGACTTACCGCAGAATTGTCGCCTTTCCCGCGGCCCGACCTTTCGACCCACGACTCAGACTTCCAGAGCCTTGTCAGTAAAGTTGTGGAGCTGGCACGGATTCTGACAGGCGCGAGTGGATCTGCAATCGCGTTCCGGGGAGAGCAAGGAACGATTTGCCGGGCAAGATCGGGCGAGGGAGCGCCGCCTCTCGGTGCTCCGGTCGACACCACCTCCGGAATCTCTAAGCAGTGTCTGGATTCGGGAACACCACTACGCTCTGAGGACATCGCAACCGACGGCCGTGTTGACCCTGAGATTTCTCAGGCAGTCGGTATCCGCGCGGTGGCAATCGTTCCGATCTATAGCGATGGTGATATCTCCGGAATTCTGGAAGTTTTTTCCGACGCTCCCGGTGTTTTCACGGATCAGCATCTCAAGACGTTGCAGCAACTGGCGAGATGGGTCGGCTCTGCAGCAAACATGCCGAGCGAGGAGCCCGTCTGCGGTTCGAATGTAGATGTTCAGCTCAATGGCCATCTTGACATCACATTGCTGATCGCCTTGGAGCCCGCGTACCGCGCCTTCTTCGGAAATCTAACCGACATTGTGTCGCTACGCTCATCGGCGCGGTTGGCTGGCTCACCGAGCCAGACGCATGGTTGGAACGACGTCCTCGTCGAGTCTCATATTCCATGGAAACGGTTTATCGAGTCTGTTCTCTTGCACGTCGTGGTGGTAGGAATGTTGTCAGGCTTGTCAAAAATTTGGCCGCGAGGACTGCTCGTGTCCCCGCCACCGCTTCGCGAAGCACACGTCACCTACTACCCGTTTTCTCAGTCTTTTCCCGCGCAGGAAAGTAGTCCTCCGGCAGTGCATCCGATGCGGCAGCACACATCCGCACCTCAGGAAGTCATCAAAGTTGGTCGTAACCGTGAGCTACTCGCGGGTTCAGGCACTCGCGGTACAGACGATGGACAAAAGGTAGACGCATTGACTACGCCGCCTCCTCCGATGCCGATGTTTACGATCAGCCGTTTCCGAAAACCGGAACTCGGGGTTGCGGTTTTGCCGCCGCCCCCCGAAATTGATCAAGCTGGAGCTCGCCAGTCCCATCTGCTTGATTTTTCCGTCGTAGCACCTCCTCCGGATCTCAGCGGCGGTTCTGGATTACGGAGAATAAACGCACCCAGAGCGACAGTTGTCCCGCCGCCCCCCGACGTACGTGGCTCGATGAAGAGCGTCGGGCTCATCGACGCCGCTCAGCTCGGAGGTCGTTCTGCACGAGCCGCTGACATCTCGATCGTGCCGCCTCCGCCATCTCTCAACGATCGTGCAATCCTCACCTACGGAGCGACAGGTGTCCCTTCCAAGATCGGTGTACAGGTCGTGGCCCCTCCATCGTCAATTCAGGACCGGGATAAGCTCGATGCAAGGGCCAGTGGTATTTCACTGGGCAGTGGAGTTTCACAGGTTGTGCCGCCTCCCCCGTCGCTCGAGGGCACAGGCAACTCTGTTGCAGGAGCACGAGCTAATTCGCTAGCCTACGGTGGTTCCCAGGTTGTGCCTCCTGCCCCATCAATGGAAAGGGAAAGCGGAGGGAACTATAGCGGAGGCGGACGGATTAGCTCTCTGAGTCAAGCTGATTCACAGGTTGTGCCCCCTCCGCCATCAGTCCAGTTCGGAGCCGGAGGCAACTCGGGTGCCGCGGGACAGGGACGGGATAGCTCGCGGGCTGGCGCTCGTGCAGAAGGTGCATTGCCCCCCGCGTCAGCCCAGGGCGACGGTAACTCTAAACCAGGCGGCGAACGAGGCGGCACGACAGTCGCAAAAGATCTATCCACCTCGTCCGTGCCGGAGACCGGCGGCGAGCGAAAGCATCCGATTTTTCAAGACGTGCAGCTCCGCGTGATTAGTTTGACCTGGGCACCTTCCCGTTCGTCCTACTTCTCCAGCTTCGAGGTTTTCATTGCAGAAAAGTGGCTGAACAACAAAGAGTCGGAGTTCATCAAGCTGGTTTACGAGTTTCTTCCTTATCAACAACGATTGTCGGAGTACGGTTCCTATGATTTGAAAGTCCCTAGGCTCCGGGTCACAAGAGATTCAACATGCGACGAAAGCCTCATGCAAATGGCATGGCCTGAAGGCGAAAACGGCCCACCCGGCTCCCACCACTCAGGCGAAGCACTGGCATCGACCGCCACCGACCGCAACAACGCATTGCCCTGCTATCGCACAACCGCAGACGACTACCGACGAGCGGTCTCACGAGGTCGGTAGCTGGCCCGGCATATAAAACAGAGGCATCATCCGGTGTCGCAGACGATGACGCAAGCCGGTTCCATATGATACAAGTTGGCGCCCGACGGCCAAATGCTCGCGGGGCCAGCGCTAAGGAGTCACTGGCTACTCGCAAGCAATCCAACGGACGAAAAACGGGCTTGCGAGCCAGGTCCACGGATAACTGTTGTAATCAGGCGTGGCTGTTGAAAAACTCTCGTCGGGGGATTTCGACAACGAGATTTGTTCGTATGTTATTGAATGTTGATTCGCCATAGACGCTGAAATCCACTGAAATTACTGCTCTGGTTCCTTTTTCAACAGCTACAGGCGATTACGCTCACCACCCGGTCAGCGAGTGAAATCGTACTCGAGCTTGTTGGTCGGCTGCATCACTTCACCTCTGCGAGGCAGCTCGAGAGCTCGGCTTGGATCTGTTCGGTGCGACGCTGACCCTCGGCTCGATCCTTGTTGACCTTGGTGAGCTTGAGCTTCACGCCGTCGATCATGCGGTTCCGACGTTGGATCACGGTGTCGTCGTCTGTACCCTCGAGCTGATCGATCACGTCTTGGTCGAGTTGGATCGCCTGGACCTCGGTGTTGATCGTCACCGTCGAAGGTTCGAAGGAGTTGAGCTTCTCGAGGTTGGCGCGATAGCACGCGGCGCGGTGAGCTCGAGCGTCGTATAAGCCGCGCACGCCATAAACAATTGCGACGACCAGGGACAAGAACAACAGCAGGAATAGCTTTACAGCGATCGGGTGCTTCTTCACAGTGAAACCTCCTGAACGCTCGACTGTGCGTCGAGCAGGAATCGCATAGCTTCTGCGAGTGGATCGTCCTCAACGGCTACTGTATCGCCTCGTGGGTGAAATGGCGATATTTCGTCAGCCGTGCACGGAGGGCTCTTCGGCCAGGTCCTTCCGTAACGTTCTACCGTTCGGAAGCCAGGAACATACTGGCCTTGAGCATGACTCCGCCATCGCAATCAGAAGCTCATTCGCGACCGCCACGACTGAACTTGCTACGTAGTACCACGGCTGTTCTTCGTTTTCCGAGTGGACACCAGGTGCATGGAAAACTGCAGGTCATTTCCGCTACTGGCGGGCTACTTTGCTTGTCGAGCACCCTCAATCAGGGCTCCCCCGTTAAATTGATGTTCCGGGTAGAGACTAGCCTGGTATTCGCCACAGCAGAACTGCTGATTCCGATTTCCCGCACGCTGCAACCATTCCGGTTCGTTGAAATCGATGAAAATGACCGGCGCAGACTTAACGTTGCGATCCAGTCTTTTGTGAATAAGACCCGTCTTGAACAACAATTGATAGTTCGGGACCGAGTCTGGTGAGGGGAAGCGTGCGCGGAGGACGAAGCAGTCGAGCATCTTGCGAAGCATGGACCTACGCCGATTGTGAGTGTAATGGGGATTTTTCGCCAACAGCCATTTATGCTCTTTACGCCCAGCGCCGACTATAATGTCTCGCGACAGGTTCGCGACAATTTGAACCTTGCACATGGAGTCGTCATGAAGCGCCTGTATCGAATCGTTACGATCACAGCACCTCTCATCGTCTTGGTCTTGCAATCCGCCGGGGCAGCAGACACTCCGTCCAAGCAGATTGCTGCGCGGACCGAACTGTATCAGATTCAGACCCTCACGCTCTCCGATCAGCAGTTTCTCAAGGGCGACACCGGCGGCAAGCCAGTGACGATTACCGGACAGCTTCGCATCGCTCAGGGGTCAGGCCGATTACCCGTAGTTGTGCTCCAGCACGGGTCCGGGGGTTACGCCGCAAACATCGACGTATGGTCAAGAGAACTCAACGAACTTGGCATCTCGACCTTTGCTCTCGATAATTTCACCGGACGGGGGCTCGCGGAGGTGAACACCAATCAGGCGTTGCTCGGCCGCCTGAATTTCATCCTGGATGACTATCGTGCGCTCGAAGTTCTCGCTTCGCACCCGCGTGTCGATCCGAAACGGATTGTATTGATGGGCTTCTCACGGGGAGGACAGGCCGCCCTCTATGCAAGCCTCAAGCGATTTAACCGGCTGTGGAACAAGTCAGGTGTGGAATTTGCTGCCTATGTGCCGCTCTATCCAGATTGCATGACGACTTATGTTACCGACACGGAAATTGCCGACCGCCCTATCCGCATCTTCGGCGGTACGCTCGACGACTACGACCCGATCTCTGTGTGCAAAGCATACGTCCAGCGTCTCCGCACGGCGGGTCATGATGTGGAAGTAACGGAGTACCCGAACGCGTCTCACGCATTTGACAATCCACTCCTCCCGCAGTCCGCAATCGTGTTAGCCAAAGCTGAGACTGTGCGTAACTGCAAAATCCGGGAGGAACCGGAAGGGCTCCTCATAAACGCCGAAACCGGCCAGCCATTCACCTATAAAGACGCATGCGTCGCGCATGATCCACACGTGGGGTATGACCCAGCTGCAGATCAAGCTGTCAAAACATCTGTCAAAGAATTTCTAAAATCAGTTTTCAAGCTTCGTTGACCCTGTGAGAGGTTGGCGCTTTGTTGCCAACTTCCGCGTTTGCAAGCGATTGTTGCGTCAACTGTCGAAAACAGGCGATTACACTCAAAACCCCCGTCAATGAGTGATATCGCGATTTGTCGCCAACTAGCAAAAGTGGGCGACAGCGAAAGAGACGGTCGCATACGCCAAAATCCCAAGAAGGCCCACACCAGCCAGTTTCCCACCTGTGTCGTTTTCCTCCAGCAGATGTGCAAGAGAGTAATGCTCCACGGGGACGGTACGGGGGTACATGGACGCTCGGCTCCTTTACATCGCATCCCGACACAGCGAAGATTGCCATTGAGACAGTCAGGAGAAAGTGTAATTGTGACCATCAGTGCAAAATCTAACAGTCAACTTGCGCGGGTAGCCACGAACTTAGCGATTGGTGTCGTTGGCCTGATGATTGTTCGGCTGATCGCCTCGGCTCTGCCCATGTTTCACGACGCCGGGTGGATTGTCGAAGACAAGCTAACGGTGCAGGCCGGTGTGGTAATCGCAGTGGATGCTCTGTTACTCACTGTAGCCGGTATCGTAGTCCTCATCTTCCGCGACAGAGATTCGATGGCCGCGCTGATCTTACGTCAGCCTATGCCCAATCGTCCTTCAACCCAACATTCCGATGCGGACGAATCAACGGCAGCTGTTGCCGGAAGATAGTCCGCAGGCGAACTTGACGCTAGCAGGCATTACGCTCAAAGCAAATTTCCCGGAACTTTCATTCGCCAATCCTCGTACAGAACTCCAAGGGGAGGCGTGTATGAAGCGTCTCGGTTTCTGGCTTGCCTTGCTAGGTCCTGGCTTGCTCCATGGCGTTGAAAGTCACCGCAGCAGCAATCGTTTCCGAGTACACAGAAGCAACGCAATTACGTCCCTGCGAGGTCGGCGATGAAAGCTGCAGCCGTGTTCGCATTACGCGTCCTTGTCCTCACCCTGGTTCTGATCATTGTTTTCATGATTGCCATTAACGTGGCTGGCATGGCACAGGCGCCGTTACCTTCACCTCAGGCGGCGTCCACTCCGGCGACTCAGGCGCAACAGGCCGCTTCGTTGCTCAGACCACTCCTGGCCTATACGTTCCTGGTTTCGCTGGTGACTGCCTGGATCATCCAGAACTCGCGCTGGCGCGGACTGAAGTTGATTGCGGCGCTGGTCTTCACGTTCTACGGCCTGATGACCTTTATCAGCCAGATCGAAAGCATCGCTTACTTGCGCGCGAAAATGCCGCCCGGGCTGATTAAGAACCTCTTCGTAATGGGAGCGGTAGTCGCGGTTCTGTTTGTTCCACTGGCAGTGCTGATCATGGGGAAAATGCGCGGGCCCGAGCGGCCGCACGCCGAGCGCGTTCCTACCCTGAAGAGCCAGGCGGCCCGTTTTTGCATTCTCGCCATTGTGTATGTGGTGCTCTATTACCTGTTCGGATATTACGTGGCTTGGCAGAATCCCGAATTGCGCCTGTACTACTCCGGAACAACGGAGCTAAAGAGCCTCTACCAGGGTATGCGCTCTACCGTGGCGGGAACGCCGTGGATGCTGCCCTTTCAGTTCGGACGGGGACTCCTATGGGCGCTATTCGCCTATCCCGTGGTCAGGATGTTGAACACCAGGAGAATTGAAACCGCGGGCATCATCGCGGCGCTATTCGGAGTATGGAGCTTCGCGCTGCTCATGCCCAACCCGCTGATGCCCGCTTCTGTAGCGCACAGCCACTTCTGGGAGACGCTGTGGAGCGACCTTCTCTTGGGCGCAATCGTGGGATGGGCGCTGGCTGCAGACGCGAGGTCTACTGCGCGGGGCCCATCGCAGGCCATGTCGGCAGGGAGCAGTTAAAACGGCGGGCGAGGCAGGACGTCTTCACCCGCCAGATGGGTCGAGTAACTGAGCGGCTGTGCCTGTCGCGATCCGGTTCGGTGATTGGCGAAATATCGACATTTTCACCAACAACCCGGTAGTTGGTGTAAACGCCGTTAACAACAGTTGTCCTTCCAGTCTCCGGTCGACAGAATTGAGATTCTGTCTCCTTAATCCCTTGGATCAAAATGGCCGAACTTTAGCCGCCGTCTTGTTATTGGTTACGTTTGTAATCTTCTTTGCGGTTCGTCAGTACTCTTTTCGGCCCCGCCAAACAATTAGACAATACTAAGGATTCTCTTTTGTAGCCCTCGAAACGTTCTGCGCAACGTTGAAAGTCCTTAGGACTGGATGAGCGATGTTCAAACGCACAAAGAGAACGAGTCCCACACTCGGCCCGCTGCGGTCTACTAAGGCTCAGCGAAAACACATTGTGCGCTTTGTCGCAGTCATGGTAGTCACACTGGGGCTCCTCGGGTTGTCTAAGTATGTCTTCCAGGCTCATCTTCGGCCAGACGGTATTGTGTTGTTTGTGGCTATGGTATGGGCCTTGGCTTTCGTGCTTGATCGCTTGCAAAGCGAAGACACAGACACACAAGACGCCTTCACTGGATCTGAAAAATTGCAATCCCAGAAAATGGAGGCTATCGGTCGGCTCGCAGGAGGAGTGGCCCACGATTTCAACAATTTGCTCGCAGTGATTAACGGCTACAGCGATCTGTTGTTGGAGAGTATTGGCTCCTCTGACCCCAATCGAGCAAAGCTTGAGCAGATTAAACAAGCTGCAACCAGTGCCGCTTCTCTCACCCGCCAGTTATTAATGTTTAGCCGTCAGCAGGTCATTCAACCAGTGATCTTGGACATTAACCAGATCGTTGCCAATACCGAAAAGATGGTCCGACGCTTAATCAAGGAGAACATCGAATTCGCAGTGATTCAGGATCCCAGGCTCGATCGCGTAAACGCAGACTCCGGGCAGATCGAACAAATAATTCTGAATCTGGTAGTCAATGCGCGCGATGCTTTGCCGAACGGGGGAAAGCTGTGCATCCAGACGAGCAATGTGCGAGTGGATGAGGACTCCGCTCCTGCTGGAGCAGGTATACCACCCGGCCGCTTCGTGCTGTTGGAGGTGACCGACACAGGAATAGGTATGGACCAGTGGACCCAGGCACACATTTTCGAGCCGTTCTTTACTACAAAAGCACCGGGCAAGGGCACCGGATTGGGTCTGGCGACGGTCTACGGAATCGTGAAGCAGAGCAACGGCCATATCGAAGTGCGAAGCAGGTTGGGGCATGGCTCATCCCTCAAGATCTATCTCCCTGCTGTGGAGCAAGCCAAGGCGAATCACGAAACTGGCAAAGACAGCGCTAACCCTACGTTTGCGGGAGAGACCGTGCTCGTGGTCGAAGATGCACGATCACTTCGTGATTTGATTTGCGAAGCTTTGACTAAGTTTGGGTGTACCGTCCTATCTGCGCGCGAAGGCCAGGAAGCTTTACGCATCGTTAAGGAACGACAGACTACAATCGATCTCCTCCTCACCGATGTCGTTATGCCCGGAATGAACGGCCCGGCTCTTGCAAAGGAAGTCCGCTTGCTCTGCCCGGGAACGAAGATACTCTACATGACCGGCTACAGCGGCGAGTTTCTCCGGGCTGACATGTTGATTCCAGGCGTGTCGCTCATCCAGAAGCCCTTCGCACCTGCAGACCTCGGACGCAAGATCACCAAGATGTTGGCGGGCAAAGCCCGCGAAAGTTCGCGAGAGGCCGCTTCCTCGCACGAGACCCCGGCGGCTCCAAAAGCCGCCACGGCACGAACATCCGGATAAACTGTCCTGGCTCGCTGCATTGCGATTCTGACCTTGTGCCTTGCGTCTACCCGGAACCGAGCGCTCGTTGACGCAACATCCCCATTTCACTAACCACCGGGATGTTTCGACAACAACCGCATAGTTTCCTGTTTTGGCGACCGACTGACCAGAATCGGCTTGCGACGCGAGCTTAGCTCTGATCAACCCTTGCGGATTGGGTTCAATTAGACTAGCTCGTACGCGCATCGAGTTGGACCATTTATTCGTAAAGACCTAGTAGCATCCTACTATTCTCCAAAACCCGCGCCGGGTACCGCAAGTCACTCCCCTCCTATACAATTAGACCGCATCGCAATACCCGAGGGGGTAACAATGTCAAATCTACAGAATGCGCTCCAGCAGATACGTGAAGAGCATAAGCACGCAGAGTTACGAGTAGAGAAGTTAGACGAGGTGATCCGACGCTTGGTTGGGCTAAACGGTTCGGCATCCGCAGGTAAGGGCGCTCGTCGGAGCCGCACCATGTCTGTCTCGGCTCGCAGGCGGATCAGCCTCGCACAGAAAGCGCGATGGGCAAGAGTGAGAGCGGGGAATGTGGTTTCAATTGCAGCAAAGCGGGGCAAGCGCACGATCTCAGCGGCAGGCAGAAAAAGAATCGCAGCCGCGCAGCGGGCACGGTGGGCGAAGGTACGCGCTGCGAACAAGAAGGCGGCTTAGCAGCTTGGGAGCCTGCTGCGAGTTATGCGGCAGGCTTTCCGTCTTGTCTCATTCAGAAAATCTGTCCTGAGAAACTACACCTCGCAACTGCGGCTCTAGCGACCTCCGCGCATCGAGAGTTAACCAAGTTTATTGAAACGATACGCCAATAGTGTGGCATAACACGTCGCGCCGCTTCGAAGATCAGTACCCGCCACTCGAAGCGCAACAGCCCCTGAGGCGAATGACCTGAATGCCGTGAGGTGGGTCGTGAACCAGAGATGTTGGATGTGCTCCCTGTTGTTCCTCCTGAGAATCCACCGCCCGGACTGTGAACATTGCCATGTTCGTGAAACGTGCGGCTATGAAATGCGAAAGCGGCTGGAAGAATTGAACTGGCGGACGCAGCCGTGTTTGCTCAACAATGTAGATCATGGAGAGGTTGTCAGGGTCGTAGATTCCAAGCTCAGTGAAGTTATGAACTTGCCTATTTTCGCTGGCGCGGCAGGGGAAAAAGAGAGCCTAGAGCCGGGGCAGTTTTGACGGATATCCATTGAATCTCCAACACAGGATTGACCAGCACCCCACGGCGTTTGCGGCGATCTTCCCGATCTACTTTCTCTCGTTGTGGCTTCTTATCGGAGCGATTATCAGCTTCATTGGCGGCTGGTTCTCGCTGGCGAAGGTCTATCGCACGCGGTTGCCGTTCGATGGAGCGAAATGGAGAATGCAGAGCGGCCAGATGCGGTGGCTGACGAACTACAACAACGTGCTAACGCTTGGAGTCAGCCCGAAGGGTTTGTATTTGGCCAGCATGTTCCTCTTTCGATTTATGCACCCTCCGCTGCTTGTTCCGTGGAGCGAGATCAGGGTGCGCAGGAAGAAGGGCTGGGTCTTCGAATACGTGACCTTCGCGATGGGACACGAACTGGCAATCCCTTTGCGGATTCGCGGGAAGCTGGCGGCGAAGCTCAGGGAGTCGACTGGAAGCTATTGGCCCGTGGAGGACGTGTAAGAGGAAAGAGACCCTATGTTTACGTTGCCGGAGGCCAGGAAATCGACGATTGTACGCCCGACATAGATGGGGCTTTAGAAACTGTTCAATCAAACGGTAAGCCGCTTCTCTTTAAAGGGTTTCTTGAAATAAGTTTCACACCGCTACCTGTCGAAAATCCACCCATGCCTGCCTACGGCGGCTGATGCCAGCACCTCATATTTGTTCGGGAGAAGTTCAAGTAGCCGACCCGTTGCGAACACCGGGCCGGCGAAAGTCTACTTCCAGTGGGCGAAGTACGACATGTTCATCGGTCAGTCCTCGGCAGGGGAGTACTTCAACGCCGTTGTCGGGCCGAAGGAGCAGCGCTGGTACCTCGCCAGCCACGAATTCAACGACACCGCGTCTCGTAGTGACCGGATGGATTGGCTGATGCAGGTGATCGGATCGTACGGACAGGTGCTTAGTCGATGATCGGGCTGCGGTGGTAGAGTGCGTGCGGTGTGTGAGTGGGGGCTCCTGCCCTGGGTTCCTCGCCCCCCACTTGAGTGCCATTCCTTTCACTCTTGTGCACGAGCTAGGCTCACTCCCACCCGAAAGACCAATTCCATATTCGATGTTGGTGAGGCATCTCATGCCCAGCTCTGCTCCAGCCGCAAACGTCACCTTCATAGTCGAAGCCATATCAGGGCTTCAAAGACTCCAGCGCGAGATGGCCCGTTTGTCGCACGGGGACGAGAATTACAAGAGCAAAAAGCGCGCTCTTCAGACTGCTATTCAAGAACTGCGGAAAATAATTCCTGCCAAGGCGTAATGAGCGTGGGAAAGTCTCATTGGCGCGTCGCTCTCGCGTCCGCCTAGACTCCGAAAACCGCCATTTCGCTCTAATTGGAGGTTTTGCCTTTGCCATACCAACCAAGGCTCGCTCGTAATCGCTTTCAGGTCAGGACGAGGAGCGCCGACACATCGCTCGCTAGCTGCACGATAGTGCGGGTCAGACCTTGACTCTGTTGGACATAAAGATTTGGAGTTTCGTAAACGCGCTCGTTCGGATCTGTGCGGGGGCCGACCAGCGACGGTCGTCCCCTACCGCGACAGTTATCGTACCCGCCCTCGGGCACTTCTCAGAGGGTTCTGGCGATGGTGACAATCTCTCCGACGACCTCGGCATCCTGGTGGTTCCGTAGCCGCTCCGGTCGCTGATAGTCCGGCGAATACGGATGGATCACTAGTGAGCCGTTTTCGAGGCTACAGCACGCGCACGTGTAGGTACCGTCGCGTCTCAAGAGGACATATAGCGGTTGCTGCCACAACGGCTTCGATCGGAAGTGAACAGGCTTCTTTCTGTGCCGGTTTACGATCACCAGCAATCCGTTTACGAGGAGAGGGTGAAGAGCGTTCTGCTCCCCTCCGACCCAGAAGAAGTCGTGCAGAGAGGGAGTTGTCATGCCGGACAAGCTTGCGATAGACTCACGCAAAAAAAATGGCACGTCCTCCGATCGACTCAACAATTGCTCAAGGAAGCCGTTTCCCGCCGGCTCAGCAGTTTCATTGCTTCCGTGGTGAAATCCGATCGCAGGCTTCTGAGAGGCAAGAGTGTCGGGAATAGGATCCTTGCCAGCCTGATCCAAATGCAGACCAATGCTTTGCAAGAATGTCGAAAAATGCAGACCGTAAACCGCACAGAGGGTGATTGCTTTGTGGATGTGACGCGGGGGAGTGTCACGCGCTTCGTAGTCCGAAAGAGAGCCTGGCGCGGTGAAGTATTGCTCGTCGCTCAGCTCGGTGGCAATGTGGCGGCTTAACGCAGAAACACTCCGAAATGACAAACCCAGTTTTAACCTGGT
>WNFQ01002564.1_pt1 | contig 13126 bp, 11 predicted proteins | sample 5400171 | NCBI WGS metagenome assembly WNFQ01 (sample SAMN13153356, study PRJNA577476) | soil metagenome | isolation source: 20 cm soil under Madrone tree | place: USA:California | collected 2016-06-14
CCCAGCTGTCGTCCCGCAATTGGTCAGGCGCGAAAAGCTTGCCGTCGTGCGGCGTCCTTGCTGATTACGGCATGAATTCGGCGCGCCACGGTGAATTGTTGTTGAATCTCAATTAAGAACAATTTACTTGTTGCGCCTCCAAGTTCCTGTAGTCTGCTTTCAGTTTTCGATTCCAGATTGCCCCTCTGCGACGAAACAGCTCAAGCCCTGCTTTTGGGCCGAGGTCCCTCCGATCAGCGGGCAGTGTCTGAATCGGGTATCGGCAGTGGTCGATTCTGCAATCCAGTACCGACCCCCGTGATCGTGAGAACCACAGCGATGATCGTGCCGGCGCCCAGTCTCAATCGTTGTCTGAAGCACATCGAGCAATTTGTGATTCCTCGTTACGAGGCTGCCCCAGGGCTCATCTCGATTTGGCTCATGCAGAGGCCATTTGTTGCTTATGTTGAGCTTGCGACACTTTCCATGTGGCAGTCTGAGCAAGACATGACAGGATTCCTCGAAAGCCAAGCGATGCCTGTTTGTCCCGGCGATGGTGTCATCCAGCTCGAACCCCATGCTTTTGAAATCGTCCTTTCCCGCCCAGGAAAGCCTGCCGATGCCGGAGGACGCGAGCTGAAATAGTCCGATAATGCATAAGATGGCCCAATCTCCCCCATGTATGGGAGTCACTCTCCTATGAAAGCACTCGTAAAAAGCCGTGATTCTCGTGGCCTCTGGCTGGAAGAAGTTCCCGAGCCAGAACTGGGTATCAACGACGTCAAGGTCCGGGTTCTCCTCACCGGGATCTGCGGAACGGACCTCCACATCTACGAATGGGATGCTTGGGCAAAGTCCACCATCCCGGTCCCCATGGTCATCGGACACGAATTCGTCGGGGAAGTGGTCGCAGTGGGCTCGAATGTGGCCGACTTTCAGCCCGGGGAATTGGTCAGCGGTGAGGGCCACGTGATTTGCGGACGCTGCCGAAATTGTCTTGCCGGCCGCCGCCATCTCTGCGCTCACACCCAAGGCGTCGGAGTCAATCGCGCCGGAGCCTTTGCCGAATACATCGTTCTCCCCATGACCAATATCTGGAGGCACGACCCCAAGGTCAAACCTGAGATTGCGGCGATTTTCGATCCCCTCGGCAATGCGGTCCACACCGCGCTCTCGTTCCCCGTGTTAGGTGAGGACGTCCTCGTCACCGGCGCGGGCCCGATCGGCATCATGGCAGCTGCGGTGGCGCGCCACGCGGGTGCACGGCATGTCGTGATCACCGACCTCAACCCTTATCGGTTGGCTCTTGCCGCGAAGATTGGGGTCACTGCAGCTGTGAATCCCCAGGTAACTTCTGTCAACGATGTTCAAAAGCAGCTGGGAATGCAGGAAGGCTTCGACGTGGGACTCGAGATGTCGGGAAATCCCGCTGCCTTCCGAGAAATGCTTGCCAACATGAGCCACGGTGCCAAGATTGCGATGCTCGGCATTCCCGCTGCAGAAATGGCCATCGATTGGCACCAGGTCATTTTCAGCATGTTGACCATCAAAGGCATCTACGGCCGCGAAATGTACGAGACCTGGTACAAAATGACGGTCATGCTGGAGTGCGGCCTCGACATCTCTCCGGTGATCACGCATCGCCTTTCCTATCGCGATTACGAGGAAGGTTTCGAAGCCATGCGCTCGGGGAATTGCGGGAAAGTCATTCTTGACTGGCGAGAACAGGAACTCGGTGGGGTTCACGTGGCAGTTCAGCGGTCCCTAGCTTCCTTTACAACTTAGACATAATGTTTCGTGACGATCGCCCGCCCGGGTGGTGCGCTCAGGCGTCGTGGCTCACGAAGCCGCGGCTCTGCACGTCCTGGTGTATGGAGATTGATTCTCGCGGTATGACAAAGACAAAATGGACTGTTTTTCTGTTTCTGGCCCCCAGTTTGGCTCTTGCGCAACAGCCCAGCGCGAACCCGACCACTCTTGCGGACCCCGAGACCGTAGTCGTCACGGGAACCTTTGAGCCCATTCCTTTGTCCGAGTCGAACCGCACGGTCGTTTCCTTCGACACCGAAGAAAAGGCACTGCTCTACAACTCGTGGGTTGACTACCTACATCTGGATCCTTCTGTGGACCTGAAACAGCGAGGAGCTGACGGCGTACAGGCCGACCTTTCCATTCGGGGCGCCTCCTTTGGCCAGTCTCTGGTGCTCTTGAACGGGCTGCGCGTCAATGACCCCCAAAGTGGGCACCACAACATGGATATTCCGGTACCGCTAGAGGCCATTTCACGGATCGAGGTACTCCACGGCGCGGGATCAACGTTGTACGGTGCCGATGCCGTGGGTGGAGCTGTGAACTTCCTTACCGCTCGACCCCGAGCGACCGAGATCCGGGGGAGAATCGGCTTCGGGAACTTCGGCTTCAATCAGCAACGGATCCTCGGATCGTACCTGGCCGATCGATGGTCCGAGCAGCTCACCGGCAGCCGAGATGTTTCGAGCGGTTTCCGCCCGGACCGGGATTACAGAAGTAGCTCGGCATCCTCCGAAACCAGGTTCGAGAGTAAGCTTGGTGAAACCGACCTTCTCCTTGCAGGAAGCGATCGTCCCTTCGGAGCTGATCAGTTCTATGGCAATTTTTCTTCCTGGGAACGCACCAAAAGCTGGTTTGCCTCCATCCGCCAGGATCTGCGAACAAACACCAGCGTGGCCTTTGGTTACCGTCGCCATTCCGACGAATTTGTCCTGCTCCGGGACGATCCCGCAGTTTACGAAAACAACCATGTGAGCCAGAGCTGGCAGGCTGCCGTGCGGCGGCGATCCACTCTCTGGAATGACTCTAGGCTTTACTACGGCCTCGACGCCGACCGCGACCAGATCGACAGCCAAAACCTTGGTCACCATGCCCGCAACCGAGGGGCAGGGTACGTCAATCTGGATGTTCAATTCTTTCATCGCCTCTTCCTATCCCTGGGCGCACGGGAAGAAATCTTCAGCGGAGGAACCGCACAATTTGCCCCCACGCTCGCCGCTGGCATTTGGTTGAGAAAAGGATGGAGACTCCGCGCCAGCGCCAGCCGTGCCTTCCGTCTACCAACCTATACTGACCTCTATTACAGCGATCCAGCGAACCTCGGCAATCCTTCTCTGAAACCCGAGTCTGCTTGGAGTTTTGAAGGGGGTCCGGAGTGGAATCCAGGCGGGCGAATCTCAGCCCAACTGACCGCCTTCCATCGCAGAGATCACAACGACATCGACTATGTTAAAAGTGCTCCCGCCTCGCCTTGGCAAGCGACTAACATTCAAAATCTCGTTTTCACTGGTGTCGAAGCCTCCGTAAGGTTCAAGTTGTCCCAATCCCAGGAAATGCAATTGGCATACACCGCCCTTCATGGCGATCAGCAGCCCTTACCCGGCGTGCTGTCCAAGTACGTTTTCAACTATCCCACCCACAACGCAACGTTTTCCTGGCTTGGTCAATTGGGTAGCGTTTTCAGTGCGCGCACCCGGGTGGGAGTGATCCAGCGTGCGGGGCATGACGCTTATCCCGTCTGGGACGTGTCCGCTTCCCGCACCAATGGAAGGATCCGTCCTTACCTTCAATTCTCGAACCTGAGCAACACCGGATACCAAGAGATTCCCGGGGTGGCGATGCCGGGCCGAACCGTTGTTGGAGGTGTTGAACTCTTGCTTCTGTCTCGCGCGCAGACGCACTCAGCAGATCCAGAACGGCAATAACGTTGGCTAGAGAGAGGTCCACTACCGGCGGTGAGGTACTGGTGACGACTGTCGCTAACTTGAGTGATACCACGCTACAGTTGCCAGGCATGGACGAGGAACGCATCCCTCGATTGAAGAACTGCCACGCCCGTAAGCGGTCGATTTCGCGGCTACATTCCAGCCGGTACGTAGACTCTGTCGGCTGCGACCAACTCCGCATTCGGCACCTCTGTACGGAGCTTGAACGGTTGGAACCCAGCCTTTTTTTCTGGCTTGGCGAGAAACGTCAGCAGGAATTGGCGAGTCAACCGGTGACTTAAATCATCCAAATAAGGAGCAAACGAGACCGGAGCCCCGAAACCTAGGTAGTAGGATTCTCCCCCTGTCTCGTCGGAAATCTGGGAGAGATAGTTCTGTCCCCAATTCATACGCCAGAAACTGTGGCCATAGTGGCCCACGCCAGGTGTATAGATCGAGTAAATGATGACCCCCGCGCGCTGCGCTTCTTCAATGGCGGAGTCCACATAAGAGTTACTGGGTCCGCCACCCCCAAAGCGATCGATGCCGTCGGAAACCATCAAGATCTCGCGGCGAACCGGGCCCTCGGGCCAGCGCTTGATCAAGTCGACCAAAGAGAAGTAGGGGCTTGGAGAAGCGCCCGGGTCCCCCAACGGAAGTCGCAGCGCTTTGTCCGCCTGCGTATGGTCATTGGTGGGATTCTGTAGGATTTCCGCGGTGCCGTTTCGCATGTACGCGACACCGATCGTCGTGGTTGAGGGCTGCGCATTGATGAATTGGCGTAGGTCTTCCAACTGCGAACCGAGGCTGGTGCTGGCAGCGTCATCGATCAGGATGAACAGTTGAAGTCCTGCGCGCTCTCCTTGCAGTGAGATCCAGTCGGTAACCCTAGCCCGATCGTGACCTTGATATACCATCACGTCTTCGCGGTTAATGACGGGAACGCTGGAACCGTGACGAGGTTCGACGGTCACCACCACATGGACCGGAACCCCAGTAGATGAAGCCTCCTGGGCCACCGCTGACCACGGGCCACTTGCGAGTGCTGCCACCGCAAGAAGTGCCCCTTCAATCATAAGGTGGGGTTTTCTCATCGAACCTCCTTGGGAAATAGTGGGAAAATCGCTGCTGAGGATAGAGGGAACGCTACTCCGCCGAGATGAAACCTGTCAACGCGAAGATTCCTGCTGAAATCGTTCGAATGGTTGCCTGGCCGAAATTGTTTCCTTCTGGCACCCAGAGACAACTGAACTTATCAGACACAACAATCACAACATAGCATGGGTAGGGACTTCATTGACCGGCAAGCGTAGAATCTGCTTGACGCGCCAAGAAAGCAATGAAGAACGAAATTATTTTGAAACTCAACCGCCAACTGGCTTCAGGCATTCAAGACGAAGCGGTTGTGGTCTATGCGTTAACGTTGATCCGGAAGCTCTCTGAGGTTGTGCATGCGACGAAAACCTACCCAGTCCTTAGGTTTTACGCCGATTGGGCCGGATACAAGCTCGGCTACTATGCACCAATCGGTGAGTGCTTCAAGCCCCACTTCGACACGATCAATATCGGCGGCCTTCATCACGTCACCGACTCCCGGCCGAACTCGAAAGTTCTTTTTCAGAAGGGAGGCGATCGGAGTTTCTACGAGACACAAATTCGCAAAGAGATTGCGGTGCAAAAGTGGGACGCTACCATGGACCTAATTGCGGCCGCAAGGAAGAAAATATTCGGCGCCGCCACGTCATTGGAGAATCCATCACCATGACCCGTTCCAGGACGGAGTTCGAACGCCAGTCACTAGAGAAAATCGAGCGTCAGGTATGAGTGCTGAGGGCTCTGGAAGAATGCCTCAAGCGCAGTTCTCCCAAAGACGAGCGTGATCTCAGAGACATGGTCGAAGCTGCGGTCCAAGATGTGGACCATCCCGGCGCAACTCTTACGCTGATCGAGGCCCATGGGAGGCGGCAATGGACGTGGCGCAAAAGTCGGAAGCGACGGAAGCAATGAGCAGGAGATAATGCTACCCTTTTGACCAACTCTCGGTCTGACTTGAATCACCCGCTGTCATGCGTCTTTGCGATACGTGACACGAAGAAAGATCCGCCCTTGGAAAAAACATTCGGTTGGCTGTTAGAATAAATGGCACTACCGGAGCGGGAGTAGCTCAATGGTAGAGTAGCGGCTTCCCAAGCCGTTGGTTGCGGGTTCGATCCCCGTCTCCCGCTCCAATTTCTCTCCACTCGTCCTCATTCGCGATGCGGGGCGCCCGCCCGAAAGTGGACTCAACCGACAAGTGAACGGGATGCGTCTTATCCAGAGAAGTGTGTGGACGGACTGTGGCTGTGCTCCGCTCCAAAAAAGAACACTCAGGGCGCTGCCTTACCATTCTATCCCACTCATATCTGTAGTAATGTCAATCACTTGTGGGATAAGTGCGCAGAGCGCATCGTCACCAAGCCATTTCACCTCACATCCCTATAAACCGTCGGTTGCACAGTCAATGCCGCTCGTCAAAGGAAAGCAAATCCCCTCCGCACAGCCGTAAGGTTGTCACTGACAATTGAGTTGGCAAGTGACAAAGGGAATTCTGTTGGGGGGCATTCCAGGATTGTCCGGCAGCCAACGGCGGCAACAACGCAGGCGGAGAGTCATCAGGAGAAGTCCGAAACTATGACCGCTGCCACTCGCCAAAATCTTGGCGTGACGCGGAGAACCGAGATAGGAGATCTGTGAGGCTGCCGGGTGTCGAACCGGCTAGGGGGAGGAAGGATGCCCGCCGTTCGACCAGTCGTCTCCGTTTGGAGCGTTGAATGCTCTTCATGTCGTGCTCAAGGCGAACTGGCGGCACGGAACGGAGCGGAATTGCCGTTGGCGTGTTGGCGATTGCTCGTGAGCAAGAGCTTCAAGCGAAGCTCGAACCTTGGAAAATGGGGAAAGAAGAATTATGAGACGGGGTCTATTTGTAACGGTCGCATCCATACTGCTCTTTACGATTGCTGCAATGGCACAAGAAGTTCGGAATGAAGTGAGCGTGCAAGGAACAGGCTTCTTTACCAAAGACAGCAACGGCAACGGAATCTCGCGGACTACGACGAAAACTGGGGGTCTGGAAGTGGGATACCGCTATCACATCAATCGTTGGTTATCCGCGGAAGCAAATTACGGTTTCGACCGAAACACGCAAAGATATTTCTCAGATGCGGGACAATCCAGAGTCCAGTCTGACGTACATGGCGTCACTGCCGATGTGGTTGTGAACCTGCCGCTCCACCTCAGTAAGTTCAGTCCATACACGCTGGCTGGAGGCGGGGGCCTGATCTTTCATCCCACCGGCAACGGCGGCGGATTTGTGCCGGGCGCGGACACCCAGGCAAACGGCGCATTCCTGTACGGCGCTGGCGCTGACTACGTCTTGACGGACCACTTTTCGTTGCGCGCTGAATACCGGGGTTTCGTATACAAGGATCCGGACTTCGGCCTTCAGAGCTTGAAGACTGATACTTGGACGCATACGGCTCAGCCCTCAGCTGGCATTGTGTACAGGTTTTAGGCGCGCCTGGGCAGCCGGGCGAATCATGCCCTCCCCCTTGTCCCGGCTGCCTAACTTCCTCGAGAGAAAATCCAGAAAACTCCACTGATCGAAAGTTTGCGCGCCCGGCGGCTGTCATAACAGACGAAAGGGCCGAGACCCCTCTTTACAAACGCGGCTTCCTGGTGAGCCCATTGAACGACAACGTCCCTGCCAGCGAAAGGTGACGGCAAAATCACAGCCGTGTCCCCTACTTCCTCATCCATGTGATGCCGTTCAAAACTTCGCAAGGTGTAACGCGCTTTAGGGCAGTTTTTCTACCGGGCACCCTCAGCCATTCAGCAACTCTCAGGAATCGCTTTACGTCAGGGAGAGACTCACGCCCGCACCAGATCGCAATCTCTTCGGGGCTTCACCAGCGGCGCGGCAACTCGCCAACGGTTGGCACCTGACAAAGTGGCCAGTCGAAGGATTGGAACCCCTTGTGCGTTTGCAACTCATCCCACCTGACGCCACTTTTGCGGCCACCCCGTCCCCCAATGGAATAGGGGAGCACCGGATTGGTTTGCCGTTGGTACGCAAAATGGTGTGTGCATAAGCGGCAATGAGATTCGAACCAAGGCACATCACTTAGAAAGAAACGGAGACTTGCGAAGTATGCATACACCGGCGTTTACACTCGGAACCTCTGGCTTTCGGCCGGTGTCTGCCGCTGGCGAGCTGGGAGCCTTAAGACAGGCGAGCCCAGAACTTCGGATCGAATTCGAGAAGATTGTGTCACACGGCCTGCCACGGTTCCGGCGGGTGGCAATGCGCTGGCTGCGCAATCCCGAAGACGCTGAGGATGCCGTGCAGGATGCGATGCTGTCGGCGTTCAAGCACATCGCCGCGTTCGACGGCCGGGCTCGGCTGTCCACCTGGGTCATGGCGATCGTGATCAATTCGGTACGCATGCAGTTACGGCGCCGTCCTCGATGCCACATCGTGTCGCTTGACCAGACGCCGGAGGAAGGTCAATGGGCCATTTCGCAGTTGATCGCTGACCCGAGGCCCACGCCGGAGCAGACGCTGGAACAATGCGAGTTGCTCGAACTTGTCACGAAGCTAACCGGGAGCCTTCCACCTTCGCAGCGCACGGCTCTGCGGGTCCGCCAACGAGACGGACTTTCCATAAGAATGGCGGCAGAGGCGCTGGGCGTGCCCGAGGGAACTTTGAAAGTGCAGCTCGCTCGTGGCCGAGCCAAACTAGTGCAACGATTTCACGAGGCTGCAGGCGGACGTCGAACCAAAGCCGCGATCCCTGATGCCGCGGCAAAGCGCAAAGTGTGTTCCTCCAGCTGTCGAGCGGATCCTGCGCAGCGTGTCGTACCCCCGATCGCTGCTTTCCAAGAACGAGGAGGATACGAAGGCTGGGTTGGCGCATAGCAGTGATTCCTAGACCGCAATTCACAAACAGCAGCCTCACAGTTTTCTGGGAAGTCGCAGTGCGGGCTCTCCGGTTCCGGCGTGACTTTTCTCACTTCCTCCCGCGCGGTCCGGACCAACCGACCCGGCCGCAACCACCCTCCCTTTCTGCTCGGCATAGTTCGAGTTCGAACGCCTCAGCTTTGCAGTTCGTGCAACTCCGGGCAGCACGGTTGAGGCTTGCTCGCTTCGGCAGAAAATGAACCAGCACAGCTGTGAGGGGGAGCACAGTATGGGATCGTTTGCGGCGGAACTTTACGCGATCGATCACAGTCAGGACTTCGTATCTTGATCGAGCGCTACTGTGCTGTCAGCGTCCAAAACATTTCTCGCCGCATCAAGGAGCACAAAGGCCAGACAGGCCGGTGGATCCTGGAGTGGTTCGCACGACCAGCGAAGTGGTGAGCACACCAAGCGATGGAGGCAATGACTACCGGACGGTCGAGAATACAATCCCCCTGCCGAGTGCTGGCAAATCGCGGGCCTATGGCGAGGTGAACGCCTGCAGCTCTTCCCGCGCGGCCTCGCTGAAGTCCTTCAGCGGATCGATTCCCCCTCCGCTCTTTATCAGCTCACGTAGCTCGCGGACAGTCTTGTTCGGTGCGAAGTAGGTGTCGACCGTTGCTTCCATGACCTTCTCAGCGCACGCGACAGTTCGGGCCGAGGACAGGACGCGCATTCTGCTGATAATGGAGTAGAGGGCGACGAGGTCCTGCATCTGAGGCTGGTTGGTCAGCATGGCATCGCCATAGGTTTTCGATGCCGCAACGATGAAATCCTTGTAGAGGTCGTCTCGCTGCGAGAGTTCGTGGGCGAGCCGTCCGGAGCGCGCTTGGTTACGTACGCTCAGCCAAGTCGTAATGCCCGATGTCAGACCGCCGACCAAGGATCCGGCAAGCGCCGACAGCGCCGAGAGGTATGCAGCATCATGCATATATGGTTACTAGGAATTCCGTCACAGTTATTACTTTGACCCCAAAGCGGCGCTCTTCCCATCGACCTTCTTTCCTGTGGGTGCTTCGGCGAGGGGCCGATTCAACCTTGTTTCAGGTGGTCGGTCTTCGCTGTGGGGCCGAGGTGTCAGCGCTCAGGAACTGCGTGTTGTTCCTCGAAGCAGGACTCCAGATTCTTGAGGTCTACTTCAACGCGGGGCTGCGAGCCTTCTGATGCCGCTCTGAGATATTGGACCGGCCACGAAATTGGCTGCCCTAGCTCGCGAGCTGCATGCAGGGGCCAATACGGATCTCGCAGAAGTTCGCGGGCGATGATGACGGCATCCGCCTGTCCGCTAACCATGATGTGCTCGGCCTGAATGGGCGATGTGATCATCCCGACCGCACCCGTGAGGATGTTGGCTTCCCGGCGGATCTGTTCTGCAAACGGCGTTTGATAACCGGGACCGGCCGGAATCTTGGCATGCGCTACATTGCCGCCCGAGGAACAATCGATCAGGTCGGCTCCAAGGTCACTCAGTTGGCGGGCGAGTTCAACCGACTGCTCAATATCCCAGCCGCCATCGATCCAATCGGTCGCTGAAATGCGAACAAACAGTGGTGCGCGCTCTGGCCACAAACCTCGAACGGCGGCAACAGTCTCGCGCAAAATTCGAGTGCGATTCTCAAATGAACCCCCATAGGCATCTGTTCTTTGATTGCTGAAGGGCGACAGAAACTCATGAATCAGGTATCCATGAGCAGCGTGAATCTCAAGGACACGGAAGCCCGCTTCGCAGGCACGACGCGCCGCAGCGGCAAAAGCAGAAACGATGTTCTTAATACCGTCGAGAGAGAGCGCGTGCGGCATCGGATAGTCATCGGTGAAGGCCAATTCACTCGGGGCAACGACATTGTTCCAGCCCCCCTCACTTTCGGGGACCCTCCCGTGGCCTGCCCACGGCCGGTGGGTGCCGGCCTTGCGACCGGCATGAGCTAACTGCATGCCAGCCACGCTGCCTTGCTCATGAATAAACCGGACGATTCGAGCCATCGGCTCAATGTGATCCTCCATCCAGATGCCCAAATCGTGCGGACTAATCCGGCCCTCGGGAAGAACTGCAGTTGCTTCCGTAAGCACCAGTCCAGCACCGCCTACCGCGCGGCTGCCGAGATGCACGAAATGCCAGTCATTCGCGTATCCGTCAGTGCTGGAGTACTGGCACATGGGCGAAACAAATACCCGGTTCGCAAACGTAATGTCCCGAATCGCGAGCGGATCAAACAGGTGAGTCATAGGGTTGTACACTTCCTCTCCCAATCTACTGTTTGATGCGTCGGTCACGCCCGCGGGTAAGCACTCAACAGAAAATACAGACCTAGCGCTCCAATGTTCCGGTAGTAGTTGTCAGCGGAGGTGCTCCTATCGAAAGTGGCGTCTCAGGCTCGGCCAAAACTCACGAACAACGTTGAAACCAATGTCGGAGCCCATGGAAATGCCAAAGCTAACCGTACCATCTCCCGCGCTGGTGATGCTGCGCGGCTGCCAGGCGCGCGAAATGAAGGCCGCACCGGCCGCACTACCAATGCGAGAAAAGGAGAAAGACTGGTTGCCGCCGTCGTGCCGTGCGAGCAGCGTGCTCACAACGGCGTACTTGGTTCGCCGGAAAAAACCAGTTTGCCCGGAGACGAAGTAGCGATTGTCCTCATGCAGCGCGGCGGACACACCGTACTCCAAGGTTCCGCGAATGAAGTTTTGAGCGTAGGCGTTTCCAATGCGCTTACCGTACCCCTCGCCGCCACCTCCCCATTCCTTCGGCGTATCTTCCAATTGTGAGATTCCCGCCGTGGCCGCTGCCGTTATAAAAGGCTGGGGGCCCGCTACCCTAACCAGGTAATTACGGAACCGCTCACCCCTGCTCATGGGTACAAATTCTGCGGGAGGGGAGCTGGAACCTGTGCTCGAGATCGCGCGGGGAGCGTCGCATTCGGGCCGATCATCTGCAACAGCGTGCTTGGCTGAACTTGTGTCTTGCGTGTAAAATCCAGTTCCGTGACCGTTTGCTTCATTAGGGACTTTTTGGGCGACTGAGGCAATTGTGCAGAGCAGTACGGAGGCAAATGCAAAAAGGAACCGTTTCATGTTCTTTCTTCTTTCGCAGGGAACAAAGGTGTTGGAGCTCTGCCGATAATCTCCCGCTCTGAGCGATCGCAAAGGCGAGTACGAAAATGAAGGGCCCGTGTTTCGCGACGGCAGTGCGTTCTAGACTAGTCGTCCCTACAAGAGCACCCAAAGTTCCAATCCGAGGGGACATAAGGCTGCAATGCCCATAGCTCTGTTATAAGCACTTGCGCGCCCAGTAGGCAGAACGCCTATCACGCGCCCCGTCTCCAGGGTGCCAATGGCTTGGCGAATGCCAATGTTGCCTAACGGGTTGAGTGCGGCGCTTGAGCGGGAATGGATGACAGGAGCTTTTCGATCGCACGATCCATCGCGTGACTCATTTCACTCACAACTGCAGGCACGCTTCGCTCAGCTACGTTCTCGATATCGGACACGCTGTTGGCCCAGACCGTTGTACCCCTGCGAATGTCTGTCATCTGCGCAGAAAGCGCAACTTCGACCTTGACCCCACCCTCGTAATCGACCTCCTCGAGCTTCTCCAGGCGTCCGGTGATTATGTAGTCCGAATGGGACCGTCCGTCATACACCGTTACGTCCGCGAAGTTGCCGCTAGCACGTAGACGATCCGCGATCGCAGTTGTCACGAACTGGCGCGGGTCAGCTGCCCACCGATGGTAGTCATAGAAACCGATCTGTTCGGCCGACACACGGTACACGAGCGGACCTTGGCGCAGGTAACCTGGCGATCTGAATTCCCGTACGGCAAGGGATGCGTGCACGTCTGGCCCGGCGGGTGGATCAGACACCGCAGGCACGTGCAGGGTGTAGTAGCTTGAGTATCTTATTTTGCCCGCGCATCCCACGAAAGTGATCGAGACCGCGAGAGCGATTGCCAGAGCTGTGGCGTGTCGTAATCTCATGCTTCGAATCGTCCTATTCCGGGACTTTACGTTCCTTAGGTTGCTTGATTCGGATCAAGCTCCACGGCCGCTGCTTCAGTTGGTCCGTTAGTTGATCCAAGTTGTCGGTGGCCACGCGCAGGTTTTCTACCGTGTCGTCAATCTTGAAGTCGTTGGCCCGCACCATACCCTGTATAACCGTGAGTACGTTCTTGGCTTGTTGCAGAGTTTCTTGGACTTCGGCGAGGTCCACGCGTATCGGCTCGCGCACCTCCTCGACCACCCCATTCACGTTCTGAATAGTGGAATCGGCATGGTCAACCACCGGGCCGACCTTGGCGATCACAGCATCAGCATGCTGACTCAGTGCCAGCAATTGATCCGCGATATGGTCAATTTTCGGGCGCTCATCCGTAATTACAGAGTTCAAGTTGGCGAGAAGAGTTCGCGCGTCACCGCTAATG
>WNFQ01005713.1_pt1 | contig 13122 bp, 17 predicted proteins | sample 5400171 | NCBI WGS metagenome assembly WNFQ01 (sample SAMN13153356, study PRJNA577476) | soil metagenome | isolation source: 20 cm soil under Madrone tree | place: USA:California | collected 2016-06-14
CCTTTGGCTGTTAGCATCAGCACTGGTGTGCGTACCCGCGCGCGCAATTCTCGCAGGACATCAAAACCCTTGATGTCCGGTAACATCACATCAAGCACGATCAAATCGTAATTGCCGCTTGCTGCCGCGTGGCTGCCCTCAGCACCGCTATGTACGACCGATATCACGAACCCTTCAGCTTCCAAGTAACGTTGTACGAGCTCACACAGATCGGGGTCGTCGTCCACGATCAGCAAACGCGCATGCTTTCGCATCGCTTCTTCCGCTCTTGCAACCTGGGCCATGTATAAATCCTGAACAGTGAAAAAAGCGGATCCGTTACGCCGAATTCACAAAAGCGTTCGGGACCTCTTCATCACGCAATCATAGCTGAACCCTCAGCGTCCGTTGAAGGCCGGAGCCGGGCGTGAGGCTCGAATTCGCTTCGCAGCCAAGGTTGACGCGCGTAGGAAGAACCGAGACGTGAACCCAACTACAATGCTATGGATGGTGTTGATGTTCTGGAACCCACCAACCCGGGAGGAGTTTGGGAATGCGTAGCTTTTTGGCCCAAGGTCCCCACTGGGGTTCAAACTCAGTCAGGACATTCCCGATACCAATCTGAAGGAACTCGCTCGCCATGTGCTGTTCCGCGTGTGTAATGTCGTTATAGCCATGCGGAAGGATCCCCATCCCAACGAACCCGCCGGCAGCCGCCGCAGCGAAATTGCTTGCGGCGAAGGTAGTTCTTCCGGAATCGGTCTTATCGAAGATGGTGAAGGCAAGCGCATGTACGGTTCGGGCGAACGGATTCGTGCTGGTCGAACGGAGGTAGCGGGGATCCTCGCGCAGAAGGGCGCCTGTCAAAAATTGGGCGGTGTTTCTGGAGGTACGATCCGCCAGTCTGCATCCATAGTTTCTGCCGAATGCGCCGGCGCCATCTTTCCATTCCTTGGGATATTTGCTCGGTGGGTTGATCATCCCCAGTCCCGCTCCTAAAGCCGGCAGAATGAGGGCTGGTGGGCCGAAGGATTTATGGGCATATATTTGAAACTTATCCTGAAATGTAAGAGGAGCTCTAGTCAGTCGCGGAGACAAGATTGGAAATTGATTCAAGTGCGTTGCAGGGTCCGCCGGCGATGATGGAGTTTGCTCCGGCGCCTGATCCTGTGGCATGGGGGCATCGGGAAGAGTGGCGATCACTGCATCATCCGCAGAGGGCGTGCGCTTTTTGGCCCGGTCGGACACAGCCGAATAGTCATCCTGTGAACGCAGGGTAGATGGGGATCGGCTTTCCAAATCTTGCGAGAAGAGGGCGCAAGGGTCAGCAGCAATTATCGCAGCGGCAGCCAATAGGATGCCCAACAAATTTCCAAATCTAAGGCGATGACTCGTCATAGTTCTCCGCGCAGGAAAGGTATTCCTGCTTCAAAGTACCGGCATCATGACGAGAGAGCCGTCAGGATGCGTGGGGTGTTTGTAAGAATTTGTATGGTTCCAGATTAAGGACGCTTGAGGGGCTTAATGTGTGGTAGTCGGGAATCCAATGGCGACGCTAATTTGTCTAGTTGACCCCTGCAGAGGAGACGAAGTCGTTCTCGGGTTGTGTTTCCGTGGTAGTAACGACGCTGGCTAGATGGCGGACCGCAGTCACCTGTGCGTTAATGACATCCCGCCGAAAACAGCCCAGAAGCAAGGAGCACTCCTGCGCGGAATACCTCTCCAGGATTGACATGATGAATACAAAACGCTCGAATGAATTGAGTGCTACGATGCGGGCGAAGTCGGGGTACGCCTGCACCTCTGCGGGCACGTTTCCGATCAACGGCGACGACCTTGCCCCATTCGACTCGGTTTCTTCGCCCTGGTGAGGGCAAAGCAACCGGATTGCGCGAAGGGTGATGCTGCGCCGAGCCCACGAATGCGCCCGCTCCTTGAATACGTAATTATTCCTCACGGAATCCTCAAATCCAGAGAGGAAGCATTGCTCGGCCCTTGTAGGATCTGCGGTCAGTAGGAGAGATAGCAAGAAAAGACCGTTCATGTGCTCGACGTATATGTGGCAGAAATCACGACGGGTGGCATATACGTTTGATCGTGTGTTTTTGCACTTTTGTGTCACTTCTCCTCCTTCTTCCGTTGCGGCCAGCCCTAAAATTCGTTGGGGAACAGCGTGCCTCCATTCGAGAATTAATAAAGGAAGTGGCACTTGTAGCTGACGGTGCCCGATCGGCGCCTTTTCAATGTTTCTGGATATTGTCTGACGTGACTACCGTTGCATCGATCCCAGCGGGCCGATGTGCGTTTTCATCAACTCGCAGCAAGACCGGCGTATTGACGGGCAGTTCCACATTCGAACCTCTGGCTAGAAAAGCATCGTATATGTTCACGGCTCCGCCGAAATAACCAAAACCGATCGCCGTAGTCGCCGACGCTTGAGCTGCGCCCGCGCCAAGCAGTCCGAATCCTTTATTCCCTTCACCTGCCCGGGACCAAGCAGTTTTGTCGACGGTGATATCAGCAACAGCCCTTGAGGGGCCGATAAGCGAGATCGGAGCGCGCAAGCGAGAAAAAGTCGACGTCGTCGCTTTCACGTCGCCTTCGAGCCCGACCGCGAGGCCTTGGCCCCCTGCCGCCTGGATGCCGGCAACGGTCGCGAACAGCTCAGTTGTGTTCCCGTCTGGGGTGTGTGCAGAATGAAACGAGAACAAGAGTCCACCATTCTTCTTCATCCAGCCAGCTGCCACGGCTTTGGTGACCGCGCCCTCCAGTCTTGTGCCTGGCGGGTAGACGAGAACGTGATCCTTGTTGTAGTACGGACGAGGCACCACGGCTTCGATCGGCGACCCAGCGGCGCTCATCGCCGAGTTCAGAGGCGTCAAAAGACGAACGTGAAGATAGCCATCGTCGGGCGGAGAATGAGTCTCAGCCTGATCAACCGACGGTGGTGTTTCAACAGCATCGAGGAGTGTTGCATCGAAGATTGTTCCTTGGCTGAGGTATTCGGGGTGATAAGGTAAACTCGTCACGGCGGCCTGGCTCAATCTTTGCAATTTGTTGGGTTCGGACAAGGGCTTAGCAGCATCTTTCATCTTCTGACGGACGCCGGGACGTTGAGACTTGGGAAGGTACTGAGCCGTTTTTACATCACTGACTCCAACGGTTGAGTCCGTATGAATCGGCAATGCGGTGCCATCGGGAAGGATAACGCTGTCAAAGGCCACGTTCGCTGTTCGCGAGCGCGTGAAATCGCCACGCAGAAGCTGTCCTTTATGCCTGGGCGCACTGGAAATTGACGAGATATGTCCTTTAACCGTCGAGCCCTCTGGAATTGCGATAGTCGTGCCGGCGTAAACTGGCTCAACCAGTTTTGCTGTAATTGGCTCGCCTGACTTAGTGATACGGAGCCCCTTCTCGAGTCTGCAGCGAAGGTCATTACCTGCTCCCACCACGATCGTATTTTGTGAAGACTGAGCGTCGTGTGCGGCCGCAAGTGATGCGGATGCGGCAAAAACCGAAAACGATATAACTACGCTGTTGATGCACCACTTCATTATTCACCTCGCTGACATTGGATAAATCGATTTCGAGCCGGAGCAGAACTCTTGCAACCGATCCCGTTCTCTGGAAGTTAGCTCGGCTTGTTATGCGGTGCGGTCAGAATGCGTGAGGAAGACGTAAGGATTTGTATTGAAGGGAGACTCAAGCGCGTCTAACACCGGACCGCGGCGGAAGCGGTTATCCCAAAATTATTCTCTGTCCTCGCGAACCGACGCGGGCCGGTACAGTCAAAACTACGTCCAGGTTCATCCAAACTTTCTTTATCCCAATGAGCGAGGTCTTGAAGGCACTTCATTGGCTGACTTGATGGAGGCCACGGGGCTTGAGAAAGGCGGCATCTATCGGCACTTCCCGAGCAAGGAAGCGGTGGCCGTTGAGGCCTTCGAGTACGCATGTTTGCCGCGAGAATACATGATCTCGATACGATTTCGAACAGCGTGCTCGGGCGCCCCGTTGGGAGTGCAGCAAAAGCTGATGCGTCACGCGAACATCTCGACCACCATGAACGTGTACGGTGGGCGCCTAATGGACTATTTTGGACTAGAGTCGAAAATCTTAATTCCTCGTAACCTTATGATTCGTCGAGCCAGGCGCGGATAGTGACGCAGCGTATGCCATCCGATCAATCCCGTAATCTTTGCCCCCCGCGCCGCTGGTTTCAGCATCTTCTGGCGCAGAGAGCTTGAATCGTAGGGTTTCGTCGTCCGGGACTGGGGAACACCCAATCTCCGGTGGATTCCGGGCAAAGCCGCTTCCTTTCGAGGAGAATGGTCGCAACGTCCGGGTCCAAAGGCAGTTCGTCCTGCGAATATTCGGACGTGAGTTTTGTGACCTGGCTCGGGCGTAACCTTCCTTGACGACCATGACTAGGCGCTCGAAATCCACCGAATGCCAGCGCAAACCCAAGACCTCGCTGATGCGCAGCCCTGTGCAGCCCGCTAGAAGGACCATCGATCGATATGGTTGCAGAAGCTGGTTGAATAGGGCGACGAACTCCTCTTCGGTTAAGATGCGCGGGGCGCGGAGCCGTTTGCTGACTCCTTTGAGCTCGACCAGGCCGATCGGGTTCCGTTCGATGGGAGTCAACTCCCAGAGCATAGCCTTCTCGAACAGTCGGTACATCAGCCCGCGCAGGTGACCTTTGGTTTTGGGAGCGACTGGCAGTTTTCGAAGCCAGTCTTGTACCAGGTAGGGTTTGATATCCTTCAGTAAGGACTTTCCCCACTTCGGGGAAATGTGGCTGTTGATCCGGCTGCGGTCTACCTCCTTGGTTGTGTGTGCGGGTTCGCCCAGTTCGATCTCTTCGCTGACGTAGCGATCGAGCAAGTCCTGGAAAGTCACGGCCTCCCGCAATGGTAGGCCGCTGTTGATCTGCAGTCGCAGACCCTCGGCCGCTCGTCTGGCATCGGCCTCGGAAGGGAAGTCCCTCGTGGTCCCCAGCGTTATGGCAGGGGCGAGTGACCGCAGGGTTTGCCCGGTCGCGGTAGCGAAAAATCCATACGTCGGCGCCTTTGGTTCGTTTCTGAAGTTCGAGATTCCCAAATTGATAGCGGTTGCGTCTAGGCAACTTGTCCTCCTTTGCCTTGACGCCGCCGGGAGGACCCGGAGCATACCTAACCCCGCAACCATTCGTCCAATTCGGAGATGTAGAAGAGCCATTTCTTGCGTTGTCCGTACCCCATGGGGTGGCCAGGAATGTGTCCGATCCCCGCCAAGCGCGTGATACTCCTCACGTGCATCTGCAGGAACTCCGCGGCAACCTTAGCCGTTACAGGTCTTTCGGAGGCCTGCGGCACCTTTCTGGGCGCGCGTCGATCGCGGTTGTGATTTGAGTACCCACTCTGAGTCACGCAAAGATGTGATCGGTCTGCTCCAGCTGCGACTGAGGATGGTTCTATAGACCCCAACTGACCTTCCGTCAAACGGACAGAGTTTAAGGTTTTGCACCGGACTCAGGGCAAACAAAAATTGCGCACAACGGACTGCAGCGACGGGTTTTACCTCGTCTTGTTCCGAGCCACGGAGCCTGTCACCGAGTCCACCACCCGGGCTGCGTACAGTTTCGAAACTCGGAAGGCGGTGGTCTTCTGCAGTCCCTACCACTGGCAAAATGGGTCTGTTTCCGCTGCAATATAATCCTGATATGGCCGATCGCATTGCGTGCTCGTGCGTCACATGTCCAAAATGCGGGACATGGGTTGTGGTGAAGCAGCCATCCCTGGTGAACCGGGGCGAAGAGAAATTGCGCGCCAACTGTCCCGTGCCGGAGTGTGGAAGGGAGGTTGCTTTCGAATTGGGCGAGACGCGCGTGTTCGAACTGCCGCTGCTTCTTTTCGAGGGGCGGCACTTCTACCGTTCGCTCCTTTTGGACAATGGGCCTCGCAGGCTGGGATCTCGTGTCTCTACGTACAATCGTAGAATTAGTTGTGCCGGGTCAAGGTGAGGCAGCCCCACGTCAGAATTTAAAGGATTTCTATGGCGAAGAAGCGCGGCAACCCGAATTGGGGCAAGCCGGTGGCGCATGCCGGTCCCGTCGGCCCGACCTCATTTGAGGAAGTCGTCAGGGAACTAAGGCTGTCTCCGGAGGACTATGAAGGCTCCCTCACACTCAAGGAGTGGGTACGAAAGAATAAAGAGCAGAAATACATTCCGGACGATCTCCTTAGGCTCTGGGATTTCGAAGTGAAAGGGGACCTGTAAATCGCCCTAGGTCTCCAATGCATGAATCTTCCCACCTCTCTTGGAATCTGGTACCAGGAGAGCGCAGGAGGAACAGGGGATGGTACTTACTGCTGTTTGCTTTGCGGTTGCGCTGCTGTCTCTGACGCTCATCCTTCGGATGAAACGCATCAGGGACGAACGGGAGATGGAGCAGCACAGCATTACGGCGGAGGAACTCCACTCGTTGTTGGCTTCAAACCAGGACGTACTTCTTCTTGATGTTCGCCAGCCCCTCGACTTGTTAGCCTATCCTGAGATCATCCCTGGGGCACGTTGGATTCCGCCGAAAGAAGTACTGGAGAGACCGTCACTGATCCCCAAGGAAAAAGAGGTGGCCGTTTACTGCACCTGTGCTGGCGAGAAAACCAGCCGAGCGGTTTTACGTCGAGCTCTGGCCATGCATTTTTCCCGGATCAAGTTCCTCAAAGGCGGATTGGCGGCTTGGAAGGCCAAGGACTATCCAGTGGAGCCATACCGAGAGGTCTTCCACCTCCACACTCCAAGCGTTGCTCCGCGCTAGCGTCGCTCCGCGTTAAGGATGAAGAGTTCGACCATTGTGCCCATATCGTCGTGACATTCATTGGAGAGTGAGCGCCGTGACTGGGAGAAGGATCATGGCGCGATACTCCGATTGGTCTTTTCGTGCCGAGTGGAAAGGCGAAAAGGCTTTTAGTCGGTCATGCAGGAAGGCGCGGCCTTTAACGTCGGGGTCACCATCGTCGGGCCGGGCGGAGCAGGCACGGAGTTCAGGCTCGGAGAGACTCTGTCCGTATCCCAAAGGCGCTTAGCTGCGTAGAGAAGAGATAGGTATGGACAATCCACGCGACATGGAAACCCATGGTCCCTTCGAGGCACGCTACCTGGCGTTCCTGGAAACGATCACCAGCCTCCGCCCCAGCCTGCACCGTTACTGTTCACGTATGACCGGGTCCGTGATGGACGGCGAGGATCTCGTCCAGGACGCTTTGTTCCAGGCCTATCGAAAGCTCGATACCTTCGACGACAGCCGTCCTCTGGCGCCGTGGCTGTTCCGAATTGCGCACAACCAATGCATCGATTTCCTGCGCCGACACAAAGTTCGAGAGGGAGCAGAGCTCGTTGCCGCAAAGCCAGACCGAGTCATGCCCGTCGATCCTCCAGGACCCGGCCTGGGCCGCGCAGTCGAACACCTCGTGCTGACTCTGCCTCCCAAGGAGCGCGCATGCGTGCTGCTGAAGGACGTTTTTGACTACTCCCTCGAAGAGATTGCGGAGCTGGTGGGCTCTACAGTTGGCGGTGTCAAGGCCGCGCTCAAACGTGGCCGCACAAAATTGGCCGCTATTCCCGGACCAGCGGAGCGGCCGCGCCCGAAAAACGCCGAACTCGCCCAGTTATTGCGTCTCTACGTGGACCGCTTCAACCAACGGGACTGGGACGGGGTGAGAGAACTCATCGCTGCCGACGCCCGGCTGCAAGTGGCCGACCGTTTCCTGGGCCAACTGAGCGAATCTCCTTACTTCGGGAACTACGAGCGCTGGCCTGTCGAGTGGCAAATGGCAGTGGGCGAAGTGGACGGCGAACCGGTGATCATCCGGCTGCACCGCGGCACCGACGGCTGGACACCACAAGCCATCGTTCGCCTCGAGTTGACCGACCGCCGCATCATTCGCATTCTGGACTATGGGCACTGCGCGTGGGTTCTCCCGGCGGCGACCTCTGTCGTCGTGGCCGACCGCCCCTAGTGAATGGTACGGGGGCACGTATCCTGGATCGCTTCGCAACCGTAATAGCAATTGAGAAGACAATTCCAGGAGGACAAATGCACACGAAAGACGCTATTAAATTCGCGCTGACCGTCTCGAATGGAGCGGTGTTAAGTGTAATCGACGAAATGAGCGGCGCTGCAACGACGTTTCCGACACCGAATGGCGGGTGCCACCCGCTCTGGGTCCTCGGTCACCTCACGCTGGTTGAGGGATCGATCCCGGCGATACTTTTCGGAGATAAGAATCCCGCGGCAGAATGGCATCGGTACTTTGGTGAGAACTCGGAACCTGTCGCCGATGCCGGCACGTATCCACCCATCGCCGAGATTCGAAAGAAGTATCAGCAATTGCGCGAGCAAAACCTGAAGCTTCTGGATTCGCTGAGCGAGGCGGACCTCGACAAGCCGACCACGGCGCCTCCCAAAGGGCGCGAGCAAGAGTTCGCTACCTACGGGCAGAGTTTCCTCGTGCTGGCCCTGCACCAGACGATGCATCGCGGCAACGTGACCGACGCGCGACGTGCGGCTGGTCGTGCAGCGCTCGCGACACAGGCCTCTATCTGAGCTCTGCTGATTCCGGAAGTTGACGAGCTTAGGCGCCCAGCCAAGCTCGTCTTCACCGGATCCTTCTGAGTGACGACCCTGAGTGCGTATCTGCGTGGGGGCGCAAACCGGAATAGTGAATGCGAGATCAATTTGATAGGAGACGACCCTGAAATGAAAACTCTTACGGTAGTCCTGGCTTTTCTGCTTGCGGCATTAGACGCTTCCACCATGCAGGCACAGAATCCGAAGTATTCCCCACTCAGCGAATATATGATGACGGCCGAGGCCGAGGTTGCCCTCGCGAGAAGTGCGGCGCCCGAAAACGTTTCGGCGCATGCCACCGTCAAGGTACTTACGGCCTCCGGATACAAGGTCGCGGCCCAGGGCGACAACGGCTTCATCTGCCTTGTGATGCGCGGATGGTCTGCTCCCACCTACAGTCCCGCTCAGTTCCGTGACTAGGTATATGACGCCGGCGTTCGCGCCCCGATCTGTTTCAACACACTCCCGCTCAGTTCCGTGACTTGGTATATGACGCCGGCGTTCGCGCCCCGATCTGTTTCAACCCGCCAGCAGCCAGGCAGGTACTGCAGTATTACGAGCTACGAAGCAAACTGGGAATGGAAGGAAAGACGCCGGACCAGATCAGCGAGAGTGTGCAAGCGGCCTATGCCAGGGGCCAGCTTCCGCGGAGGGATGAAGTCTCGTTCGCGTATATGTGGTCGGCAGATCAGAACCTGGGCACGGGCATTGGCCACTGGCATCCGCACATGATGATCTTCGCTCCGTACTACGACAACTCGCTGCTCGGCAACAACGAGTTCGGTGGCGCGCTCCCGCAGGTGTCCGACGATGCAGGCACGCCGTTTGCCGTGGTTGTCATTCGAGTGGACGACGGCTTGGCTGTGAAGGCCCAAGCAAAATAGGCGTGCGCGAACGGGCGAACTCGTATGGGGAGCGTTAGGTTTGAGCAAGGCTAAGAGTTTGAGCAAGCAGGTCACAAATTTCCGTCATTGTTGCCTGCGCTCGTACTCTCTGTTCGACTGTGGAGGCAGCGCGCTCTTGTGAGTCCTGCTCTTTCAGGCACGTTCTATCGTTTATCGGGACCAATCCGGAGGCATTATTTCCATTGCCCGTAACTCGAGCGGAAACATCCGGTACGTTCCCGTTGACCGGCATTTGCCAACACGGGAGCTGGTCCGGCTGAAAATGAAACGACTGGAAACTGCGTCACGCGCGAGCTTGGTCGATCATCGCCTCCCGCATGCCTTTGGATTTGAGAATGAGTTCAAGCGTCTCGCGGATCGCGCCGTGGCCGGCGAGAGCTTTCGTTGTGTAGTGCGCCGTCTTTTAACCTCCGGAACCGCGTCGCCCACGGCGACAGCGAGGCCAGCGCGGCGCATCACGGGAATATCCGGAAGATCGTCGCCGATGTACGCGATAGCAGCGTCGGGCACGCCTCTTTTTTGGACAATTTCTTCGTAGGCCGGCATCTTCAATGGTTGCTTCATGTAGATGAATTCCATATTCATCCTTTGCACGACGGACCAGTGCAGAGCTCCTACGGCCGGTGATGCAGCCAGTACGAAGGCCAGCTGTGTGCGCGAGTGTGAGGCCTTGGCCGTCGTGTGCGTCAAAGGTTTTGATTTCGAGAGCGATGTTTTCGGTTTGGGAAAATAGGGTGACGCCGCCGTCTTTCATCGTGCCGTCCACGTCCATGAGTAGCACTTTAATTTGCGCGCCGGCGAGCAATGTGGATCACCGCAGAGATGATGGCAGATGTCTTCAACCAGGACGCTTACTCGCGGCGGGTCGCTCAGCACGCAATCGAGAAGTACAACACTCACATTGAACACTGCAATCGCACGATCGAGGCCGCAGAACATGGGGAGGCCATTCGATTCGGAGCCGTGAGGTTGAACAGTTGAGAAGCGAGTTGATGCAGGTTGCCGAGGAGAGAGACGCGGCGACCAGAGAGCGCGACCTCGCGGGAGGAGCTACGGAAGAAATCTGAGATCTTGGCAGAAATGTCTGTCCGTCTGGAGGCGTTGGCGAGCAAGCCGGGCGCGTCGAGCTAGATCTCTGCGGGAAAGACAAGGCTCAGGCCGGTAGCGTTGTCCCAACATTTTATTCGCTGGCTGGCGAGCCTGTGGCGATTCCGGAACGGTTCCTGGGAGTCCTTCGAGCCGCGACCAAAAGTGTTAATTGCATCGGCTGTTCCCACGCCCACTACTTGCGGAAGCCACGTCCTCGTCCAGTCAACGATCACTCAAGGAATGAGTCCCCGGATCAGAGGGCTTCGACCGCGGAGACGGCTGCGGCCGGGCAGGCGCCAGAAGGCAAGGAGAGCAGCGCGGGTTGCGGATAGCCAAGCCCAGGTTCGGATCGGAGGCGGAGAGTGCGAACTAAAGTCAAACGGGCCTCGCTCGGAGTCTGCCTTTTCATTTTCTTATTTGTCGTAATCGACGGCGGTCTGCACCTCAGCTCAAGCGGCGCGTTTCTGGCGGCAGCAGCGGGTACGCCACTTCTAATTCATATACTCAATCGACCGCGGATCGGGGGCTCAGGCGAACAAAGGCCGCCATCTCCATCAAGAAGCGCTTCGGTGCATCGAGTTGCTGACGTGCAAGCAGACCACCCTGGTGCCTTCGAGAGTGAAGTCGTCGTGGGGCAGTAACGCATGCCAGATGTGTTCGACACGAACTCACGCAGGTGGGGGCTGTGAATCGCGCCGCTCGTCGTCGAGGACAATCAGTCCCCAGAGGACGAATTTCAAAGATCTGTGGAAATCTCTCCACCTTGGCAGAGCCACAGACAGGGACGGTCACGCAAAGGTGCCCCAGGTGTCATCCCCACGCTGGCGTGCCCGTCCCGGCGCTTTTCGACTTTCAGTCGCCAAGTAGCGAAAAACAGAAGATGGAGAATGGTAGAGGGTATTTCTTCGCGAGAAGTTCCGATGTCCGGACCTCGTACGGAGAACGGGACTTTCCGTTGTCACAATTTGCCTGTGAGCGTCGTTTTAGGTATGTGGATCCGGGAAGGCGGGCATTATCGTGGGCTCGATGACAGTTCGCGATAGTTCATCGGAGCATTGGGACGAAGCTGATTTCCGGGTGGCTTTCCTCCAGCACTATGCCCGGATCGTCGGGATATTGGTGCGTCTGCTCGGCGATCGCTCGTCTGCCGAAGAAGTGGCGAACGATACCTTCTGGCGTCTGTACCGCCAGCCCGCCCTCCAGGTCGACGGCAACGTCGGTGGTTGGCTGTATCGCACTGCGACAAACCTCGGGATCGATGTGCTGCGCGTTTCTGGTCGACGCCGCCAGTACGAAGAGGCTGCCGGAAGTATCAGTTGGGAAGGCCGGGCCCGGGGTCCACTGGACTCGTTGCTGCTTGAAGAAAAATGCCGGCGAGTGCGTGCCGTGCTGGCCTCGATCAAGCCCGCTCAGGCTCAACTCCTGATCCTCCGTACCTCGGGATCATCCTACAAAGAACTGGCCGAGGCTCTCGACGTGAAGATGAGCGGCATCGGCACGATGTTGAACCGCGCCGAGGAGGAGTTCCGCACCCGTTACCTTGAGCTTCATCCAAACGAGGAGGAAATATGAGCTGCATTCATGATGGAATTCTTCGCGCGCATCTAGACGGCGAACTGGCCGGTGCCGAGCTGGCAGTGGTCAGTCAGCACCTGGCTTCTTGCGCGGACTGCCGCGCCCGTTTCGAAAGGCTACGTGCTGAGACAGCGCGCATGGAGGATTTGTTGATGACCCTGACCCCGGCTGCGGACAGCGTCACCATCAATCCCGCGGTGGCCTATAACCAGTTCACCAATCAATTTGGCACCGCCGATGAGCCACGAACCTCATGGATCTCTCGCCTCTTCGCTCCACACTGGCGTCCCGCTTGGGGCTTCGCAGCGGTGGCAATGGCCGTCACGATTTTGGTGAGCGTCAACCCGGCTCGTATCTGGGCACAGCGGATCTTGGCCATGCTGCGTGTCCAGAAGATTCAGGTGGTCACGATCGATCCCACTACGCTGATGTCCAGCTCCGAACCTGACTCGCGTCCTTACAAGCTGCTCAATCAGTTCATGGCCGACAACGTCGTGGTCACAATGGATCCGGGCAAACCCAACGTCGCTTCGAACACGACGAAAGCTGCCCAGCTGACCGGTTATCCAATCCGCGTCATCGGCGGTTTGGGAGCGCCGCGCGTCGAGGTCACCGGCGAAACCGCATTCCAGATGACCATCAATCGTGATCGTATTACGACCCTACTGGACGAGATCGGTCGTTCGGACATCCGCATCCCGGAGTCGGTAAATGGCGCGTTGATCGCCGTTCACATTCCGAAGACGGTCATCTCGATGTATGGAGACTGTCGGGTTCGACACACCTATGTGAGTTCCAATCCGCAGTCCCAGGCGGAGGCTCTGGCCGAGCGCAAGATGGAACGCATGGCAAACCTAAAGGACACAAACTGCACCTATCTTATTCAAGCTCCCAGCCCAACTGTGAGTGTTCCACCCGATCTCAACATGTCAGACATTGCAGAAGCGGCATTGGAACTGG
>WNFQ01002565.1_pt1 | contig 13116 bp, 9 predicted proteins | sample 5400171 | NCBI WGS metagenome assembly WNFQ01 (sample SAMN13153356, study PRJNA577476) | soil metagenome | isolation source: 20 cm soil under Madrone tree | place: USA:California | collected 2016-06-14
GTGACCCCGTGCCGCTCCGCGACCATCCCGACCGCGTCGTGGATCACCGTCAGGGTGCGGAGGCCGAGGACGTCGATCTTCAGCATCCCGACCTGCTCGAGCGCCACCATGTCGTACTGGGTGATGATCGCCTCCGCCTCCTGCGGCGCGAGGCAGACGGGGACGTAGTCGGTCAGCGGGCCGGGGGCGATCACCACGCCCGCGGCGTGCACCGAGGCGTGGCGCGCCAGCCCTTCGATCCGGGTCCCGAGGTCGAGGATCTTGCGCACCCGCTCGTCCTGGCGGGCGAGCTGGCGCAGCTCGGGGGACTTCTCGGATGCCTCCGCCAGCGTCACCGAGATGCCGGGCCCGGCGGGGATCATTTTGGTAAAGCGGTCCACCTCACCCGGCTCGACCCGCAGCGTCCGCGCGACGTCGCGGAACGCGGCGCGCGCCTTCAGCGTCCCAAAGGTGATGATCTGTCCGACCGAGTCCCGGCCATACCGCTCCCGGATGTACTGGATGACCTCGCCGCGCCGCTCGAAGCAGAAGTCGAGGTCGATGTCCGGCATCGAGATGCGCTCGGGATTCAGGAACCGCTCGAACAGCAGGTCGAACTTGAGGGGATCGATATCCGTGATGCCGAGCGCGTACGCGACCAGGGAGCCCGCCGCCGAGCCGCGCCCCGGCCCCACCGGAATGCCGCGGTCCTTCGCCGCCTTCACGATGTCGTAGACGATCAGGAAGTACCCGGCGTAACCGGTGTGCGAGATCACCTGCAGCTCGTAGTCGAGCCGCTCGTGGACGGTCTGGGACAGGGGGTCCCCATAGCGCGCCGCCGCCCCCGCCCGCGCCAGATGCACCAGCAGGTCGTTATCGGACGCGAACTCCGCCGGGCGCGGGTACTGCGGCAGGAAGTAGCGCTTCGCGAAGTCGAATTCGCACAAATTCGCCACGCGCTGGGTTTCTTCCACGACCTCCGGCTGGTCCGGGAACAGCGCGCGCATCTCCCGCTCGGACTTGACGTAGCTCTCCTGGCCGAAGAAGCGGAAGCGGTTGGGATCGTCCAGGTCCTTGCCTGTGCCGATCGCGAGCAGGACTTCGTGGGCTTCGGCGTCCTCTTTCCTCAGATAGTGCGCGTCATTGGTGGCGACCACGGGAAGGCCGAGCTCCCGCGCCAGCTGGAGCATGCCGGCGGTGACGGTCTTCTCGTCCGCGAGGCCGTGGTCCTGCACCTCGAGCCAGAAGCCGTCCGGGCCGAACACGCCGGCGAAGTACTGGGCGCTCGCCTTCGCGGCCTCGTAGTTCCCCTGCCGGAGGTACAGCGCGATCTCGCCCGAGAGGCAGGCGGCGAGCCCGATCAGGCCACCCGCGTACCGCTCGAGCACTTCCCGGTCGATGCGCGGCCGGCGATAAAAGCCCTCGAGGAATCCGATGGACGAGAGCTTGACGAGATGCTCGTAGCCGGTGCGGTTCCTTGCGAGCAGCACGAGATGAGAATACGGGCCCGGTGCGTCGGGAGGGGGGCGCTCGCGCTTGTGCCGGTCGCCGAACGCGAGGTATGCCTCGAAGCCGAGGATGGGGCGGATCTTACGCGCCCGGGCCTCGGAGTAGAACTGCCACGCCCCGTGCAGGTTGCCGTGGTCGGTGATGGCGAGCGAGTCCATGCCCAGCGCCTGGACCCGATCGAGCAAGTCGGGGATCCGGTTGGCGCCGTCGAGGAGAGAGTACTCGCTGTGCGTGTGGAGGTGAACGAACGCCATACGGCTCGTGGGAAGATATCGGCGCTCCAGCGCATTGTCAAAAGCGTGTTGTCGCCGGATATTTTGCGGCCCATGCGCCCCATGCGCTCAATCGCGATGCTGTTCGCACTGGGCCTGATGATGGCCTTCCTTCGTCGCGTGACCGCGGGCGGTCCGCTCGCAGCCCGCGCGACCCTGGCGCTCGGCTTCCTCCTGCTCGCCGCGTACGTGGGCGGCGAAATCGCGCGGCGCGCGCGGCTGCCGCGGCTCACCGGCTACCTGCTCGTCGGTTTTGCCATGGGCCCGGCGTGGCTCGGCCTCGTGCGGCGCGAGGAAGTGGACGCGCTCCGATTCATCGCGGATGCCGCCGTGGCTGTGATCGCCCTCGCCGCCGGAGCGCAGCTGACACGCGACGCCTTGCGTCAGGGAGGGGGCCGCGTCGCCTTCGCACGTCTCGCGAGCGGCGCGGTCGTGTTTCCCTTCCTCGCCGTCTCACTCGTGCTGCTGTCGGTGAGCCCGTGGTTCCCGCTCACGCGGCATCAGCCGGTGGGCGACGCAGTGGTCGTGGCGCTCGTGCTCGGCACGCTGGCCGCGGCCTCATCGCCCGTCGTCACGATGGCGATCATGAGCGAGCTCGACGCGCACGGACCCGTGGCGCGTACGCTGCTGGGCGTTACGGTGGTGCAGGACATCGCGGTCGCCATCCTCTTCACCCTGGTGCTCGTCTTCGGCCGGGCGCTCACCAGCGCCGGCGCCCTCAACGTCGCGGTTGCGGGCGTGGCCATCCTGCAGCTCGTCGGCTCGGCCGCCGCGGGTGCCCTCCTGGGGTTCGCGCTCGGCCGGTACCTGAGTCTGGCGCGGCGGGACACGACGCTGTTCCTCGTGGCGACGGCGTTCGTCGCCGCGGAGGTGGCGCGGGTCATGCATCTCGAGACCCTGATCATCGCGCTCGCGGCCGGGTTCTATCTCGAGAACTTCGCGCCCGCCGAGGGCGAGCGGCTGCGTCGCGAGCTGAAACGAGGATCGCTGCCGGTGTATGTGGCGTTCTTCGCCCTCACGGGTGCAGGGCTGCGGGTGGGCGTCCTGGCGGATTTGTGGCCGTGGATCCTGCTGCTCGTCGGGCTTCGCCTCGTGAGCCTGCGCTACGGCCTGCTGTGGGCGGGACGGCATCCCAGTGTGACGCCCGCCATGGCGCGGGACGGTTGGCTCGGGCTTATATCGCAGGCCGGAATGGCGCTGGGGCTCGCACAGCTCGCCCGGCGGGCGTTCCCGGAATGGGGGGTCTCGCTTGAGACCCTGATCGTGGCGATGATTGGTGTTCACGAGGTGGCGGGACCCATCTGCTTCCGCATGGCGCTGGTGCGCGCCGGAGAAGTCACGGAGGAAAGACGCGATGCCGAGACGCCTGTGGATGGTGGGCCTGTCGTCGCTGCTCGCGACGGCCTGTAGCTCGAGTCCGGGGACCCAGCCGCCGCTGGCGCCGTGCAAGGCGACGAGCGGTGGGCAGGTGTCCCTGGGAATCGGCGCGTACACCGTCATCGACCCGACCCAAACGGCGGGCTGCGCCGTCTTCCCGGCGAACCCGGCGGGAACCACGATCGAGTATCTCGTGGTGCCCCAGTCGGCGAGCAGCATCCCGGACGATTCGCAGGCGTTCAAGCTCGGGGGCAACCCGCTCGCCGCCCCCCGCCCGCCCGTCCCACTCGCGTCGACCTTCGGGCCCAATGTCGTGCAGCAGTTCGACCTCCGGTTGCGTCTTTCCGAGCGGGAGTTCGCGGCGCAGGTGCCGCGGCCGCTCCTGGCGCCGCCCCGGGCGCCCGCACTGGTGACGCCTGTGGATTCTGGCCACGTCCGCACGTTCAAGGTGTGTAACACGCTGAACTGCGACCCGCGCAAGCCGACCACGCTCTCGACCGTGACGGCCACCGCGCTCAAGGTGGGAACCCATATCGCGATCTTCGTCGACAACGCGGCTCCCCAGCCCGGCCTGACGGACTCCGACCTGAACAACCTCCGGACCGTGTTCGACACGCGGCTGTACGAGACGGACACGCTGGCGTTCGGCGGCGAGTCGGATATCGACAACAACGGCATGGTGATCGTGCTCATGACGGCGAAGGTGAACGCGCTCGTCACGAGCGCGCAATGCAACAGCCCCACGGGTGGCTACGTGGCCGGGTTCTTTTTCGGCGCCGACCTGATCACGACGGCGCCGTTCGCGACCGGGAACGCCGGCGAAATCTTTTATTCAATTGTCCCCGATCCCTCCGGTACGCTCAGTTGCCCGCACAGCGTCTCGGCCGTGACGCAGCTCGTGCCGGTGACGTTCGTGCACGAGTTCCAGCACATGATCAGCTTCAACCAGCACTTCCTCGTGCGGGGCAACTTCCCGGAGGATCTCTGGCTGAACGAGGGGTTGTCGCACTACGCGGAGGAGAACGGCGGGCGCACGTTCCTGCCGGACACGGCCACGTTCTGCCGCTACGCGTTCGGGGATCTCTACAACTCGGCGCAGTACTTCGCCGCGCCCCAGAACTACTTCCTGGTGGACACGGCTGGTATTGGGGGCCTCGCGAACCGCGGTGCATACTGGTTGTTCGTGCGCTACCTCGTGGACCAGGTCGGCGCTGCGCTCGGGTCGGCCGACTCGGTGACACGGCGACTGGACGGGACGGAGCTCATCGGCGCGGCAAACGTGAGCAACGCCACGGGCGGCACGGCGTTTCCGACCGTCCTCGCGCGCTGGGCGCTCGCGAACTACGTCTCCGATCTGCCCGGCTTCACCGCGCCTCCCGAGCTGCAGTACGTGACGTGGAAGTTCCGGACGGACTATCAAACGATGAAGACCGCGTGCGCACCTTTCTTCAGTACCGGCAACCTGCCGAGTCAGTTCCCGCTCACGCCTTCCGTTGTTGACGGTAGTGCGGCGCTCGCCGGCATGTTGCGCGCGGGGTCGGGCAGCTACTACCGGCTGCAGCAGGCGGCGAGCGCGCCCGGGTTCACGCTGCTGTTTTCCAACGGTGCAGGTGGCGCGCTGCGCACGACACTGGTTCCGCGGCTGAATGTGATTCGACTTCAGTAATGAAAGGGCGTCACGACGGTGTTACGCGACGGTGTCTCGTGACGCTTCTCTGCAACGCGGTCGCGGTGTCAGCTCTCTCCGCCCAGGCCGGATCCGTGCTGGCGCTGGCCCCCGGCTCCGCGCGCGCGGCCGGCATGGGCGGCGCGGGGGCGGCGATCGTCGGCGACGCCGGCGCCATCTTCGCCAACCCCGCGGGGCTCGCCACCGTGCACCACCTGGCCATCGAAGGCTCATACGAGTCGTACCCGTCCGGGGCGACCCTCTCCACTGGAGCGCTGGCGCTGCGCGTCGGTCGATTCACGTGGGGGGCCGGCGCCGCGGCATTGGGCCCGAGCTACACCTCGGCCGATCTGCTCGGTGCCTCCTCCCTCGTGCTCCGCTCGGGAATGGTGGCGCTCGGCGCGACCGCCAAATACGCGCGTGAGACGCTCGGCGGCGCCCGGGTCGACGCCTGGGCCGGAGATGTCGGCCTCGCCATTGCGATCTTCGATTTGGCGGCAGTGGGCGTGAGCGTCCAGAACATCGGAGGCGACTTCGGTCCGGCGGCCGGGGGGGTACACCTCCCACACCGCAAGCGCGCGGGGTTCACGCTCAACTACGTCGATCCTCAGGGCACGCTGCGGCTCCTCACAACCCTCGAGGGCCAGTGGCCGTCGGGAGGAAGCGCCTTCGTCGTGCTGGGTATGGAGGGCGGCGTGGTGGCACGCGGCATGGGGGTCCTCGGCCGGATCGGATACGTCGGCCACTCAGGCGTGACGAGCGCGTCGCCGTTCACAGCCGGTGCGAGCCTGGAGCTCGGTCACCTGCATCTCGACTACGGGTTCCGGGCGGACGACGCGCTCGGCGCGAGACACCGCATGGGGCTGCGATGGATGCCGTGATCGAGCGCCGCCCGCCGAACTGGGGCCGGGTCGGGCGGCGCCTGCTGGCATGGGTGCTGATCGGCATTCCCGTCCTGCTCGCGGTCGCGCTGGTGGCGAGTGCCGACGCGCGCTACCTCGCGCGCGCCGGCGTCGAGGAGGCGGGGATCCTGCTCAAGCGGCGGGCGATCGCGAAGCTCGTCGCCGATCCGACAACCGACCCGGCGCTACGCCAGCGCCTGCAGCTGGTGCTCGCGGCCCGCGCGTATGCGGCGGATTCGCTGGGCCTGCTCGTCGGCGAGACGTACACGAGCTACGTGAACGTCGGGCGGGACACGCTCCTCCTCGTGCTCTCCGCGTCCCGCCGTGACCGGTTGCGCGAGCATGTCTGGCGTTTCCCGATCGTCGGCGCCGTGCCGTACAAGGGTTTTTTCGACTTCACCACGGCGCGCCGCGCCGCCGCGGACCTGGAGCGCGACGGGCTCGACACCTACCTCCGTCCGGCCGGCGCGTTTTCGACCCTCGGGTATTTCTCAGACCCGCTCCTGTCGACCGTCATGGAGCGCGACACGATGGAGCTCGTCGCCACGGTCATCCACGAGCTGGCCCACAACACGCTGTATCTGAAGAGCCAGACGCCGTTCAACGAGAGCTTCGCCAGCTTCGTGGGCTACCGCGGCGCCCAGGCGTTTTTCCGCTCGCGCGGCGACACGCTCGACGCGAAGCGCGCCGCCGCCCGCTGGCGGGACGAGCGCATTCTCGACCAGCTCTACGCGGAGCTCGCCCGCCGCCTCGACTCGGCATACGCGGAGGGACCGACCGGGGCGGCGCTCGAACGGGCACGCGCCACCCTCTTCGCGTGGGCGCGGGCGCAACTTACGGGTCCGGTGGGGCAATCGCTCGAGACGTACGATTGGCGCTGGTTCGCCCGGGCGCCGCTCAACAACGCGGTGGTGATCGCCCAGCGCCTGTATCGGATGAACCTGAACCTGTTCGAGGAGGTGTACGTCCATTCGAAGGCGGACTTGAAGGAAACCATCCGCGCGATTCAGGTCCGCGTGTTCACCCTGCCGGGGCAGGATCCGTATGAGGCGTTGTATTCGAGGGGCGGGGGCTGACGGCCGCGTTCAGTTGCCCCGGAGCCGCTCCGCCTCCGCCACCCGCTGAAGGGCTATCGCATAGGCCGCGGTGCGGAATGTCACTCCCTTCTGCTTCGCCAGATCGCGCACCCCGACGTAGGCTTTCGTGATGGTCGCCTGAAGCTCGCGATTCACCTGCTCGTGGGTCCAGCGGTACTGCTGGAGATTCTGCGCCCATTCATAGTAGCTGACGGTCACGCCGCCGGCGTTCGCGAGAAAATCGGGGATCACGGAGATGCCGCGCTCCTCCAGGATGAGGTCGGCCGTCGGCGTGGTGGGCTCGTTCGCGCCTTCTACCACGACCTTGCAGTCGATGGTTCGAGCATTGGCTTCCTTCGTGATGACGCCGCCGAGCGCGGCGGGGACCAGCCAGTCACAGGGAATGGTCCAGAGCTGCTCATTGCTGATCGCGTTGCCGGCTTTCCATTCCGACACGGGTTTCCGCCCCGCGGTGTGGGCCAGTAGCCCCGGGATGTCGAGACCGCCTTCGTTCACGACCCCGCCGGAAACGTCGGAGACGGCGATGACCTTCGCGCCGGCCTCGGCATGCAGCAACCGCGCGAGGTGCCCCCCGACGTTACCGAACCCTTGGATGACGACGCGGCTGCCTTTGAGCGGGATGCCGAAGTCGCGCGAGTACTCCATCATCACGTACATGACGCCCCGACCGGTCGCCTCCTCGCGCCCGAGCGAGCCGCCCAGCGAGATCGGCTTCCCGGTCACGGCCGCGGGCGTGTAGCCGTGGCGGCTCGAGTATTCGTCGAGGATCCAGGCCATGACCTGGGCGTTGGTGGCGACGTCGGGCGCGGGGATATCCCGGTAGGGGCCGAGTACGATGGAAATGCGCTGCGTGAAGCGGCGGGTGAGGCGCTCCAGCTCGAGCTTCGAGAGTTGCTTCGGATCCACCGCCACGCCGCCTTTCGCGCCGCCGAACGGGATGTCCATGAGCGCGGTTTTCCAGGTCATGATGGTCGCGAGGCCCAGCACCTCGTCGTGGTCCGCGTCCGGGTGGTAGCGGATGCCGCCCTTACAGGGACCGCGCGCTCCGTTGTGCTGGATGCGGTAGCCGGTGAACACCTCGATCCGCCCGTCGTCCATACGCACCGGGACTTCCACCTGGACCTCGCGGAACGGGCGCTGGAGAATGCGCCGCATGTAGTCATCGAGGTTGATCAGGTTGGCGGCGCGCTCGAACTGGCTGTCGACGATCGACTTTCCCGTCATCGTGCGCGAGGGTCGGCCGGTGGCGGTCAACGAGCCTCCCTGGGGATCAGGCAGTCTTGAGTCGGCGGCCGGCCAAGCGGCCGGCCGGATGCTGTGCTTCGGACAGCGCGTGGGCAACGTTCGGCTGCCGCATCTGCCGCCCCGCGGCGTCGGCGAGCACGCCGATCACGTCGGCGCCTGTGGCAGCTGGCTCGGGGAGGTGCTCGAGCACGAACACCAGCCCGCTCGCGTGCTCCACCACGGCGGTCGTCAGGGTGGACCAGCCGGCGTCCGCGGGTTGAGGGCTCTGGGCCACCACCAACGGGCAGGCGGCTGGATCGAACCCGGTGCGTGTGACGAACGGTGCTCCCAGCGCGTCCGCCATGGTGCGCCACACTGGCAAGGCGGGCCCGAGCGCGACGATCTGGCCGAACCGCCACCGGGAATCCCGCGTGAGGTCGACGAAGGCGGCGGCGAGACTGGCATCGTCGGGGACCGCCGTGGCCTCGTCGGAGGCGAGCACGACGGTGCCGGTCTCCGCGAACCAGCGCTCGGCGGGGGGCAGCGCGTCGGGCCGGCGCGGGGCGTAAAACCCGTAGCGTTGGGTGGCGGCGATCTCCCGCTCCGCCGCGGCGCGCTGCTCCGGATGTTCGGCCGCTTGAGCGGCCCCCTCGTACGCCACTTCCGCGGCCTGGTAACGTCCGGCGTCGCGCAGAATCCGTCCGCGCAGCCGCAGCGTCTCGGTGTGGGGTTCGAGGCCGAACGCCCGGTCAAGCGCGAGCAGAGCGCGGTTCCGGTCGCCCAGCCGGAACGCCGCGTAGCCCAGCTCGTGCCACACGAGGGCGAGGTCCGGATCGAACTCGAGCGCCTGCTCCAGCGTGGCGAGCGCTTCCCGATAGCGCGTGAGCTCGATAAGCGCCGCCCCCTTGAGCGCGAGCGAGAACGCCGAATCGCCGAACTGGGCCCGCGCGGCCTCGGCCAGCCGCAGCGCGTCCTCGGTCCGCCCCTGACGGCGCAGCAGCTCGAAGCACTCGGCCCACCCGGGTTTCAGATCGGGATGCTCCGCCAGCAGCTCGCGGTACGCCTTTTCGGCATCGGCGACACGCCCTTCGCGGACCAGATAGCGGGCGCGCGCCATCGCGCGCTCGCTCGGCGCGTCCGGGAACAACTCGTATGACGCGGTCGTCCGCATGGCGCGAATATACCCGCTGCCCGGTCGCTGGCTAGCCGCGCATCTTGAGACGTCTGGACGTCCGGCTATGTCGTCGTCTAGATTCTTCGCGCCATGGACCCGATAAACAGAGACCGCCTGCTGCGCGAGCTCACGGACTTTCTGCGTATTCCATCCGTCTCGACCAACGCGTCCCACAACGCCGACTGCCGCGCGGCCGCGGAATGGGTGGCCGGCGAGCTGCGTCGGCTCGGCTGCCGCGAGGTAGAGTTCCTCGCGAGCGGCACGCACCCGGTGGTGTGGGGCGTCGGACCCGAGGTGCCCGGCGCGCCGACGCTCCTCATCTACGGCCACTACGATGTCCAGCCGCCCGAGCCGCTCGACGAGTGGACCACGCCAGCGTTCGAGCCGACGGTGCGCGACGGCAAGCTGTTCGCGCGCGGCGCCGCAGACGACAAAGGCCAGGTGTTCTGCCTGCTCAAGGCGATCGAGGCGCAGAGCGGCGGACCGCCGGTGAACTTCCGCTTCCTCATCGAGGGCGAGGAGGAGTACGGCAGTCGCGTGTTGTTCGAGCTGCTGCGCCGCGAGCCCGAGCGCACCCGCGCCGATGCCGTGCTCATCGCCGACATGGCCTACATCGCGCCGCGCTGGCCCGCGGTTTACACGACGCTGCGCGGGCTGTGCTATGCGGAGATCACCGTGCGCACGGCGAAATCGGATCTGCACTCGGGCGAATTCGGCGGCGCGGCGCCCAACGCGCACGAAGAGCTCGCCCGCCTGCTGGGCCGCCTGAAGACGCCCGACGGCAAGGTCCACGTCCCGGGCCTGTACGCGTCGGTGAAACGTCCTTCCAAGGTCGAGCTCGCCACCTGGAAGCGCCTCCCGTTCCGGGAAGGCGAGTTCTTGAAGCACCGCGTCCAGGCGAAGGCGCTCACGGGGCTCAAGTCGTACTCCGTGCTCGAGCGCCTCTGGGCGCTCCCGACCTTCGAGATCCACGGAATCACGGGGGGCTTCACCGGGGACGGTGCGAAGACCGTGATCCCGGCGGAAGCCACGGCGAAGGTGAGTCTCCGCCTCGTGCCCGATCAGAAGCTCAAGGCGGTGGAACACCAGCTCGCGGCGGCGGTGAGACGGTTCGCGCCCAAGCACGTCCAGGCGAGTGTGAAGTTCCTGCACGGCGCGGACCCGGCCACGGTGAAGGTGACGCACCCGGCGTTCAAGTTGCTCGATCAGGCGTTCCGCGAGGTTGTGGGCCGGGGTACGGCGCCGGCGCGCGCCGGCGGCTCCATCCCGGCGGTCCCCGCGCTGGGGAAGGGCGGCGCGCCGGTCATCCTCACCGGCATCGGCCTCCCCGACGACCGGTTGCACGCGCCGAACGAGAAGCTCGACTTGAAGCAACTGTGGGATGGCATCCGGGTGTTCGGCCGGTTCTACGAGCTGCTGGGCGGCATGCGGGCGGGGTAGCCGAGCTCCTGGACTAGAAGCGGGAGGCCGTGAGCGTCACATCCGCTCCGGCCCAGGCGCGTGCAAAGCGGGCGTCCACGTCCGCCGCCTCGACGGTCTTCCCCTGCGCGCGCAGCGCCTGTGCCAACCCGAAGAGCGACCAGCCGCTTTCCGGGAACCGCTTGAGGTCTTCGCGATACAACCGCTCGGCCTCCACCGCGCCGCCCGCCCGGAGGAGCACCGCGCCCAGCGAGTGGCGGATCGGGTAATACCAGTCGGGCGGCTCGGTATAGAGTTGCTCATCCTCGATCTTCATCGCCTCGCGGAAATGCGCGATGCCCTCCTCGAGCGCACCGCGCCGCGCCGCGATCTCGCCTAACAGCACGTGCGTGGCGATCTGAAGATTCGTGCTCGGCGTGGTCCACCCGGCGGAGGCATAGCCCCGCGTCCCGCTCCCGGCGATTTGCTGCAGCGTGTCGAGCGCCGCCTGCGCCTCGGTGAAGCGGTGAGTCGCCGCCAGCGCGACGCCGCGCGCGTACTGGGCCATGCCCCGCGAGTATGGGAGGTCCCCCGGGGGCAGCGGCATGGCGAGCAGCTCGTCCCAGCGGCCGAACGTCACGAGGGTCAGATAGATGTAATGCAGATACGGCTCGACGAACGGCACCTGCTTCGCCACGTCCGCGGGCGTCGTCGCGGCGGTACGCTTCGCGGCCTCGACGGCCAGCGTACTCTTTCCGGCGAGTGTTGCGGCGAACGCCATGAAGTGGTGGTTGTGCGGATAGTACGCGAGCGGGTACAGGCCTTGTGGCTTCTGTCCTTCGATGAAAGCCTCGTCCGCATGGACTGCGTGCTCGTTGGCCGTTATCGCGTCGGCGTAGCGTCCCACCCGGATGTAGATGTGGGCGGGCATGTGGACCAGATGCCCGGCGCCCGGCATCAGCGCCGCGAGCCGCTCGGCGCACGGCACCGCTTTCTCCGGCGCCACGGCCTCGACCGCGTGGATGTAGTAGTGGCATGCACCGGCGTGGCGCGGGTCGGACCGCAGCACGCGCTCGAGCTGGGCCACGATCTCGCGGGTCCCGGGATAGGGCTCCCCGGTCTTCTTGTCCCAGTAGTTCCACGGACGCTTGTCCATCAGCGCCTCGGCGTACAGCGTCGCGGCGTCGAGGTCGTCGGGATACCGCTTCACGACCTCGCCCATGGCCACCGCGTACGCCGAGTCGAGCGCCGCGCGCGCGGCCGGCGGGACCGGCGCGTACCGCTTCGCGAGTGCGCCGATGTAGGCCTGTTCCCGCGGGCTCGCATGGCGGAGGCGCGACTGCGCTTGCCGGAGAGCCTGGTAGGCCGCGAGCCCCGCCGCCGAGTCCATGCCGGCGTTCACGTGTGGGCCGTACGCGTAGGCCACTCCCCAGTAGCACATGGCGCAGTTCGGGTCCAGCCGCGCGGCATGGGTGAACGAGCGGATGGCCTCACCGTGGTTGAAGCCGTACAGCAGTCGCATGCCCTGGTCGAAGTACCGCTGGGTGAGGGAGACCCGCGTGGTGATCGGGACGTGATAGTCGCCCAGGTCTGTGTACAAGGGGACCGTGTCACGGGGTGTGCCGGCGAGCGCCGCCAGCGCCACGAGCAGGGGATGCAGGTGCATTGAGACCTCCGCTAGACGCGCTTCTTGCTGAGACTCCGCAGCCGGTTGATATCGTGTTGCGTAAGCCCTCGTCCCCCATACCGCTCTTCCTTCCAGGGGTCGCCCCGCATGTGATAGCCGTTCTGCTCCCAGAACCCCGGAACGTCTTGGTCGACCAGCGTGAAACCCCGTACCCACTTCGCGCTCTTCCAGAAATACAGGTGTGGCACCAGCAGCCGGGCGGGCCCCCCGTGCTCGGGCGTGAGCCACTCACCGTTCCACTTGAGCGCGATGAGGTTGTCCGGGCGATCCAGATCCGTGAGCGGTAAGTTGGTGGTGAACCCCTGCTCGGCGCCGACGAGGCAGTACTGCGCGTCGGGCTTGACCCCCGCGCGCTCCAGCAGCAGGTGCACCGCCACACCCTCAAATGTGTTGTCGAGCCGGCTCCACCGAGTCACGCAATGGATATCGCACTGCACGGTTTTGCGCGGCAGCGCGAGCAGCTCTTCGTACGTCAGGGTGAACGGTCGATCTACGAGGCCAGCAACGTCGAAGGTCCAGGTGCGCGTGTCCACCTGCGGCACGTCCCCATAGTGGAGCACGGGCCACTTGGTGGTGAGAACTTGCCCCGGAGGTAAACGACCATCAGCCACGGGCGAGCGGCTGCGCAGTGCATCCAGGAATTTCGTCACGGAGAACTGTCTCGACGCCAAATGCGCCTTCGAAGCCGTGAACAACCGCCGCCACGCTTTCGTCCATACGGGACTGCGCCCCGCTCCCGGCGCCCAGCTCCCGTTCGACCGACGTCATCTCGACACCTGCGATGCCGCAGGGAACAATCCGCTCGAACTCGGTGAGATCCGTCGTGACGTT
>WNFQ01021178.1_pt1 | contig 13114 bp, 14 predicted proteins | sample 5400171 | NCBI WGS metagenome assembly WNFQ01 (sample SAMN13153356, study PRJNA577476) | soil metagenome | isolation source: 20 cm soil under Madrone tree | place: USA:California | collected 2016-06-14
GAATGGAGAAACATTGGTGGGGCGTGCAAGCGCTGGCGATTCAGACCTCTTGATTTCCGGCACGACCGACGGCTTTCCCGCCGGCCGGGGCGTGTTCACGGCCCCATCAGCTTCGCTCAGCCACTGCTCGATCGGCAGCAAGCGCTGAGCATGCGCCATTTTCAGCAGGCCCAATTCTAGATGAAAACGCTGCTCCTGCCGGTAGCCGAGCTCGCCGTGCGTGCGCAGCATGATTTGCAAATGCCGTGCCAGGTCCTCCTCGGCGAACAGTTGCGCCACTCTGACCACCCGCTGACGCTCGTCGCCCGAAATCTGCAACAAGGAAGACTCACCGCCGGCCACTTTGGCCACAACTGCGTTGCGGAGAAATCGCACCAGCTGCCGGGCAAAATGGGTTGGGCTGTGTCCTTCGCCGATCAAACGGTCCACCAGGCGCAACACGTCTTCACTCGCTCCCCGAGCCACGCCTTGCATCATTTCTTCCAGTACTCCCGAAGGCGCCGCGCCCACCAGATTCCTCACCTGCTCTACCGTCAGACGTCCTGTCGATGAAGCGATGGCCTGATCCAGGATGGAAAGCGCGTCGCGCATCGAACCGTCGCCGGCTTCGGCCAGCAAAGCCAGCGCATCTTCATCGGCCTCGATCTTTTCTCGCGTGGAAAGATCCTTGAGCTGGTTGAGGATTTCCTGAAACCGCACAGCGCGAAAGCTGAAATGCTGGCAGCGCGACCGGATGGTCTGCGGAATATCTTCCGGCTGGGTTGTCGCCAGCATGAACACGACATGGCTGGGCGGCTCCTCTAGGGTTTTCAGGAGGGCATTGAAGGCCGCATCGGTGATCTGGTGCGCTTCATCGAGGATGTAGATTTTGAAGCGGTCACGGGCCGGACGGTAGCGTGTGGCCTCGCGCAGCTCCCGGATCTCATCGATGCCGCGGTTGGTGGCGGCGTCAATCTCAATCACGTCCACGGAATTTCCTGCTCGAACCTCGGTGCATGACTCGCACACCCCGCACGGTTCGAGCACTGGCTGGTCCGAAGACCGGCAATTGAGCGCCATGGCCAGAATGCGGGCGACGGTGGTTTTGCCAATCCCGCGATGCCCGCTGAAGATGTATCCGTGCGCTGTCCGCCCCTGTTCGATGGCGTTCTTCAGGGTGCGGGTAACGTGTTCCTGCCCGATGACTTCGGAGAACTTCTGGGGACGGTACTTACGCGCTAAGACCTGGTAGCTCATTGTGGAGGAGAATACTTAATTATACGTGATGAATTCGGGTGCAGCGCCTGCGGACAGCCGTTAATTTCGACGCCTCGGCAGCGTCGCATCCCCCCGCTTGTCGTACCCCGGCTAAATGTCCTCTTGCGAAGAATTCGCCCGAGGAATAGGCTTTTGGGCTGGGTTGGCTCATGCCAAACCTCGGAGATCTCCATGCAACTGAAACTGAACACGCGGGTTGCGAACGGCGTGACCATTGTGGATTGCAACGGCCGCATTGTGTTTGGCGAAGAGTCGGCCCTTCTTCGCGACTCGCTGAAGAAATTGATCAGCGAAAATAGCCAGATTGTGCTCAATCTGGGTGGTATCAGCTACATCGATAGCGGGGGGTTGGGAACGCTGGTAGCGCTCTATACCACGGCCCAAAACGCGGGGGGCGCGGTGAAGTTGGCCAACCTGACGCAGCGGGTCGGCGATTTGCTGCAGGTCACCAAGCTGCTGACCGTGTTTGAGGTTTACGACAGCGAGGAAAAAGCGATTCAGTCATTCGGGAAGGGCGCGGCTGCGTAATTCCTTCGTGGTGGGGCGGTTATCCGGAACGCGGCAGGGGCCGTGCGCAGGCTGCAAGTCGAGGGATCTTGGTTTTTCTTGTCCTGCAGATCGGCTCCCGGCTGCATGATGTCGAAAGCCGTTTTTCTCCTCGGCCTCGCTCTCGCCGCCAGTGGATTCGTCTCACCGCCTTTGGCGCTTTCTCTGGGACTGGTTTTTGGTTTTTCCTTTCCCCATCCCTTTGACCAGAGCGCGAAAAAGCTTTCGCGCTGTCTTCTGCAGGCTTCGGTGGTCGGACTCGGTTTCGGCATGAACCTGCACGACGTTGTCCGCGCGGGCCGCAGCGGCTTCGTCTACACCGTGCTCGGCATAGGCTTTGCCATGGTGGTAGGCATGGGCCTAGGCGCCTTGCTCGGGATGAAACGAACACCAGCTTTTTTAATCTCCACCGGCACCGCGATCTGCGGTGGGAGCGCCATTGCTGCGGTCGGTCCCATTACCGGGGCCAGCGACGAGCAGATGGCAGTTTCGTTGGGCACAATTTTCGTACTCAATTCCGTCGCACTGCTGATCTTTCCTCCCATCGGGGCGGCGTTAAAGTTGACCCAGACGCAGTTTGGTGGGCGCCGCCGCCAAATATGGTGCGGTGGCATTGGCCGTGGGCACGACGGTGAAGCTGGCCCGAGCCTTGTGGATCGTGCCCATGTCGATTACTGCTGCCTTGGTCAAACACGCGAGAGCAAAGATCCAGTGGCCCTGGTTTATCGCGCTGTTCTGCCTGGCCGCGGTATGCAACACGTATCTACCAGCCGGGGCGGCGACCTACAGTCTTCTTTCAAGAATTGCCAGAATCGGCCTCACTGCGACTTTGTATCTGATCGGTACCGGCATCTCGCTAGCCACACTGAAAAAGGTTGGACCTCGGCCTCTGCTGCTGGGAGTAATCCTATGGCTGCTGATTTCGGCAGGCTCGCTGTGGCTGATCCGGGTGGGATGGATCGCTTTGTGAGACCCTACGGAGGCCAGCCAATTGAAAGATAGAATGCGCGAACAAATTGTTGCCGCGATCCGCAGCATTCCGCGCGGCAAGGTCTCCACTTACGGTGCTGTCGCAAAAGCTGCCGGATTTCCCGGCGCTGCCCGCCAGGTGGTGGCGGCGCTACGTGGAGCGGTCGGGCTGCCCTGGCAACGCGTGCTGGGCGCCGGAGGCGCCATAAAGCTGCGCGGAGATTACGCTTTCGAACAGCGATTCCGGCTGGAAGCGGAAGGAGTTACCTTCCGAGGCCGCAAGGTGGACATGAAAGTGCATGAGCACAACTTCCCCAAGGCCAGGAAAAAACGGCGTTGAACCCGGTGCAGTTTCCTGTTTGATCGAAGCCCGAAAGCCGGCGTGCCCATCAACGCTGGCTGATCTCCCTGGTGGCGACTTTCTGATTGACCTCTTCTGACCTACCTCGCGGCACGCTGAGCGACTTCCATTGCTTTGCTTGCAGGTGCTTCGCCAGGAATACGATCTGTCCGCAGTGATAGGCGTAATGAGCGATCTGACGGTTGATCGCTTGCATTACCGAGTGCGGCTCCCCGCGGATCACGACCGTGCTGTCAAGATCAGCATCCGACAACGGCTCGAGGGCGGTGAAGACGAAATTCCACCCTTCCTCCCACAGTTTCATTAACGCCACCCTCGTTGCCGGGGGGTTCTCAAATTCTGTGTCGCGCTTGCGGCCCGGCTTTTCGCCGTCGCTGATCAGGAAGTCTGTCCAGCGTGATCGCATATTGCCCGCGAGATGTTTGACGATGATTGCGATGGAGTTCATCTCGCTGTCTAGAACGGCGACAAGTTGGTCCTCGGTGAGCTGCTCCATGGCGCGCTCCGCCAGCTTCTTGTAGTAACGGAATACGGCGAGCGAGTCCCGCACGTAGGAGGTGGTCAATTCATTCGCCATATGCTCTCCTAAACCTTGAACGGCTCATCGATCTCGACCTGGTATCCCGCAACCAGCCGATTGGTCTCGTTGGCCATTCCCACTACGGCCATCAGTTCCTTGAACATCCAATCCGTCATGCCCTTGTTCTTCGCCCCTACGGTATGGGAGGCTATGCAATAGCCGCACTGATTGCTAACGCTCACCGCCAGGTAAATCAGCTCCTTGGTTAGCGGATCGAGCGAGCCCGGTGCCATGATCTGTTTGATGTCTTCCCAAGTGCGCTTCAAGGTAACCGGGTCATGCGCGATAGCCTTCCAGAAATTATTAATCCAATCGGTCTTGCGGGTGAGCATGATGTCGTCATAAACCGCGCGCACTTCCGGGCTCGCGTCTTTGTATTCAATAAGGCCAAAGGTCGCCATGGTTGCTCCGAGATGCTGCCGAAGAACGTCAAAACAATTATCGCAAAGGCCCCTAAGAAAACGGTCAAGGACGCAAAGCAAAGCTCTTGAGATTACAGAAGAGTTTTACTAGCCGGCCGGCAACTCCCCGCCCAGCAGCTTACTCAAACCCGCCGCCGGACACCGCACTCCCAAATAAAAATGCCCGAACAGAGCGTACACTGCACTCACTTGGTCAAAGCGCATTTCGTAGATCAGTTTCTTGAACACCAAAGGATCATCCGCGAAAAGATCAACGCCCCACTCCCAGTCGTCGAAGCCGATCGAACCGGTGATGATCTGCCTAACTTCACCGGCATACCGCCGCCCCACTAGTCCATGCTCGTTCATCTGACGCGCGCGCTCTTCGATCGTCAGGGTATACCAGTTCTTCGCCTCACCACGGCGTCGATCCATCGGATAGAAAGAGATGTAACGGTGCTTGGGCAGTTCAGGAAACAGCCGCGGATGCATGGCTTCCTTCTGCCGTGCCAGAACATCGCTAATCTCGCGTTTCCATTCTTCCGAATGTGCCTCGACGCCGCGATCTTTCAGCTCCTTGTAGGTCTTGATGGTGGACTCATACAGGCCCAGTTCGATGACCGACAGGTATGACGTGGTTGGTTCCAGATAATCGTTCAGTGCCAGTTGCGCCAGTTGCAGTTCCGCCCGATTCAGTTCGTCAAACGACCGCCGAAAATGGACCAGCATCAGATCGCCCTTGTGCCCTAGCAAAGAAAACAGAGCGGACTGTCCCTCGGCATTTGTTTCCAGCTTGGCCAGGACATCCGAGGCTTCATCGACAACCGCAATTTTTTCAGCAGAGGGCAGTTGCCGCCAGGCCGCCCAGCGAATTCGCATCATTTGATGCAACACGCAGTACCCCTCGATCGTCAGCGGAACGGGAGGAATCTCGTCAGAAACGGTGGGCGGCGCAACCGGGCGGGAAGATGACATGAGCGATCCTCAGATTATTAGAACCAGATTGCTAGACCGACTATTGTAACCGCAGGATCGAAGCATGCAGTCTCGGAATGCGCCGAACCGAAGCTCGGCTCAGCAACTGACGGTTCTCATCCACGATGCGGCAGACCCGCAGGTGGCCATTTCTGTAAGGGCCGATTCCGCTCCCCACGGGTGCGGAATTCTCCAGGGGCACCCAGCTAACGCGGTCTGGTGCTCCAAGATTCCGCACTCGATCTTAAGCTTTTAACAGCCTTAAGTTTTTAACAGCAAAGAGCGCACAGAAATAACAACCTGTGGGACGCAGATGATCGAATCGAGGCGGGCACGCGATCATTGACGGTTTTTCCGCTCTGATCATATGATCCAGGGTTGCCTTTGTACCTGTAGGATGCGTGAGATAGGCCACGATTTTCAGCCGCGAAAAACTGTTCAGAACGTTGCCGGAGAGAAGCCATCGAAATGATCGATCTGGTGCAATTTACAAAACATGACGATGTGGCGGTTATCACCATCAACAACCCACCGGTGAACGCCCTGAGTCCAGGTGTGCCCGAAGGGATTTCCGAGGCCATTGATCAAACCGAGAAAGACGACTGTGTGATCGCCGCTGTGGTCATCGGAGGCGGGCGCACTTTTGTTGCTGGAGCGGACATCAAAGAATTCACCAAGATGACCCACGCCAAGGGAAGTCCGGGTCCTGGATTACTTCCCCTACTGCTGAAGATCGAGAACTGTTCCAAGCCAGTGGTCATGGCGATTCATGGGACCGCATTTGGCGGCGGGCTCGAGTTGGCCATGTCCGGCCATTACCGAGTGGCGGCGCCTACTGCCCAGGTCGGCCAGCCAGAAGTGAAGCTGGGTCTGATTCCAGGGGCGGCTGGCACACAGCGTCTGCCCCGACTTGCCGGGGTTGCGAAAGCAGTTGAGATGTGTACTGGAGGGAACTCGATCAAGGCGCAAGAGGCGCTAAATGTTGGAATTGTAGACCGGCTGATCGAAGGCGATTTCTTGAATGGTGCGCTGGCCTTCGCGCGTGAGATCGCGGGAAGGCCAGCTCCCAAGACCCGCGAGCGCAATCAGAAGCTGGGCGCGGCGCAGGAAAACTCGGCGATATTTGCCGCTGCCCGCGATGCCGTAGGCAAGAAGCAGCGCAATCTGGTCGCCCCGCTCGCAGCGCTCGAGGCCATCGAAGCTGCTACCCGTTTGCGTTTCGAGGAGGGCTGTCAGGCTGAGGCTAAGCTATTTCTCGATTGCCTTTATTCGGACCAGTCCAAGGCCCTCATCCACGTGTTTTTCGGGGAACGCGAAGTCGCCAAGATTCCAGATGTCCCCAAAGAAACTCCTGTCATTCCGATTAATTTTGCCGCAGTGGTTGGGGCGGGAACGATGGGGGGCGGTATCGCCATGGTATTCGCCAACGCCGGCGTTCCCGTCTTGCTCAAGGAAGCCGACCAGGCTGCTCTCGATCGTGGGCTCGCCAACATTTACAAAAATTATGCCACTTCGGTGAAACGTGGACGCTTCACCCAGCAGTTCGTTGATGAGCGGCTAGAACTGATTCGACCAACCTTGAGCTACGATGATTTCGGCAAAGCGGATATGGTGATCGAGGCAGTTTTTGAAGGCATGGCACTGAAGAAGGAAGTCTTTGGCGAACTCGACCGAATATGCAAGCCAGGGGTCATCCTGGCCAGCAACACTTCTACGCTGAATATCGACGAGATCGCGGCCGTAACCTCGCGTGCTTCATCCGTCATTGGCACCCACTTTTTCAGTCCGGCCAACGTAATGCGGCTGCTTGAAATCGTGCGCGGCAAGGCGACCAGCAAAGAGGTGATCGCAACCTGCATGCAGCTCTCGAAAAAGCTGGGGAAGGTTGGCGTACTGGTGGGCAACTGCCGCAGCTTTGTGGGCAATCGGATGTTCCATCCCTACGTAAGGGAGGCGACTTTTATGGTGGAAGAAGGCGCGAGCGCACAGGCAGTGGATAAGGCCCTCTACGATTTTGGGATGGCCATGGGCCCGCTGGCCACACTCGACCTGGCTGGACTCGACGTAGGCTGGCGCATCCGGAAAGAATATCGCCACCTGGAAAAGCCCGGCATACGGCAGCCATTCGCCGGAGACCGCCTCTGCGAAATGGGGCGCTTTGGCCAGAAGACCGGAGCGGGCTGGTACAAGTACGACGACTCGCGGATCGCGATCCCGGATCCAGAGCTGGCGGTATGGACAAAACAATGGGCCGCGGAGGCCAGCATTCCACAGCGGCAAATCCAGGCCGACGAGATTGTTGATCGCTGCATTTACGCCTTGGTCAATGAGGGAGCGCGCATTCTGGAGGAAGGCTATGCGTTACGTGCAGGCGATATCGACATCATCTATCTCAACGGCTACGGATTCCCCGCCTATCGCGGAGGCCCGATGTGGTACGCCGATAGCGTTGGGTTGCAGAAGGTTTACGAGCGCATCAGCGAATTTCATGGAGTTCATGGCGAACTTTGGAAGCCTGCCCCGCTGCTCCAGCAATTGGCTGCCGAAGGAAAAACATTCGCCGATTTCGACAAAGAAGGAGTAGCGGCCAGCTAAGGCATGATTTTGACCAACGACCAACGCCGATCGACCAACGACTAGAATTTGAGCTCGGAGAAACATGAGAGAAGCGGTAGTGGTTGCCAGTTCGCGAACCGGGCTTGCGAAATCGTTTCGCGGTTCCTTCAACATGACCCGGCCCGAAGAGCTAGCCGCTCATTGCAACAAGGATGTCTTACGGAAAACGCCACAACTGGACGGGCAAGAGATCGAAGACGTAGTTCTCGGCTGCGGCCAGCCGCATGGAGTGCAAGGCCACAACATAGCACGCGTCTCCTCCCTGCTGGCGGGCTTGCCGGCTTCGGTTGCGGCAATCACCGTGAACCGTTTCTGTTCGTCCGGCCTGCAAGCGATTGCGATGATGGCTCATCAGATTGTGAACGAAGGCGCGGACGCCGCGATCGGCGGCGGTGTGGAGAGTGTCAGCCTGATCGTTCGCGATAACGATCCCAGCCCGATTGTTAAACAGAAATACCCCGGCATTTACATGGTTATGGGAGAAACGGCCGAGGTCGTGGCCAAGCGCTACAAGATCGGACGGCAGGCTCAGGATGAGTATTCGCTGATCAGCCAGCAACGCACTGCCCGGGCTCAGCAGGAAGGCTCTTTTGAGGGCGAAATCGCTCCCATGAAGGTCACCAAGGCAGTGCTCGACAAGAAGACCGGCGAAATAGTCGGCACCGAGGAAGTCTGCTGCGATCGCGACGAGTGCAACCGTCCCGGCACTACCCTGGAAGGGCTGCTCGCCCTGAAGCCTCACTTCGACCCCAGCAGCGGACAAGGCACCGTAACCGCGGGGAACTCATCGCAGCTTTCCGATGGCGCTTCTGCAACGCTGCTCATGTCGCGCCAGCGAGCCAATGAGCTCGGCATTCCCTTCAAGCTAATTTTCCGCGGCTTCCAGGTTGCCGGTTGCGAACCGGACGAAATGGGCATCGGGCCGGCGATCGCCGTGCCCAGGTTGCTCAAGCGTCAGGGTCTGAAAGTAGAAGACATCGATTTGTGGGAACTTAACGAAGCTTTCGCGGTGCAAGTAATCTACTGTCGCGATCGTCTGGGCATACCGATGGACAAGCTCAACCTGAATGGCGGTTCAATCTCCATCGGCCATCCCTTCGGCATGACTGGTTCACGCATGGTCGGCACTTTGGCCAACGAGATGGAACGCCGCCAGGCACGCTACGGTGTCGTGACCATGTGCGTGGGTGGCGGTGCCGAAGATCCCGTTCAACATGCTACTCGGGGTGAAACTCACAGGGGTTCATCGCGATGGCGTCGTCATCGAGTGCGCTCTGCGCCACGAATTGACCAACAGCGCCGGCGTGGCTCACGGAGGAGTCGCGGCTGCCATGGCCGATGTGGCGGTCGGAATGGCCATCAACCGTCACTTCGGGGGCAAGCGCAAGATCACTACGGTTGAAATGAAGATTAACTATTTCCGGCCCTTCAGCGAGGGCCGCATCTTTGCCCGTTCCCGCCTGCTTCGCATTGGTTCTACCCTGAGCGTTGGGAGTGTCGATCTGACTGACACAAAAGGCAATGTAATTGGCGCTGCCATCGTGACTTACATGTTCCTGGATGCGCGGGAAAAGAATGCGCCGGCTTAGCCAGGTCACTGCGTAAGCAGAGAGCGAAAGAGGTGTTTACCATGCCGCCGCTGGTAATCGAAAGCCTGGGGGCCCTGAAAGATTTCGTGGGTCGTGAGATCGCGACCACCGATTGGTTCGCGGTGACCCAGGATCGCATCCAGCAATTTGCCGAGGCCACCGAAGATCGCCAGTGGATTCATCTGGAAGGCGATCGCGCACAGCAGGAATCGCCCTACGCCACAACCATCGCCCATGGTTTCCTGACCCTTTCCTTGCTCAGCCATCTGTTGCAGCAGGCGCTGCAAATTCGAGGTGGCGTTAGGCTGGCCGTGAACTACGGCTTGAATCGAGTTCGCTTTCCCTCGCCGGTTCGGGCGGAGTCAAAGATTCGCGGACGCTTCACACTGCAATCCCTGAAAGACGTGAGCGACGCTCGTGAAGCTGTTTTTTCAGTAGTCATGGAAGATCAAGGCCAGGGGAAGCCTTGCTGCGTGGCGGAGTGGGTTGTCCGTTACTATCCTTAAGCTCGCCGCCCGAGAAGGAGCGATTTTGGGTGGAGCAGCATTCAGCGTTGCATCAAGATCCCTGTCTCCTTTCGGCCTGCCAATCTGCCAATCCCCACCACTCATTGCGGGCCTGGTACGGTGCTATAGTTGTGCGTGCATCGCGTGATTGCCTGATTGGCGGGAGGCGTCCATGGCAGTAGCCACGCAAAACCCTCTTAACCTGCCTGGACCTCCAACGTTTGCCACCTTGGCGGAGGAACGCCAATATCGCAAGCAGCGGCTGGCAGGCGCTTTTCGGCTGTTCTCACGATTCGGATTCGATGAAGGAGTCGCCGGCCATATCACCGCCCGTGATCCGGAACGCCGCGATCACTTTTGGGTAAATCCTTTTGGCATGCACTTCGGCCAGATTGGTGTCTCTGACCTGATTCTGGTAAATGACCAGGGTCAGGTCGTGGAAGGGAAGTACCCGGTGAATGGAGCGGCTTTCGCAATTCACTCCCAGGTTCACGCCGCGCGCCCCGATATCGTGGCTGCCGCCCATGCCCACTCGTTATATGGAAAGACCTGGTCGTCGCTCGGCCGTTTGCTCGATCCCATTACCCAGGATGTCTGTGCGTTTTATGAAGACCACTCTTTGTTCGCGGACTTCACCGGCGTAGTTTATGAGACTGCGGAAGGGGAGCGAATTGCAGAAGCCCTGGGAAATATGAAGGCCGTGATTCTGCGCAATCATGGCCTGTTGACGGTGGGCCATACGGTCGACGAAGCCGCGTGGTGGCTGATCACCATGGAACGAAGCTGCCAGGCTCAACTGATGGCCGAAGCCGTCGGCACACCTGTGAAGATTGACCCCGCCGATGCCGCGATAACGAGACAGCAGGTCGGATCACACCTGGCCGGCTGGTTTCAGTTCCAACCGCTCTGGGCACGCATCGTCCGCGAGCAACCCGATTTGCTGGAGTAACCCGGGCCTCCCCGCCCGGGCAAGGCCGGCTCATGAGATTGCGTCAACAAAGAGATCCGGTTTGAGCGGCTTGTCCTTTGCCACCGCGTATCCACTCAAATCAGTAATCCCCGCAGCGGCCAGAACCTCGTCGTCGATAAAGAAATTGCCGGTTGCGATGCGACAATCGCGAGTCAGAATGTGCCATGCCGCGTCGGCCACGATCTCAGGCGTCCGGCCACGCTCGGCCTCAGCGCCCGGAATGACTTGCAGCGCCGCCGTCGCGACAATGGTGCGCGGCCATAGCGCGTTTACTGCAATCCGGGTCTCGCGAAATTCTTCCGCCATGCCCAGTACGCACATGCTCATTCCGTACTTCGCCATGGTGTAGGCGAGATGCGGGGCAAACCATTTGGCTCGCATGTCGAGAGGCGGCGAAAGCGTCAGAATGTGCGGGTTCGTTGCCTTCTTCAGATGTGGCAGGCAGGCCTGGGAACACAGAAAGGTTCCACGGACATTTACTGCCATCATCAGGTCATAACGCTTCATCGGCGTCTCCAGCGTGCCGGTAAGGCTTATCGCACTGGCATTGTTCACCAGGATGTCGATGCCGCCGAAATGGCTGACAGCTTGCTCTGCGGCGTGGTAAACCTGCTCATCAGACCGAACGTCAACCACCAACGCCAGGGCGTTCCCGCCCGCTGCTTCGATTTCCGCGGCGGCGGTATGGATGGTGCCGGCCAGCTTGGGATGAGAGGTCGCGGTTTTGGCAGCAATGACGATGTTGGCTCCATCGCGAGCGGCGCGCAAGCCAATGGCCAAGCCAATGCCACGACTGGCGCCAGTGATGAATAACGTCTTGCCGGTAAGGCTTGCCATGGTGTGCTCCGCAAATAGTGCCCCCTGGGGCAGTTCTCTAAGACTATCCCGATGCGTCATTTCATGTCGTGTATCATGCGCAGCGGGGATCAAGAGAAATTCTCAGGAGAGTTTTTCAGGTTAGATCATGAACGTGCCGCTTACACCCATTCGATGTCTGTACCGGGCCGTGGATCTTTACGGCAAGAAAATAGGCGTGGTCTCGGGCCCCAGCTCTTTCACATACGCCCAGTTCGGAGAGCGCTGCGAACGTCTGGCGGCCGGCCTCCTTTCGGAAGGTATCCGTCCCGGTGACCGCATCGCTTATCTCAGCTTCAATAATCATCAGCTTCTGGAAGGCTACTACGGCGATGCTGCTCAACGTGCGCCTGCAGCCTGCTGAACTCACAACCATTCTCAATCACGCGGACGCCAGCATGCTGGTGTTTGAAAGTGAGTTTGCTCCTTTGATCCAGGAGCTGCGAGAGGCCTGCCCCAGCATCAAGCGCTATGTCGCGATTGACCAGTGCGTCCCGCAAGCGGACTTGCTCCTGGAAGACTTGCTGGCGCGCGACCGTATCTCGCGTCCCGACATTTTCTCCTTCGACGAAAATGAAATTGCCGAACTCTTCTACACCAGCGGTAGCACCGGCACTGCCAAGGGAGTCATGCTGTCGCACCGCACGCTTTACCTGCACGCCTTGGGCTTGCTCGCGTCCTTGTCCTGTAAAGACACCGACGTGGAGCTGCACACCATCCCCTTGTTTCATGCCAATGGCTGGGGGCGTCCGCAAAGTATCACTATGAGCGGAGCTCGGCATGTCATGGTCCGCCGCTTTGAGCCATCGCATGTGTTGCGTCTCATTCAGGACGAGAAGGCCACCGGTATGACCTTGGTTCCCACCATGGCGAACGCCCTGCTCAATTGTCCCGACCTGGGGACGTTCGATACGTCGAGCATGAGAGTGATCACCACGGGCGGGGCCGCCTCATCCCCCGAACTGATTGCCCGCCTTGAGCAGGCCTTCGGCTGCGAGGTATGTTCCGGTTACGGTCTCACTGAAACCTGTCCCGTGATCACGACGGCTCAGACCAAGGGTACTGTGGCTTGCGCCGACGAATCCGATCGACTCACTCGCCTTGCGGCCGCGGGCTGGCCGCTCGTCGGCTGCGAAGTTCACGTCGTCGATTCAGAAATGCGGGACGTGCCGCGCGACCGCGAAACCGTGGGCGAGGTCGTCGTCCGCGGCGACAATGTAATGGACGGCTACTACGAAGAGCCCGACGCCACCAAAGCCGCCATCACCGGCGGCTGGCTGCACACCGGAGACATGGCGGTTTGGGACGACGAGAACTACATCTACATCGTCGATCGCAAGAAGGACATCATTATCAGCGGCGGTGAAAACATTTCGTCAATCGAAGTGGAGAAAGCCATCTTCGCTCATCCCGCCGTCTTAGAATGCGCCGTAGTCTCGGCCCCCGATGAGCAATGGGGAGAGATCCCAGTGGCCATCATTGTTCTTAA
>WNFQ01002573.1_pt1 | contig 13113 bp, 14 predicted proteins | sample 5400171 | NCBI WGS metagenome assembly WNFQ01 (sample SAMN13153356, study PRJNA577476) | soil metagenome | isolation source: 20 cm soil under Madrone tree | place: USA:California | collected 2016-06-14
TGGCGATGGTGGCAGAGACGCTCGGCCTTGGGCTTGCCGGCTCGGCCACGTTGCCCGCCGTTTCCCCGGAACGAAACGATCTTGCCCGCAAGGCGGGCCGGGTGGTGATGAATCTTTTGAAAGACGGCCCGCTGCCGAGACAGCTGGTGACAAAAAGGAGCCTGGAGAACGCCTGCGCCGCGGTCGCGGCGACCGGCGGCTCGACCAACGCCGGGCTGCACATTCCGGCGATCGCGCACGAGGCCGGGATCCGCTTCTCGCTCGACGATTTCGCGCGCGTGGCGAAGCGCACGCCGCTCATCGCCGACATGAAGCCGGGCGGGCGTTTCCTCGCGAAAGATCTGCACTCGGCGGGCGGCGTTTACGCCGTGCTGAAAGCGCTGCTCGAGCGCGGCGCGCTGCACGGCGATTGCCTGACGCTCTCGGGCAGGACGCTCGAAGAAGAGTTGATGAACTGCCGCGACCCGGACGGAGAAGTCATCAAACATGAACCTATCATGAACACCGGAGGCATCGTCGTCCTCAAAGGCAACCTCGCGCCCGATGGCGCGCTCATCAAGGTCGCGGGGCTGAAATCGCTGCTGTTCGAGGGCCCGGCGCGGGTTTTCGATTCGGAGGAAGCCTGCGCCGAGGTGGTGAAGAAGCGCGCTTACAAGGCGGGCGAAGTACTGGTGATCCGCTACGAGGGGCCGAAAGGCGGACCGGGCATGCGCGAGATGCTCGGCGTCACCGCGCTGATCTACGGGCAGGGCATGGGCGAAAAGGTCGCACTGCTGACCGATGGGCGCTTCTCCGGCGCGACGCGCGGCATGATGATCGGCTACGTCTCGCCCGAGGCCGCCTCCGGCGGACTGCTTGCGCTGGTGCGCAGCGGGGATCGCATCCGCATCGATGCCTCGTCAGCCAGCCTGACCCTCATGGTGGCAAAAGCGGAACTGGCGAAAAGAAAACCAAAGTCTCGCAAACAGTCGCTCTCGGGCGTGCTCGAAAAATACGCGTCGCTCGTCGGCCCCGCCAACCTGGGCGCGGTAACGCACAGCGGAGCCAGGAAGGCTTAAGCTGCGCCGATGTCCGACGTCGTCGATCTGCGCTCAGACACGGTGACGCGGCCCTCGGCCGCGATGCGCAAGGCGATGCTCGAGGCGGAGCTCGGCGACGACGTGTTCGGCGACGATCCGACGGTGAACCGGCTGCAGGAGCGCGCGGCCGAGATCTTCGGCTTCGAGGCGGCGCTGCTTTTCCCGTCCGGGACGCAATCCAACCTCGCCGCGCTGATGAGCCACTGCCAGCGGGGAGACGAAGTGATCCTCGGCGCGCAGTCGCACAGCTACCGCTACGAAGCCGGCGGCCTCGCGGTGCTCGGCTCGATCCAGCCGCAGGCCATCGCCAACCGCCCCGACGGCACGCTCGACCTGGGCGAGGTCGAGGCCGCGATCAAGCCGGACGATCCGCATTTCGCGCGCACGCGGCTGCTCGCTCTCGAGAACACGATCACCGGACGGGTCCTGGCCAGGAGCTATCTCGAACAGGCGATCGGCCTGGCGAAGAGGAGGGGTCTTGCAACGCACCTCGACGGCGCGCGCATCTTCAACGCCGCCGTGGCTCAAAACATGAAGGTGAAGGACCTCTGCGCCGGATTCGATTCGGTGTCCTCCTGCCTGTCAAAGGGCCTGGGCGCGCCGGCCGGAACGGTCCTGCTGGGCAGCACGGATTTCATTCAGCGCGCCAGGCGGGCGAGGAAAATCCTCGGCGGCGCGATGCGCCAGGCGGGGGTGATCGCCGCCGCCGGCCTGTACGCGCTCGAGCATAACGTCGAGCGGCTGCGCATCGATCATGAAAACGCCGGCGCGCTTGCGCGCGGGCTGCGCGAGCTCGGGCTCGAAGTCCAGCACAACACCAATATGCTGATGGTGCGCATCCCGCCGGAAATAGCGGCGGAACTGGCCGGCTACATGAGGAGCAGGGGCATCTTGGTGCTGCCGGGCGAGCCGCTGCGCCTCGTCGCGCACCTCGACGTCGACGCGACCGGAATCGAGCGCGCGCTGGCCGCGTTCCGCGCCTTCATTTCATCATCCCCGGCAGGTAGGTCGAGATGACTGGGAAGGCGACCAGGATCGCCAGCCGGATGCAGTCGGCGGCCATGAACGGCAGCACGCCGCGGAAGATGGTGCGCGTCGGCACCTGCGGCAGCAGCGTGTTGAGCACGAACAGGTTCATTCCCACCGGCGGGCTGATGAGCCCGATCTCGACCACCACGACGATCAGGATGCCGAACCAGATCGGGTCCAGCCCGAGGTGAACGATCAGCGGGAAGAACACCGGCACGGTGAGCAGGATCATCGACAGCTCCTCCATCGCCGTGCCGAGGATCACGTAGATCGTCATGATGGCGGCAACCACCAGGATCGGATGCAATTCAAAGCGCTTCACCAGGTCGCGCAGCTCGCCCGGCATGGTCGTGATGTTGACGAACTCGGCGAACATCAGAGCGCCGATCAGGATCAGGAACAGCATCGAGGTGGTGCGCGCGCTTTCCACCAGCGACGCATAGAGCGTCTTCCAGTTGAGCGTGCGGCGCGCGATCGCGAAGATCATGGCGCCGAAGGCGCCGATCGCGGCGCCCTCGATGGCCGTGAATACGCCGCCGTAAATGCCGCCCATCACCAGCGTGAACAGCGCGATCACGCTGGTCACGCCCTTGTAGACCAGCGCCAGGCCGAACACGATGAATGCGCCGATCACCGCCGCGTCATCGGCGTCGAGCCAGCCGAGCTTCGCAACGCCGATGACCACCACGCCGACGGCCGCGAACGCCCACAAGCCCTCCAGGGCGGCAAAGCGCTCGCGCCAGCTCGTGCGCTCGCCCGGCGGCCCGGCCCTGGGGTCGCGCCAGGTGATGTATTGCACCGTCAGGCATAGAAGGACGGTGGCGAGAATGCCGGGCAGGATGCCGGCGGCGAACAGCTTGCCGATGTTGGTCTCGGTCATGATGCCGTAGATCACCATGATGGTGGAGGGCGGGATCAGGATGCCGAGCGTGCCGCCTGCCGCGATCGCGCCGGTCGCCAGGTAATCGGCATAGCCGAACTTCTTCATCGACGGATAGGCAACCTTGGCGAAGGTCGCCGCGGTGGCGATCGACGAGCCGCAGATCGCGCCGAACCCGGCGCAGCCGAGGATGGTCGCCATCGCCAGGCCGCCGCGCAGATGGCCGATGAACGCATACGCGGTGCGGAACAGCTCCTGCGACATGCCGGCGCGGGTAACGAAGTTACCCATCAGGATGAACAGCGGGATGACCGACAGCGTGTAATTGCGGCCGGTCTCGTAGATCTTGGTCTGGGCGGTGGCGAAGGCCACCGCCCAGTTCCAGTCGCGCATGTAGGCGTAGCCGACGATGCCGACGATTCCCATCGACAGCGCGATCGGAATGCGCAGGAAGGCGAGGACCATCATGGCCAGCAAGCCGGTCAGCGCTTCGGCCACGAGATTCTCAGGTAGTCGCCTGGGAGGCGCGCAGGGTACCGGGCACGAAGACACGCAACACGTGCACCACTCCTGCCAGTCCGATCATCAGCGCCATGAAATACACGAACGGGCCGACCGGAACGCGCAGCACGTCGGTGGTGTCGCCGTAGCCGGCGATGCGCGCGGCCTTGATCCAGACCTGCCACGCCAGGAAGAACATCACTGCGGCGCAGAGGGCGTGCACCACGCGCACCAGCGCCGCGGTGGCGCGCGGCGTGAGCATGCGGTCGATGAAGTCCATGGTGACGTGCTCGTCGGCGTGCGACACGAGCGGCAGGCCGGCGAAGATCAGGACCAGCAGCATCAGCTCCGTGGCCTCGAACGCGCCGCGCAGCGGCCAGTTGAGGAGGTAGCGCGACACCACGTCGGCGAACGTGATCAGCATCAGCGCAAACAGGATCGCCGAGGCCGCGACGCCGAGCGCGGCGTCGAGCCGTTCCTCCCACAGCTTGCGCTTATTTTCCGGCGGCAACGCGCTTCAGTTCCTCGTGGAACTCCTGCAGCACCATGGCGCCGTCGATGTTGCGCTTGTCCTTCGCGTCCTTGACCCAGGCCTGGATCACCGGCTGCGCCCTGATCTGGATTTCCTTGACCAGCGCCGGGTTCGCCAGGTCGATTTGCACGCCGGCTTTCTTCATCCCCTCGTTGCCGATGCGGTCGACGTTGTCCCAGGATTTTCCGGCGCGCCGCGCGAGATATTCGCCGCCGAACTTGCCGATCAGGTCCTGGTCGGCCTTGGCGAGCTTGTTCCACTTGTCTTCGTTGATGAAGAAGCCGAACGAAGAGCTGTAGAAGCCGCCGGGAAACAGCGTCGCGTACTTGACCAGGCTGTCGAGCTTGAACGAGACGATCGATTCCTGGGGGAAGAACACGCCGTCGGCGATCCCCGAGCTGAGCAGCTCGTAGGACTCGGGCGCGGGCTTGACGAAGGCCGAGGCGCCGAGCGCCCGCGCCATCGCCTCGGCGATGCCGCCGCCGGTGCGGATCTTCATGCCCTGCAGGTCGTTCAAGGTCCTGATCGGCCGCTTGGTGTTGAACATCTGGCCCGGCCCGTGAGTAAACACCCCGAGCAGGTGCACGCCCTTGTATTCGTTTGCCTTGTCCAGATATTTCCAATGGATGCGGTTATAGGCGACGGAGTTGATCTCCGCAGTTTCGCCGGCGCCCGGCAGCTCCGCCACCAGCGGCAGGATATGCCGCGCCGGCGTGTAGCTCGCGGTGACGTAGGAAACGTCGACGAGCCCGTCGCGCACCGCGTCGAAGGTTCCCGGCGCCGCGGCCGGGTGCTTGGGCAGCATCTGGAACTTCAGGCGCCCGCCGCTCGCCTTCTCGACTTCGTCGCCGAAGCCTTGCAGCACCACGCTGGTCAGGTGATGCTGCGGCGACACCCACGACGACATCGTCAGCGTGGTCTGCGCGCGCGCTGGCGCCGCGAGCGCGCAACCGGCAAGCACGGCAAGCGCAAGCTTACGCAAGTTGATCATGTAACTCCTCCTCTTTGCAGTTCCAATCATAAATGTTTGTCGTGAATGCGTGTGCGATGCGTTGTGTTCGGCGCGCGATTTGGATACGATTCCGGCACGCTCGCTTGCCGCAGAGCGGGCGGAAAAAGGGAGAGCACATGCCACACGTGGTCACCAAGTCGGATCTGGTGCAGGTTGCGGCGAAGGCCAGCAATCTCAGCAAGTCGGCGGCGGGCGAGGCGGTCAACGCGGTGTTCGAAGCGATCGTCGCCAACGTCGCGAGCGGCAAGCGCGTCACCGTCGTCGGCTTCGGCACATTTCTGCCGCGAAAAAGAAAGGCGCGGGCCGGGCGCAGCCCCTCCAGCGGCAAGGAGATCAAGATTCCCGCCAAGACCATCCCCGCCTTCGCCGCGGGGCAGGGCTTCAAGGAAGCCGTCGACAAGTAGGCTGCGTTGACGCCTGCGGGGGCTGCGATTTGCAGCCCCTTGTTTTTTTGGGCATTGCAAAGCATGGGAAGGCTTGGCAGAATCCGCGAAGCACAATTCTTGCCACATGGACAAGCCGCTCATCCTCTCGCTCGACAGCCACGGCGTGCCGCATCGCTGGATCAGCTGGCAGCAGGCGTGCTTCTACTACGCGAAGAACCTGGTCGCGTGGACGCTGGGCGACGAGACCTTCACTTATTACGGCGGCATCAGCCGGCTGACCGGCGAGCGCTCGAGCATCACCGCCCACTCCATCGTCGCCATCAAGGGAAAGGCGCTGGCGGCGAAGGGCTTCAACCACGTGCCGCCGCTGAACAACCGCGAGCTGTTCAGGCGCGACCGGCACATGTGCGCTTACTGCGGCGGCGAATTCAGCTACTTCCGGCTGACGCGCGACCACATCACGCCGCTGTCGCGCGGCGGGCGCGACACCTGGATGAACGTGGTCACCGCCTGCCGGCACTGCAACGGGAACAAGCGCAACCGACTGCCGCAGGAGTCCGGCCTGGAGCTGCTCTATGCGCCCTACGTTCCGAACAAGGCCGAGTACCTGATCCTCACCAACCGCCGCATTCTCGCCGACCAGATGGAGTTCCTGAAGCAGCACCTGGCGTCGCATTCGCGGTTGGTCCTCGCTCCTGCCTGATTTCTGGCGCAATAGCGGCTTTCACCTGCTGGAACGGGACGTCGCGGGGCGCCTGCGGATCACCGACGATTTCCTGCGCGCCTATTACCTGCGGCCGGAGATCCATCCGGTCGAGGAATCGGGCGATGAGGAGCTTCGATTGCATGCCGCTCTCATGGAACATCCACGGACTGAAGTTCCGGAAGAGGAGCTCAATTCGATAAGCGACGGGGATGCGAGGGACAATTACCGCATCGTTCTGCGCTTCCGCGATAAGCTGCTCGAGGCGGGCACGCTCGAGGGCTGCTACATGAGTCTGTTCAAGGGCGCGGTCGACGTGCCGCCGCTGTTCATCGGGCAGCTCGCGCACGTGATCCTGCGGAACATCCTCGACGGCTGCGACGATCCGCTGCAGCTGCGCGCCGCCGAGCTGTTTTTTCGCGAGCAGAAGGCGACCCTGCGCGACGGCCACCTGCTGCTCGCCGATTCCGAGACGGTCGAGAGGCACGCCGCCGGAACGCGCTTCGGCAGCGTGGGGCGCCTGATCGTCGAGGCGCAGGGCGCGCTCGGCACGGTCGCGCTCGATGTTCTGGACCGCGCCAACGCGGCGCTCTACTGGGAGCGCGAATCGCGCCACGACACGGTGATCAGCATCAGCTACGGCCGCGCGGCGCTCGAGGCACTGTGCCGCGTCATGGAAGCCTGGGTACGACATTTCCTCGATATCAAAGCCTTGATCAAACCGGTGCGTCGTATCGACGAGCCCCGCTGGGCCTGGCACGTCGGGCTCGACGCCGAGTCGAGCGGGGTGCTCAACGAGCTGTGGTCGGGCCGGGAAGTCGACGCCGGGCGCATGCGCCGCGTGCTCGCGCTGTTCGCGCTTCAGTTCGACGATCCGGCGGCGATGCGTTCCGACATTGCAGGCCGTGTCGTCTACCTCGGCCTGTCCGCCGACGAAAACGAGCTCGTGCGCATGAAGCCGCAGAACCTGCTGCTGAGCCTCCCGCTGCATGAAGCCTGATTACTGGGATCGCGCCAAGCGCACGCTGGCGCGCAAGGATCCCATCATGGCCGCCATCATCCGCTCGCGGCCGAAAGTATTCCTGGCGCGTCGCGGCGAGCCCTTTGTCACGCTCTCGCGCGCCATCGTCGGCCAGCAGATCTCGGTCAAAGCGGCGCAGAGCGTCTGGGACAAGGTCTGTCTTTGCGCAGGCGAAATCACGCCGCAAAGCGTCCTTGCAAGAAAAAGGAGCGAGCTGCGCGCCTGCGGCCTGTCGGAGCGCAAGGTCGAGTACATCGCCGATCTGGCGCAGCACTTCCTCGATCGCGCGATCCACGTGCAGCGCTGGCCCGACATGGATGACGAGGCGGTCATCGCCGAGCTGATCCAGGTGCGCGGCATCGGCCGCTGGACCGCCGAGATGTTCCTCATCTTCAGCCTGCTGCGACCCGACGTATTTCCGCTCGACGACCTCGGGCTGCAGAAAGCCATCCGCCTCGCCTATTTCAAAAGAAAGGTCTCTTTGACGGCCATCGCCAAGCTGAGCAGGACCTGGCAGCCGTGGCGTTCGGTGGCGACCTGGTACCTGTGGCGCTCGCTCGACCCGTTGCCGGTAGAATACTGACAGCCAAACGATCGGCTAGAATCGCGCGCCGATGAAGACCACTTTCCTCGAATTCGAGCAGCCGATCGCCGAGCTCGAGCAGCGCATCGAGGAGCTGCGTTACGTCGCCGACGATTCCGCGGTCGACATCTCGGAGGAGATCCAGCGGCTCACCAAGCGCAGCCAGACGCTCACCAAGGACATCTACGGCAAGCTGACGCCCTGGCAGGTGGCGCAGGTGGCGCGCCATGCGCAGCGGCCCTACACGCTGGACTATGTGCAGATGCTGTTCACGCATTTCGAGGAGCTGCACGGCGACCGCACTTTCGCCGAAGACGCCTCGATCGTCGGCGGTCTGGCGCGCTTCGGCAACGCGCCCTGCGTGGTCATCGGCCACCAGAAGGGCCGCGATACCAAGGAGAAGATCCTGCGCAACTTCGGCATGCCCAAGCCCGAGGGCTACCGCAAGGCGCTGCGCCTGATGAAGCTGGCCGAGAAGTTCTCGCTGCCGGTGTTCACCTTCGTCGACACGCCCGGCGCCTACCCGGGGATCGACGCCGAGGAGCGCGGCCAGTCGGAAGCCATCGGCCGCAATCTGTTCGAGATGGCGCGGCTGCGCACCCCGATCATCGTCAGCGTGATCGGCGAGGGCGGCTCGGGCGGCGCGCTCGCCATCGCGGTGGGCGACGCGGTGCTGATGCTGCAATACGCGACGTATTCCGTGATCTCGCCGGAGGGCTGCGCGTCGATCCTGTGGCGCAGCGCCGACCAGGCGCCCGAGGCGGCCGACGTGCTGGGAATCACCGCCGGCCGGCTGAAGACGCTCGGGCTGATCGACAAGATCGTGCCCGAGCCGCTCGGCGGCGCGCACCGCGACCCCCAGGCCACCGCGCAGGCGCTGCGCAAGGCGCTCGCCGAGGCGCTCAAGCAGCTGCAGGAGAAAAAGCCCAAAGAGCTGGTCGAGCAACGCCTCGAGCGCGTAATGGCCTATGGCAAGTTCAAGGAAACCGCCGAGCGGTGAGCTCATCGCCGAGGTCGGGCGATTTCTCGGTTCCATCGATCTGCGCGGCAAGCACCTCGCCGTCGGGCTCTCCGGCGGGATCGATTCCGTAACGCTGTTACAGGTCCTCAAAAACTGCGCGGCCGCGTCTGGTTTTTTTCTTAGTGCGATTCATGTCCACCACGGCCTGAGCCCGAATGCGGGCGCGTGGGCGCAGTTCTGCCGCGCTCTGTGCGCGCGCTGGGGCGTGCCGCTCGCGGTTCGCCGCGTCAAGGTGGCGAAAGAGGGCAGGGGTCTGGAGGCCGCGGCACGCGAAGCCCGCTACCGGGCTTTCAAAAATGGTCCTTGTGACGCGGTGGCGCTCGCGCACAACCGCGACGACCAGGCCGAGACGGTGCTCATGAACCTCCTGCGGGGCACCGGCGTACGCGGCGCGAGCGGCATGCCGTCCCGCACCCGCCTCGACGGCAAGATGCTGCTGCGGCCGCTGCTCGAAGTGCCGCGCGCGGCGATCCTCGCCTATGCCCGGGAGCAGGGCCTGGAATGGGTGGAGGACGAGAGCAACGCCGACGAGGCGCTGACGCGCAACTTCGTGCGCCGGCGCCTCGGCCCCTTGATCGAAGCGCGCTTTCCGCGCTGGCGGGAAAGCCTGGCGCGGGCGGCGCGGCACTTCGCCGGCGTGGGGCTCGATGCGCAAGCGCTGCTGCGCGAGTTCCTCGCGGCGCAGGGGCTGCGCGCGCCGAGCGAGGCGAAGCTCGTCGAGATGCTGAAACAGCTCACCTCCGGCGGCGCGCGCATCATGGTCGAGCACGACGGCATGCGGTTGCGTGTCTACCGCGGCAAGCTCGCGCTCGCGCCGGCAACGTCGGCTGTGCCGTTCGCGGCGGTGGAATGGAAAGGCGAGCGGCGCATTCCGATCCCGGCGCTCGGCGGCAAGCTGCTGTTCAGACGGGCACGCGGCGAAGGCATCGACCTCCATAAGCTCGAGCAGTGCCGCGTCGCAGTGCGATTGCGCGCGGGAGGCGAGCGGCTCCAGCCCGATCCGCGGCGGCCGCGCCGTACGTTGAAGAACCTGTTCCAGGAAGCGGGCGTGCCGCCCTGGCAGCGCGACCGGCTGCCGCTGCTGTTTTGCGGCAACGATCTGGTGTGGGCGCCGGGACTCGGCATCGATGCGCGCTATCAGGCGACGGCCAATACGGTCGGAGTGGTCCCGGAATGGCGCTAAGCCGTTGTTTTTACGAAATCGAACGCATCGACCGTGATAAAATTTCGGGTTGATTTTTCGGCAAATGCGTGGAGACAGCGGGAATGGCGGCCGAGCGGACCCTTTCCATCATCAAGCCCGACGCCGTGAAGAAGAACGCGATCGGCCGCATCCTGGCGCGGTTCGAAGCCGCCGGGCTCAAGATCATCGCGGCGCGCATGATGCTCTTGTCGCGCGCCGAGGCCGAAGGGTTCTATGCTGTTCACCGTGAGCGGCCCTTCTTTCGCGACCTGGTCGAGTTCATGACCTCCGGACCGGTCCTCGTGCAGGTGCTCGAGGGCGACGACGCGATCGCGAAGAATCGCGAGCTGATGGGCGCCACCGACCCCAGGAAGGCCGCCAAGGGAACGATCCGCGCCGATTTCGCGGCGTCGATCGACGCCAACGCCGTCCACGGCTCCGACGCGCCTGACACCGCGCGCACCGAGATCGCCTACTTCTTCCCCGCCTGCGAGGTGTTTTCCCGTTGAAGCAGAATCTCCTCGACCTCGACGCCGCGGGCCTGGGCCGCTTCTTCGAGGCGCAGGAGGAAAAGCCGTTCCGCGCTCGCCAGCTGCTGCACTGGATCCACCAGAGCGGCGAAACCGACTTCGCCCGCATGAGCGACCTCGCCAGGCCGCTGCGCGAGAAGCTGGCGCTCGTTGCCTGCATCGAGGCTCCTCGGATCGTCGGCGACACCGCTGCGGAGGACGGCACGCGCAAGTGGCTGCTCAAGGTGGACGGCAGCAACGCGGTGGAGGCGGTTTTCATCCCCGAGTCGAACCGCGGCACGCTCTGCGTGTCGAGCCAGGCGGGCTGCGTGCTGGACTGCGCCTTCTGCTCGACCGGCAAGCAGGGCTTCAACCGCAACCTCGGCACGGCGGAAATCATCGGCCAGCTGTGGCTCGCCAACCGGCTGCTCGAAGGCGAAAGGCCGGTGACGAACGTCGTCATGATGGGAATGGGGGAACCCCTTCTCAATCTGGACAACGTGATTCCCGCGCTGCGGCTGATGCTCGACGACAACGCGTACGGGCTTTCGCGCCGGCGCGTCACGGTGTCGACCGCGGGAGTGATTCCCGGCATGGACCGGCTGCGCGACGAATGCCCGGTCGCGCTGGCGCTCTCGCTGCATGCGCCGAACGACGCGCTGCGCGATCAGCTGGTCCCCGTGAACCGAAAATACCCGCTGCGCGAGCTGCTTGCGGCGTGCAACCGCTACCTGCAGAAAGCGCCGCGCGACTTCATCACTCTCGAGTACGTCATGCTCGAGGGAGTGAACGACGCAGACGCGCACGCGCGCGAGCTGACAGGGGTCGCGCGCCAGGTGCGCTGCAAGTTCAACCTGATTCCGTTCAATCCCTTCCCGCATTCCGGGTTTCGCCGTTCGAGCCCGGAGCGGATCCGGCGCTTCGCCGAGATCCTGCAGCGCGCCGGCCTGACGGTGACGACGCGCAAAACCCGCGGCGACGGCATCGCGGCCGCCTGCGGCCAGCTTGCCGGCGATGTGTCCGACCGCACGCGGCGCAGCGCACGCCGCATTCCCCTGAAGGAGGTGCGCGCGTGAAACGGCTGCTTTACCTTGTGTTCCTGGCGCTCGCCGGCTGCGCCGGCCGCACGAGCGAGCCGAGCGTCGACACCGGCACCATCGTCGGCGAGGTCGGCGAGCCGCGCAACCGCGCCAAGGTCCATACCGAGCTCGCGGCCCATTATTACAACCGCGGCAACATGGGCGTCGCGCTCGAGGAGCTGCGCATCGCCGCCGCCGCCGACCCGAGCTATGCGCCGACGCAGAGCATGTTCGGCCTGGTGTACATGGACCTGCGCGAGAACCAGCTCGCCGAGTCGAGCTTCGAGCGCGCGCTGCGCCTGTCGCCGAACGACCCTGACATCAATCACAACTACGGCGTGTTCCTGTGCCAGACGCAGCGCGAAGGCCAGGCGATCGCCTATTTCCTGCAGGCGATCCGCAACCCGCTGTACGCGGCACCGTGGAAATCCTACTCGGCGGCCGGCGTCTGCACGCTGCGCACCAACAATCTCAAGGACGCCGAGGAGTTCTTCAAGCGCGCGCTGCGCCTGGAGCCCGACGAGCCGACCTCGCTGCTGAGCCTCGGCCAGATCCGCTACCGGCAGGGCAGCCTCGACGAGGCGCGCAAGCTCGTGTCGCAGCACAACAAGCTGGTCGCGCCCAGCGCGGAGTCGCTATGGCTCGCGCTGCGCATCGAGCGCAAGCTCGGCGAGCGCGTTGCCGAGCAGTCGTACGCCAACCAGCTGCGCCGGCGCTTCCCCGGCTCCGCCGAGTACCAGGCGCTGCAGCGGGGCAGCTTTGACTGAGTCGGCCATCACCGGGGTCGGCGAAGAGCTGCTGCGTGCCCGGCAGGCGTGCGGGCTGGATATCACCGACGTCGCGCAGCAGCTGAAGTTCGCCCCGCGCCAGCTCGAGGCGCTCGAGCAGGAACGCTTCGACCTGCTTCCGGGAGCGACGATCGCGCGCGGCATGCTGCGCAACTATGCGCGCCTGCTGAAGCTAGATCCGGAGCCGCTGATCCAGCGCATGGCCGACCGGCTGGACGCTCCCGACTCGGACCGCCTCGCGGAGCGCTTCAGCCAGCCGGTGCCGTTCTCCGACGGCGGCCGGCGCGCCACCTTCATCTACATCGGCCTGTCGCTCGGCATCCTGGCCCTGGTCGGCGGCGTGGTGTACGAGTGGCGCCACGAGCGTATCCCGCCGCAGGAAGCCGCCGCCAGCCCAGCGCCGCCGCTCGAGCCGCGCACGCCGCCGGTTGCCGCGCAGCCGGCGGTCGCGGCGCCCGCTCCGCTGCCGCCGATCGCGATGACCCAGCCCTCGGCCTCGCTCGACCCGCAGGAGCATCCTGCGGCGGCGCCGGCCAGGCCGGCAGCCACAGGTCCGAACCGGCTGGTCGTGAGGTGCGAGGAGGAAGCCTGGCTCGAGGTGCGCGACAGCGCCGGCCGCGCGCTGGTGTCCTCGCTGCAGCCGGCGGGCGCAGAGCGCGTGCTCAGGACGAGGCCCCCGCTCACGCTGGTGATCGGCAATGCTTCGCACGTGCGGGTGACGTTCAACGACCGGCCGATCGACCTCAAGCCGCACACCAGGGTCGAAGTCGCCCGACTGACGGTGCCATGAGCGAGCCGCGGCGCAGG
>WNFQ01002574.1_pt1 | contig 13113 bp, 10 predicted proteins | sample 5400171 | NCBI WGS metagenome assembly WNFQ01 (sample SAMN13153356, study PRJNA577476) | soil metagenome | isolation source: 20 cm soil under Madrone tree | place: USA:California | collected 2016-06-14
GCTCTCCAAGTCGTCAGGGAAGATGGTGCGCGCATCGAGGACGACCCGATCGTCGGCAATGCGGGCGATGATGGGAGGGGTGCCTCCCCGCAACCTCGCCGCCAACGTGTCAGGTGTCAGGTGTCGGGTACCAGGATCGAGGCGGACGAGCCACGTCCTCAGCTTGGCGCCGGGGAAAGAACCTCCCCCAACCTCTGATTCACCCTCGACGACCTCCGCGTCTTTGCCCACGCCTTTCTGTAGCGCCGCTGCGCGTTGACGTATTTGCGTGACGTCTTCAGTGAGCATCCGCAGTACGGGTATCTCAACCCGGGCCCGTTCCGGATCTCGGTACAGAGCGAGCGTCGCCTCGAGGGCGGCGAGTGTGAATTTGTCGGACCTGACCGCCCGCGCCAGCGGATCCTTGCGACACGCGGCGATCGCGGGTCGCGTGCCGAGCAGGATACCGGCCTGCGGACCGCCGAGCAGCTTGTCGCCCGAGAAGGCGACGGCGTCCACGCCGCTCGCGAGCGCCTCGGCCACGGTGGGCTCGCCGGCGAGCCCCCAGGGCGAGAGGTCGGCCAGGAGCCCGCTGCCGAGATCGTACAGGCTCGCGGCGCTCCGCGCGCGTGCGACCCCGGCCATCTCCTGCGCGGACACCTCGGCGGTGAAGCCGGTGACCTGGAAATTCGAGCGATGGACCTTGAGCAGCAGCCGGGTGCGGTCGGTGACCGCGGCTTCGTAGTCCGCCAGGTGCGTGCGGTTCGTGGTCCCTACCTCGACCAGGGTGGCCCCCGAGCGGGCCATGATATCCGGGATCCGGAACGCGCCTCCGATCTCGACCAGCTCGCCGCGCGACACGACGGCCTCGCCGTCGCGCGCGAGGGCCGAGAGGGCGACGAGCAGGGCGCCGGCGGCGTTGTTCACGACGATGGCGTCTTCGGCGCCCGTGAGCTCGACCAGGAGATCGCGACACAGCGTGTGGCGCGAGCCCCGGGTCCCCTGCGCGAGGTCGTATTCCAGATTGGAGTATCCCGCGGCGATGCGGGTCATTGCTTCGCGGGCGGCGCGCGCCAGCGGCGCCCGGCCGAGGTTGGTGTGCAGCACGACGCCGGTGGCGTTGATCACGGGCAGCAGCGACGGGGTTGCGAGGCGCTGCACCCGCGCGCCGACGGCCGCGCCCCAGCCCTCGGGCGGTGTGCTGCCGCCGTCGGCGCGCGCGTGCTCGATCGTGTCCCGCACGGCTCGCACCACCAGGCCCCGTGGATGTCCGGCCAGGAGCGCCGCGACGTCGGGCTCGGCGAGCAGGGCGTCCACCGCGGGCAGCCGGCGCCGGGGGTCGCGGGGGTCGCGGGGGTCGCTCATCGCGTCTTGGCCTTCGTCGAGTCGCGGGGCGCGGGTTTCGGCACGGGGATCTCCACCACGCCAACGCCGTCCCCGGCGACGCCACTCAGGCTGATCGCCCCGCGCACGCGCACGAGGTACTTCGCACCCGGGGTGAGCGGCGGCGCGGTCTGGACGACGAGCCGGTCGTAGGGCACGGGACGCTGTGCCAGGAGCTTGCGCACGCGAGCCGTATCGACCCGTGCCGCCGTATCAGACGCGGCCCGAGCGACGCCCCTCGGAGCAGCGGGCGCCCGCTGGGGTGCTGCGGAGGGGGGCGCCGCTCGGGCGCGCGAGCTGTCCCGGCGCGCCGTCGTATCTCGCCGGGCCGTGGTATCCTGCAGCCGTTTGAGCGAATCGGCCACCGCGCGCGCCCGCGCCTGCAGCGAATCGAACTGCGCCGGCCGGTACAGCGCCCGCACGCCGACGGGCGTCGTGTCGGGCAGGGCGAACACGCGCACCGCGGCGGTATCGGGCGGCCGCGCCGGATCGAGCGGCTGCGAGAAGCTGACGCGCAGGGTGGCCGAGTCCAGCGACTCGATGGTGCGGATCCGCGGGCCCACGGTGTCGTGCACGAACGCCCAGAGCACGACACTCGCCGTCGAGTCGACCGTGACGCTGACCGTGTCGAACAGCTCGCGCCGGTCGAGGCGGCGGTTGTTGTTCTGGTCCTGCAGGGCCCACACGCGATAGCGCCCGGGAGGGATCTCCCGCAGCCGGAAGTTTCCGGCGGAGTCCGTCAGCGTGACGTAGGCGGCGGTGTCGGGGAGCGGGGCGGCCCGGATCACGGCCTGGGCGAGCAGCCGCTGCTCGACCCACAGCAGCACGGTACCGCTGAGCCCGGCCCCGGGCAGAGGGCCGCCGGTCGAGAAGACGATGGTCGTGCCGGTCTTCGTGACGTTGCGGTGCAGGTCCGCGATCCCGGGCAGCAGCTCGAGGTGGTACACGCGGTTCGGCTTCCACCCCTCCTCCGGCTGGATGTGAATCGCGCTGCGGTGCCAGGACACGTTGACGTCGCCCGCGACCGGCGACAACACGATCTTCTGCGCCAGGCCGGTGATAGCGCCTCCTCCGCCCGCGCCGCCGGGCGTCTCGTCGATCACCTCGTCGAATTGGACGACGGCCTTGCCCCGGAAATCCGGCACGACCGCTCCCGACTCAGGTGTCGTGCGCAGGATGGCGGCGGGCGTGGTGCGGGGCGGGCCGCCCGGCGGGGGACCCTGGCTCGCGCAGCCGAACGCCAGGGCGCTTAGGAGCAGCCCAGCGACTTGAGCTTGTCGGCCAGCACCTGCCGCTGGTCGTGCCACGCCCGCTCCTTCTCGCGCTCCTTGGCGACCACCTCGGCGGGCGCCCGCGCGACGAATTGCTGGTTGGCCAGCTTGGTGCTGAGCCCCGCGAGCTGTAGCTCGAGACGGGTCAGCTCGCTCGACAAACGCCGACACTCCTGCAGCACGTCGATCGCATCCGACAGGGCGACGAACACCTCGCTCCCGTCCGCGAGCACGGCGTGTGCACCTGCGCCCCTCAAGCTGCCGTCGAACTGCAGCTCGGAAAGCTGGGCCAGACGCATGATCGTGTCGCGTTCTCCGTCGAATGCGGCTCTGATTAGCTCCGTTCTCGGTTTGATAGTGGCTGCAACGCGCGTCTTAGGAGCCACGCGGTATTCTGCGCGAATCGCCCGGATCCTGGAGATCGCCTCCTGAACGCGCGCGAATTCGAAGTCAGCCCGAAGCTTCGGCAAGGCGGCTGGCACGGTAGGCCAGGCTGCGACCGCAAGAAGGTCTTCGGGCTGTCGGCCGGGAAGCTTCTGCCACAACTCTTCGGTAATGAAAGGCACGACTGGATGTAGCAGCCGGAGCACGGTGTCGAAGCAGAACGCCAGGACGGCCTGAGCAGCGGCGGCGTCGCCCGAAGCAGCGGGTGCTCGCTGGGCTGCTGCGGAGGGCGACGTCGCCGCTGCGAGGCGCGGCTTGACCGCCTCCACGTACCAGTCAGCGAGATCGCTCCACGCGAACTCGAAGCAGGTCTTGGCAGCTTCGTCGAGGCGGAACGTCTCGAGCTGTTCCGTGGCAGCCACGATCGTCTTGTGGGCCTGGCCGAGAATCCATCGATCTGCCAGCGCGAGTCGCGACGGATCCAAGGTGCCGATAGACGGCGCCTGGCCCGGCAGCTGCGCCAGGATGAAGCGTCCGATGTTCCAGAGCTTGTTCGCGAAGTTCCGGCCGGGCGCGAACGTCGTCTCCAGGTCATTGGGGTCGAGGACCAGGTCCGACCCGAGCGACACGCCGGCGATAGTCGTCCAGCGCAGCGCGTCCGCGCCGAACTTCCGGACCACGTCGAGTGGGTCGATGCCGTTGCCGAGCGACTTGGACATCTTGCGATGCTGCGTGTCCCGCACGATGCCGTGGAGGTACACAGTCTGGAACGGCTTGTCGCCCTTGAAGTGGTAGCCCGCCATGATCATGCGGGCGACCCAGAAGAACAGGATGTCCGAGCCGCTGACGAGCGTATGCCCGGGATAGAAGCGGGCCAAGTCGGGCGTCCTGTCCGGCCACCCGAGCGTCGCGAACGGCCACAGCCAGGACGAGAACCACGTGTCGAGCACGTCGGGGTCCTGTTCGACCGGCCCGCCGCACTTGGGGCAGGCCTTCGGATCCTCGCGGTCGGCCCACTGATGGGCGCACTTGGTGCAGTTGAACACCGGGATGCGGTGACCCCACCATAGCTGCCGCGAGATATTCCAGTCCCGGATGTTTTCCATCCAATGCTCGTACGTCGCGCCCCACCGCTCGGGCACGAGGCGAATGGCCCCGGTCCGGTACGCCTGGAGCGCCGGCTCCGCCAGTGGCTTCATCTTCACGAACCACTGATCGGATAGCCGCGGCTCCACCACCGAGTCGCAGCGGTAGCAGTGGCGTACCGCATGCCGATGCGGCTCGACCTTCTCGAGTAGGCCTCGCTCCTTGAGCATGTCCACGATCTTTTCGCGCGCGTCGAAGCGGTCGAGGTCGGCCAGCGCCTTCGGCACACGGGTCGGATGCTCCATCCGCGCGTCCTCGGTCATCACCAGCGGCATCTCGAGCTTGTGCCGCAGCCCGATCTCGAAATCCGTCGCGTCATGCGCCGGGGTCACCTTCACGAACCCCGTCCCGAACCCGGGCTCGACCGCGTCATCGGCGAGGATCGGCACCGGCAGGTCGATGATCGGCACCCGGGCCACCTTGCCGACGAAGGCTCGATGGCGCGCGTCCTTGGGATTCACGGCCACCGCCGTGTCGCCCAGCAGCGTCTCGGGGCGCGTGGTGGCCACCGTGAGGTAGGGCTTGGGGCCGCCCTCCACGGGATAGCGGATGTAGTACAGCTTGCCGTCGATGTCCTTCGATTCGGCCTCCTCGTCCGACAGCGCCGTGAGGCAGCGCGGGCACCAGTGGATGACCCGATGGCCCCGATAGATGAGTCCTTCTTCCCACAGGCGCACGAACACTTCCCGCACCGCTTGCGAGTAGGGCGGGTCGAGGGTGAACCGCGTGCGGGTCCAATCACACGACGCGCCGATCATCTTGAGCTGCTCGAGAATGGTGGGGCCGGTCTCGCGCACGAACGCCCAGACCCGCGCGACGAACGCCTCGCGGCCCAGGTCGAAGCGGGTCTTCCCCTCCTTCGCGATCAGGCGCTCCACCACGTTCTGCGTGGCGATCCCGGCGTGGTCGGTGCCCGGGAGCCACAGGGCTTCGCGGCCGCGCATCCGCTCGAACCGGATGAGCACGTCCTGCGTCACGTTGTTCAGCCCCTGGCCCATGTGCAAGACGGCCGTGACGTTAGGCGGGGGAATCACGATCACGTACGGCGACTTGGGTGAGTCCACCCGGGCCGTAAACACGCCGCGCTCGAGCCAGCGCCGGTACAGCGGGCGCTCGACGGCGTGCGGGTCGTATTGCGGCGGGAGCTGGAAGCTGCGCTCGGGCATTCATTAATATAGAAGCGGCGGACTGTCGCACGGTCCGACTGTCCGACCGTCCGGCGCCCTGCTAGAATACCGTCCCATGCCCGACGAGTCTCCGGTGCTCGCGCCAAGCCGCATCGCGCGCTGGTTCGCGATCGCCGCGGTGATCCTGTTCACCGTCGCGCTCTACTTCCGCGACGGGCGTCGCGTGCCGCCCATGACGGGCACTCCCGCGGCGACCGGTCAGCCGGCCAACTGAGCTGATGCCTCCCGAAATCCGTGTCACGCTCCCCGACGGGAGCGAGAAACGCGTCCCCGCCGGCTCCACCGGCGCCGACCTCGCGAAGGCGATCGGACCGGGGCTCGCGAAGGCGGCCCTCGCCGTGCGCGTGAACGGCACCGTGTGGGATCTGACGCGCCCCCTCCCCGACGGGGCGAAGGTCACCATCCTCACGGACAAGGATCCGCAGGCGCTCGAGGTGCTGCGCCACTCCTCGGCCCACGTCCTGGCGACGGCCGTGCGACAGCTCTTCCCCCAGGCGAAGATCGGGTTCGGTCCTCCGATCGAGGACGGGTTCTACTACGACTTCGAGGTGGGACGGCCGTTCGCGCCGGAAGATCTGGAGGCGATCGAAAAGAAGATGGCGGACGTTGTGAAGGCCGACTACCCGTTCGTGCGCGAGGAGGTGGACCGCGCGGAGGCGAAGCGGCGCTTCAAGGACGACCCGCTGAAGCTCGAGCGCATCGAGGACCTCGGTCCGGACGAGGTGATTTCGGTCTACACCGACGGCCCGTTCGTGGACCTGTGCCGCGGGCCCCACGTGCCGAGCACCGGGCGGATCAAGCACTTCAAGCTGCTGCACGCCGCCGGCGCTTACTGGCGCGGCGACGAGCGCCGCCAGATGCTGCAGCGCATCTACGGCACTGCCTGGTTCACCCAGGAGGACCTCGAGGGCTACGTGCGGCGCCTCGAGGAGGCCAGGAAGCGTGACCATCGGGTGCTGGGGAAGCAGCTCGACCTCTTTTCGATCCAGGAGGACACGGGACCGGGATTGATCTTCTGGCATCCCAAGGGCGCCATGCTCCAGTTCCAGCTGCGGCGTTTTATCGAGGATACGATCCTCGAGCGCGGCTACTCACTCGTGTACACGCCGCACGTGACGCGCGAGCAGCTGTTCCTGCGCTCCGGTCACCTGCCGCTGTACGCCGAGAATCAATTCCCCCCGATGGCGGCGGGGGAGGGTGAGGCGGAAGAGGTGCGCTACCGGGTGAAGCCGATGAACTGCCCGATGCACATCCTCATTTACGCTTCACAGCAGCGCAGCTACCGCGACTTGCCGATCCGGCTCGCCGAGATCGCCAACGTGTATCGCAACGAGCGGTCGGGGACGCTGCATGGGATGCTGCGCGTGCGCGGCCTCACCATGGACGACGCGCACATCTTTCTCGAGCCGGAGAAGGAAGCGATTGAGAAGGAAGTCTTCGAACTCCTGGACATCGTCGAGTTCGTGCTCGGCAAGACGTTTGGACTGTCATACCGCCTGGATCTCGCCACGCGGCCCGAGAAAAAGCTCGGCAGCGACGCGCTCTGGGATGTTGCTGAGGCGGCCTTGAAGCATGCTCTTGAGTCTCGGAACATCACCTATCGGATAGACGAGGGCGGGGGTGCTTTCTACGGACCGAAGATCGACGTCAAGTTCAACGACGCCATCGGCCGCGAGTGGCAGGGTGCGACGATCCAGCTCGACTTCCAGTTGCCCCAACGGTTCAATCTTGAATACACGACGCGCGAGAATAAGCCCAATACACCGGTCATGATCCACCGCGCCATCTACGGCACGCTGGAGCGGTTCGTCGGATTCCTGATCGAGCACTTCGCGGGGGCGTTCCCCCTCTGGCTTGCTCCCGAGCAGGTCCGCGTGTTGCCCATCTCGGACGCGCAGGCGCCTGCTGCGCGCGCGTTACACGAGCGGCTGCGCGCGGCAGGCATCCGCTCGCATCTCGACGAGCGCAACGAGACCCTCAACTACCGGATTCGCGACGGCGAGCTGCAAAAAATCCCGTATATGGCCGTGGTGGGGCAGCGCGAGGCCGATGCGGGCTCGGTGGCGGTGCGGGGACGGGGAGCGGGGAACAAGCAGACAGTGCTGTCCATCGCTGATTTCGTGGCGAAGCTGACTGATGAGGTTCGCACCCGGAGCTTGGTCCCGTTAGTTTGAGAAGATGCCCGACAGCACCACCCCCGTCATTCTCTCCGCCTGCCGCACCCCGATCGGCAAGTACCTGGGCGGCCTCTCACCTTTGTCCGCGCCCAAACTCGGCGCGCTGGTGATCCGCGAGGCGGTAGGCCGCGCCGGGATCGAGGTCGGGACCGTCGAGGAAGTGATCATGGGGAACGTCCTCCAGGGCGGGGTGGGCCAGGCGCCTGGCCGCCAGGCGGCGATTCACGCCGGTCTCCCGGGGACGGTTCCGGCGCTCACGATCAACAAGGTCTGCGGGTCGGGACTCAAGGCCGTGATGCTCGCCGCCCAGGCGATCCGGGCGGGCGACGAGCAGTGCATCGTGGCCGGCGGAATGGAATCGATGTCGAACGCGCCCCACTACGTGTACGGGATGCGCGGCGGCATCAAGGCGGGCAACAGCCAGCTCGTCGACGGCATGATCCATGACGGGCTGTGGGACTCGTTCTCGAACACCCACATGGGCAACCTCGCCGAATACACCGCCAAGAAGGCCGGCGTGTCGCGCGCCGACCAGGATGCTCTCGCGCTCGCGAGCCATCAGAAGGCCGTGGCGGCCATGACCGCATGCCGCTTCAAAGCGGAGACCGTGCCGGTCGAGATCCCGGGAAAGAAGGGGCCGACCGTTATCGACAAAGATGAAGGCCCCCGTCCGGAGACGTCGCTCGAAGCGCTCGCGGCGCTCAAGCCGTCGTTCGAGAAGGACGGCACGGTGACACCGGGCAACGCACCCGGCCTGAACGACGGCGCGAGCGCGCTCGTCGTCACGTCGCTCGCGTTCGCGAAGGCGCACGGTCTCAAGCCGCTGGCCCGCGTCACCGCGTACGCGAGCGCCGGCGGCGAGCCCAGGGATTTGTTCTTCGCGCCCATCGTGGCGGTGCAGAATCTCATGGCGAAAGCCAAGACGAAAATCGGCGACTACGATCTGATCGAGGCGAACGAGGCATTCGCCGTCCAGGCGATCGCCGACGGGCGCGCCCTCGGCTGGGACTGGGACCGCGTGAACGTGAACGGGGGCGCCATTGCCCTCGGGCACCCGATCGGCGCCTCCGGCGCGCGTATCCTCACGACGCTCCTGTTCGCCCTGACCAGCCGGAAACAAACGACCGGCCTCGCCACCCTGTGTCTGGGCGGCGGCAATGCAGTGGCCCTCAGCGTGGAGATGCTCTGATGCAGGCTCAGACCGCCGTCGTATCCGCCCCGTCGCTCACCGGGCGGCGCGCGCTCGCCGTCATCGCAGGCGTTGCCCTCGTCGCGATCGCGGCCCAGGTCGCGATTCCGCTCCCCGGGACCCCGGTGCCGCTGACGCTGCAGCCGCTGGCCGTGCTGCTCGTGGGGGGCCTGCTCGGGCCCCGGCTCGGCGCCGCCTCGCTGCTCTTGTATCTCGCGCTCGGCGCCACGGGCCTTCCGGTCTTCACGCCGTTCGGCGCGCCGGGAGTCGGCCGGCTGTTCGGTCCGACGGGCGGATACCTGCTCGCCTACCCGATCGCCGCCTACGCCGTCGGCGGACTCGTGGGGGACGGGCGCCGCTGGGCCCGCGTTGCCCTCGCGGTGGTCGTCGGCCTCGCGCTCATCCACCTCGGCGGGCTGGCGCAGCTGCTGATCATCACTCACAACCTGCACGACGCCGCGCGTCTCGGCACGTGGCCGTTCCTGGTCGGCGACCTGGCGAAACTGGTCATCGCAGGCGTCGTCCTGCGGCCCACGGTGAGTCCTCTGCGCGCGCGCTTATGACGGCGCGCGTTTCGTTTACGGCATGAGCCGTGTCGCGGTGGTCGGCGCCGGCACGATGGGGAACGGCATCGCGCACGTGTTCGCCCAACACGGCTGGGACACCACGCTGATCGACGTCGCGCCCGGCCTGCTCGAGCGAGTGCTCGCCGTCATTCGCACGAACTTCGAGCGACAGGTGAAGAAAGGGACCGTCACCGCGGAGCAGCGCGACGCGGCGCTGGCCCGGATCCGGACGTCGATGAGCCTCGACGCGGTCGCGGATGCCGAGCTGGTGATCGAAGCCGCGACCGAGCAGCCCGACGTCAAGTTCAGGATTTTCTCGGACCTCGACCGGCTGGCACCGCCCGCCGCCATCCTCGCGAGCAATACGTCGTCCATCTCGATCACCACGATCGCCGCCCGGACCAAGCGCCCTTCCCAGGTGATCGGGATGCACTTCATGAACCCGGTCCCCGTGATGCCGCTGGTCGAGGTGATTCGCGGGCTCGAGACGCGTGAAGAGACCGTGGAGAATGTTGTGGAGGTCGTGAAGGCGCTGGGGAAGACGCCGGTCGTGGTGAACGATGCGCCGGGGTTCGTATCGAACCGCGTGCTCATGCCGATGGTCAACGAGGCGGTCTTCTGCGTGATGGAGGGCGTCGCGACGCCGGAGGCGATCGACACGGTCATGAAGCTGGGCATGAACCATCCGCTCGGGCCGTTAGCGCTCGCTGATCTGATCGGACTCGACGTGTGTCTCGCGATCCTCGAGGTGCTGCACCGCGACCTGGGGGACGACAAGTATCGGGCGGCGCCGCTGCTGCGGACGATGGTGGCGGCCGGGCGCCTGGGCCGGAAGAGCGGGCGCGGATTCTATGTCTATCGCGATTGAGCCGCCCGGCCTGTCGGAGACGCAGCGTCAGATCGTCGAGCTGGCGCGGGAATTCGCGCGCACCAAGATCGAGCCGTTCGCGGCGGACTGGGACCGCCGGGCGCACTTCGACCGCGAGGTGATCGACGAGCTCGGCCGGCTCGGGTTCCTCGGCATGTGCGCGCCCGAGGAATACGACGGGATGGGGCTGGACACCGTCACCTACCTGCTGGCGCTCGAGGAGATCGCCGCCGCGGACGCGAGCGTCGCCGTATCGCTCTCGATCCATAACGCCATTCCGACGACGATGCTCGCCCGCCACGGCAGCCCCGCGCAAAAAAATCGCTGGCTCAAGGCGATGGCGCGCGGCGAGCTGTTAGCCGGCTTCGCGCTGTCCGAGCCGGAGTCCGGGTCCGACGCCGCGTCGCTCTCCACGCGGGCGGTGCGCGACGGCGATCGCTGGGTGCTGTCGGGCGCGAAGGCCTGGGCGACCAACGGCGGCACGGCCGACCTGATGATGCTGATGGCCCGCTCCGAGCGCGGGATTAGCGCGTTTATTGTGCCCACCGACGCCGCCGGTTATCGTCCGGGGAAGCCGGAGGATAAAATGGGCCTCCGGGCCTCGAACACCGTGTCGCTCGCCCTCGAGGATGTGCGGCTACCGGCCGACCACCTCTTGGGGGATGAGGGCGAGGGGTTCGGGTACGCGATGGAGGGCCTCGACGCCGGGCGCCTGGGCATCGCGGTACAGGCGGTCGGGATCGCGCGGCGGGCGCTGGAGCACTCAGTCGCCTATTGCGCCGAGCGACGGCAGTTCGGCCGACCCCTGCGCGAGTTTCAGGGGGTGCAGTTCAAGCTCGCCGATATGGCGACGCGGGTAGAGGCAGCACGCGCGCTGACGCACACGGTGGCGACGCGCCGGGACCGGGGCGAGGACACCACCATGCAGGCGAGCATGGCCAAGCTGTTCGCCTCCGAGGCCGCAATGTGGGTGACGACCCAGGCCGTGCAGCTGTTCGGCGGCTACGGCTACATGCGCGATTTTCCCGTGGAGAAGCTGTTCCGGGACGCCAAGGTGACGGAGATCTATGAAGGCACCAGCGAAATCCAGCGGATCATCGTCGCCCGCGGTCTCTATCCCCGCGGCTGAACGGCGAGACGGCGGTGTCTGAGAAGATCTACGTGGGCGCGGACCACGCGGGGTTCCAGCTGAAGCAGAAGGTCGTGGACGAGCTGAAGCGGCTGGGCTACGAGCCGGTGGACGCGGGGCCCAAGGCGATGGATCCGGCGGACGACTATCCCGACTTCGGCCGTCCGGTGGCCGAAGCAGTGAGCAAGGGCACCGTGAAGCGCGGCGTGCTGACCTGCGGGACGGGGGCCGGCATGGCGTTCGTGGCCAACCGGTTTCCGCGGGTGCGGGCGGCGGTGGCGTGGAGCCCGGAGATCGCGGTGCTGGCGCGCAAGCACAATGACGCCAACGTGCTCGTGCTGCCGTCGCGGTTCGTGAGCGAGGAGGAAGGGATGGATATCCTGCACAAGTGGCTCGACACCGCATTCGAGGGTGGGCGCCACGAGCGGCGCGTCGGGAAGATCGACGCATGATCGATCGGCGCACCCCGCTCGCCAAGGCGGACCCGGTCATCTTCCAGCTGATCCGCCGCGAGGTGGAGCGGCAGGAGCACGGACTGGAGCTGATCGCGAGCGAGAACTTCGTCTCCGTGGCGGTGCTCGAGGCGATGGGCACCGCGCTCACGAACAAGTACGCCGAAGGGCTGCCGCGGAAGCGGTATTACGGCGGCTGCGAGATCGTGGACGAGGTCGAGCAGCTCGCCATCGATCGGGCCAAGGCGCTGTTCCAGGCGGAGCACGTGAACGTCCAGCCGCACGCCGGGGCGCAGGCGAACATGGCCGCGTACCTGGCGGTGGCGAAGCCGGGCGACACGCTGCTCGGGCTGGCGCTGCCGCACGGCGGCCACCTGACCCACGGCGCGCCCGTAAACTTCTCGGGGACGCTGTTCCGCGCGACGCACTACGGCGTGCGCGAGGACACCGGCCGCATCGACTACGACCAGGTGCGCGACGTCGCACGCCGCGAGCGCCCGCGCATCCTGATCGGCGGCAGTAGCGCCTATGCGCGCATCATCGATTTCGCGACGCTCAAAGCCATCGCGGACGAGGTCGGCGCGATCTTCATCGTGGACATGGCACACATCGCCGGGCTCGTGGCCGCGGGGATCCACCCCTCGCCCGTGCCGCACGCGCAGATCGTCACGACGACCACCCACAAGACCCTGCGCGGTCCGCGCGGCGGATTGATTCTCTGCCAAGAGGTGTACGGGAAGGACGTCGACAAGCAGGTGTTCCCGGGCCTCCAGGGCGGCCCGCTCGAGCACGTGATCGCGGCGAAGGCGGTGGCGTTGGGAGAGGCGCTCGCCCCGGAGTTCAAGGCGTACGCCACGCAGGTGGTGCGAAATGCGCAGGCCCTCGCCGCGGCGCTCGTCGAGCGGGGCTACGCCATCGTGTCGGGTGGGACGGACACGCACCTGATGCTCGTGGATCTGCGGCCCAAGCTGGTGACGGGCAAAGAGGCGCAGGAGCTGCTCGACCGGGCCGGCATCACCGTGAACAAGAACACGATTCCCGGCGACCCCCAGAAGGCGTTCGTCACGAGCGGGATCCGCATCGGCACTCCGGCTGTGACCACGCGCGGCTTCACCGAGGCGGACATGCTCAACGTGGCGGAGTTCATCGACACCGTGCTCACACAGAAGGACGAGGCGACCATCGCGCGCGTCAAAGCCGAAGTGCGCGAGCTGGCCACGCAGTTCCCGCTGTACGCACCGCCGGCGCGCGCGGCCGCGGTGTGGGGGCACCATGCCCGATAGCGGCGCTTCCTCGGGCAGGCCCGGCCGCGGCTCGGGCTCGTTCACCGTGCACCCGGCCGAAGAGCTCGAGGTCTACTTCAACGAAGTCGCCCACGGCCG
>WNFQ01002575.1_pt1 | contig 13112 bp, 16 predicted proteins | sample 5400171 | NCBI WGS metagenome assembly WNFQ01 (sample SAMN13153356, study PRJNA577476) | soil metagenome | isolation source: 20 cm soil under Madrone tree | place: USA:California | collected 2016-06-14
TAAAGCTCTTCGTCATCGCTTGAGCTGTCCTCGTTAGTAAGGTCTATTACAGCGCATCCTTTTACGTAGTCTGCTATCCATTGTCACATCCCTGTCCATGGTAGGGTTTCTGCTGCTTTTCAGATCGTTTCATCCCGTCTGGGGTGTCCTGCCGTAGGGTGGTCGTGGATGAGGGTCATAAGGTTTCTTTTGGAGAAGTCTGGGATTTGCGTTATACGAGTGGCGTTGATGAAGAGTTTGGGTTCGAGGAGAGTTTGATCCTTATTATCGTCGTCTCCTTGGTCCGAATTTGGTGGGCATGATAGTTTGTCTGCCAGGGTGTTAATCTTTCCAGGGATGTGTTTGATGATGAAGTCGTATTCTTGGAGGTCGGCATGCCATCGTGCTGTTCAACGGTTTAGTTTTTGTGGGGCCTTCCAGTATTGTAGGTTAGCGTGATCGGTGAGGATTGTGAATGGGGTTTTCATCCATCCTAAGTAGTGTCACCAGTGTGTGAGAGCCTTCATTATTGCTAGAAGCTCTCGTTCGTAGATATCATAATTTCATTCGGTGGGTGTGAAGGTTGCAGAGTAAAATGCGATAGGGTGTAGTTTGGGTTTTTGGGAGGTGACTGCATGGTGTTCACCCTCTTGCGAGAGTATGGCGCCCACGCCATAGGCCGATGCGTCAGTTTGGAGGAAGAATGGTTTATTGAAGTTGGGTTGTGTGAGAACAGGGTGAGAGCACATGCGAGTTTTAAGTTCTTTGAATGCTTTGTGTTGTGGTTCTCCCCAGTGCCAGATGACGGCCTTCTTTGTGAGATCTAATAGTGGGTGTGCTATTTTTGAATATCCTTGGACGAAGTACCGATAGTAGCCGGTGAATCTGAGGCATTTATGGATTTCTGTTGGGTTACGGGGGATGGGCCAATCTGCAACGCCTTTGAGTTTCTTTGGGTCCATTTGTATCCGTCCGTTGCCGACGATGACCCCGAGATAATCGATTTCCTTCTTTTCGAAGTCGCATTTCTCGGGTTTAAGGTACAAGTCATTTTGTTCTAGCTTGTGGAGCATATGATGGGTGTAGAGTCGGTGGCGTTCCAAATGTTGTTGTTCCGTTTCTCCCTCTTCACGTTTTGTGTGGATTGCGATGTTGTCCATGTATACAGATAGCCAGCCTTGAGCGACTTCAGTACGGAAGATGGTATTCATCATCATTTGGAAGGTGGTGGGCGAGTTTGTGAGTCCGAAGAACATGATGGTTGGCTCAAATAGTCCTTCGGGTGTTAGAAAGGCGGCTTTCCATTCGTCGCCTTCTTTGATCCTGATGTTGTTGTATCCCCATCTGACATCTACTTTCGTGAATAGGGTACATCCCCTTAGGCAATCGATGACTTGGGGAATTAGTGGGGATATGTTTTGATTTCGTCTGGTCCATTTATTGATGGGTCGGTAGTCTTGGACTGGTCTGAGCTTTCCGTCTTTCTTTTTGACGAAGAAGAAGTTGGTGGTGTAAGGGCTCCAAGATTCTCGTATAGTGCCCCTTTTTAAATGTTCTTGGACAAAGTTGTGGACTTCTTGGATTTCTTTTTGGTTAAGGGGTAAGAGGCGTCCTGGCATCATAGATGGAGCTCCTGGCAGTAGTTCGATGGTGTGGTCCCAGATGGTGTGTTTTGGAAGTTGTTGGGATTGTTCTTCGCTGAAGACCTTGCTATGTTGGGCGTATTCTTGCGGGATTTTGGTGTTATCTGTTTCTTGGGTGGTTCCTATTGTTGCTTTACAGAGTAGGATTCGCTCAATTTGGGTGGTTCGTGGTTTATTAACGGTTTGTGGTACGAAGCGCGCCTTTGCTGCATCTGAGGTTTTAAATACGATCGGCAGCTGCGTGTGATCGATCCAACCTCTTCTCCAGTCAATTTTGGGTTGTACTGCAGCGAACCATGGGTAGCCCAAGATCGCCTTGTGTTCTCCCAGTTGTGTGAGGAAGAACCTCATGTTGGTACTTGTCGATCCTGTTCGTATGGCGAGGTCAGTGTAGAATTGGAGTTGTCCTGCTTTGTTCTCCATGCCATCAACATTGAACAGTTTTCTCGGAAAAGGTAGTCGTTTGATTGGGAGTTTTAGCCATTTTGCATAGTCGAGGTTTAGAAAGTTCTCGGTGGCTCCCGAGTCGAGGAGGGATATTGTTTTGGCTCTTTTTGAATTCGAATGGATAAAAATGCAGACTGTCATTGACTTTCAAGCAGATATGTATACATTGGAATTGCTAGGCCTAATTAGTGCCAATCTAATTAGGCTGAGGGAAAATCCTGTCGATCTCCTCCTCCCATTGCTAGTGTGAGTTTTTCTCTATTCTCCGTAGACAGGGAGTTGAGTTGGGCCTGAAGGGCTTCGACGGGGTCTTCCTCAGTGACATCGGCTTCAGTGAAGCTTTGGTTGTTGTTGAAGTTGATGAGATTGGCCGTTCGGTTATATTGGCCTCCTTGGCGGTGTTTTGGGCAATTCCTGGCGAAATGTCCTACTTCTCCACATTGGAAACAGGCATTTGATGAGTTCCCTGTGGCAGCTGTGTTGCCTTGAAAGTTGTTCTGCGGGCGATTCCCCTGATATCGGTTGGGGTTCTGTTGTCCTCGGAAGTTGTTGCCTTTGTAGTTCCCTCTGTAGTTCCCTCGGGTTGGCGCTCTGTTCCTATCGATATTCATAGGAATGGGGGTGTTGTTCATCCAGCGAGGAGCATTAGACGAGTTGTATTGAGACGTGTTTTGTCCTTGGGGACGGACGTTGTTCCATTGGGGACGTTGTTGTTGAGGAGCAAAGGTTCCGAAGTTTCTGTTCCCTCTGAATACATTTCGGAGTAGGACTTTTGATCGAACGCTGGCGAGGGCCTTCTCAGTATGTTCTTGATAGGTGATGGGCGTGGGGTAGTGCATGACATCTTTGGCTACGTCTCTTGGCAGCCCAGACAGGAACTGTTGGTTCATTTCGTGTGATCCTAGTCGATAAAGGGCCTTTCAGACAGTTTGTTTGAAGTCGGCAATATAGGAATCTATGTCTGGAAACCTCATCTTTAGATGTGTGAGTTCCCTCCTAGCTGTGGAATCCGCTTGAGTGTCGGTGAATCGGCGGTAGAAGCGTCGTTGAAAGACACGCCAGATGGTGTTGGTGTTGCTTTCGTCAGGGATCTGTTGGATCCATTGTAGCATTCCGCGGGTCCATTCTTCTACTTCGGGTCCCTGCATGAATGTTAAAACGAGGACAACCTTCTTCTTTGGGGAGTTGAAGCCTGCGACATCGTAGTTGAGCGTTAAGTATTTCTCTACTTCATTCATGAAGGTGTTGGCTTTGCTTCTTTCTCCTTTGAAGAGAGGAGGGTCCTTGCCCATGGCTTTGACGTTTGCTGCTGCTGTGACCAGTTGTGTCGCTGCTCCTCCTCCAGTCGCAGGTGGTCCTCCTCCTGGTGGTCCTCCTCCACTTGGGGATCCTGGAGGGGGTCCTCCGGTTCCTCCTCCTCGTTCTCCCATTGCAACATTCAGGAGTTCTTCGAGTTCTGTTTCGGTGAGGGGGTATTGTGGGGCGATGGCAGCAGTTGTTGCTGTTTGAGTTGCAGCTTGGGTTTGGGTGGTGGTCATACTGGTGCTGGTAATGCTTTGTGATAGATTACTTTTGGCGATAGCGAAGAACGGGTTTTGTACGATTGGTGTTGTTGGTACGAGAGGTTCTTTTATGGTTATAGGACTATTTCGGATGGTGAAGTCCAGTGGGTCTGGTTCTGTGTCAGACTCGCTTTGTTGTATATGGGTGGGGACTTCGATGTTGTAGTCGTGTACTTCTGGGATAGGTTCTGATACGTAAACGAGCTTTTCGTTTAGACTGCTCATGTATTTGAGTGTGTGCCACACTCCTTGATAGAGGGCGACCGGGAGTTTCTTCTCTGGTGAAGTGTCTGTTGCGGGTTCGATGTATGCTAAAAAGTCCTTCTTCAAGGGGTTTCCTCTGTCTGTTGCTTTGATAACGTGTACGTGATAGTTTTGTCTGGATTGGAGGATATCAAGGTCGGATAGGAAGACATGCTGTTCTTCTTGTTTTCTGGCTTTCCCTTTGCTACTTGTGGAAGCCGTGGTGTAGATAGAAAGTTGAGTCTAATGTCACTGCTGCGACTTTAGACTTGAAAAGCTAAGTCAAGAGTATTGCCAGCCCTAAAGAGGTCACGTGATCCCTCTGTATGTTGTGAAGTCGAGATGAAGCTGGCCCTAAGGTGGTCACGTGGTCACGTGATTTGGTACATCCTAATTGGGATAGATGGGCGTCTGTGACGTTCGGTATGCCTATTTGGGATATATGGGCGTTTATTTGGATGTGAAGTGTTTCAGAGCTGAGCTAAGAGAGCACCTCTCCTAGGGTGCTTTATAGAGCAACGGTTACCGCCTTGCAGTACGTTGCAAGACCCGTTATGAAGAGAAGAGAAGCAGACGGAGAGGGAGAAGTTAAGAAGACAGTAGATTGTGGGTTTTCTGGTAGTTAAGACAGGAGACTCAACTTGCCATCCTAGAGACAGCAAGGAGGGCTATATATATCGTACAGTACTAGTGTTTTACTAAGCCGTTTTCTGATAGGTAAGCGATTTGAAACACGCTTGGTAAGGAAGACAAGATGGTGAGCAATCAAGACAGTTCGATTCGTAATCCCCTTTGTAAGACCCTTACTAAAGCTCTTCGTCATCGCTTGAGCTATCCTCGTTAGTAAGGTCTATGACACAGGATGTATATTGATGGCCATGAAAGAGACGATGTTGTGGCCTATTGAAACATGTTCGTGCATCAATGGGTGGAATACGAAACACGATTCCAAATTTGGGATGACAATGGCAATCCCCTTCCTTGTCCATTCAACTCATGTCACCTTATCCTTGTCACTCATGATGAATCCACATTCTTCCAAAATGATGAAAGGAAAACCTGTTGGAACCATCAAGACAGCTGACCAGCCCCCAAACCAAAAAGTGAGGGGCAATTGCTCATGGTCTTGGATTTCTTGATGGCCAAGTGGGGATGCCTGTGTGACGACAACAGGTTTTTTTTTCTTTTTTTTCTCATTGCACTCTCTATTGATCACCCTGCAGAGAGGCCCACATTGTGTTCAGACCAGGGAAGAATCATGATGGATACTTCAATGTGAAGGCACTCATCGCCCAGGTCAATTGTGTGATTGACATCTTTGAGGGCAAGACAAATGGCCTTGCCCAGGGCCTCTTCTTGTTCGACAACGCACCCAGTCACCTGAAGCGTGCTGATGATGCCATCTCTGCCACCAAGATGGTCAAAAGTGCATCTGTTGTTTTTTTTTTTCAATATTTTTTGTCTTATTGACATCTCTTGAGATCTCAAGCATCTCTGGACACACCACCCAAAGGGGCCATGCATGCGCAATGGTGTCAATCCCCTGACAGGCAAATGACAATCTTTCTACTTCCCAGAAAACCACCCCTCTCATCTGGGGTGGTTCAAGGGTATGGAACAAATTATCCACAAGTGTGGCCTTTGGCCTGAGGCTGGCCTCCCTGTCGAGTGCGCTGGCCCCAAGCATCCTGAGGGACAGGCCAGTTGTTGCTGTCGGCATCTCCTTTACTCTCAGCCTGATTTCACATCACAGAAGCTGATGCTTCAGGAGCATATTGAATCGCACAGCCATTTGTGCAACTATTATCCTAAGTACTACTGTGAACTAAACTTCATCAAGCAGTACTGGGGCACAGCAAAACTTCAGTTTTGCATTGCTGGCCATGCAAGGACCCTTGAGAAGATGAAGAGGAAAATGCTGGGGTGTCTTGATGACATCCCCCTTGAACAAATTCAAAGGTGCATCGCCTTTCCTTTTTTTTATTCCAGCACTGAAACCCTTTGCAGATTTGCTAACAGGTCTGTGCATTTTATTTTCGCCTATCATCAAGGCTTGTCTGGTGCCCAAGCAGTGTGGGCCAACAAGAAGTACCATGGCCATTGCATTCTCCCCCCTGATATGATCGCACTCATGAAGGAAATGGTCCCAAAGTAATATTAATTAGTTCATGCACTGTACATACATGCTGGGCTGTGGCCTAGTCCTCTACTTTTTGAATGGTAACACCCACAAAACATGCTCCTGAATGTGTGATGAGATACCCCTGAGCTTGTGATCAAGTCTCCTCCAACGAGGCTAGCATGCAAGGGCTCAGTGGGGTGTTACAATTTCATCCAGACCAATTTTTTTTTTCTTTTTTTTTTTGACTCACAAAGATTTGTCCATTTCATGTGACCTAACCCTAGGGTTACATGCTTACATAACCTGTGCGGGAACTGGACGACTTCTACCTTAGTTCTAGGTGGTAGGCTACTGAAGATATCTCTTATGTGATTTTAAATGGTCTGAGGTGTTTCAGGGTGAGTTTTGCCTTTTGATGGGGGAGTTTCAGGTGGGAGGCGTCTAGCCAGACTTGTTCTCCAGTTCCAAATTGTGATGGTGGGGGTCCTTTCTGATTGGTGACTTTGTTGAGCACCCTAATGGCATTTGTGTGGTTTTCTGTCATCGCTTTCACCTGTGACTCTACTAGGGCATTATGAGTCTGTAGTATTTTATTGGAATTGAGTGTGGGGTTGTATCCGAAGAGGATTTGGTTGGGTGATAGTCTGGTGGTAGTGTTGATGCGATTATTGTGTACTACTGTGGCTAGTGCTAGCCAGTGGGTCCATCCTCTGGGATCATTTGAGGTTACTAGTCATAAATATTGTTCTACCCATTGGTTCTTTTGTTCAGAGAGTCCATTGGTTTGAGGGTGGAAGGCTGTGGACAGGTTTTGTTGAATGCCCAGTTTTTTGGTGAGTGCTCTTCTGAACTGTGAGGTGAATCTAGGATCTCAATCGCTTATCATTCATGTAGGTAGGCTGAACCATTGGTAAACATGGTCTAGGTATAGCTGGGCAATTCCAGGTCCAGTGATGGTGTCCGAGCATGGTAGGAAGATGGCTGTGTGAGAGCATCCATGATCTACTATGGTTAGGATAGCATTGTATCTGTGGTGCTGTGGAAGTCCTGTAATGAGATCCATCGTGATCTGTTGAAAGGGGAGAGTGCCCTTGTCATGACTGTGACTCAACATGACAGTAACACATCACCAATTCCCTCTCTCTTCCACTTCCTTCCATTGTGTTCCAGCTGATTCTATACAATGGGTAGAAGCTTCTACAAGCTTCTGTTGGGTTCTATATCATTCCATCTGACATCACTATCATCTACAGTTGACCTGAACATTCCAGTAGCTTCTGTTGACTATGTATATAAAATGTTCATATCAGTAGAGGTCAGCCCTAAGCTTGATCTCCTGTAGACACGGGTTGTCCCTTGTATCTAGCTCAGATCCTTTGAATCTACTTGCCAGACCCACAACGTTACTGTTGGTGTCATTGGCCCTTGTCCTCTTATCGCTGATCTAAGATGTGTGCAAGTCTTAGCTGAATCTCTTGAGATATCCCATCTCCGAGATCCCCGGAACTCAAACAAATTGCCTTGTCACTGAAACACGATACACTGCTACCTGTCCAGTGACAGCCCTCTTTTGTTGTAATCCAATAGAGTGGTATTTTTGGCCGATGAGTAAGGATTTTGTTTTGCTGACAGATCGTGCATCCTTTAATGTAATCTGATATCCATTGGCACATTCTGGTCCATGGTAGTATTTCCATGGCTTTTCTGATTGTTTCATCCTGTCCTGGGTGTCTGGCTGTGGGGTGATCATGGATGAGGGTCATAAGGTTTCTTTTTGATGATTCAGGGAGTGTCAATAGGTGGGTGGTGTTGACAAAGATCTTTGGTTCAAGGAGAGTTTGATCTTGGTTGTTGTTTTTGCCTTGGTCGGAGTTGGGTGGGCATGATAGTTTGTCTGCTGGGGTGTTGATCTTTCCAGGGATGTGTTTGATAATGAAATCATACTCTTGGAGGTTGGCATGCCATCATGCCATGTGATGGTTTAGTTTCTGAGGGGCCTTCCAGTATTGGAGGTTGGCATGGTCAGTGAGGATAGTGAATGGGGTTTTTGTCCATCCCAAGTAGTGCCACCAGTGAGTAAGTGCTTTCATTATTGCTAGGAGTTCTTGTTCATAGATATCATAGTTCCATTTGGTGGGTGTAAAGGTAGTGGAGTAGTATGTGATTGGGTGTAGTTTGGGTTTTTAGGAGGTGACTGCATGGTGTTCACCCTCTTGTGAGAGTATGGTGCCCATGCCATATGCCGATGCATCTGTTTGGAGGAAGAATGGTTTGTCAAAGTTGGGTTGGGTGAGGACAGGTCATGAGCACATGTGTGTTTTTAGTTCCTCAAAGGCTTTATGTTGTTGTTCACCCCATTCCCATATAACAGCCTTTTTTGTGAGGTCTAGTAGTGGTTGTGCTATTTTTGAGTATCCTTGGATGAAGTAGTGGTAGTAACCTGTAAAGCCAAGGAATTTGTGTATATCCATTGGTGTTTTGGGTATTAGCCAATCCACAACACCTCTGAGCTTTTTAGGGTCCATCTGTCATAGACCTTACTAACGAGGATAGCTCAAGCGATGACAAAGAGCTTTAGTTAGGTCTTACAAAGGGGATTACAGATCAAACTGTCTGCTTACTCACCCATTTTGCCTTCTTTACCAAGCATGTTTCTAATCGCTTACCCACCAGAAAAACCACTTAGTAAATCACAGTATTGTACGATATAAATAGCCCTCCTTGCTGTCCCTAAGACAGCAAGTTGAGTCTCCTGTCTTAACTACTCAGAAAACCCACAATCCAATCATCTCTCAACTTCTCTTTCTCCACGTGCCTCCCTTCTCTTCATAGCAGGTCTTGCGACATACTGCAAGGCAGTAACTGTTGCTCTATAAGCACTCTAGGAGAGGTGCTCTCTTAGCTCATCTATAAATGCTCGCACTCGTACCCTCACAGTCTAGTGCCCAGCTTATCCACTTTGGGCATACCAAATCACGTGACCACATGACCACTTTAGGGCCGGCGTCAACTCGACTTCGTATCTCAGTAGGAATCACGTGACTACTATAGGGCTGGCAACAATCTCAACTTAGCTTTTCAAGTCTAAAGTCGCGGTGGTGACACCATCTGTATTTTACCATTGCCAACGATAACACCAAGATAGTTGATTTCTTTCTTTTCAAATTTGCATTTCTCAGGTCTTAAGTAAAGGTCATTTTGTTCCAATTTGTGTAGCATGTGGTGAGTGTATAGGCGGTGTCGTTCGAGGTGTTGTTGTTCTGTTTTGTGGGCTTCACATTTAGTGTGAATTGCAATATCATCCAAATAGACTGAGAGCCATCCTTGGGCTACTTTGGTACAGAAGATGGTGTTCATCATCATCTGGAAGGTGGCCGGGGAGTTTGTGAGTCCAAAGAACATTACTGTTGGTTTGAACAGGCCCTTGGGTGTTAGGAAGGTGGCTTTCCATTTGTTGCCTTCTTTAATCCTGATGTTGTTGTAGCCCCAATGAACGTCAACTTTAGTAAACAGTGTGCAACCCCTGAGTCTATCGATTACTTGTGGGATGAGTGGGGAGATGTTTTGATTTCATTTGGTCCATTTATTAATTAGTTGATAATCTTGTACTGGCTGAAGTTTTCCATCCTTCTTTTTAACAAAGAAGAAGTTGGCTGCATAGGGGCTCCAGGATTCACATATGGTCCCCCTTTTTAGGTGTTCCTGGATGAAGTTGTGTACTTCTTGGATTTCTTTTTGGTTTAGGGGTAGGAGGTGTCCTGGCATTGTGGAGGGGGCTCCTGGGAGTAGCTCAATAGCATGATCCCATATGGTGTGTTTAGGGAGTCTCTGTGATTGTTCTTTGCTGAAGACCTTGTTGTGTTTTGTGTACTCTGGTGGGATTTTTGTTGATTCCATTTCTTGAGTGGTTCCTATGGTGGCTTTGCAGAGTAGGAGTCATTCTATTCCTGTCATTCATGGTTTGTTGATGGTACAGGGTATGAACCACGCTTTAGCTGCATTGGAAGCTTTAAACATGATAGGCAGTTGTGTGGTCAATCTATCCCCTTTTCCAATCTATTTTTGGTTGTACAGTGGCAAACCAGGGGTATCCCAGGATTGCTTTATGTTCTCCTAGTTGGGTGAGGAAGAATCTCATATTGGTGGTGGTTGGTCCTGTTCATATAGCCAGGTCTGTGTAGAACTGAAGTTTGCCTGCTTTGTTCTCCATGCCATCTACATTGAACAATTTTCTTGTGTAGGGTAATCTTTTGATTGGGAGTTTTAGCCATTTTGTGTAATCAATGTTAAGGAAGTTTTCCATAGCTCCTGAATTGAGGAGTGATATGGTTTTGGCTCTTTTGGCATTCAAATGGATAAAGACACGAACTGTCATTGACTTTCAAGCAGATATGTATATGTCAATGGACAGGTAGTGGTGTATCATGTTTCAGTGACAAGACAATTCATTTGAGTTTTGGGGATCTCGGAGATGGAATATCTCAAGAGACTCAGCTAAGACCTGCATGCATCTTAGATTGGCGATAAGAGGACAAGGGCCAATGACACCAACAGTAATGTCGTGGGTCTGGCAAGTGGATTTCAAGAAGTCTAAGGCAAGATACAATAGATGACCTGTGTCTACAGGAGATCAAGCTTAAGGCTGACTGCTACTGGTATGGACGTCTTATATACAGAGTTGACAGAAGGTATTAGAATGTTCAGGCTAGCTGTAGATATTTGTGATGTCAGAAGAAACAGGATAGAACCTGACAGAAGCTTGTGGAAGCTTCTACCAATGTATAGAATGGAATGGAACATAAGAGAAGGGACTGGGAAGAAAAGAGATTGGTGACACATTATGGTCACATTGGGTCACTATTGTGACATTACCCCCCTGTTAACATCTCTAGCCTCGTCTGAAGGTCTTAATGTCTGCACAACAAAGGGTGTGGTGGTAGTTGGGGTGGTCATCACCAACTCAACAGATTTGTCCTGCTTTGCATTGACAGTGGGGGATCTTGCAATCAATCTTGTTGTGTCCCCACAACTGGCACAATAGACATTGCCATATGAAGTGGCAATCAAGGGTGTCATGGGTGATTTTCCAACACCATTTGCATTGCCTGAGCTGTCACCGCCGCGACTTTAGACTTGTAAAGCTAAGTCGAGAGTATTGCCTGCCCTAAAGAGGTCACGTGATCCCTCTGTGTATTGTGAAGTTGAGATATGACCGCCCCTAAGGTGGTCACGTGGGCATGTGATTCGGTATGTCCTAATCGGGATAGATGGGCGTCTGTGGCATTCGGTATGCCTAATCGGGATATATGGGCGCTAGTTTTGGACGTGAAGTGTTTCAGAGTCAAGCTAAGAGAGTGCCTCTCCTAGATTGCTTATAGAGCAACGGTTACCGCCTCGCAGTACGTCGCGAGACCCGTTATGAGGGGGAAGGAAGCAGGCGAAGGGAGAGAAGTTGAGAAGACAATAGATTGTGGGTTTTCTGGTAGTTAAGACAGGAGACTCAACTTGCCATCTTAGGGACGACAAGGAGGGCTATTTATATCGTACAGTACTGGTGTTTTACTAAGCTGTTTTCTGATAAGTAAGCGCATTAGAAACGCGCTTGGTAAGAGACGATGAGGCGGTTAGCAATCAATGACAGTCCGATCCGTAATCCGGTTTGTAAGTCCCTTACTAAAGCTCTTTGTCATCGCTTGAGCTATCCTCGTTAGTAAGGTCTATTACATCACATCCCCCCTTAGAAGTGACGTCCTCGTCCCTCCTTCCATCCCCCGTGGGCTCGGATGTTGGTGGCCATCCGCTGCGGTTCTCCCGCCAGATGCGAAACCCATTCTCCAAGACGCGTGCATTCCAGGCGGCCCCGGCATTGGTCTCAGGCGATGATGGCTCCCTTGAGCTCGCCGTGGGTGCGATCGAGTTGGGCCTTGTAGGCCAAGACGCGCTCGTCGAGGGTTCGGAATCGCATGACATCCGCCTCAAGCCCCCAGTCGTCGGTGGCTCTGACGGCGTCGAGGAAGGCAGCATAAGCGGGGGCGGACCCTTGAAGGGTTTCGTGGATCCAGTGCGGTAGCAGCTCCGCAGGGTCAGCTGTATACTTGGGGGATGCATAGATCTCACACACGTGCAGGAGGTCATGAGGGCCGTCCTCAGTGGTATACCCCGCCACTCTACCGTCGTCGAGCTTTTTGACCCATTTGGCCAGGTTGGAGAGCCCTCCACCGACGGGGATGGTGAACGTTGGGAGGCGACCATTCTCGACGTACCCGGTGGGAGGCTGAGAGAAGGTGTCGATGTACCTGACAAGGCGGGCTTCGAGGAATTCAATTGTCTCCTCACGGTCATCCAGCTTCTTTTTGTGGTCTGCTTCTTGGGCGGTGAGGTCCTGGTTGAAGCGATGTGTGCGGGCTTCGGAGGTGACGACGAGTCCATTGATAATCGACCTATAGGTGTCGGTGGGGAGCTCGTGGCTGGCGATGGCGGTGCGGACTGATCGGGGAGACATTTGTCCGAGAGCGAGCAGGTGGTTTTCGGCGGTGGTGGGTCCTGTGGGTACTGGAGCATGGGGAGCGGGAGTAAGGAGTCTAGGTACTCCGGGATTTGAGAGGAAGGTGCCTGGCTGCGGCGGGGGGAACTCTTCAAGAGGCGTATCGACGAGAGTTGGGGAAGCGGGTCCGTCATAGCTGGAGGAGTCGGATTCGGCGGACTCATGGCGAGAGATATGCGACATGGGCTAGTAACGGTGATGAAAGGGGCAGTAGGAGAGTTTACAATACCAGTGATGTATTGATACGTGGTCGGTGCCAAGTTTGTAGCGGAAGCGGAAGATGCTGTGGGAGCGGGGTTCAGAGGGGTCGAAGTCGTACTTAGAGCGTTTGAGGGGTGTGAGGTCTTTGATAGGGAAGTCGTTTGGGAGGCGTTTGATTGGGAAGCGGGGAAGATCGTTGGACATTCGATAGAGAGTTGGGGTAGAGCTCTGGGGGTTTTTATACATAGTTGAGGTGATGCTGAGTGACGTATTACTTTGATGGCTGACTGATGGTGGGCTGCGGATGACTGATGGGTCCCTGCGGATTGATAATGCTTGATAAGTTCAGGGGCATGAACTTGGTCAGCTGG
>WNFQ01004899.1_pt1 | contig 13108 bp, 11 predicted proteins | sample 5400171 | NCBI WGS metagenome assembly WNFQ01 (sample SAMN13153356, study PRJNA577476) | soil metagenome | isolation source: 20 cm soil under Madrone tree | place: USA:California | collected 2016-06-14
CCCGGTAAAAAGTCACGAAACGCAGAAGATAGGTCTGGGGCATCTTTAAAAAGTTCTTCAACCTTTGCAAAAACCTCAACCTGCCAAAGGCGCGTTAGCGTGGGATAAAGTACATGAGCAAAGACCAACATTGTTGGCGATAGATTTATGACTGGCAAGGATCTCCAAGAACTGTTTGTACGTGTCTGGGTCGTTGATGAAGCGCGTTTTAATTCGCTGAACGTAGTCCATGGCGGGTCCCAGGCCCTGGCGTTCATGGTCGTCAAGCGTAGAGACGTCAATGGAGCTGGTGGGTAGCTTGGGGGTATTTGACAACCCTAGAGCAGATGTGGAAGGTAAAGGGGAGGACGCAGGAGGTTGGTCCGATGATAACAGGCTGGGTCCCTGCTGTGGTGGTGCTGAGGGCTGCGGTGTCAGCGGAATACCAGGGCTATTGGTCGACTGTAACATGGTCCCTGATGGAGTCGTGACGGTGATGACTTCGGATGACTGTGCGTCGGAGCCAACTTCGATGCGGTATCCAACAGGAAGAAATGTGTTGAATCCTTGGATAAGAGAAGGATGTCCGTGAAATAAGGTTGCAACGCGCTGGATAACCCCGGGAGTATCGATCCTGTTGAAAGCTCGATGTGAGAAATGACTAAGGAATGACTCGAGGAAAGCGAGAGGTCAGCCGCGCAGATAACACGGGCGCTTGTAAGTTGACACAATGCAAAACGGAGAGAGGTCATGGGGGCGGGAATAGACGCACACTTGACCTTTGAAATCCTTCATTATATCCAAAAAGACATTGTAGACATCAGGGCGGTCATGGAATTGGACTTTGACGGCATCGAGGTAGCTAAGCGCATCCGTGACGTTGAGCTGACGATCGGTAACACCATTAACATTCTCCGACGTGGGCTGGATAGCTGCCTCGACGTCATTTTGCTTCTCTGTAGAGGGAGACTCGGGCGGGGCTATGACGGGTGTGGGCGCCGAAACGCTCGAGGTGTCGACGGGGGGATACGGTGAAGGGGGTACTGGTGCAGAGGATTCAGAGACTATCTCCGGGGCTGGCTGAGAATGTGTGGCATTCTGGAGAGAACTGTCTGCAGGTGCAGGGGTGTCCATAAGGGACAGACACGGTTTCTTCCTGTGAAGAATGAGTATGTGGTGATAGAGAAAAATTTGGCCCAGCTTACACCTTAACGGTCTCCTGTGGAGATAGTAGCCCAGCAGGTTGACAGACCAAATGATATATGGGACCGTATGTTCGATGGAAAAGCGAGAAATCAGGACTTGAAGCAGACCTCTCCTCGTGTTGCTGTCAACCCCGGTCCGACTCGGTTTCACGGCCCGCCACATTAGCCTATTACAATTACACAACCACGTGCTCGTAACGTTGTTGTGCAACTCAAGGTGTCCGAGGAACAGATCCGGGATGGCATCTTAGAGTAGCTCACTATCTTCGAGAGCAAATTCCTAAGTATCCGTGAACACTACTTCGTTGAAATTTTCTAGCACCTCACCGCAGAAGAATGCGAACCTGTGGCCATGGCCCGGCGGTCTTATTCGATTCGGGGCTTGGGTTCAGTTCTCAGGTTCCGAGTTGCAGTGGTTCATACGTACACAGGAACGATCGTGACATCATTGGGAACACTAGTCTCGAATACAGGCAAGCCAGGGGCTGACTCCATCGTTCACTGAATTTACTCTCGATAATACCACGCCGGCTTCCTTCCGATATCGTCTTGTATATCATGTTATGGCGGCCCCTACGTCTTGGAAGGCGTATTCGGTCCCAGGGAGTAAGCGCCGCATTCATTGGGGTGAAGAACCCGTGAACAAACAGAACCCTTGGGTAGAACGGAGGCAAGGTATTAAGGGTCTCTTTGGATCATAGGTTCTCTTACGAATTATAGTTTCCATAACGTACGATATGCGTTTGTCGCCTCATGACCCAGCGAGATGATATTATTCTCATCGGCGCACGTTCAAGTTGAGAGAGAACGAGTCAAATTTCCAAGACTAAAACGGGAATTGTCGTCAAGTCATGTTTATTTCAGACATTATTATTCGGAGTTCTCGGACGAGGCGGCCCGGGTTTTTGGTTGTGGTTGTGGCTATCTATTCCTTTGACAACTGGACGCTTTACAGTAACAGTGAATCTCGGACCAAGATAATGCGCTATAGAACCACAGAACCTGAGACATGGAGGTAATGTGCTGAAGAAAGCGTCACTGCGGTGTTTCTATGGTCATGGCCCAAGAGCGTCCAAGCCCACGCAGATGCCAAGGCTCAGCCACAAAGACGGCGAAGACAATGACGGCCACTAGCTTTGTCTGGAACCTGAAGAAGCCATCTCACAAAGAAACCACAATGTTAGGCGCAGCGTCCGCAGTTGAGGTCCAAGTCGGCCACAACAGTGCCAATGAATGCCACAGCCGGGTCAAAGTGCCATTGGTCGATGTATATATGGCGCACTATGCAGCCCCGACTGGCAGTAAATCACCCATCGCACACAAAACGTTTAACTTTTAGCATCAAGTTTCACTTTTCTCTTCCCCATTCCTCATCCCACCTACCAGTCTAAATTTAACCCAGCACCATGTCTCATTCATATCACCTTCGCCCCAATGTCAAAGGTCGCATGCAGAGGCGACTCGATGCCCACGTCGCGGCGTTCGGTGAGCAGAACCGGGACAAGATCATCGCCCTACCCAGCAACACGGGACAGGGTGTCCACCTCTACTTCGACCCCGAACGATCGCTATCCCCAGACCCCGACCAAGCAAGCAACCGCCAATGCACCGATTCCACAGAGGGCGTGATTGTCATAGACGACTCTGACAGCGGAGGTTCCTCGTCGGATCTGGGATCCGACTTGGAAACCGTCGCACCGGATACGCCATCCCCGCGCGGCCAGTTCTGGCCCTCCTCCCATCTCCGTGCCCCGAAGGGCCCGCGGCACACGAAGCAGGAGCAATGGGTCGAGGGAAGCGTAGATTCGTCCAGCGTCCACGACAGTCTGGCGCTGGTTGCGGAGCGCAAGAAAGCTCTGAAAGCCCACCTCGAAGGCGACGTCGAAGGCCGCCGCCGCTTCTTGGAGCGTGAGCGCCAGAAGATGCTCCACCAGGCCAAGAGTGAAGAGGAGCGGGTCGCAATCCTGAGACGGGATTACGAAGGGAAGGTCGAGCAGTTTCGTCAGGAGAATGCTGATGTTTTCGGCTTCGCTGTGGAGGGCGTGTCAGAGCATTTCGATTATTCCTCACCGTTGTCGCCCGAGCCATTCGAGTGCGGGGACCTTCCGCCAGAGGTTTCGCATCCCATGCTACCGCACAGTTCGGGTCCTTCACACTTTGGACAGCGATCGCAGGAAGATCGCAAGCAGCATCAGCAGGATCGTACGCCGCTGCGTCGCCATGGTGCTCAGCAATTCGTCGTTTCGCCCCGCGACAACGCCACGGAAAGCCTTGGCGCGGATGGGCAATTTGTAGTGGTAGCCAGGCGTGTTCGAAAGCTGGGCCCCTGTGGGACTGTGGTAATTGACCATGATACGGGCGACGAAAAGTTGGTGACGAAACGTTATCGGGTACGTGAGGAAGAGCTCCGCAGCATAGATGGGGACGGTGATTCGGTGATGGGGAGCGATGACTAGCATGTAATACCGTCTTCCCGTTTCTCTTATGGACAATCATGTTTTTGTTTTTGGTATGTTATAGTAAAAGTGCAACTCGGACTTGAACCATGTGATCGATGAGGCCGATGAGGGCTGAATGCCAGTGCAAGGCGAGTCAAGTTGCCTTCCTCGAGTCGTCTTCCTGCCAGTGATGCCTGGTACTGATCCTTGAGTCTTCCGCTTTTCCGCGTCCTCCTTTCGGTTTGGGGTTCTCTCATCATGAAAGTCTTGGTGATATATTTATCGTCTCTGTATCAGAGATGGGCAGATATTGAATTCCTACAGTATATCCCAAGGACTCGAAGTCCGGTACTGTAATGCCATACTACTATAATAGTACACGTGGGTAAAGGCCAGATTTCCGTGAAACCAAACGAGTACAGTAATTGGGCGTTTATTCCTATGACTCAGATGATCGTATATGAAGCAGATGAAAGATACCAAAATTGTCTCCGCTATAACGAGATTATTGTGTCAACGAGCAATTTTCCCGGCCGAGGCGCGAACGGGAAGAAGTCAGACGCCATCAACCCACGTCGAGACCACGCATCAATAAGCATAGTGCCCCAGCCAATCGACCACACCATGGTCCATACCCAGCCCCAAAGCCCACCGACAAGACGCCCGGTCACCTTCTTGAACGCGTACTCCAAGGCAGCACCAACGCCCATGAAGAGAAAGAATCCGCTGACAGAGCGGAGCTCCGTTCCCTGTTCGAGTCCCAACATCCCGATATCGTGCAACAGCCCGGACACAGCGAATGCACCCATGAGCGCTCCAAACCGCCCTAGTCGCGCTCCTGCGGGCCGTGCGCCCAATGCGACGAACACGTACCGGAAAGTCTGGTGCCAGCGGAAGCTCCAGAAATCTGCGATCGAGGTGGATGCCCATGGGTGTTCAAAGAGCGGTGGCCATCGCCATGCTGGTTGTCGGAGAAGAATACGGCCTATGAGCGTCAATATTTGATAATTTATGTCGACCATCGTATACACCATCACGCCTCCGCATAAGGTGCAGAATGCTGCCCAAGCGCAACGCGGGACGAAGCTCAGAGTGGGGTCGAAGATGGTGTCTCCCCCGGGAAGACTGACGGAAGGCCGGATACGTTGCATGAGATAGAAAGAGACGTCGAACGCTACGAATTTGAGGAGCGATTTGACTAGGATGGTAGCGATGGGTGTGGACCAGGTACTCATCTTGGGGAACGGCTGGTGCGACCATGACCACCCGATTCCGCGCATATTGCACATGAGATCAAGGGCGTCGAGGAGAATGTTCGGGATGGACAAGGGGCGCTCGATGGGGGTAGCATGTTGGCCCTCCGCAGGCGGATCGTACCTCCGGAGCGGTTTCTTAGCAATTGTCCAAGCGAGGGACCTCAGCACCATTCCGAACAACCAACCCTGGAGAGTTTGAAGTGTCAGCAGAAAGTGGGCAAACTGAGACAATTTTTGAAGACAAAAATCGTACCCCCATCGCAAAGTTCCAGTTGCAGAGCCTGGCCGAACTTTCGAGTCCCAACGAGTTTGCCATTGCGATGGAGGCGTCTCGCTCCACTACACATTTCCAAGCCTGCCACAGGATGATGGGAAAGAGGGCAACTTTTAAAGTGAACGTGTGGGGAAGAATGGAAAGCACAGCCAAGACATAATGGAGTACATATGGGACGAGGAAGGCGGCAGTTGTAATTGGACGGCGAGAGACAGGATCTGGAACGCTGGGAAGAAATGCTGAAAAAGGCATAGTGCGAGCAGTGACAATCAACACTGTCTGCTAATCGTGTAACTGGGTCTTTGAGCACTGCCGCTGGCCATCTGACTACACCGCCTTAAATCTGCCAACGTGAACAGCCAACTATAAATACGGCAAGGGACGTACATCATTTTTTATGGTAGTACTATAGTTCGGATATAAGGTTTCCCTTGTTTGGATGTTGGGTTCCCTCGAAGACCACACAAGGTGTCAGTCGCAAAATCATGTGTGGGCTGCTTTGACGTCTTTCTGGGAAAACACTCTGAGATAATAATAGCCTTCGGTGCAGGGCCGCTACGACGGGAAGCATCCTGGGCGTCAGGCACAACGTATTTAACGACTTGCACGTTTGGACGTGGGGAGTAAGGAGGCAGGATTCCGAGCCATGTGGCGCGTCACGTGAATCTGTCTCCGAGTCATTTCCGAGTCCCTTAGGACAATCTCACTCAATTTTTTCATTCAAAGCGGCAATCATTTTCGTGATATTGATGCCTGTGATCTTGCTGTAGGTGGTCTCACATGACGATGCCTCTTTGGCAACTCCGTATACCATAGCGGAAACCTTCGATTGGATAGGCATCTTCTCCGACACATATCACATTCTTCGCCGCGAGGCGGCAATCGTGATCCGATTTATGAACAAGTTTCTGGAAGCGCACAGGACGAGCAAACGAACGAGAATTGCATTCTCGTAACCATCTACAGCATGTCAGCACCTATGGCGATACATCCTGTTCCAGGACCCGACAAGCGGCAACAGCCCCAAGCAGCGGAGCAGCTCGAATCATAGTACAGTATTGGTATATATTGATCCCTGATTACCTCGACGATAAGCCATTGGGTGCGCAGACGAAACCACTTGTGTCTGGTGGCCACTGTAGGTCTGATTTTTTTTTGCAACTAGTCACTACGGCCCCACATTCGCACCGTGCATCGGTCGATGGACACGACCTAGACGGGAGTTCATCGCCAAGCGTATTAACGAGCAGTTGGAGGCCTTCGGTTCCTCACGCGCTATTTCCCTGATTGACATTTTTCCACGGCCATGAACCGTAGAGAAGGGCAATAATTCCTTATGGCCTTATGCCCTGATGGCTCACGGCTTGGCGGCAGGTTTATACAACTCGATTGCGAACCAGATCGGGAGTTTGGCCTACCTTCGCGAGCACGTCTAGACATCGAGCCTGGCAAAATCTCGTTTACACCGACAATGTGCGCCTACACGTCATTGATTTCGCCACAGCCATCCGGATAGGATCCGAGGGCGAAATAAGGCCAAGGTGTATACGGCACTCGCAGTTAGATGGTACCCGAGATACAAAAACAAGGCGTGTTCAGTTCCGTCAGGGCTGACGGGGTGGTCCTGCGGGAAGACCCAGATGCTTCTCTGTTTCCTCAAGAAACGCCGCACGGAGGATGGGGACATTCGGCCCGTGTTTTGCCAAGCAGTTGACGAATGACGATCCACTCTATCGCCCTCTGTAATGACTCGGACATCGACATGTAGTATACTCACCCGTGTGTTTCGGTCTTCATACATCTTGGAGATGGATGATGATGATGGCGTGAACAGGGAATCGAAATCTCGAATAAAGGATGATGTCGGAGCGGATGGTGGGCACGAGATACTGCGGTTAGGAATCTACGAAGCTGCCCTTGTGGTAGACGTATCACGAGCCTCTTTACTATAGACTTCATTTTTTGGTAGTACTGAGCATTAATCATAGTGTATAACCGACTCACTGGACCCTCTCCCTCAGCGATCTACCCCGCTACAGTCACAGTGACTTGCTGCCAAGTGGTGGCATACTAGTAGGGTGTCGATCGACAAATGTTGTCGTCGTTTTCTCATTTCGAGTTGTGAACATCGGCTGTGGTGTCAGTGTAGGGTGGACAACCGCTCCAGCGCTCCAGTCCGGGGCGTCTAGCTTCGATCTCCTTACGCGTCGACTCTTCGCACCCTGGATCGCCTGACTTGGTCTAGTTGGCCAAAGCGAAGTATTTTCTTTCTCTACCCTAGTTCGCAATCGCATTTACAGTCGCGCACAGTACCTCACTTTACTCTGTTTACAGCTTAGCTCTTTCAATTGACTCGCTTTCAAGTTCTCGATGTCATACGCCCCAAACATTTTATTCCTTATCCCCTTTATTTATAGTACTCATTTACAGCGCGATTCGACCTCGATATACCACGCGCGCACGACTTAGCGTATGTTACCCCTAGTGTAAGTTACATTCCTCATCTTCTGACGCTAGAGTGGCCACATGGTCCTACTGTACGCGTCGACCTCATGTATTTAGGCAGCTCTCTCCTCATCTAGAATAGAGCAGCTCACTCACTCTCTTTATCTTTTGTGTGCGCACCGTCTCAGGACGATCTTTTTCTATCTTCTCGTTGCACTTTTCCCTATCTCGACATCACGAATACGCTCTGAAAAAGCCGCTGCGCCAATGTACGATTCCCTTTGCTGTCACCACGCTGACTTCTTTGTGCCCAGACATCAAACTACATCATCATTGCCAACCCTTTTTTCCCTCTCCCCTAGCCCTATCTATCTCTACTCTATCCTTACCGAACTCACTTAGGCGTTACTTTGGATGTCGGCTCAGACGTGGGAGGGAACCAGAAGGAGTGGCTGCAGATGCGGATTCTGCCTACTGGCAGTAGTAAATAGTTGCCTTGGCGAGGATAGTAACTGGTGTACCATCCTCCTGTTCTCTGGGGACGGCCAGGGTCATTGTTGTATTTAGTATGTTAAACTGTGAAACTTGGACTTGAACGGTGATTATGAGGCCGATGAGGGTCAAAAGGGTCAAAAGGTGTCATAGGCTTCTGTGACTGCCAGTGAGATGATTGTATATGAAATAGATTGATCAACTATATAGATGAATTTTGGATTCTCTCCGTGAGTCACGGAGGGAATTGGATGATTGTGTCAGCTAACAAACTAAGGAGCATGTGGGAAGAAGTCAGTCGCAGTCATCCCACGTCGAGCCCACGCATTAATCAACAAAGTCCCCCAGCCAGTTGTCCATACCATAGTCCACTCCCAGCACCCAAAACCCATCCACACGACAGCCAGTCACCTGCTTGAATCCATGCTTCAAGGCAGCGCCAACGTCCATGAAGAGGAAGAATCCACCAACAAAGCGGAACTCTGTTCCTCGTCCGAGCCCTCATATACCGAGGTAGTGCAATACCACTGACACCGTGAATGCGCCCACGAGCGCCCCAGGCCGCCCTCAGCTAGCAACGCAGCTCCGGGCCGTGAACCAAGTGGACACACGTATCGGAAAATCTGGTGCCAGTGGCAGTTCCGGAACTCCATGATTGATGTCGACAACCATGCGCGGTTAGAGACCGTTGGCCATCGCCAGACTGGTTGCCGGAGAAGTATGTGGCCTGCTTATGAGCGTTGCAGAGTCGTAAAACACGTCGACGGTCGTGAACACCATCACGCCTCCGCATGGCATAGAACACGGCCCAGGCACAGCGCAGAACTATGCTCAGAGCTGGGTCGAAGATGGTGGCCCCTACGGGATCGTCGACGGTGGGTCGAAAGTGCTGCACGAGGTAGTTGAAGACGTCGTATACTAGAAATTTGAGTAGCAGTTTGGCTAGCATGACAGGGATGGATGTGGACCAGGTACTCGTTCTGGGGAACGTCTTGTGTGGCCATGACCATCCGATCCCGCATATATTGAACATTAAGATTAAGAGCGTCGAGGAGGACATTCGGGATGGTCAACGGGGGCGGCGTATTAGTCCACCACAGGCGGATCATTCCTCCTGAGGGGTTTCTTAGCGAACGTCAAAGCCTCAGCACCATATAGAACATCCTAGAACTAGGCAGTTTCGGGCATCAGTAGAAAGGGAGGTAAAAGGAGACAGTGGTTGATCGATGACAAAGTCGCACCACAAAAAAATTGTTCAAGTGGCTCGAGTCCCAATGGGCCCGACGGAGAAGTCGAGCCCCACTGCACATTTCCAATCCTGCCATAGTAACTTACTTGTGGAACCTTGTTGCTCGCGTTGCTAGGTGGTCAGGGTCAGCTGCCCCTCTGAAGTAATGATCAATCACCACTATGTTTGCACAGGCAGATACGGGGAAATTACAGGGCTAATGGGGGCTGCACACGCGCTGCCATCATTCGTGTTTTTAATTATTTTCTACAAAGAATGACATTTTTACGTGGTTGATTGCCGGATTTGATTTCTCCATTAGTCTACGATTTACGTCGACGGATAATGGGGTGTTGGGAGTGACGTGGCTTGTAGAGGTGCTAAACTACTCTGAGACATAGACAGAGTTAATTCCTCTCGTCAACCATTTACAACAGCCGCCTTCCTCTCTCTATACTCGCTCTACTATGTCTTAGCAGTGCTCGCCATTCTCCCCCGCACATTCATTTTAAAGCTTGCTCTCCTGCCCATCTTTCTGTGGCAGGCCTGGAATTGTGCAGTAGGGTTCGATCTCTCCACCGGGTTAGCAGGCTCATTGGGATTCGAAAGTTCGGCCAGACTCCGCCACTGGAACTTTGCGTTTGTGGTGCGGTTTTTTTCGTCGGATATTGTCTCTTTTTACTGACGCTTGAAACTCCCTAGACTGGGATGTTCGATATGGCGCTGAGGTCCGTCGCTTGGACGTTCGCTCAGAAACCGCTCAGGAGGTACGATCCGCCTTTGGAGGACCAACACACCGCCTCCACCGAGACCCCCTTGTCCATCTCGAACGTTCTCCTTGACGCTGTTGATCTCATGTTCAATATGCGCGGAATCGGATGGTCGTGGGAGCATAAGCCGTTCCCCAGAAAGAGCACTCGGTCCACGTCCATCCCCGCTATCCTAGTCAAACTGCTCCTCAAACTCACAGCGTACGACATCTCGCACTACCTCGTGCAGCACTTCCGGCCCACCGTCGATGATCCCGCAGGAGACACCATCTTCGACCCGACCCTGAGCATAGTCCCACGTTACACCTGGGCGGCATTCTACACCATATGCGCAGGCATGGTGGTGTACACGATCGTCGACGTGTTGTACCACACTGCAACGCTCATAGGCCGCATCCTTCTCAGACAATCAGCCTGGCAATGGCCACCGCTCTCCAACCGCCCATGGACATCCACCTCAATTACTGATTTTTGGAGCTGCCGCTGGCACCAGATTTTCCGCCACGTGTTCGTCGTCTTTGGCTTACGGCCCGGAGCCGCACTGCTAGGCCGGCCAGGAGCGCTCGTGGGCGCGTTCACGGTGTCGGCGGTATTGCACGACCTCGGAATGTGGGGGCTCGGACGGGGAACAGAGTTCCGTACAGCGGGTGGATTCTTCCTTTTAATGGGCGTTGGTGCTGCCTTGGAGCATGGGTTCAAGGTTGTGACTGGGCGTCGTGTGGGTGGGTTTTGGGGTTGGATGTGGACAATGGTCTGGACGACTGCCTGGGGCACTTTGATGATTGATTCATGGGCTCGACGTGGGATGATCGCAGCTGACTTCTTCCCATATGAGCTTCGGCCAGGAAAGTCGTTAGTTGATGCAATCATCTCGCTATCGCGGAGAGGATCCGATGCCATTTATCATAGTTGATCAATCTGGTTAACATACAAACATCTATCATAGAAGTACATACTCAACTACTGTACTAGAGTATAGTATTATTTCGGGTTTTTACTTGTTTGGAATCTGGCCCGCCCATAAAAGGACAGGAGGGTACTGCTAAGCACTATTTTTTACTCCAACTTCCAACCCTAACACATATTGCTCCACCGTTCCAGCCCTTTCGCCCATAGCAGTATCACCTTTCATCTTCTGCAATGTGAAATTGGATGCCATATCTGGCGGCACAATGAATATGAAACATCGCGGCCTTGTTACTTCAGGGCGGAGATCCGCAGACGGTGTATGAGGTTCGAGCCGTCCTTGAATATGCTGGAGACCCGAGACAGCAATAGGGTCTTCATTACGGATCATGCTTTGAATACAGGTGAGGACTTTGTTCGGATAGTAGACGATCGAATCAACGGCCGGAAAGTTGAGAGCTGAAGGTACCAGATGCAGTGGCTCATTGGTCTCAACCGCATTCTTGATTTTATCGATGACTGTCGGTTCCTCGAAGGTGAAACGTCGAATGGGACCATGATAGGTCCACGTCACTTGGTCGGAGTCGGTCAACCGACGTGTTAACATGCCGCGGTCGGTATCAATGCTATCCAAGTACTTCAATACCTGCCTTTCGAACAGACAGCCCCGGAGCGACGCTGCCCAAGGCTGCCCTGAAAAATCGCGGTAGAATATAGCGGTCGCATCGGGTTGGCGATCTTCGCAAGCCTTCAGCAATGAATCAAAAACCCATCGCGAGACAGTTTCATAGTGGCATAATTCGAATAACCGCGATTCATCGGCCGGATAAATCTGAAATATCACATGGGAGAAGGCAGAGTCACCCATTTGATACAAGTCTAGCGCCCGCAAAATATCACTCGTCTTTTCTGTAATGCCACTGATTTGCGTCTTGATGGCCGCCTTTTTCGCGTTCAATCTAGTTACGGAATAGGAAGCATCGAAGCATTCACGGGGATTGTAGCCGACGTATGAGACCGACTTCCTGAGTAGCTTGCAAGTGATGTCACAAGGATGAAGGAACATCCTAAAAATGCATCGGTCGAGCATTGAAAGAAAAAATGCTAAGACCAACCCAGTTAGGAAAACCTCGCAGGGCGACCATAGACACGTTGCAAATTTGGTAATGATTGTTGTGCTGGGACTTGCTTGCTTTACCCATGATCGATTTGCGCCTTGTGGGGGTGATACCACAATGATCTGCACGAAGGAATTAAAGAGGAAACCTTGGGGTCTGTAATCCTCCTCGTCACCGTCGACGAAGGCAACAATGTGCGTTTTCGATGACCAAGACTTGATCGCCACAACACCGTTCTGGGTGACATGATAGACAGAGCCCCTCGTGCTTTGGTACAGGAATGGGCGGCCTGCGATTAGAAATTCAATGACTCTAAGGTAGAGATACGTAGTCTTGCCTTGATATCGGCAAGGCTGGTTAGATCATGCGAGACAGGGAGACAAGAACCTCACCCGTTCCGGGTTGACCACTAACTATAACCGAACCCGCGCCGCTTTGAGGTCCTTCATCGATCAGCTTCGAGAGATGATTGTACTCCTGACGAATGAAAAGTGGGAAAGGGCAGCGCTTTAACTCGAGCTCGAGCTCGAGAATTGAGAAATCCAAATAGGTAAGAGTGAATGGAAAGAATGAGTCGATATCAAAACCGCCCTCGTTGCTTTCCTCCAGATCGTCACCATCGTCTACTCGATCCTTATTGTTGTCAGGATTTCGTGGTGGAAAAACATGTCCTGCGGCGATTAGGTTAAGGTGTTCAAGCTTGTCGCTTAGGACGTTATGCCTGGCGCCATTGTACAGCGGGGAGTTACGATCCGGGTATTTCTGATCCAGGCTAACTTGCAATTCATCATGATGTACTCGAGTGACCTCTACCTTTCGGTAAAGTTTCGGTTTGAGGTCGTCACAATTCCAAATCTTTGAGTAAACTTCCTCTAACCAGAGGATGTCCGGATCCCCAGAGTCAGACATACGCAGTCGCTCGAGAGGGGGTTGAACAACGACATCAGGAACTCCACGTCGTAAATGGGTTTGGGGTAGAGGGGCAGAAAAGGTAACA
>WNFQ01002873.1_pt1 | contig 13107 bp, 17 predicted proteins | sample 5400171 | NCBI WGS metagenome assembly WNFQ01 (sample SAMN13153356, study PRJNA577476) | soil metagenome | isolation source: 20 cm soil under Madrone tree | place: USA:California | collected 2016-06-14
TCACCTCCCAGGTCGTTCCTACCGCTGCGCTTACTGCGCAGGGCAGCCGAGGTTTCTACATCCGGGCATATCGTGCTTCGTTGCCTCTGCACGCACCGGATATGCTAGCCGTCCGAATACAGGCAATTGACGGCGCCGGGACTTTCACCCAGCCAGATTCGCAGCCTTGTCGGCTGCTCCCCCCTGCCAACGCTTCGACGCCGCCCTCGCGGGCGGCTCCGCATGTCTCGGGGCCGTTGTGGGTCGCTAGTCCTTCAACGTATGAGACTTTCATTCACCACACCTTGCCGGTTTTAACCGGCGCACGGAGAATTTCATGAAACGGATCTGCTTCATCTTGCACGTGAAACCCGATCGCCTTGATGAATACAAGGCGCGCCACCGCACGGTGTGGCCCGAGATGCTTTCCGCACTGCGCGAAACAGGGTGGGACAACTACTCCTTGTTCCTGCGTCCTGACGGCTTGCTGGTCGGATATCTCGAAAGCGAGGATTTCGAACGCGCTCGAGTCGGCATGGCCAAACGCGAGGTGAACGAACGCTGGCAGCGCGAGATGGCGGGCTTCTTCGTGCAGCCCGATGGCGTGTTGCCCGACCGTGCAATGGAGCCACTAGAAGAAGTCTTCCACCTGTAAATCCACAACGCAAGGACGCACATGGTCCCGAATCCTGCCCTGGGAGTTGTTCTTCACTGGTTAGGTGGTTTGGCTTCCGGAAGTTTTTACGTTCCATACCGCGGTGTACAGCGCTGGTCTTGGGAGACTTATTGGCTTGTCGGCGGCTTCTTTAGCTGGATCATCGCCCCCTGGTTTCTGGGCAGCCTATTGAGCAGAGATTTGTTAACGGTTCTCTCCCAAGCTCCCCCGAAGACTCTGTTCTGGGCTTTTTTCTTTGGACTCCTTTGGGGCATCGGCGGCCTCACCTTCGGCTTGACTATGCGTTTTCTCGGACTATCACTTGGCATGGCAGTAGCCTTAGGCCTGTGCGCCGCCTTTGGTACTCTCATGCCCCCGATTTTCAGTGGGGTGTTCATGACTCAGGTTCTCGGTACGAAGTCCGGACAGATAATCCTCTTCGGCATCTTCGTTTGCCTCGTTGGCATAGCGACAGCCGGACTTGCGGGAATCTACAAAGAACGTGCCATGTCGCCGGAGCAACAAAAGGCCGCCATCAAGGAATTCGATTTGAAGAAAGGGCTGGGCGTCGCAACCCTGTCCGGCGTCATGAGTGCCTGCTTCGCTTACGGACTGGCCGCCGGCGCGCCCATCAAGACGCTCACGCTCCAGCATGGCACGCCAACCTTGTGGCAGGGACTCCCAGTGCTGGTGATCGTTCTGATCGGCGGATTCACAACCAATTTTATTTGGTGTCTCGCGCTTAATGTTCGCAACCGGACCGGCTACCAGTACTTCACTGCAGATTCAACCCGATACCCAGTCATCCCCCATGAAACCATCGTAGAGACCGCCATCGATGCGCCCAGCCGCGAAGTTGTCGAACACATGCCTTCCCTCAGAAAAGAAAATCAGCGATCTGTTCCCATGGTGGCAAACTACCTCTTTTGTGCCCTGGCTGGCACCACCTGGTATTTCCAATTCTTCTTTTACACAATGGGCGAAACTCAGATGGGTAAGTACGGATTTTCCAGCTGGACCCTGCACATGGCCAGCATCATCATCTTCAGCACCCTATGGGGAATCGGTCTGAAAGAGTGGCGAGGCGCCGGAAAGCCAGCGCTGCGCCTCCTCTCGCTGGCTCTTGCTCTATTGGTCGGCTCGACGATGATCGTCGGCTATGGCAATTACCTCGCATTGGCACGCTGACTCCTTCTGACCTCTTGACACGGTCAGCCCGCAAAGCGAGGGTTACCCTGTCGCGTTTTCAGAATGTCAGAAACCCCGGCGACTCGTCGCAACACCTGACCAACGACCTAGGGATTATGACAACAGAGATCAGGCGTACCTCTCGAGAGTTTCAATCGTTTAGCTACATTTTGGTACATCTGGATACGGCTGAAAACGGCCCGATACTGACGTTTTGTTCTCAGTTTTGTTCCCTGAGAACGAAGCTAATTCCCGGGCGCGTGCGACGTCGAGACAATAGATGCAATAGGCAAACAACACACGAATGTTCTAGTTGCCCGGGGTGTTAGCCCGAACTGATGTGCGAGACGCCGAGCCGGACGTGTGGCAGACGAAGGGCCTCAGCGAGAAGTTACGAGATGAACAAGCCGCCCAAGACGGGTGAAATAAGCTAGCCGCGCGAGAAGTCCTGCGCACGAACACCCCCCACCAGCTTCTTCGCGAGGTAGGACTACGATCCGGTGAAGTGGTCACCATTTGCGTCTGCTCCGCTCGCCGCGCCGCCCTGGCTGGATATCGGCCAGCGCATGTCAATCGTAAAGCCGCAGAGATCTCCGAAGCTCCCCTAGCTTGAAACGTATGGAAAATCTGCGGCCAGCAATTCCCCCAAGTGCTATCAAACCGGTGCCCAGCAAGGCGAGTGTTCCGGGCTCAGGAACTGCGCTGGTTGCCGTGCTAAAACACGTGGGGCTGGGACAGTTGGTAATTTGTGATCCGGGACTGCAATAGTGGACGGCGACTATGTTTTCCATTGTTGTTGGCGACGAACGACGATGTAGAAATATTTCCCATCAAATCGAACGTCATGCCAACGCTGGTGTTGCCATTCGGTATTCCATACTTCACCACACCGTATGAAAACGAGCCCGCGCCGTTGTTCACCCCGGAAATTAGATTCGCGGAGACCGGACCGAACGTCGTCGAACTAAAGTTGTTCAGCGTCAGTGACAATCCTCCGGCGGTGGTGAAGGCTAAACCACCAGAATTGGCGTTGGCCTGGATCGAGTAGCCGCCCGTCATGTTCACGCTGACCGCCACCCCGCCAGAGATGTTCGATATATCGACTGCGCCACACAGCGTTCCGCCGCAGAAAAGGCTATAGCTGTCTGCGCTGGCTGCAGGAACCAACGTGGCCAGAAATGCCGCGAGAGAGAGCAAGAAAACTGGGGCGCGCATGAAGATCTCCTGTTTTGAAGGCGGTCGGGGAAGGGCCCGACGACCCGTTCTGATGTTTACGAAAACGCGTCGCAATGGAATAGGGAGTCATTGGTGCGCATCTGAAGAGCACCGCGGGTTGCTTGCCCGCCGAGCGACGTCGGAGGAAGGTTACTTCAGTGGTGTTGGCTTGGGAATACAATGAAGGATGTACGGCGCTAAGCTCGCGTGCTAGCGGTGCTGGCCGAGGTCAGAACATTGACGTCTGCCGTCCTACCAGCAAGGCTGCATATCCTTCGTGTCGAAATATCCCTGGCTAGTCTTATACTCCTGCTCATGGCCAACTCCACAAAACCAACACCCACGAGCAGAGCGCCGGTCAGTTTCTTTCGACTGGTAATCGGAACAACCCGGGTCTGCTGCCTTCGTCAATGAAGACACGATTCAGCTTCTTCTCGATGCTGGGGCGAGAGTCGACGCGAAGGACATGAACGGCGATTCGCCGCTCACCTGGGCGAGATGGTTCCAGTGCCCTGATTCAATTCTGAGAAAGCTTTGCTACGGCCAGTTCTCGATCCATTCAGAAAGGCGCTCGATGGATGCCTGTTTGCTAGAACGGCCACACGTCTCAGTGGCTTTGATCTTGCTAACCAGATGCGCAAACAACCGATAGCACAACCCAGTCAAAGCGTTATGGGGATGTTTCACCAAGCACGTTTTTTCGGTTCACAAACTCAATACGTTTTCGTTTACCTGTGGGAATCGGAGTCTAGACCTTGGAGTCCATCTCCAAAAGGATGCTCGAATGCGATGGCCACGGCGAAATCTCCGGTTGCTTTTGGCTGCACTCGAAGAACTTTTCCGCGAACGCTGGATTGCATGCCGGCGTCGGAGACGGAAGCAACTCCAAACGCCACCTCTACCGTGGAACCCTCGGGAATCAGAAACGCACTAGAAAGCAAAACTCCCCCGAGACTGATGTTCTCCGAACGCGTGTGCAGTTCCTTGTCGGCAATCTTGAGCGAGACAGGCAGATGCAGAGGGTAGCGAATGTCGAGTCGTTCTGGCCGCTGAGGGGAATCCATTATGAACAAGAGCGCTCGAAAAGAGTACGCCCGAAGCCTCTGCCGCAGACAGGTAACGGTGGTGCATCGAGCCCTGAGCAAAAGGCCGATGTGGGACAGTGTTACGGCAACCCCCCGGTAGCCCGATTCGTACCTAATTGACCGCACGGCTGTGCTCCGCCGGAAATGCGTCAGCCTGAGAGGTCGATTCCCGAAACGAACCGCGACGGAAACGAGTCAGGCGAGACTGTTCTTCCCTAAGTCCGCTTGATGTGAGGGAGGTTTTGAGCTAGCTACGCTAGGTCACAGTCAGATTCCTTCGCAGAGGGCGGCTCTTCAGGGGCAACAAGGTTGGAAGTTGTTGCCCCTCTTATTTCTTGGAGCGCCCCGAAGCTATAGACGCATGATTTTGGAATGGGCAGGCTCGATGCCGGACCAAAAGGTGGTCAGGAGGGCGGACCTTGTTGGCGCCCGACTACGCGTAACTTTTGAAATATCTTGATAGAACTCATTGATCAGGATTCTAGAGAAGCACAGTCGGCAGGTTCAGCAACCCCGTGGTGGCTTTCCGTCGATCCTGGCTCCACGGTGTGATGTCTTCGAAGCCGAAAGCAAACAGGCCCGGTGAGAGCCAACTGGAATAGTTTAGGACGTAGCGGCGCTCTCGGTTTCCGTTCTTCTTGTCTCCAGGCTCAAAATCGTAGGTGTGGAAGCCGATGATGCAGCAATTGTTGATATTGCCGCCGTAAAGAACAATGTTGTTGAACAGGAAAGTCGAGAGGTCGCGGGTCGTGATGTCACCCGCCAGTTCGGCAGCACCGATGGGCGTGCTGTTGTTAACCGGAACAGTAGTTGGAAAGAACAGATTCACGAACGCATTCTCTTCCACGGCAAAGAGCACCGGGTTGTTATTCGCATCGACAAAAAAGAACCAGGAGTTAAACGGTACCTGGATTCGCCTGGAGCGTCTCAGTCTCGAAGCCAGTCGAACATGCCAGCCGTTGTCCGAGTTCTCGCCGTGGGGGTGAATCCGGTCCCAGAACTGAGCACGCATCATCTGGTCGTTGAACTGCCCGACTCCCGACGTATAAATAAACGGCTGGAACATGGGTGAGCCCAAAACCGCATGAACTACATCGGATTCGGGTCCGAAACTTAGCGGCTTGCCATTAAACACGGCGACTGTACCGTCCGGTCCCAGCAAGTCGACGGTCACAGGGACAATGGCGCATTGATCAAAGTGCTGGCGCCGGATTCGGGCGGTGAACCTACCATGGTATAGGGCCACACCGACTGGGGATTCCCATTCGAATCAAAACCCGAAGCTGTGAACTGGTCAGACCAGTTCGCGAGACTGTCGACGCCCGGCGTTCCCGAGGTCGCGGCGAAGGTGCCGCTTCCGGTGCACTTCGCCGCGCCAAGTTTCGCGAAGGCATCGCCGGAACGACCTGTCCGCGGCTTCATTTGCCGAAGGGCTGCAGCGGGCATTTGTTTACTCTTGATTGTGTTCTGGGCAAAGGTCGCAGTCATCGATCCGGTGCTCACCAGTACGGCCAAACCGATGATCAGGTTTCTGGGACTTTTTCGCATTGAACTCCTCCGAATTAAGTGGATGAAGCCATTGTGAATTGCTGAAGTTGTCCTTAGAAATTGTCTGAATTGAAAGTTACAGGGCTCGTTGCGTGACAGTAGCCTGCTGAGATCACAACTCCATGGTTGTTCCGACTGATCCTGTGCCTCTAGTAGCGCACATTCGATTCGTCGGCGACGCAAGCGAACGGAATATTGATCCCGAGGTGTCGTCTTTGTCAAGCGCAAGAGACTCTTAGAGCTCTGTCCAGCAAGGCATTTGGACGGCGAGACGATGTGACAACATGACAACGAGAGCAAGCCGGAGCAGTTCGCTTTCAGGTAGTCTTCAGCCTTCCGTTCAGTTTTTCAAAGGGAGGCTAAAGCGCTGATTGACTAATCGACCGACAGCCCCACGGATGACGGGGATTCGGTCTTGGACGCGGAATCAGTCGTGGACCGGAGTCGGGCGGGGAGTTCCTTTATTGCATACCCGGCAAGCGCAGACATGATGGACCCGGTGATCGTCAGGATGACCGAACCGGCGTACTGCGGAAGCCAACCAAACATCGAGGATCTCTCGACCGGAGCCCTGTCTGTCCCTTGCCACGACAGTGAGAGGTCGCTGTGCCGGGCAGTGACGTCGAGATTACGTTCGGTGTGAGCGGCAAACACCCCGCGGATGCTGTCTTCCTGCATCGTGGCCTCGTCGGGCTCAGTCCGTATGCGAATCCTATGCTGGCCTGAACGCACCGGGATTATCTGCGACAGATTGCCCTGAGCCGAGTCGGTGGGAATCAAACCGAATTTCTTCTTGGTCGAGCCGGTGATCTTGCCCGAGTAGGCAAGGTCCTCATCAACCCATACCGAGACCGATGCGTTACGGAATTCGTGCTGCAACCTCAAGTGCAGACTAGCGTCTTTGGCGGTAAGCGCGGTATGAAGCGCCATCAACACAGCGGCGACCAGGAACAGCCCCAGCATTGTCCAAGCCTTAACAGTTACACCGGAAGCATAATGGCGGACGCGCCTGTAGGCCAGCGCCGCTCTTTCACGAACCTGTACCATGTGTTGCGAACCCATGTGGATGTCCTATTTTCGCCCTGAGAAGCATTTGGCTCTAGTTACCAAGGTGCAAGGTTAAGGGACACTCCTTGACCCGGTTGCCATCCACCCGTTGGGTGAGCCCGAGCGATTGTTATTGCGATTGGGGTACGCGAGGAAACTCAGCGTATTCGTTCTTGTCGAAGGCTTCCTTAACTTTCGCTGGGGGCTTTCCAGGAACTATTGGATCGGGATTTGGTACGATCCAAGCGCATTGCGCTACATCCCCAAGCTGCGAAGGCGAAATCTTCAAGCCAGACCAGTACTCTAGCCATCGCACGTCACCGATGCCGAGGTGCGCAGGATTGCTCAGTTTCGGTTTGGAATCCAGCATGGCCTGAGGATTCCCACATGAAGGAGTCCCCTATGACCCCGCACTCCGAAAACGGAGACTGGCTGTCCATTGCAGTCGAGGTCAGAGAAGAAGTGGATCCGGCGAAGCTCAGGACTCTCGTCAAGCAGTTTTGCAGCGCATTGGAGGATCGCAAGAAAGCCGCTTCGCCCTTGACCGGCCAGACCAAGCTTTAAGAAGCCAGGACAAAGCCGACGGTCGTGCCAAACGAGAAGACTGTCGAGTCCGTCCATCAATCCCTTGAAGATTTCCTCACCTCGCAATCTCAGCGTGCTCCACGGACGCACTGCCTCCACTGTCACGCTGCATTGCTTTCCACGGAAGGTCTTTTCTTCTTAGAGGGCTGCGAACAGGACGGTTAGGGTGACCGTCTGCCCGAGCCGTGAAAATCTGAAGAGCGTACAGCGAAGCCATTAGGCTTCCGAAGGAGGATCGGCATCAGGCGGGGCGCGTTCAATTTTCTCCAGTGCCCTCTGAATGCGGAGTAGTTCTTCCCGAATTCTTTCGAGTTGGTCGATTGACTCGGTCAACGTATGGGCCGGTTTGTCAGTGTGCGGCATCTTAAACCCCCTCGCGAACCATGTTGGACTTCTGACAACGACTAAAGAAGAACACTTTACAAGGGGGTGCGTCGGCCCGCTACCGCACGGAATAGTGTATTTCACAGAACACCCGGGGAAGGCGCTGGAGCGGGGACTGACGCGTCGTCGCTTTGACGTTTCAAGCGCAGCATCGTGGGACAACAACAACTGAACTGCGATGCTGGCGCCGCCCACAATCGGAAGGGTGGTAAGGAATGGATGAGCGGGCCAGATTCTGATTTTTACAAATTCAGAACGGAGGGCTTTGGTTTTTGACGGTGCTGTAACAATCGCGGCGTAAAGTCGATCTGCCTGCGGGATGGGTGTAGACACGCTTTTGGCTGAATCGTAAAGAAAAGTAAAACCGGAGATGCTCCGGGTCACCGCGTGTACCATATTTTCAACGCCTCCCCCGAATATGTATGACCTAGGAGTTTTATGCAAGGCGAAGTAGAAGTTAAAGAACGATGGCTGGAGCTTTGCGAACAAGCGTCAACCGAACATGACCCACGTAAATTGATAGCGCTGGTGGGCCAGATCACAGCCTTGCTTGATGCTAAGAAAAAACGTCCAATGTCGAACGATATCCACGACGAAAATAAGGAACCCTAGAGCCACCGTGCAGCTTAGATATTTTGAAACTTCCGGATTCTTGGAAAATGCTACGTAAGGTGGGTACACCAAAATCGGCAAACGACCCTGCCGTGACGGGCAGGCATGGACATCAGCCGAGGACGAGTTCGACCACCGGCCCGACTGAGTTCAGCAGGTCAATCGCCCGACACATCGTTTGGGCCAACTCTTGCTGCTGAGTAGCCATGTTTATTCCAAGTCCCGGCGCTAGAGTCGGCGAAGCGACAATCTTCGTCCCCGTGAAAGCGTACTCGTAGCCACCGCCATTCTTGCCAGACCTGCCCGGCCATTCAGCAAGGGGAACCGCACCAGCCAGATTCGTCGTCCCTACGTCAACACACTCTGGATCGCAGATGACCTCATATCCCATGAGCATCGCCAGTGTGACCGCCGACTTCAAGTCTTCGTAGACAGGGTTACGCTGATATCTGAACCCTTCTCGGGCCCACTCCTGGGTCACTGAGTCCGCCCACTTCACCATCTCGTACAGATTCCCCGTTCCAATATCGCTCTGAACACCGGAGACCTGTCGCGTCAAGACTGCGACGTTCAAATCTTGGAAGGAGTGGATGGCCAGATGACGAACTTCACGCAGGGAGCCCCTGTCGGCCTCTTTAACCTTGTGTGCAACGTGGGGAATCCGTCTCTCATGTTCTGGAATATGTGGGTAAACCGCCATCGGCAGACTCCTTAGAGCGCCAATGGCGGCTCACGGACGGGGGAAGGGCTTGACCCTAATTTTCCATCCGCTGCGCAATTGTAAGCTGCAATTTACAACTTGCAAGGCCAATTTGCTGAAGCTCTTCCCGGACTCGCAACGCACATCGGAACGACGTGAGGTGTATCGTGCCCGAGGACAAAAAACAGACACTGCACAAACCTGCGAGCAGGCCGCAAAGGAACAAGACCCCGAAAAAGTCATGGAGTTGATGGAAGAGTCTCACAGACCCAAAGGGGCATTCGCTACCCTCGAGGACTCTGGAGCCGACAGCAGTCTGCTGAGTTCACAAATGCTATACGGATAATCGTGTATAGCGCCACATTTCAGCGGTGTGGCATCTTCAGTGCGTGGGTTTTCCTACCGACAGCATTGAGGACCGAATCCGAGAGCTTTGCGCGAGGGCTGTTTCAGCGTCCGACGCGGATGGGGAACCTATCCTTTCGGAGTTAAAGTCCCTCATTCACGAGCACACAACTCGTGCCCGAGACTTAGCGGCCCGCCGCTCTGCTGCGGAAGAATGACGCGGCCTGAAGGCGACGGGACATTTTTGTGATTCGCAATTTTCGCAGGAGGCCCGAATGGTTCCCGGTACGCGACGAGCACAATTACTCGCTGAAATCGCCGGATTGCGGAGACAGCAAGTCGATGACTTAGCCAATGAAATGTTCTGCGGTTGGACGCGCGAACAAGAGGCTGCCCATCAAGAACGCTCGGAGCGTCTTTCACTTTTGGTTCAGGAATTGGACTCGGTTGACCGAGGAAAAGCTGTAAATGTAAGGATTCCTGCTTCAGTGAGACGGTTTCCGGGGCCTAAGATTTAGCCACGGCCATCTTTGTCATACAAGAAAAGCGTCGAGTCCGCCCGCCCCAACCACAGTTTTGGCCGTCTATAGCCCGCCCATGGTCAGCTTTCAATTCGCCATACCTCAGACGCGAACAGTGGGAGGTCGTGCCCCCATGCTCGTAACTGCCAACTCTGCCTTCTCGCACAGAAAGCACGTGCAGCCCACGGGCTGATGTTCTTCGTAATTGGGCCTTCACGATGGCCTCGAGCCTGAAAGAGTATTCAGCCGCTTTGGTAAGCAGCTTTAGTTTCCCACTTGGGATCATCACGAACTCTTCATCTGCGGCCATGTGGATTCCTCCTGACACCGCGAGCTGAGGCGTTGGCCGGCCAGGGAATCAAGATCTCAACACTGGAAGGTAATTAGGGGAGAGAGATTCGGGCGCACGTTTGGCGCCAGCGTCACGACCCGTTTGTTCTATGACTTCACGGACTGCCGCGAGATTAACCCTTTGGCGTGTTCCATTAACCGTTGGGTTCGTGAATCGGCATCGGGGCTTGCGCCTTGGGTGAGAGGGTTTCCTTTGCCCAACCGAACCTTGCGGTTGAGCACCGTTGTATTTCTCCATCCCACGTTGCCGGACTCAGACGATCCAAGCCACCGTCAATGCTTACGATTCCGCGCAGTCAGGTCTACCTTCGGTAAATACGTGGCCATAAAGCCGAGTTACCATATGGCTCGATCGCAACCTCTTTCTCGAGGAGTCGTCGTGCCCGCGCAACACTACTCGTTTCAACGCTACAACTCCTGCGTTCGGCAAGATGTGTCCGCTGCGCTCGAACCTGTTTACTCATTTCAACGCCAGCGTGGCGCTTGGGGAATCAGCGGCATCGTCCGTTTCGGCAGAGGTTCCAACTATGTCTTCTTTGTCTCCTTCGGGCAGGGGCTTCCATTACGAAGGCTTTTGGGGTCAGCCGCCTTGTTTTTGCATGGTCCGTCGAGACGGGATCAAAGATCACCGACTTCCCTGTGCCGCGGTAGTCGGCGGCTCCAAGAAATGAGGACAAGAAATGAGAGACAATTGACAATAGCCTGTACGAGCAGCATAATTCCGGCCCCGAAGGCTCGGCGTGATGCCGAGGAGGTACCTATGAATTCTGTGGCAGGTGAAGCGCCAGGCCAGTCTCCATTCATTTCTCTTGGCTCATTTTGGCGCATTTCACCATCTACCAATCCTGCTCTTCGAATAGGGCTCCTTCTCGACAGCGTTAACATGTCGAGGTTCTTCGCTACCATTATCGAAGACATCCGAGCCAGCAACTTCGCAGATCTTGAATTGCTGATCTTTCGGAGGGCACCTTCCTTGGAAAGACCCGCGAACCAGACCCGCTCCATTTTTTCGAAAGTAGCGCGAAGGCTGACAGATCCCAACCTACGCAAACACGTGTTGTATGAACAATATCTTCGCCTCGATGAGCGCGTGAAGCCCCGTAACCATCCCCTCGACCTTATTGATTGTTCCCCCCTGCTTAAGGGAACCGAGGCTATTGAGGTTGAGCCAGTCGGTAAGAAGTTCGTCCATAGATTTCCACGCGAAGCTGTAAGCATCATTCAAGCGAAAAAACTCGATGTTTTGCTACGATTCGGCTTCAACATCTTGCACGGAGATATACTTTCATCTGCTCGCTACGGGGTGTGGTCTTATCACCATGGTGATAATGAGTTTTACCGTGGCGGCCCTTCACATTTCTGGGAACTCTGCGAAAATGCCCCACTCTCTGGGGTTGTCCTCCAGGTGCTGAGCGAAGATCTGGATGCCGGCCTGACCTTGTGCAAAGCTTTGTTCGCGACAGAAGCCACTATTAGCGTATCGCGTAATCGCTATCCAGCATACTGGGGTTCGACCGACTTTGTGGTCAGGAAGCTGAACGAACTTCATCAGTTCGGCTGGAATTACCTGCTCGAACGATCGCTCCCCCAGGTCCCCTACAAAGGAAAAAGGGAAATCTATCGGACACCGACGAATGTCGAAATAGCCCGCTGGCTAGGACCTATCGTGTGCAAGAAAGCGGTTCGTAGGTTGTTCCCGCAAGTCACGATCCAGCATTGGCGTATCGCTGTACGAACGACCGGGCAGCTCCTATTCGAGCAAGCGAAGCAGGGAGACTTGAGCGGATTTCGCTGGCTTGAGCCTCCAGCGGGATATTTTTGGGCTGACCCGTTCGTCATAGAGCACGATAACCGCAGCTGGGCGTTCTTCGAGGAGTATTCGTACAAAGACAAACGGGCCCACATCTCATGCGCTGAAATCTCGCCCGAAGGTTCCTTCATCTCGCCAACGCCTTGTCTTGTCGACGCTCATCGTCATTATTCCTATCCTGACATCTTCTGTGCTGGAGGCGACCTCTTCATGATCCCCGAGACAAGCGACGTCGGCTCGGTCGACCTGTACAGGTGCGAACACTTTCCTGACAGATGGGTACGCGAAACGACACTGCTTCGAGGGCGGTTCGTTGATACCACAGTGTGGCAAAATGACGAGCTGTGGTGGCTACTTACCACGACCGCCACACCCGATTCGCGTTCCGGTTGTCTTCTTTTATTTTATGCGGATTCAGTAAGCGGTCCGTGGCACTTCCATCCTGCCAACCCGATTTCGACCGACGTTCGTAACGTTCGCAACTGGTCTGGGAAGGTCGAGTTGATCGATGGCCAAACCACGACCCCACTGAAGCGCGTTTCGCCGAATCAAAGCGTCACACCAAGCAATATGCTCTTTTCGCATGAAGCGTCTGATAAACAATTCCCGAAATCTACGGCACTATAGGCTGCTCCCTATAGTGTTCGTTGGAGATTGGTGAACAAGGCCGACGAGGGCGAATGTGTAGAAACACAGCCTCCAATTGCCCATTTGGAGAGGTAAGCCTTCGCCACTTTGACCATCTTGCCCAGCGTTTCTTGAGACGGGTCTACAACGGACCCTCGGGCCGTTTTGCAGTGGGGATCGAAGCACGCATGGCTTCCGGTATGAGTGTCGACCCGCTCCGTCATGCCGGGTGCATCCCGCTTGATAGTCTCGCCCTTCGGCCCCTTAACAATGGCTTCCCCGGTAACGTCGATTTCTTCATCTGAACTGACGTAGGCAAGCCACTCGTCGAGCGGGATGGGGCCACGGTTCTCGATGCGCTCCCCGCTCAACGCAGATGATAGGAACACCGTATGCCATCGCTGTGCTCCTTTTGGCAAGAGCCACTCATGTAGGCTACATGTTCAGGCGAAACA
>WNFQ01006061.1_pt1 | contig 13106 bp, 10 predicted proteins | sample 5400171 | NCBI WGS metagenome assembly WNFQ01 (sample SAMN13153356, study PRJNA577476) | soil metagenome | isolation source: 20 cm soil under Madrone tree | place: USA:California | collected 2016-06-14
TTGGCGTCGATACCAAGTGGCAACAACAGTATCGCATCTGGGTCGACAAGACTTCGGATCGGATTTTCGTTATTTATGCGCGTTGCACGCATCTTGGTTGCACTCCAGACTGGCGGGCGAGCGAAAATAAGTTTAAGTGTCCCTGTCACGGCAGCGGCTACGACAGTGAAGCTATTAACTTTGAGGGACCGGCACCCCGGCCAATGGATCGGGCAGAAGTGCATCTCGATCCTGAAGGCCAAATCGTCGTCAACATTGCCAAGCTTTATAAGCAGCCGAAGGGCGAGAGAAGCGAGTTCGACGATCCCGGTGCGTACATACCGCTATAAATTGAATTGGCCGATATTAGCAAAGATAAACGCCCTTTTTATATTCACAAACGCGGCGAGGTTTCATGGACCCAGAGAATCCTGATCAAAAAGAGAGCAAGCAACTAACTACTGGCGAGAAGAGTGGTTCGAGTTTGATGGGAAAGGTCCGCGAGGGTAGCTCCGCGCTCAAAGAGCGGGCAATTGAAGAGGCGAAGACCTACAAAGATCCCCAGGAGACACAGCTTTGGAAGTCGATCTTTCGCGTTTCCCACGATCGGTCTGACCCTCGTAATCGTTCGCTGGCAATTCTCTCAAACGTATTTCTTCATCTTCATCCGGCAAAAATCAATCGCGATGCCGTTCGATATCCGTTTACGTGGGGAATGGGAGGTATTACTTTTTATCTCTTCATCGTGCTCACTTTCACTGGTGTGTTACTGATGTTTTATTACCACCCAACCAAAGTGGACGCGTTTCGCGACATTCTCTATCTCGAACACGATGTACCATTCGGGAAACTTCTAAGAAACATGCATCGTTGGGCAGCGCACTTGATGGTAATCACAACGTGGCTGCACATGTTTCGCGTGGTGCTTACAGGCTCGTACAAACGGCCCCGCGAATTCAATTGGTGCGTCGGCGTGGTGCTGCTTGTGTTGACCCTGTTGCTTTCGTTTACCGGGTATCTGTTGCCCGACGATCAGTTGGGGTTCTGGGCGGTTACAGTAGGAACGAACATGGCAAGAGCAACGCCGATGTTTGGTTCGGAAGGACCCTTTGGCGCCCAACTCGGAATGACGCCCTATAACGATGTGCGCTTCGGACTACTTGGCGGATCGATCGTCGACTCTAACGCGTTGCTGCGCTCTTATATTTGGCATTGCATCGGTATTCCGTTGGTGGCTTCGATCTTTATGGCAGTACATTTCTGGCGTATACGCAAAGACGGCGGGATCTCTGGACCGGCACCGGTAATGCTCGAGTCAGAAATGAAGGCGGTTAAGAAAAAATAGTTATTTGCGATTTTGGATTTCTGATTGCCGATTTGACGAGCCATTCTGATAACGCAATCAAAAATCTAAAATCTAAAATCTAAAATCTTATGGACTGGCACCAGCTTTGGACGATTGCTTCGGCTCCGGACAATATTCCGATCGTAGCCATGCTTTTCCTTGCGCCCTTCTTTACGTGGCTCGGAATTAAGCAGGCACGGGCTAATGACCGGCTTGTTGAGCAATTGGAAGAGGATCCGAAGCTCGCGAAAACGCACCACAGAAAAGTCGAACCATGGCGGCCCGGTTGGGCTCGAGAGATACATGTGTGGCCTTATCTGGTCCGCATCGAGTTTCTCGTTACCGTCATCGTTACCGTGATCCTCTTCGTTTGGTCGATAACTCTTAACGCTCCTCTGGAAGAACCTGCAAATCCAAACCTGACTATGAATCCTTCGAAGGCGCCCTGGTACTTCCTTGGTCTTCAGGAGATGTTGGTCTATTTCGATCCATGGATCGCGGGTGTCGTGATGCCGTCCATCATCATGATTGGCCTTATGGTATTTCCTTACGTCGATGCGAATCCGCTGGGAAATGGTTATTACACGCTCAAGCAACGACGTTTCGCTCTGTGGATGTTTGGCTGGGGCTTCCTGATGTGGATTCTTTTGATCGTCATAGGAACGTTTATTCGAGGCCCTGGTTGGATCTGGTTCTGGCCCGGCCAGACCTGGGACCACAATGCCGTGGTGTTCGACAAGAACGTCGACTTGCACGACTGGATTGCCACTAGTGTTATAGGTAAGGCGTTGCATTTGGGAGTGGTCCTTCAAAGCAATTGGGGCAAGTGGATCTTTGGAGCACTTGTCGTTGGCGGGTTCTATATTCTAGGAGCGCTTTTCTTCCACTGGCTAATGACAGTCGATTTCAAGAAGCTCTCGCTCCGACCTCTTAGATTATTTCCCGAAAAGGAATTTGAGAAAAAGATTCTAGCCAGGACGAGCCTACTACAATATTTGACTTTTCAATTCTTCGCTGTGAGCGTCCTGCTGGCATTACCCGTCAAACTAATCTTGAGACTAGCCCTGACAATTAAGTATGTGTGGGTGACACCCTGGTTCAATATATGACGAACGTGGAGGGACGATCGTAGTGGCTGATTCTTCGGTGCCTGCTGAGTCGTTAGTAAAAAAAGAGCCTGAGTTACCGGCACGAGATCCGATTGTGAGCAGTTCTACAAGCGGCATCCTGCTTGTTTGTGCTCTTTTGCTAACGGCCTCGCTCGCCTGGGCGCTTTATGATGAAGCCTTTGGCCAACGTCCCTGGAAAGGGATCCAGAAGGAGTTTGTCAGCCGCTACACCCGCTATCTCAACGGCATCAAGAGTAAGTCGGGAGAGAATGAGGCTTTAGTAAAAGAGAGTCCCGAATACCAGCAGCTGGATTCCGATGCCAAGGCCGCACTCGAAAAGGTCAAGCCGGAAATTGACGAAATAGATCAGGAAGTGCGTCAGGTCCAGAACAGACTGAACGCCGTCACCGAGCCCTTCCAGAACCAACGCGGGCAACTCACGGTAATCAACTACAACATCGAAATGGCTGGTGGATCAGCTAAGGACAAGTATCGCCGCCAGGCTGAGGAAAAGAAACAGCAGGTTGTGGAAATAGAACTGCCGGCTGACGATAGCAAAACTACAGTCAAACAGAATCTTAACTATGCTCAGCTCGAAAAACTGTTCAATGACTTACGCGATCAAAAGGCGGAGAAGCTTGGCCACAAAGCCGACTTGCTGAAAGAGCCCACGGAGCTCGCAAAGAAGCGCGACGACTACCTCAAGAATCATCTAGTCGGGCTGGGGCCTTCGCAGATCGATGGTTTGAAGCGGAAGATGGCCAGTTTTAATTACTCAATTCTGGGCCATCAGATCAGCGTTAACGAATACAACATCGTCGACCGTTGTGAGGTTTGTCATGTGGGCGCAAGAGAGCCACTTGATATCAAAGCGGAGGATCTTGCACCGGACGGTCCTGGCAAAAAGCCTGATACATTGGCGCGAGCGTTTGTCAGTCATCCGAAGCGAGAGCTGCTACAGATTCATAACCCTGACAAGTTCGGTTGTGCCAGCTGTCACTGGGGTAATGGACGCGCCACTACCAACGAACTGAAAAGCCACGGCCAAAATAAATTCTGGCTTTGGCCGATGTTTGAGAAAGAGAACACCGAGGCGGGATGCCAGCAGTGTCACGCCAAAGATCGGGTGACTCAGGGAGCTGAAACACTCAATCTCGGACGCGATCTTTTTTATCAACGTGGCTGCGTGGGGTGTCACCGTTACGAAGGTTTTGATCGCGAAACGGATTCCCTCGGAGGTACGCGACAATCGACTAGTCAGCTCGAAGATCAGATTACGGCCAACGAGAAACAGATTCGCCAGGATACCGAGAACTCAGGTAACGTCGCAGATAACTCCGAAGCCCAACGCCTGCTGGCGCACGCCGAAAGCTTACGTGTTACCAATAGTCTGCTCGCTGCGCGTATTGATCAGCTAAACCTCCAGGCAAAGTACCTGATGCAGGATCAGAAGAAAGTAGGGCCTAATCTAAAAGATGTGCGGCTTAAACTCCGCAAAGAATGGGTCCCCGTATGGCTGGACAATCCGCAGGCATTTCGTCCGGGGACTAAGATGCCGACCTTCTGGCGGTTTTCCAATGTCGATGAGAATGGCAGGCCGCAGATGCGCGACAAAGATGGCGAGCAGCAGATCCAAGCCATCGCTGCATATCTCTGGCAAGAAGGCTTTCAGGGAAAGATTCCCGAGCAGCAGAAGGGTGATGCGGCGCACGGCAAAACACTGTTCGAATCGCGCGGCTGTCTCGCATGTCACTCAATTGGCGAAGGCGACAATCAATTAGGCGGGACATTCGCTGCAAATCTCAGCAAGGTCGGCGAGAAAGAGAATTTCGATTACACGGTCCGCTGGATTCACAATCCACGCGAACGTTGGGCGCCTTACTGTCCAAAAGAGAAACGCGATCTGACGGCGGACGACTACGCAAAACACAACCTGCCATACGTGTTCGATACCGAACTGCACTCGCGTTGCCCGAACGATGGCGCGGAGTTGCAAGTCCAGAATATGACGGTGATGCCAAACTTCCGTCTGTCAGAATCGGACGCGCGCGACATTGCCACCTATCTATTCTCGCTTTCTTCGCCCCCTGGCTATGCTGACGCCTCTTTCATGGATGATCCGAATATGAAAGAAAAAGGTCGCGTATTGATCAAACAGTACGGCTGCGCCGGCTGTCACGAGATCAAGGGTTTTGAAGATGAGCAGCGTATTGGTAAAGAGCTCACTGTTGAGGGTGCGACCCCGATTGAACGGCTTGATTTTGCTTTGCAGACGAAGGTAGCTGAAGAGGGAATCGATCCACTGAAGCTTCACCCGGATAAGAAAGAGGGTACCTGGTACAACCACAAGGGATTTTTCGAGCACAAGATTTCGCAGCCATCGATCTACGATGAAGGCAAAGAGAAAGACCCGAAAGACCGCCTGCGCATGCCGAAGCCCTTTCTCACGCCCGAATGGCGCAATGCCCTGACAACATTTCTGCTCGGGAGCGTAGGTGCTGAAGGTGCAAACGTGCCCTCCTCGTTGTTCTACAATCCTGACGATCAACGCCAGCAGGACGTTCAGAACGGTTGGTGGGTAATCAAGAAGTACAACTGTATGGGTTGTCACCAACTTCAGGTAGGACAGCGTTCCGTAGTGATGGATTTGCCATTTTATCAAACACCCGAAGGTAGAGACTTGTTGCCGCCGCGATTGACCAGCGAAGGCGCGCGTGTCGATCCAAACTGGCTGTTGAAGTTTTTGCATGATCCATCGCTGAGTGGAGAAAAGACTCCGGCGCAAACACAACAGATCAATTCCGCAGTGTCCCAGGTTTCCGCCTCACCCCAAGCGTCAGGTTCTCCGAAAGCAGGCAGCCAGCCGACTGTCAAATTGAAGGCACAGCCAGGTCTTGATCGCAACGGCGTGCGACCCTATCTGAACTTCCGCATGCCGACGTTCAATTTCTCGCCAAACGAGTTGCAGACTCTGGTGCGTTTCTTCATGGCCATGTCCGGGCAGCAGGAGCCTTATATTAAGGAGCAACTCGAACCGCTGAGTGATCAGGAGAAACTCGTCGCACGGCAGATGTTCACCTCCGGCACACCCTGTCTTAAGTGCCATATCACCGGCGAACCAACTCATGATGCGAGGGCGATTGCGCCAAACTTCCTGCTCGCCAGTGAACGTCTCAAACCGGAATGGACCTTCCGTTGGCTGCTTGATCCTTCTCAGATTAGTCCGGGTACGGCGATGCCCACCGGACTATTTCGCAAACAAGGCGATCGTTGGGTAGTGAATCTGCCCAACCCACCCGCCAGCGCGAACGCCTATCACAACGATCATGCACGCTTGCTGGTTCGATACATGTTCATGATGACACCGGATGAGCAGAGACAATTGCTCGCAACGGCGCCAGTCGCTCCGGCAGCGGCACAAGCGCAGAAGGCTGAGAATCACGCGAAGACCCGGCGCCGGACAGTGGGCTTTCATCACAAGCGTGTTAGCCAGCGAACGAGTTTGGGCTGGAACCAGGCCGTGCGGTCAACGATGCGTAGCCCTGGTATGTGAGTCAACTCTGTTGCGCGATGGCGGGTCTACTTCCCGCAGCTTCCGTGCTAAAGTTGACTTGAAAGTATCTTAATTTGGAGGAACTGATTATGAAGAAGCAGACAAAAGTCTGGCTTGTGTTATCGATTGCACTGTCACTGCTGGCCCTCGCGTCGGCTTGTAATAAATCTCAGGACACAAACACACCTGACACCTCAACGAATACGGGTGCCAAGACCTACAGCGGTCCTGTGGGAACCATTACGGGAGTAGTCGCTTACAATGGCACACCTCCCGCACCGAAAAAAATCGACACGTCCGCCGATCCAGTGTGCGGTCAGAAGAACCCTAATCTTTCTACAGAAGACTCCGTAGTCAAAGACGGCAAACTCGCTAACGTGTTCGTCTACATCAAAGACGGAACCGCAACTGATGGAACGAAGATTGGTGATTTTGCCTGGACTGCTCCTTCAACTCCAATAGTGCTCGATCAGAACGGCTGCCACTACCGGCCACATGTTTTGGGCATTCAGACTAATCAGAAGCTGAGTATCACTAACAGCGACCCAACCCAGCACAATATCCACCCGCAGCCAAAAAACAATCCCGAATGGAATCAAACTCAGCCGAACGGTGCGCCGCCAATCGAAAAGACCTTTGCGCGTTCTGAGATCCTGATTCCGGTGAAATGCAACCAGCACCCATGGATGAAGGCTTACATCGGTGTTTTGAAGCATCCGTTCTTCGGCGTTAGCGGGGAGGACGGCACTTTCACTATTAAGGGCGTGCCTGCTGGTACTTACACAGTTGTCGCGTGGCATGAAGGCGGCGCCGCCGGCACCGAAAAAACAATGCAGGTAACAGTGCCAGCGAACGGAAGCGGTAAAGCTGATTTCGCATTTGGCGAAGCCGCGGCTGCTGCAACTCGTAGCGGCTCGCTGGAAATGATGCCGGCGCTCGAGTTCCCCATGGTGGGCAAACACTGAGGAAGCCATTTTCGATTGCCGATTGCCGATTTGAATCGGCAATTGGCAATTGGCATCGCAATGAACAAGGGTATTCACAGGTTTGCGCTAATCGTTGCGTGTGCGACCTTTTTCTTGATCATCGCCGGAGCGCTGGTTACCAGTCATGATGCCGGACTGGCAACGTCTGACTGGCCGCGCTCCAACGGGCAATGGTTTCCAAAGATGGTGGGAAACCTCTTCTGGGAGCATGGCCACCGGATGGTTGCAACCACGGTTGGCTTCCTAACGATAGGCCTCGTTCTCTACCTCTATCGATGGACGTTTTGGCGCTTCTTGAAGAGAATCCAGGGAATACCCGTTCAGAGTTCAGTGCTTCCGAGTGAACCACCATTATGGATACGACGACTTGGACTGATCGCTCTTGGAGCAGTGATCGCGCAGGGATTGCTCGGCGGGCTTACGGTTAAACTAATGTTGCCGTTGGCAGTTTCATCAGCCCACGCAACTTTGGCCCAACTTTTCTTTTGTACCACGGTTTGTCTTGCGGTCTTTACCTCGAAAAGCTGGATTGAAGAGCGTCCCCGGCTTGTGGAGAGAAGAGGCCTTCCGCTTCGCTATTTATGCACTGCAGCGCTGGTAACAATATTTCTCCAGTTGATTCTGGGAGCCACACTACGTCATTCAGCCACCTGGGATCAGCCTTTGCCAATAGACCTGGTGTTAGCGCACGTTGGCGGAGCGCTTGCTGTCGTCATCACTCTGGGTAGTACTGTGTTTATGGTTTTTAGTCGCTACAAAGGCGAAAAGTTTTTAACCAGGCCAGCGACCATAGCTCTTTGCCTGCTGGTTCTGCAGCTCTTTCTCGGTCTTGCTGCTTATCTGACACGCTTGGCTTCTCCAAGTGATCCGCAGCCATTGAACCCGATGGTCGGAATAACTGTCGCCCACGTAGCTTGCGGCGCTCTTGTTTTCGCAACAACGATAATTTTGACCCTCAGAACATTCAGGGTGGTGAGCCCCAGTCACTCGACTGTAAAGCTGGACGGCCGCAACACAGGAGTTGTGAGTATTTAATGGAAGAGTTTGCGATAGATCTGCATAGTAGCGCAGTTGCCACCCTGGAACGTAGCCAACTGTCGTTGCGCGAGCGCGTGAATGCTTACGTGGAACTTACCAAGCCGCGTATTACGTTTCTGATTGCGCTGACATCCGCCGCAGGCTTCGCTCTGGCTTCCCGCGGAAGCATAAACTACATCTCTCTAACGAGTGCTTTGGTTGGCATCGCCCTGTTGTCGTCGGGTATCGCGACGCTAAACCAATATTTGGAACGTGACCTCGATGCTTTGATGCGACGTACTGCCGGCAGACCACTACCATCAGGCAAGCTCTTACCCTGGGAGGCGCTGGCTTTTGGTATCGGTCTGACTGCACTGGCAGAAATCTATCTACTGGTCCTCGTGAATCCGCTCAGCGCCCTGCTAGGCCTTACGGTTATCGCAGGTTACCTTTTTGGTTACACCCCGCTGAAGACGCTAACTGCTCTGTCGACTATGGTAGGTGCCTTTCCGGGCGCCGTGCCGCCATTGATTGGCTGGACCGCTGCTCGAGGCACACTGGATCTTGAAGGATGGGTCCTTTTCGCTATCCTGTTTCTCTGGCAGTTCCCGCACTTCCTGGCAATCGCCTGGATGTATCGTGAAGACTACAGTCGCGCGGGAATTCTCATGTTGCCGGTAATCGAGCCTGAGGGCCGCGTGACGGCACAGCAGATTGTCGTCTATACGCTTATGCTCATCCCGATCAGCTTACTACCGGCAGTGCTTGGCATGTCAGGCAAGGTCTATCTCTACGGCGCAATAATTCTGTTTATCGCGACAGCAGGCGCGGCGCCTGCTACTGGCGTCGGTTCTTTATTTGCCGCTCCTATTTATCTTGATGGTTCTCGATAGGTGAACTGTCCGATATGCTTCAGCTTGTCGTTTCGTTGCGACCAAGACTTCTGGGAGACTCAGCGACAAGCTAAAGCATATCGGACACTAATCACCAGAAGGAGATGTAACCGATGGGACGAGCTCTTGCGGTTATTATCTGGATCCTGACACTGTTGTCAGTGCTCCTTTTTGTCAGTAAAAAGTGGTGGTTTCCGCCGGCCATTTCTGCTCATGCTCCGGCTCTCGACCGGCAGTTCATGATCACGATAGTGGTTGTGGGTGTGGCGTTCACCCTGGCCCAGATCGGACTAGGCTGGATGGTCTGGAAGTATCGCGAGACGGGCGCCCGCGACCGCGCGCTCTACACTCATGGCAGCAACCGCCTGGAGATGGTTTGGACCGTGATCACCGCGATTATCTTCATCGCGCTGGCAGTTATGGGCCAAAGCGTTTGGGCGTCGCTCCGTCTGCATGATGCGCCTCCAGGATCTTATGCTGTGGAGGTGGTTGCGCAGCAGTTTCAATGGAACTTCCACTATCCGGGTAAGGATGGAGTTTTCGGCAAAACCGATCCCAAGCTCATCGACGACTCAACTCTAAATTATGTCGGCCTCGACGAATCCGATCCCAATGCAAAAGACGATTCAGTTACTACGGCATTAGCCATTCCCGTGAACCGGCCCGTTGAGTTGCGGTTGCGCTCGAAAGACGTGATCCATAGTTTTTGGGTTCCGCCCTTGCGCTTCAAACAAGACCTGGTGCCGGGCATGGAGATCAAGGTCCACTTTACCGCAACACAGGTCGGTAAGTATGAGTTGGCCTGCGCGGAGCTATGCGGCCAACTCCACTTCAAGATGAAGAGTTATATGTTGGTTCTTCCCGATGATGAATTGCGGGCGTTGACGGCCCTGCCACAGGAGCAGTTTCAAGCGCGCATGGGAGAACTTCTGGCGAAGTATCCATTGCCTTCAGCTTACTAAGCATTAATGACTCTTGCGCTACGGTTGCTAAGCTTAACCACGAGGAGACAGTCAGATGTCAGTTGAGACTCACGAGACCGTGCACCGGCACGAGCCACCCACTGGCTTCATACGTAAGTACATCTTTAGCCTGGATCACAAGGTCATTGGGATCCAGTACATCATGCTCGCGCTGGCCGCGGTGATCGTGGGCATGTTGATGTCGCTGCTGATGCGTCTGAACCTTTCGTGGCCGGGAACCAACTGGCCGATATTGGGAACGCTGTTTCCCACTGGTGCTCCAGGTGGCGTAATGAACCCCGAGTTCTACCTATCTTTGGTGACGATGCACGGCACCATGATGGTGTTTTTCGTGCTCACCACTGCACCACAGGGAGGCTTTGGCAATTATTTTCTGCCCATTCAGATTGGCGCTGACGATATGGCCTTTCCGGTGCTCAACATGATGTCGTTCTGGGTAACATTTGTTGGGTTTGTGGTCCTATTGTCGGCGATTGTTTTCGCCGGTGGCTGGACGCCGTCCACTGCTACTGTTGGTCCTATCGGCGGTTGGACCGGCTATGCACCCCTCAGCGCACTTGGGCAAATTGCCGGGCCAGGGCAGGGCATGGGGATGAACCTCTGGATCATAAGCATTGCGATCTTCTGTGTCGGTTCGCTGCTGGGCGCGCTGAATTTCATCACCACGCTTTTGAATATGCGCACGCGTGGCATGTCGCTAATGCGTATGCCGCTGACCTGCTGGGCCTGGTTTACAACGGCCGTGCTTGCTTTGCTTTCGTTTCCGGTATTGCTGGGCGGTGGCATCCTGCTTCTCCTCGACCGACTTGCCGGGACGAGCTTCTTCATTCCGGGCGGCTTGTACGTTAACGGACTGCTGTCAGGTGTCGACGCTAGATTCCCGTTGCACACCGGTGGTTCGCCGATTCTGTGGCAACACTTGTTCTGGTTTTTTGGGCATCCCGAAGTGTACATAGCGATTCTGCCCGGTATGGGCGCAACTTCGCACATCCTGGCCACATTTGCGCGCAAACCTGTCTTTGGGTATCGCGCGATGGTGTTTGCCATCTTTGCCATCGGTCTCTTGGGTTTCTTCGTCTGGGGCCACCACATGTTCATCAGCGGCATGAGTCCTTACTCCGCCGTGGCCTTTTCGATTATTACTCTGTCGATCGGTGTGCCGTCGGCTGTTAAGACATTCAATTGGCTGGGAACGCTTTGGGGTGGTCGCATTCGTTTCACTACACCGATGCTCTTTGCGCTTGGTTTTGTATCGCTGTTTGTGGCCGGTGGCATCAGCGGATTGCTCCTCGGACAGAGTTCGCTCGATCTGCCACTGCACGATACTTATATCGTCCTGGGCCACTTCCACCTGGTGATGGGTGTTGCTTCAATCTTCGGTATGTTTGCCGCAACCTACTTCTGGTTTCCGAAGATGTTTGGCCGTTTCATGAGCGAAAGCCTCGGCAGGTTTCACTTTTGGATAACGTTCGTCGGTGTCTACTGCATCTTTGTCCCGATGCATGTAATGGGCCTGGTGGGAATGCCACGCCGGTATTCCAGTTTTGGGGAGTATGAATTTCTCAAGTCGTTGCACCCGCTCGTATTGTTTGTGTCAATTGCGGCGATTATCACGATCACGGTGCAGTTTGTTTTTTACTTCAATCTGTTTTGGAGCATGTTCAAAGGGAAGAGAGCCGGCGATAACCCATGGGAGGCAACCACGTTGGAGTGGAACACGACTTCACCTCCTCCGCACGACAATTTCGCCGGGATCGTTCCCACGGTCTATCGAGGGCCATATGAATTCGCGGTGCCGGGGGCTCCTCAAGATTTCATGATGCAAACAGACTCGGGTGCGGAGGTAATAAGTGGTAACGGCGGCAATGGTCACAAGCACTAAGGTAGTAACAAAAAAGGGAGTGAGCCCGGGTGGCAAGCTTCCCGGTCCGAACGGTAACGGCTCAAAACGACGAGACGGCTTCTTTGAGCCGGGCCCGCGCGCTAACCGGTACCGTATCGGGATCTGGGTAGCGCTGGCGTCGATACTGATGATGTTCACCGCGCTCAGCAGCGCGTACATCGTCAGGGCGGCATCATCAAACGACTGGGTACCGCTGGCCATGCCGCGGGTGCTTTTGTTGAGCACCGCTCTAATCCTGATAAGCAGCGTCACTATGCATGTGGCTCGCCGGAAACTACGGGCTGGGTTTGAAAGCGCCTACGCACGGTTCTTGTTAGTGACGGCGTTGCTTGGATTCGCTTTTCTCGCTTCCCAATTGTTTGCCTGGAAACAACTAGCGCGCCAGGGAGTCTTTCTGACAACCAATCCGCATAGTTCTTTTTTCTACCTTTTAACTGCCACACACGGATTGCACCTGCTCGGCGGATTGCTTGCTGCGGCGGCGGATGCCGTAACGATCTACTGGCATTTTATGGACGCTCTTTGGATCTACCTATTTCTACTCCTATTCCTATGGAGGTGACGACAGGTGAGCACTGAGGCACGTGCAGAACATTTTCCGACGGCAGACTGGGATGGAGGTGCATTCCCGTACCGCGTTGGTCATCGCAAGTTGGGAATGTGGCTTTTCATCATTTCCGACTCCCTGACGTTTTCGGCGTTGCTAATCGGCTACGGCTATCTGCGCGCTTCAAACAACTGGCCGACGCCCTTTCCTTTTTATCCCAGTATTGTCTTTTCTTCTGTAATGACATTCTGTCTCCTCTCGTCGAGCTTGACGATGGTGTTTGGCGTTTCCGCTTCGAGCAAGGGAGATAAAGCCAGGGCGCGAAAGTGGATCCTGGCAACAATATTTTTTGGTCTTGCTTTTATCGTGCTTCACTTGATCGAGTGGAACCACCTGATCGGTGAAGGGCTCCGGCCGTTTTACCTGCCCGAGCATTGGGCCAAGACGTTTACCCTTGTTGACGGTACGCCGCCTTCGCCACTCTTCGGCGCGACGTTCTTTGCCATCACCGGACTGCACATGTTTCACGTTTTCACGGGCGCTATTTATCTTTCAGTGGTCGCAGCACGTGTTAAGAAACTAAAACACGAAGATATCGAGATCAGCGGCCTTTACTGGCACTTCGTTGACCTCGTCTGGATGTTTGTGTTTCCTTTGATCTACATCATGTCGGTTGATGTTGGCGGACACCTGGCTCGTTAGTCTCCTGGAGGAATGAGGATGAGCGAACACGCTGAAGAGCATTTTGCCGGTAGCAACAAGCTATTTATTTCCATTTGGGTGTGGTTGTT